>ERZ772904.104-NODE-104-length-26921-cov-4.04336_pt1 | contig 26921 bp, 22 predicted proteins | sample MGYA00512122_ERZ772904 | MGnify/ENA primary metagenome ERZ772904 (study PRJEB29015, sample SAMEA2738104) | human oral metagenome | biome: human oral; feature: human-associated habitat; material: saliva | place: China | collected 2269 ... | reverse complement strand
AGATAAAACCACAAAGATGGGGAAAAAACAGAGCAGAAAAACAGCCATAATATTATAATCATTTTCGCCCCATAGTCTTTTTAGACTGATGGGGCTTCTTTCTACCATTCAGCTTAGTATTTTTTGTATCTAAACAAATAATGAAAGGACTGACAGGTGGGGTCGAACCACCTATCAACTCTACAACGAAGAGTGATTTAATCCGGTTTGTCAGTCTTGTTTTTTAGATGTTCTCTCTCTCCATGAAGCGGTCTACTCCTATTTCCTCACCTTCTCAGAAGCTCCGAGCATCTTAAACTCATATTTAAGTTCGTTGTTAAGAGTCGGAATCTGCTGTTTCTAGTGATAGGCAGACCACAGGTTGATAAGACACAAAACAAAGGATAGTTGGAAACAGAATTTCGCTAACCCGTGCTTAATAGATTGAGTCATCCTTCCACACTCAATCTACGCACAAATAAAAAGTTTATTCATACATATTTTGTTTTAAGACTGGTTCATAGCATAGGGCAGATGCCTCAGTCGTGTTAATATTATGCCCTTTGTATCTGCAAAAATACAATAAAAATTTCTGGGAAAGCGTAAAATCCATAGAATTCTACTGAAAAACAATGGAAAAACAATGGAAGAACAATGGATTTAACCTCTTTATCATTTCCTCGTTTGCAGTTGCCTCCTTGCTGCAAGTACTCATTTTCTTTGCAAAGTTACGGCATAGGAAAGAACGGCAAGCACCGCTGCGGCTATGCGCAGAAAAATAGACGGCAGCCTTCCTCAAATCAAGATTTGGGTATTCCGTCGATTCTTCCGTGCATTGCTTGCCTTATCTTTCCCGCTTATGCCGTCCTGTATTGCTCGAAAATTAAGTACCTGCAAGAAGTCTAAAGACTTCACAAAAGGGAAAAGATTAAGATTGATAACCTCTTAAAATTGTAAGTTATGCACGCATGGATTTTTCAATTATCGGAAGAACGCATCGAGGGCTATCTTTGTGAAGATACCTTGTTGCAGGGTGATGGCAGCGACTACGACTATTGTACCGCCATATCAGAGGAAGAGCGGAAGAGAGCCGTTTGCTCGCTCATGGAGGACATACTGCCATCGGGTATGTTTCGCCTCAAAGATGAAACGACGTTGGTGTATCAAGGTGGTTTCGAACAGTGGAAACGTGAGTGGGTGGAGCGTATTCAGACGAAGGTAACAAAGGTGAACACGGAAAACGTGATGAACTTTTGCGGTGAGGTGTACCGGCTGGAAAACGAATTACAGAACCCACTCGATACCGCAGCACACTTCTACCTTTGCAATGACGACTATCAGACCTTTGCGGAGAAGTCGGCGGAGTTGATGCGCAGAATGGAGCATCTGACGGAGGGCGACGAACTTTATATCGGGGGTATCATTGATTTTCATTTTTAAGCGTATGGATAATATCAGTATTTTTTCGATAGAGGGCATTGATGCAAGGGAGATTTGCAATGCGCAGTTGGGCGATGCCCTGTTTGCACCTTGTAGTGTGTGCGACAAGTGGAAGGGCAACTATCCATCGGTGGACAATCTGTTTTACGGATATGTGGAGGACGATATTTTCTACAACTACTCCGATGACGAGTTTGAGACCCACGTCAATACGATGTTTGACTAAGTAGAACCAGGAGTGTGCCGAGCTATCGGCATACTCCACAAAAGAAAATGCGATGAAGAAAATTTATAACGTACCGGCTCGATACATCTTCGAGGGTACTTTCAAGGTAAAAGCAGAAAACAGCGAGGAAGCTAAAGAAAAAATTCTGAAACACTGTGGAATGGTCATGGGAAGTGGCATACAGACCACTTTACCAGACCATGAGATTGATTGGGTATTCTGCAACCATCCATACAAGCAGGTGGGCAGAATAAGCAGGGAGAAATAGATACAAGGTTGGGCATAGCTGACAAGGTATGCCCAACTTGAAAATCGGGCAGCGGTCACAGTCCGCTGCCTGTTTGGGAGGGAGTAGCCCATCTGAAAGATGAATAGCAGAGATAAAAAATTTTGTTTTTGACGCAGAAAACAAGACAATTCGTTGGGAGTACTTTATTTCCCTGAAAGCCGTATCTCGCTATCACGTCATAAATGAGTGTGATGGCTCTACACCGCTTTTATCGCTCTGCCGGGACACAGAGCGACAAGGGAGAGCGGTTGGGTCGTTTTGTGCTGGATGGAGTGTATAGGCATAGTACAGGAAGGATAGGCTGCCGCTGTTCAGCTCGTCAAGGACTTGTCGCCCATGACCACTTCACAGCTACGCCCATCTTACTTCCTGCTCCATGCCTATGCACACCATATCGCACATTTTTCCAGTGTAACGTCAGTTTATTGTCGGTGTAACTCACTTTTTCGTTGCACTGGGGTTACACCGACTATCTTCGCAGGTATCACCTATTTCTAATGAAGTACTTCTTTCCCCTGAAAGCCGTATCTCCATTCATTGCGCATAGGGCAGCAATCATTACGATACCGCTTTCATCATTCTTCAGGGACGAAGAATGACAAGGGAGAGAGGTTAGGTCCTTTCGTGCGCAGCAAGGCCAGTAATGAGTAGAAGAAGCCACATTCCATTTCAGACTTGCAGCAAGATGCTCTGGCATCATTGCGTGCAGTTCTTCCATTCCAATTTCGGCTCTCTTCTACTCATTACCTGCCATTGCGCACTCGTTTTGCTGTGAGAAACAAACCTTCTTCGGTGGTCATCCATTTTCTTCGCGAAGTTCACTATTGGCACATTCTGGTCAAGTACTAGTGCCTTATTTTTCAGGTTTTTATTGGCCGTTCTTAGTTTGGTTGTGGTAAGCTATTAAAAACTTGAAAAATTCCTTGCCCTTGAATGTGTCGCCCAATAACGACTGATATGCTCGAAAATAGTTTTCCCCGAAGAAGTCATTAGACTTCACAAGAGGGAAATGAATCAAAAGGTAACGGGGCGGCTCACCACTGCTCCACAATAGCATTTTATATGGCAAATCGTTTGATGACGGCAGAACTTGCCGAACAGCTGAAAGACTTCCCCCTTTATTCTCAGGACGGGAAGCAGAAGGACACTACTTGCGTCTGTGTGTTTGAGATTGGACTTATCCGCTGGTACGTATTGGAGGGGCAGCCAGAAGGCGACGACTTCACCTTGTTCAGTATCGTCGTGGGCATGGCAGAAACGGAGTATGGCTACGCCTCTGTGAAGGAGATGGAAGGCATCATGGTGGATGGCTCACGGTATGGACTGGGCACGTTGCGCATTAGGCAGGTGCCGGACTTTAAGCCATGCCCACTTGCCGAGATACAGGATAGGCGGCTACAGGACTTTCTGTCAAGGCTATATGAAGAGTAGTAACAAAAGACTTTGCAAACGAGAGCAAAGGGAGCTTGCTTCGACTTTGCCGAGTGCAGCTAAGTGAAAAGGCGGAGCTTCCGCCTTTTTATTTTTCATAGGACATATATATTTTGGCTGTCTTTTCTGTCTTATTTGTCATAAACACATAAAGTGTTGATATTCAGTAATATAATATTCTTTATTATTAGGCAAGACTTAATCTAATTTGACTAAATTAGAAAGATTCTCCACTTCAGCCCTTTTCTAAGACAAGCAATGACAAGTCAAGACAAAACAAACAGCATATAACCCATTGATAATCAATGACAAGACATATAAGACAATTAAGACAAGCATTTTCGGAGGCTGAAAAGATACCCATTGAACGCTAATTAAGCTTTTCATCGATATTTTTCAAACATAAGGGTGTTTACTTTCATGTATTTTTCACTATATTTGCAATATTAAAACTAAAACAGGTGAATTATGGGAAGAAAGTTAAACTATATCCATCTACTATTCTTTAGCACTATTATTGTAATCCTGCTGATGTCGGCTGGTTGCGAAAGAAAAGCAACTATGGTTTCAAGAGCGAACGGGAGAGGTCGTTCCATCATTGATGGAAAATCGGATTCTTTTGTGGATGCCAAGTCTAAAATGACCATCGAACTTGATACCATAGTGAGGGATTGGCATATGCTATTACAAACTGCAGACAATGGCATTAAGATAAAAAATGAGAACTTCTACGATAAAACGCTTTTTGTGACAATTGTCAAAAATGGCAAAACACTTTTCCATCAAAAGGCTGTAACTACGCCATGGCTATTAGGGAGTCCAGATAATGAACGACAACTATATGCCGGACCCCTCATTGCTGTTTCTAATACGACAGTCTATCTATTTGTAGGTTCATACCTACCTGAAACAGACGATGGATACACTTACATTTTAGCATTCTCTAAAGACGGTAACGTCAACAAATACCTGATGCCACAGAGTTTAGACGAATCAGATTTGGTGACCGAATTTTATTTGTTATATTCCCATGAATGTATTTACAAACCTTTTGACGCAGAATCTTTACAGCAAATCATCAAGGAATATTGCACCGATGAATTGTTATGGAAAATCAAACAACAAGGCAAATTTGCTATCTTTCCCCCAAAAATAAGTGACAGACATTCTCTCAAGTTTGATGTTGCAAGTGAAACGATAGACATAGATACAACTAAAATGCTATTATATAGTAGAATTTATTTCTACAAACGTCACAGTTATCAACCTCTCGACTCCATGAAAGTTGTGCTGAAAGGGCGTAGGAACGAATATAAAGGTGTGAACTATGATAAGATATTGTCCATTAATCATTGATTTGGAAACGATTAATTGTTATTCTCTTCAACAAGTTCCTTTCTGAAAAAGTTGCGAATATAAAAATCCGCCATTACAAGGACTTACACCTTGGTAATGGCGGCTTTGTAAAAATACGACCCGCACATTTGCATAATACTTGCTGCATTCGGCAATGTGAAAGTGCACTTTCCATTGCCTTCATTTGCAAACTCATTTGAGCATCGTTGAGAGGCTTGGCGGGTTCTAGCGGCGCAAAGATACTGTATAAATCCTATCTATACAAACCTTTGGTATCTTTTCTTAATGCGTATCTCTTTTATCTTTCAAGAGGCAGTTGATTTTCTGCTCATAAGCATTACGGGCAGGAGTGCCTTTGCTGCCCAACACCTGGTCGAGCATATCTTCATGTGAGTATAGCTTCATCATACGGCTTCTACCTCGCTGGGGAGCAAATGGAGTGAGATGGCATCCTCTATCTTACATAGTGTCTCGATGGAAAGGTTTTCCTTGCCACGAAGTATCTTCGACACGTACTGCTGCGAGCAGCCCATGCGCCGGGCAAGTTCTGTCTGGGTAAGATGGAGTTCGTCCATCTTGTCGAGCACAAGCATCGCAATACGCTGCGAGTGGCGGAGCCACGACTTGTTAGCCTGGCGGTATTCAGCCGCCTCGCGCCAGCGTGAGGGAGTCTTACTCTCGTGCGCTTCCAGTTTGCTTATTATTCGGTTCATACTTACCTCCTTTTTTATATTGTGGTAACATAATCTATGAAAGAATCATCGTCGATAATATCTTCATTCAGAAGAAATCGGCGGACTTTCTCCAGTTTCGCCAATTCTGCCTTCGTATGGTTGCGCTCTTCCATTTTGAGCGTGAGCTTAATGGCTCCACCTGTAATGACATACACACCTTGTGATAGCTTTATAGCATAGATGCAAAACCATGAAGAATGGCGTACTGTTCGTTTCAGCTTGGCTTTTTCCTTGCCGAGCATCATCTCCGAGATGCGGAAGTTTTCCAATGAGTGAAATAGCGACTCCAGATTGGAATCAGGCTGTAAATCCAGCATCAGGCATTGCAGCTGATCGCTGTCCTCAATCGTATCTTCTATGGCTTGGTTGATGTCCGTCACCTTGAAATAGGCAGACAAATCATCCCAATTGTCACGGAAGAATTGCCGAAGCCACACTACATCGTCCTACTTGTCAAACAGTATATAGAACGCATTGTCGCCCTCCCCATCGTATCACGCAGCCCATAGACGGCCGTCGTCTGTAATTTTATCGAACGTCATGTTCTTTCTTTTATGTTGCAAAGATAAGTTATATATTTGAACTATACAACTCACAGGTTGTATTTAACTATTATTTTCTTCTCTCGTCATCTCCAAATTGATGTCAAACGCCTCGACGAGCTTTTCATAGTCGAAACAGTAGGAACGCTGCTGCACGGACATCTTAGTGGGTTGCCCCTTAGCGTCGCGGTGCTCAAAATCGAGGACTTGATTGCCTTTCTTAATGACGTGGTAGGTCATGCGCTGCTCGCCCAGATACTCTTTGCTGTTTTCAAGATAGTAACGCAGCGACTCCTCGGGCAGGGAGGTCTCGCCGTTGCGGTGGGCATTGAGTTTGTAGAGCATGAAGATGCGGGTCTTCTGCAGGTAGAGTATCCTGTGCGGCTCCGGCCATACCGTCTCGCTGATGGTACTGGAGTGGAACCGGCTGACGGCTCTAATTCTAAAATCGGCATCTTCGTAGATCTCGCCCTCGCTATTGAGGAACTGCACCATGCGCCAAAAACAGCCCAGTTCGTCGTTGGTCTTACACTCCATGTTCTGGTGTACGATGCCCTCAACCATTACATTCAAAACATCTGAATACGCGATAGGTAAATCCAACTTGCCTTCCAAGCATCGGAAGGCAGCAAGTGGAATCACCCACTTTTGCACAATGCGATCGATGACATTCCTACCGCCTAACCGCTTGTTCACATCATCCAATATCAAATGATACTGATCATAAAAGGCTTTGGCAAACAGTTCCCTATGGGCCAAGAGCTGTAGGGTTAAGTGTGTCATTCCCTTGGAACGCATCATGAGTAGCCGTTGATAATTCTTCTTTTCATCTTCCGTGAAGTCGGACTTGGGGAACGAGAGGAAGATGAGCCGGCTGAAGAGGGCGATGTCGGCCGTGGGCATTTCCTGTCCGGAGATGATTACTCCTGCATCCACGGCGGTGGTTTCCTTCTTCTTGTCGGCGGCCATGTTCATGCGCGTTCTCCCCGTACCGTCCCATAGGCCCTTGACAAACTCGATCTTGGCGGTGTCGATGCCGTTCTTGTATTCGTCAATATGCACCAGGGCGTTGGCGGCGGCAGCCACGGTGTCGTTGAGGGCCGGAATGGTGGAGTTCTGTATGTTGGGCGGTATGTTGTCGATCACGAAGAACGACATGAGGGTATGCCCCAGCTCGCTCTTGCCGGAACCCTTCGGACCGAAGAGGTCGAGGATGGGGAAGGAACGTGTGGTGAGGGTGATGATGTCGCGAAAGAGCGTGGCGAGATAGAAGCAGAAGCCGATCTTGCCGTTGTCGCCGAAGACGAGGAAGAGCTGACGGGTAAAGTCCTGAAGGCTGATCATGGAGAAATTGAAATGCACGAACTGCCGCTCGAAGCGAAAGTAGTCGGTGTTTTCCTTGTAGATCCTGGAGAAGGCAGGAAGATAGAAATTGCCCTTCTCGCCCAGGTGGACGATGCCGTACTCATTGACCTCGTGGAACTGCTGACCGTCAAAGATGCCGTTGCCAAAGGCAAAGAAGCCCTTCTTGTTCCAACCCAACTGCTTGATTTGCGCAGCCGTCTCGGTCTTCTCGTATAGGAAACTTTTCAGTTTGATGAGTTCCTTCTCGCCGGCCTTCCAGATGAAGTTGCCGAGCGATTCGAGTTTCTGCCGGAACTTCTGCAGCGAGATAAGGTCTTCCTGCTCCATCTCCACAATCTCCTTCGTGTCCAGTTCGTTGGTGAGCAGGTAGAGGCGTTTGGCCATGAGTGGGTCCTTGATGTGGAAAAGCGGTGTGAGGGTAAAGTTGCTCCATTCGAGTATGCCGCCCTTCTCGGTGGTGGAGAAGTATTTGCCGCGGTCTATCCAAAACCCGTACTGGCGGTTCAGGTCGATGTCGTCTTCCTTCGGGCTGTCGCGCCTTGTCCGCTCGTTCTCGATGGCTTTCTGCCAGAAGAGTTTGCCCCGGTGGTACTTGGTGAGGGCATCGATGAACATGGTGAGCTTGGTGTCGTCGTCGATGAAGGACAGCAGATGGGCTATCTGCTTCACGGCATCGCTCTTCTGCTCGGTATTGCTGCTCGTTTCAAAGAGTTTGGCGGCCAGCCACAGGATAAAGTCCTCTTCCTCCACGGCCTTGAAGAGGGATTGATTTTTGAAATAGGTGTCGGGATCTTCCTTCTTGCCTTCCTCCGTGACAGGTATCTCCTTGACCGACACGATAAGATGCTGCTCGGTGGCGAGCTTCCCTGCCTTCATCACGGCCTCGATGCCCGTACCATAATCGGCACCGCCTTTGGGTGGGTCGTTGTCTGGAATGAAGCACACCTTGTTAGCAGCTCTCTTGATGAGCTGGAACTGCTCGGCCGTCCATGCCGAACCGAGGTCGGCTACGGCGTTCTGCACCCCGATGGCATGCAGACGCATACAGTCGGGGGCTCCCTCCACGAGGTACATCTGCCCAGTCTTGCCTGCCGCCCGCCATGCCACATCCAGACCGAAGACGGTGCTGCGCTTGCTGTAGAGCAGTGACTCCTTGCTGTTGAGGTATTTGGGCTGACTGTCGTCCATCACCCTTGCCGTGAAGCCGATGATGTGCTGGTAGCGGTCCTTGATGGGGATGACGATGCGGTTCTGGAAGAAGTCGTAACCTTGTGGGTTGATAAGCCCCAGTTCCTGAAGAAACTCCTTTTGCAGGGGCAGATGGGAGAGGGCTTTACCGTCGATGGGCGCAAAACCTATCTCTATCTCGTCGCAATACTTCTGCCCCCAGCGATGGTAGGCATAGTCCTGGGCTGGCTTATAGCGCAGGAACACCTCACGGTAATGCTGATGCACAGTGGCATTGACAATCAGCAGCGACTCGTGTTTCAGTCGTTGCTGCTTCTCGTCGATGGTTTCCTCTCTTTCCTCCACCTCAATGCCGTACTTCCTGCCCAGCCACCTGACGGCCTCCGGGTAGGTCATGTTCTCATGCTCCATCAGGAAGGTGATCACGTCGCCTCCCTTATGGCAGCCGAAACAGTAGAACATGCTGCGGTTGGGCGTAACGGTAAACGAAGGTGTCTTCTCCTGGTGGAAAGGGCACAGGGCACGATAGACGGTGCCACGCTTCTGAAGCGGCAGGAACTCGCCCACCACATCTTCTATATGTGCCGCGTCGAGTATCTTTTCTATGATGGTCTTGGGTATCATCTCATCCTCTAATAATTTCAATGTTCACAAAAAATGCCCCAGCCGACTGACTTCACAGCGGGTCGGCTGGGGACTTCTACTTAGTCACTTGTTATTTAGAGGATTCGCTAAGTATCTCTCAGTCCCGCCACCAGTTCCGACTTCAGAATATACCAGCAGCGTCCCATCTTGTGGGCAGGAATAAGTCCCTTCTCAATGCGCTTGCGGATGGTACATTCCTTGCGTCCGAACATGCGGGCAACATCGGGCACGGTATAAACGGTGTCCGAGGTATCTACTATGCCGTGGCTCGTGACCGTGGCATTACTCATACTCTTGTCCTTCCTCCCAAGGTTCATCGCTGAAGAAGTCTTCGGGCAGTTTTTCTTTCCATTCATGTTCATCTACTAAAATATCAAGTTCGCGGTTTCGCTGCTCCATACTGATGGCACAGATGGCCATACGGTGGGCATAGCTGTTGTAAGAAACATGCAGGAATCGGCCCTTTTCCTCACCCAAGAGGCGATTGAATCTGCTTGCCAGGTTGCGCACAGCGTGCGCACGCATTGGGGGAATGTTGGCCACTCTTACCTCTCCGACACTGATGCCATTGATCCATGCTGAGGGATGGATTACCTTTTCTACTTTTACTTTCATAATCATGAAATTTTTATCCGAAACGACATTGCTCCAGTATTCAAAAGTAGAAAGATTCCGGTCCCTGTTTTGGGGGCGTTTAGAATAGCACTAAATCCTTTTCCAGCCATTTTTTACTTGTTTCTTCTGATTTAATGCTGCAAAAATATAATCAAAAAATCTGGAAAAAGAAAGAAAAAGCACCAAAACTTGCCAACCAACCAACTATTTAACACTACTTGGCAAGTCCTAATGGGATTTTGTAAGATGATATAGGGCTCTCTAAAAGCACTCATATCGGTAATGTAAGTAATGTGTAGAATAAAAAGTCTTGTTTTTTACATAAAAAACAAGACTTTTTACTGTCTTTGCTGTCCTAAGATAGGAAAGTCAATGATTATAGCAAAACAAGTGAAACAGAAAATCGAGACCATACCCGAGGGTGTGGTGCTTGGCATTAAAGACTTTCAAGTGGAGACCCAATATGAGCCTACCCTTGTGAAAGCCTTAAATCGACTTGTGCAGCAGGGTGACCTCGAAAGGCTCTCCAAAGGGAAGTATTATAAACCCAAACGAACCATTTTCGGGCAGCTAAAGCCTTCTGAAACAGAAATTGCCAAAGATTTGCTGGAGAGAAACGGAGAAATCATCGGTTATATCACAGGCACGACAGCTTTTTCCGCCATGGGTCTGACAACACAGATCGCATCTTCTACCATGATTGGCACAAACAAGTATCGTCGTCCTATTAAAAGAGATGAATATAAGATTAGCTTTCTTGTACAGGAGAACCAAATAACAGAGAAAAACATCCCTCTCCTTCGCATCTTGGATGCACTTAGGCTTATCCGTGTTATTCCTGCGACTACACCTGACGAATGTATCGTTGTCATGCAAAGGACGCTTGCCCGCTTGTCAGAAGAAGAGCGTAAAGAGCTGATTGCCCTCTCCAAAGGTTATACGCCATACGTGAGAGCTTTGTTAGGAGCCGTATTGGAGAGCATCGGAACAGGAACGTATGGACTGAAGGAGTCTCTCAATGGAGTATCAACCTACAAGCTCCCTATCTCCATCCAAGCATTACCAACCATGAAAAACTGGAATATCGTATAAATTCATACGATAACTCTCTTTACAGACAATAATCTATAAAGCTCAATTCTTCTTGATGATCGATGTTATGTATTACAAACTTGGCTCTTCCTCAGTCTCTGTGTTTTGAGGAAGCTCCTTCTCAAACGCATCAACTTCATCTGCAACAATTTTCTTTAATTCTTCCTGTGGAATAATCAGCTGATAGTCCGCCACACCAATAGGCTTCCCCATATCCTCCAAAGCTAGTTCAACTTCAACGTGATCCTTCTCCGCACAAAGTATGATACCAATGGAACGATTCTCACCATCCTTGCGCTCTAAGCGGTCGAGCAGAGAAAGATAATAATTCATCTTGCCTGCAAATTCCGGACGGAACTCTCCTATTTTCAAATCAATTGCCACAAGACAACGTAGTCCTCTGTGAAAGAAGAGCATATCAACTCTACTCCGCTTGCCATTGTATTCCAAAACATATTGATTGCCGATATAGGTAAAGCCTTGCCCTAGCTCTAGAAGGAATTGCTTCACCTTATCCACCAAACGAGCTTCTAACTCTGTTTCGAGTATGGGATTCTTCACGCCAAGAAAACCGAGATTATAGCCACTACGAAACACCTCATTAGCAAACGTTGCTTGTTTTTCCGGAAGAGTTCGATCAAAATTATTGTCTGCCCGTTCTGTTATTTGATTATGCGTTCTAAGGCTAATAGCATTCGTCAGCAAATCACGGCTCCATCCCTTTGAGATAGTCTCCTGTGCATAATATAAAATAGCTTTATCGTCATCACCGAACTTTCGCATCAGCTGGAGCGTATGTCCCCATGGCAAAACTGCGACAGTCTGTCGCAGTTTTGGTTCGCTATCGCAAAACCGCACATAGAACTTCTTCATATCCCATAGGTTACGCGGCGACATTCCCATTTGTGGGTACCGCTCTTTAAGGTCAATGGAGAGGCGATTGACAACACCACTACCATGTTTGTTGTCAAGTTTTCTATCGTGAAGCAATTTGCCAATTTCCCAATGTACCTCGCCTATGGCAGCACACATACTATGGGCTACAATCTGTCGCGAATGATCAATAACTGCGACAGCCCGTCGCAGAATTGCGTTATATTCAGACTCCTGTATCTCTATTATATCATTCATATCTTATTCGTTTTTCCCTCGTATTAGTTCACGAACATCTATATTAAGGATTGTCGCGATACGGTCTAACGTGTGCAAATCAGGTTGAGCGGTGTTGGTGCACCACTTACTAACTGTTGCGGGATTCCTTCCTAATTCATCTGCTAACCACTTGGCGGTTCGCTTCTTTTCTACAAGGACAACCTTAATTCTATTCAAGTCTTTCATAAATAACTTTGATTTGAACGCAAATTTACTGAAAATAATTAAACTAAAGCAATTCTCAATCTAAAAATTTGTGCATCCAAGATAAACTTTATATATTTGCAGTGTTATTTAGAGGTGGAACTAAGCGTTTTCTGAAACACAAAATCCACTCTATTCATACGCATTCGTTCCTTCGTCGAGGAGGAAAGTGTGTGCTCTTTGAAAGCAAGTTAAGGATATAAAATTCCCCACATTAGTGTCATGGGTTCTGACCCCGTTTGTGACCCCACAAATCTGCGCTACAAATGCGCTACATGCTTTTTTGAACTATTTCAAAATTCTGCATTAAGTCATTAGTAAACAGATGTTTGTGGAGCAGTGAAAACCGACCCCAAACGGATCACTTGGGGGCCCCATGCGGATCACTAAAGTAAGATAAGAGAGTAACTATATAGTTATTCTCTTTTTTTATATCCCATTATTCTAATACAGTTGAAAGACTTCTCATTCATTCAAGGGCATTACAATCCTTACTGACCCTTCTTTTCTGCCACATCCCCTATCCTATCCATGGAACTTACACTAAGGCGAATATAATCATAATTCAATCGAACATAAATGAAAAAAAGAGATTTAAGATGGGATTCTTTTTATCACTTATTTTCCAATTTCATTATATTTTATGCGCAACAAGAACCTAACGATTACCTTTCTATCGCCCTTTATAGCATTAACGAAACGAATTGCGCTTACACTATGAATAAGCTCTTCATCAACAGACAGAATATTGGTAGACATTAACACTCGTACATCTTTTATCTTATTGTCTGATGCATCATAATCAAACTGAACAACACTCTCTCCCTGTACACCATTTTTATATACATATCCAGCTCTCCTCCATGAGAAATTATGACATATATACTTCTCTACCCTACCTCTGAGGAATACACTTGGGAAATATACTCCAGCGGTATAATCATAATGAATATCGCTATTGGAGATTATCAAAGGGGTTTCTTGTTGTAGATGACTTGTTCTACAACTGATTAAAGAGAAAATAATCAATATTGGGACTATATGTCTTAAGAACCTCATTATCTTATTCTTTACTTATCATTTTTCACAAACATGTGGGCAATTTATAAGCATCGTTTAGTGCTATACCTCATAAACTATTTACCAAAATCCTTGTGCGTAGAACCTATAATGTCGCATTATACAAGAGCTTCTTGTCAGATGATAGATTTCTGTTTTCAACCCGTATAAAGATGTTTATACCACTAACAGTTCACTTATAACATGCCCAGTACCTTTAATGTACCATATATCAGTGACACACTTGCACCTATCCAGCCTCTCATATACATATATTCACCACCTCCCCCAGAATGATAAGACTTGGCGCAAACCCATATCATGATAATGCCTATTACAATATAATTTATTCCTTCTAAAGGACTATAAAATAATCCAGTTATACCCAAAAGAAGAAGACATAAGAGGATACAAGCAGCAGAAATGGTCGAAGACTTTTTGCTTTGTAATCGTCTTAAACAGTAGAAGAGATAGCAAACCAGACATATCGTCAAAAATCCTGATATACTATAAATGCCCATTACGTCAATCTATTTAAACTTTGATTTATCCACCTTACTGTCCTAATCTTAATTTTCAAACACCTTTAAGACCTACGCTAATGGCGCAGTACTATTCTTCCCCTGCTTACATGTGCTAATATCTTACTTCAAAGGAGACTGAAGAAAACCTTTTCCCTATACCTTTCAAAAGACAATTCAGATTGTAGCTACATCAACAATGCTATACTTTTTCTTCATCAAACACTTTTTGTCAGCTGTAAATCTCAATAGCTACAGACGCAGTGCTTTGTATTATCTTGCAAATACATTATTACTATCAAATCTCAAGATAAATTGAAGAATAATTAGTAATAAAGCAGACCACTCCCAATGACAAATATACACTTCTTTATAAACGTCGATGAGAGATATAGAAACAAAGCCACACAATGATTATTCATCAATGTAAAGTAACACTATCAGTACCTACAAACCCCTAATTTATTTTTATTTTCTGTTGCTGTCATTTTTAACATTTAGCGTAAAAGCTTCATATCCAAACATATAAACAGGAGTATATGATGACAGAAATGACAGCAACTTCAAAAAGTCTATTTGCCTCTCTCTCGCATCTTATGAGCGTTCAACAGACTGATGCAGCTTAGAAGAAACCCCGATAGAGGTCAATAAGCGTTGACAGTTGTCGCAGTTGTGTATCAACAAGTTCTACCTGGCAATCAAGTTGGTCACGCTCACTATCAAGAACCTCTAAGTAGGTAGCACGATTATAATTGTAGAGTTGTTGAGAGACAGAGACGGCTCTGGTCAAAGCATCATTCTGTTTCTTCTTCAACACTTGGTATTGAGCCAAGTTACGTGCACGGGCTTGCAAAGTAGACATTTCACTGTAAGCTGTGAGCAAGGTCTTATCATAATTATATAAAGCCTCCAATTGTAATGCATTAGCTTGGTCAAAGTTTGCTTGAATAGCTTTCTTATTAATCAGCGGAGCCGTCAATCCCCCCACCACACTGAAGGCTAATGACTTAGGCAGCTGAAGCAAGTATTTAGGATTAAATGCGTCAAGTCCCAAAGATGCAGAGATATTAAGAGAAGGCAAGAAAGCCTTTCGTGCAGCTTCGACATCCCATTTGGCAGCCCTAAGTTGGTGTTCAGCAGCAACAATGTCAGGCCGATGTAGTAGTAGACTTGCAGGGATTGCTTGCAACGTATTAGGCAAAGACTGTTCCATCAAGACATTCTTATTACGCGTAATAGGAGTAGGATATCTACCTAAAAGCAAATTCAGATTGTTCTCCGTCTCAGTGATAGCCTGTCGAAGTTGATACTCTTCAGCAGAAGCCTTAGCCAGTTCAGACTCAAACTTCTCAACAGCTAACTGGGTGTCAGCATCTGCCTCTTTCTGCACACGTGCTATCTGTACTGCTTTCTTCTGTAAAGCAATATACTGCTGCATAATATCCAACTTATTATCAAGTGCCAACAAAGCATAATAGTTCTCAGCCACATCAGCAACGAGTTGGCTCTTTATTGTCCTTTGTCCTTCTTCTGACGCAAGATAACGTTCAACAGCTGCACGCTTCGTACTATTAAGTTGGTTCCATAAATCGACACTCCAATCTAAGTGTAGATTAGGTGCAAAATCAGGAACAACGTTTGGCACATTATGTCCTGGCGTAATCTCCGTACCCACATTACCAGCTCCTTCTGCTGTATATCGGCCCGCCTTAGATGCACCGGCAGAAACATTAGCCGTAACTGAAGGCAACATCTGTCCACGCTTCGCCAAGATATTGCTTTTAGCAATGGCCATCTCTTGAAGCGTTATTTTAAGATCTTGGTTATTTGCGAGCGCTGTATCTATCAGTGCACATAGCGTTGGATCTTTAAAGAAGTCGCGCCATAGGGGTATAGCCGTCACTGTATCAGCTGTAGCAACAGGCATAGAAGCCTTTACTGTATCGTTTGGCAATGTTGCTTGTGGAGTCTTACAAGCAACCACGCCCAACAATGATATAAGTGTCATAAGACCATAGGCAAGACACTTGTTATTTCTCTTCTTCATCATCATTCGTTACTTCTTTATGATATCGTTTATCTTTCTCTTCGCTTAAAGGTTTATCCTTTTGATAATGTACAATCTTATCGGCCATTGAAGCAAAGATATAATAAAGACCAGGAATAATAACCAATCCGAACATGGTTCCTATCATCATACCACCCACAGCTGCTGTTCCAATGGTCTTATTACCAATAGCACCGGCACCAGTAGCAAAGACGAGCGGGATAAGTCCGGCTATAAACGCAATACTGGTCATAAGAATTGGACGGAAACGTGCCACAGCTCCTTCTATAGCAGCTTGTGCAATAGACTGTCCCATATTCTTTCTTTGTACGGAGTATTCCACCATCAACACTGCATTCTTACCCAAGAGTCCGATAAGCATGACCAATGCTATCTGTGCATAGATATTGTTTTCTAACCCACACAGCTTCAACAATAAGAATGCTCCAAACACACCCACTGGTAAGAAGATGATAATTGGCAGTGGGAGTAAGAAATTCTCATACTGTGCTGCTAAGATTAAGTAGACGAAAACCAAGCACACAATAAAGATGATGATAGCCGTGTTACCTTGATCTACCTCGTCCTTTGATATTCCTGCCCAGTCATAGTCATATCCTTTAGGGAGCGACTGTTGGGCAACCTCACTGATAGCTTTTAGTGCCTGACCACTTGAGTAACCAGGTGCCGGAGCACCTGTCACCTCTGAAGAGTTATAGAGATTATGACGTGTAATCTCACTCATACCATAGGTCTTGTTAAGTGACATAAAGTCAGAATAGGGTACCATCTCTCCCGCATCATTCTTTGTATAAAGATGAAGCAGGTCTTCTGGGAAGGCTCTATACTGAGGTGCTGCCTGAACAATAACCTTGTAAGGCTTACCAAACTTGATAAATCCCGTCTGATAATCAGAACCTACTAATATAGAAAGACTGTTGAGAGCCTTACCGGGTTCAACTCCCTTCTGTAATGCCATGGCATCATTAACATTGAGCATATACTGTGGGAAGCTTGCAGAATAGAACGTGAAGGCATTTCCTATCTCTGGACGCTTGTTCAACTGACGGACAAAGTCTTTGCTCACACGCTCCATCTCGTGATAATCATTATTACCTGTCTTATCAAGCAATCGTAGCTCAAAACCACTGGCAGCGCCATAACCAGGAATTGAAGGCGGTTCGAAGAAATCAATATTGGCTGTCGTTATCACCTTACATTTATCTTCGAGGTCTTCGATAATCTCCTTAGCTGTACGCTTACGATGCTTCCAGTCCTTTAAGTTAATAAGACAGCTACCAGAGTTAGCACTTGTTCCTTCAGAGAGAATCTCAAATCCTGCCAATGAAGAAACACTCTCTACTCCTTCTTCTTTCTCCGCTATAGCCAACAACTGACGAGCAACTTCATTTGTGCGTTCAATGGTTGAACCTGGTGGTGTCTCTATGACTGCATAAATCATTCCTTGGTCTTCTTGTGGAATGAAGCCTGATGGGAGCCCGAGATTTACCCAATAAGCAAGACCACAGAAAACAAGAACAGCAATCATCGTGAAAGCCTTATGCTTCACAGTATGTTGTAAGACATGTGCATACTTCTTACTACCAACATTAAACTGAGCATTGAAGCGTTGCAATAATCTGCCTATAAATCCTAACTTGACATGATTCTCTTGCTCCTTTGTGAGGATGAGGGCACAGAGAGCAGGCGTCAAGGTCAGTGCCACAAAACCTGAGAAGAGAATGCTGGATGCCATCGTTATAGAGAACTGACGATAGAACATACCTTCTGGGCCACCCATGAATGCCACTGGAATAAACACGGAAGCCATAACAAGAGAGATAGCAATAATGGCACCACTAATCTCTTTCATTGCTTTCTCCGTTGCTTCAACAGGTGTCAGTTTATTGCGCGATATCTCTACATTCACGGCTTCTATAACCACAATAGCATCATCAACGACAATACCAATCGCCATTACAAGGGCAAACAACGATATCATGTTGAGTGTGATGTTGAAAACAAGCATCGCAATGAAACTACCCAACAAAGACACTGGGACCGCCATAATCGGTATTACAGCCGAACGCCAATCGCCTAAGAAGACAAACACAACAATGGCTACAAGTATGAAGGCTTCAAACAATGTATGGACTACCTTATCTATACTTGCGTCAAGGAAGCGACTTATGTCATAACTATACTCATAATGCATACCCTTTGGCATGTCTTTCTGAAGGCGAGTCATCACCTGCTTCACTTGCTTTATGACGTTGCTTGCATTACTTCCGTATGCTTGTTTCAACGTCACAGCTGCTGACGGACGACCATTGAGCGTTGAATAGATATCATAAACTTCACTGCCAAGATGTATGTCGGCAATATCTTTCAATCGAACGGCCTGACCGTTCGCATTGCTTTTGATGATGATATTCCCATACTCTTCTGCAGTGGTGTAACGGCCTGGATATTTCAAGACAAACTCCTTCACCTGTGGACGTGTACCGCCACTCTCACCTAACTTACCTGGTGAGACCTCTATGTTCTGGTCTTCCAACGCATCACTGACATCATCCGTTGACAAGCCGTATGCTACCATCTTATCTGGATGCAACCATACACGCATAGCATAACTACGAGTACCAAGAATATCAAGGTCGCCCACTCCATCTACACGCAACAGCTCTGGAGAAATGTTGATATCAAAGTAGTTGAATAAGAAGTCTTGGTTTACACTTGGATCATCGCTATAGAGATTAATATACATAAGGATGTTAGGCTCCTCACGTGAAATTTTAACACCCTCTCGTATGACCTCAGGTGGCAATTTATTCGTAGCTGCTGAAACACGGTTCTGTACGTTTACAGCATCTACATTAGGGTCAGTACCTAATTTGAAAACGACGTTTATCTCTGCTTCACCATCGTTTCCTGCATCGCTCTCTATATATTTCATACCAGGAACACCATTCAAGGCTTGCTCCAATGGTATTATCACTGACTTAATCAACAACTCATTGTTTGCTCCTGGATAATCAGCTATTACATTCACCTTAGGCGGTGAGATAGAAGGAAACTGCGTAATCGGGAGATTAAACAAAGACAGAACTCCAATAAAAGCAATGACCAGTGCTACCACAATAGATAGAACCGGTCGACGAATAAATATCTTGAACATTTATTGAATAGCGATTTCGTTTGACTTTATTGATTGTCGTGGTGTCACGAAGCGAGTACGCACGTGGTCGCCATCATTCACTTTCTGTATACCATCAATTAGATAATGGTCTGACGCTGTAAGGCCTGATGAGATGACATAGATACCTGTCAACTCTGCTGAAATCTGTATTTGGCGTTGATGAGCAACATTATTCTTATCAACGACGAACACATACTTGCGGTCTTGTAACTCGTAGACAGCTTCTTGTGGAATAACGATAGCATTCTTCTTCTGTACAAGTAGCTGTACAGTTCCCGATTGTCCGTTACGTAGTAAGCCTTGTGGATTAGCAAAGAGCGAACGAACAGATATCGTTCCTGTCGCATTATCGAATTGTCCTGATATGTCTTTTATGCTTCCTTTAGCTGGGAAGGTACTGCCATTGGCCAATAGCAACTTCAAAGGTAACTGCATATAAAGTTGTGGATGTTGCTGTAAGTCTAAGTAATCGCTTTCTGAGATGTTAAAATAAACTTGCATCTTAGAGTTATCTGACAGTGTTGTCAACAAATCATCTTGCTGAATGAAACTTCCAACCTTCTGTGGTATTCTTCCTAAAACACCACTAAAAGGTGCTCGAATAATAGATAATCGTTTGTGTAAAACGGCGAGTTTGTAATCGGCTGTTGCTGACTGGTACTTTGCTTTGGCCATTCTACGTGCGTTGGGAGATACGATGTTATTCTCTGTAAGCCGACTTGTGTTTTGCAAATCTATCTCAGCTTGTTCCTGCGCAGACTTTGCTTTCGCAATCTCCTCGTCTTCTCCTACTATAGCAATACGAAACAAAGGTTGTCCGGCACGTACCATCTGGCCCTCATCTACATATATTTGCTGTAGTATTCCTTCTTGCTGTGAGCGCACCTCAATGTTCCTTAATGACTGAATGTTAGCCACATAGCTTTGAGGAAGACTAATATTAGTTACCATTGGAGTTGTTGCTGTAAAGACAGCCTTCGTATTCTCTTCTGTTTTTTTAGAATGACAACTCCATAAAAGGATAGAAAGTAAAGAAAGAAAACAAATTCTCCGTACCATAATCTATTATCTATTGTCCCGTTTTAACTAATCTGCAAAAGTACTATAAAATATTTATTCACGCAATAATAATTTGTGATAAAAGTATTCTCCATAGATAAAAATATTCTTTCCAACGACCTTCTCACAACTTCGGAACTCTCTTTCTCACGGGAAATCAATACCTTTATTAATCTCACCCACGAATCAGAAGAACAAAAGTCTTACCTTGAAAAAACAGTATATGCCATACCTTCTGCTCTTCTCGGTATCTTCATCAGAATTTATCGCTTGCTTCTCCACTTTTCAAAAGAGTCTATATAATCGTAAAGTATCTTTACATAACATTGAGGTAAATACGCTTAATGTAGGGGTGTACCACCTCTTAAACACAAGACTATAACATACAATAAATCAACCTCTTACGAATATCATTATAGAAGACGCCCTTCTTGCTTCAAGAAGGGCGTCTTCTGCACCCAAGAAGGGCATGTTCTCGAACAAAGAAGGGCCTTTTCTTTTACCATCCTTGGCCTCTTATCAAATGGAGAGGGAAATGACTATCAATAATTATTTACAATATCTTCTTACACGTTTAGCCTTTCTTCGTCTTTTATCAGTAATCTTATAGGGATGTCTCGGACATTCTTCTCACAGAACGTCACAGACTTGTGTCTCACAAGTTGAGCCGCACAGAGGTCTGTTCAAGTATGAGGTAGCACAGAGATTACAGTCAACATTAGCGAAAGTGCCTTACCCTCTCTGTATGTCTATCGCCCTTCTTGAGTTCTCCCCATGTACAAAAAGAGACTAAAATCGCTGTGTACTCTATGAGAAATGAAACTCCCAAGTGCTTTTGCGAGTAGCCCTATAAGGGTTACCTCACTCATCACATACCTCTCTGTGGGTGAGGAGAGAAACATGATTGAGGCATTTATCGTCTAATCTTCCATTGGAATGTACTACATGGTAAACCAACTTCATTCACAAGGTTGGCACGTGTGAAAGGTTGCCAACCATACCGAACTGAAATGGGATGAGGTACAGAAGAAGACTTTACAAGAACTGTGTTAGCCGACGTTATCTGGGCTTCTGCAGGATAGTAGACGCCATCTGCTCCTGCTACTTCAAACCCAATAAGATGGTTACCATGGGCTGACAACGACCGTGCATGCGTAAATTGTAGTTCAAGACCATCGTCTTTTACGGATACAGAATGGCAGACAGGACCCTCAGACTCTATCTTGTAAGCATAACTATGGTTCAAAGCCTGTAGGGCAAGACGCTCACCAACAGGCTGCTTATTTGTGTAATGAACATCTAAAGAGTCGCCTAAGTCAGTTGTCACCACCATCCACGTGTTACGTAACTTTGATACCATACGTCGTTGAGAGTCACGGAAACGAGGCCAAGAAGGACGATTCAGACTTGAAAGCTGAACGAAATAGAATGGTAGTTCTGGGTTATGGAAGAAACTGCGCCAACTCTTCTCCAACAATGGGAAGAGACGTTCGTGTAACTCCATATTATGGGCATTCGACTCACCTTGGTACCATATAACACCATTGACACCATAACCTTTCAAAGGGAGTAGTCCTGTCTCGAACATATAGGCAGGTGAATAGGGGTGACGCTGCAGCGGGTTCTTACTCAACTTGACATTCTGTAAGGCTCGTTCACGTGCCCATTTCATACCGAAATCGCTGTGATACCAATCATGAAGGATGGAAGGCACATGCTGTTCTAATGTATGGCGATCAATCCATGACTCCGTAGTCGTACCACCAACAGCATTACAAATGATGCCAACAGGCACTTGTAGACTATCAGCCAACTTCTTACCGAAATGATAAGCCACAGCAGAGAAGCCACTCAAAGACGCTCGTGTACAATTACTCCAAGGACCAACACGTAGATACTGATGCCGATTGACAGAGTCGCAAGCACCTACCGACCATGAAACAGAGGTTGTTGGATAGATAGCAGACATATTAAACAGATGTAAACGTGTCTGTTTCTCTGCTTCGTTGAGGTCTTGTTCTCTACTCTGTACAGCACTCACAGGCAACTCCATATTCGACTGTCCTGAACAAAGCCACACCTCTCCTACATATATGTCTTTAATCGTCAGCTTCTGTTTCTTTGTACTTATCACAGCCTTATAAGGGCCGCCAGCCTCTTGTTTAGGGAATGAAACCTTCCACTTCCCTGCCCCATCAGCCAAAGCCGAGAGTGTATGACCATTGAAAGCGACCTTAACAGCTTCGCCTGTGTTAGCTATTCCACGGAAAACAATAGGTTTGTTGCGCTGAACAACCATGCCATCCGTGTACAACGGTGAGACAGCAAGACCACCATAGTTACCTGTCAGTGCACCATAGACAGCCTCAGCAATAATCTTTGCACCCTCTGCATTAGGATGAATAGCATCTGCAAGAAGGTCAGGACGACTATATAAAGGTGTGTTTAAGTCGATGAGTGGGAGTCCTGTGGCCTTAGCCACCTGGCGAATATGGCGTTGTATCTGGTCGTACCAATCACGTGTACTACTCTCAAAACGTGGATGTCGATCAAAGATAGGTGTCATCTGACAAAGCCAAATCTTTGCTTTCGGATTAGCCTGACGGAAGCTATCAATCAAACGGATATAGTCTGCATTGAACTCCTCGCTATATTCTGGCCAATTGCGTGGATCTGTATCATTGAGCCCAAGATGGATAACAACCAAGTCAGCCTTAAAGTCCAAAGCCTCTTGATACTCTTTTTGGTCAATATATGGACGATGTCCGTGACTCAACAACGTTGCGCCAGAGTGCCCAAAGTTCTTGACTTCATACTGGTTTCCCAACATCTGCTGTAGCTGAGAGGGGTAACAATTCTTCTCCCTATCGGTAATCGTTAAGCCCCAAGTAACACTGTTGCCTACACATGCTACCTTAATTCTTCCTCCTGCAACGGCGGTTAAGACAGTTAAGAACAAACCTAATACTAAGAGAATCCTTTGTTTCATCATCATGTATATTTGTAATAATGATAGATTTTGATTTTTACTTTAAAGTAAAGACGAAAGTATGTCTTTGCAAAGTTAACGATAAATTGTGAATAAAAGGGATACTATAATTAATAAAAAGAGCCACCACGAGTATTTTATCACACAAAGAAGAAAACTATACGAAAGAATTATTAAGTCAGTTTCTTACCCAAATAACGCAAAAAACCTTTATCATTCTAACTTCAAATGTCGTATTTCCACATCGTCACTAAACACTAAAGAAAGCCCTTAAAAACAAGAAAACAGACGCTTTGAAGCCTTAGGAAAGAAATTAAAAGAACATGTGTTCGCACACATCTAATTGATGAAAAAATAATCTACTAAAAGTTTGCAGAAGCCGTAAAAATACTATATCTTTGTGACTGTTATCCTGAAAACAATCTTTTACCTTTAAAGACTAATACCTATTGAGTAATAAAGCGATTTCCTGTGAAGGCCATCGCTTTTCTTTTTTTATATACCTTATTATATAGTAGTAGATATCTTTACAATACCCATCTACCGTAATATGCTTACGAACATCCCTTCCTTTTGCGATTAATAAACACAAGCATACAGTTGCAATAGACTTAATGAACCCATACAAGTAGCGTCATTATAGCAAGAAACCCCAAGAGTCTGTTACAACTCCCAGGGTTTCTATCAACCAAAATCAAGAACATTTGTCTATAGAAAGTATCTATTACAAATTATTAATGAACCACTCAGCAACCTGTCTTAATAGGTGGTTACGTGTGTTTCCACCATAGATACCATGATTACGATTTGTATATAGATTCTCCTTAAAATCCTTGTCGGCTTGTACTAAGGCTTCAGAATACTCAAATGTGTTCTGTGGATGAACATTATCGTCTGCTAAGCCATGACAAATCAAAAGCTTTCCATGAAGATTCTCAGCACGATTAATAGGATTTATGGCGTATCCTTCAGCATTTTCTTGTGGTGTACGCATATAACGCTCAGTATAAACCGAATCATAATAGCGCCAGTTTGTTGGTGGAGCAATGGCCACACCGGCCTTGAAAACATTACGCCCCTCACTCATACTCATCAATGTATTGAAGCCACCGAAGCTCCAACCCCATATTCCTATACGTGAGGCATCAACATAACTCTGCTTGCCCAACCACAAAGCTGCCTCTGCTTGATCCTTTGACTCTAAGTCACCAAGTCTCAAATAAGTACACTTCTCGAACGCTGCACCACGTGCACCAGTGCCACGTCCATCTACTGTTACAACGATATAATCCTTTTGTGTCAAGTAATAGTCGAACATTGCACCGCTACCCATAGACCCTACGCTCCAGTTGTCAACAACTTGTTGACTGCCAGGACCGCTATATTGATGCATAATAACAGGATACTTCTTTGTTGCATCGAAGTTGGCAGGCTTCACCATCCAGCCATTTAGTTTCACACCCTCAGAGGTTGTAAACGTAAAGAACTCTACTCCAGTGTTGCCATACTTAGCCAACTTTGCCTGCAACTCATCATTATTGAGGACTTCACGAACTTGCTTTCCCTTGTTATCATAGATGGCAAACACGTATGGATGATTGCTATCACTCCATGTGTTGAGGAAATACTTATAATCACCAGAGAATGATGCTACATTCCAACCAGCACGAGCAGAAAGACAAGTCAACTTTCCTGACTTATCAGCAACATATATCTCACGCTGCATTGGCTTACGTGCTGCTGCTTGGAAGTAGGTATTACCTGTCTTTGCATCATACCCGTAAATCTCTGTTACATCATAGTTTCCTTTATCAATCTGGCGTATAAGCTTCCCATTCTTATCATATAAATAAAGGTGCATATAGCCATCACGGTCAGAAGGAACAAGGATATAATCCTTCATAATACTTATTCCTTCCATCGCTTCTTCCTTAACATACTTAGGTACACTCTCCTTTATCAGTAACTTACAAGTACCTGTAAGCGGATTAGCAGCATAGAGATTTAGCTCGTCTTGATGACGATTCATTGTATAGACAATGATCCTATTGGCATCGAAAGTTGTCTTAATACGTGGAATATAACCATCGGCAGACAATGGTAAATCGTATTTACGTACAGCACCATCGGTCAAATTGTAAGACCAAGCGCTCACCTTTGAGTTTGCCTCACCTGCCTTTGGATATTTATAGCTGTAGTCACCAGGATAGATATCAAACATCTCAAAAGTAGGATGAGAACCTTTATAGAACTGGAGGGTAAAACTCTTTACCTTGCTCTCATCATATTTGATCCAACTTAACGTCTTACTATCCGCACTCCAAGCCAAGGCATTATTAAAGCCAAACTCCTCTTCGTTCACCCAATCAGGCAAACCATTAATTATCTTATTAAATTCACCATCGGTAGTAACTTGCTTCACGTTCTCACCATCCGTTATATAGATATTGTTCTGATGGACATAAGCAATCTGACGACCATCAGGTGAGAAGGTAGGAATCTGCTCAGAGCCATCCTTTGACAGTTTCTTCAACTGCTTCGTCTTAACATCATAGAGATAGAAATCGGCTGTAAACGAACGACGATAGATACGATTAGTATTCGTCTGTAATAATAGTCGACTGCCATCTGTCGAGATCTGATAGTCATCAAATGAACTTAACTGAACACCCTTGGCATCAGCAAGATCAAAGATAACCCCTGTTGCATTACCAGTCTTAAAAGAATACTTCACCACTTGACGCCCATCAGACGAGATTTGAGCATATTCTGAGGTCACCTCTAAAGGATTAACACCAGAGATGCGCTTAGTTGCAAAAGCACCATTAGTAATGTCTTTCAAAGAGATAGGTTCCCCAGCTGTCAACTGAAGTGCACTTAGCACCGATAAACACATAAGTAATATTCGTTTCATAAATTCAAGTTTTAACAGCACAAAAATATAAAATAATCTGTATATTTGCAAACGAATGGAACAATATTATTGCGACTTTGGGAGTTGGCTGCGTACCCAGTTCCCTTATAAGGTACAAAAGATTTCGGTTAACGCTGGCTTTACCTGCCCTAATCGGGATGGGAGAATTGGACGTGGTGGTTGTATCTATTGCAACAACCAAACGTTTAATCCGGCCTATTGTGACAATGGTAAAAGTGTTACTCAACAACTTGAAGATGGTAAAAGATTCTTCTCTAACAAGTATCCTGACATGAAGTATCTTGCTTATTTCCAAGCTTATACAAACACATACGGAACTAATGAACATATCAAAAAACTTTATGAGGAAGCTCTTGCAGTAGAGGATGTTGTCGGACTTGTCATCGGTACACGGCCTGACTGCATCAATAATGATCTGTTAGACTACTTTGAAGAACTTAACCATCGAACGTTTCTCATCGTTGAATATGGTGTGGAAACCTGCAATGATGCGACTTTACGACTTGTGAATCGTGGTCACGACTTTGCTTGTGCACGTAAAGCTATTGAAGAGACTGCCCGACGTGGTATTCGTGTTGGAGCACATATCATCCTTGGTCTGCCTGGCGAGGATGCCGAAGAAAGCCTCAGACAAGCACCAATCATCTCTTCTCTCCCGTTAACAACACTGAAAATTCATCAGTTACAAATTATCCGTGGCACTCGTCTTGCAAAGATGTACGCTGAAAAGCCATTTCACCTTTATACGGTTGAAGAGTATATCAAACTCATTGCAGATTACATTAGCCTTCTCCGCCCCGACCTTGTACTCGAACGCTTTGTCAGCCAAAGTCCGCCCGACCCTCCTTCTCCAC
>ERZ772904.99-NODE-99-length-27800-cov-3.86931_pt1 | contig 27800 bp, 26 predicted proteins | sample MGYA00512122_ERZ772904 | MGnify/ENA primary metagenome ERZ772904 (study PRJEB29015, sample SAMEA2738104) | human oral metagenome | biome: human oral; feature: human-associated habitat; material: saliva | place: China | collected 2269 ... | reverse complement strand
ATGAGGATATTGACGGTCACATATACGGCAGTTCCCTTAATATGGGCCAAGCGAACAGCTTGGCGGAGGGTATCCATATCAAAATTAGCCGCATGAGCCCGGGCATTAAATCCTTTACCACCCAGGTAGATGGCATCCGCACCTGCATCGAGGGCAGCGATAAAGTTTTCCATAGACCCTGCTGGGGCCAATAATTCAATCATAATGTCTCCTAGACAATACATACCATAGGACTATGGCGAATGAAGGACCATTCGCCACAGAGTATAGCATGTAGGGTCTTCTGAAAAGACCATAAGGACGCCCGAAGGCGTCCCTTGGGATGCTTATAGAGGCGAATTAGTCGCGCAATTTACAGTTAATATCAGCCAATTTTTCAACAATCGTTTCGATATGTTGGTCGATATCTTCGTCGTTTAAGGTGCCATCCATAGACCTAAATTGAAGGTTGTAGGCAATAGACCGGAAACCTTCTTCGATGTGTTCCCCTTGGTAGACATCAAAGATATGAACCCCTGTGAGGTACTGGCCACCATATTGGTGGATGAGGTCCAAGATTTCCTGAGAGGAAACAGAGTTTGGTGCAACGATAGCCAAATCGCGAGCGGTACCTGGGAATTTAGAGAATGGCACGTAGCGGAATTCTGGTGTATCGATGGCCATGATAGCTTCCAAGTCTACTTCGAAGATATAGGCCTTGTTAGGAAGGTCAAAGTTCTTCACCACTTGTGGGTGGAGCTCACCAAAGTTAGCGATAACCTTACCATTCACAAGGTATTGAGCAGATACGCCTGGGTGCATGTAAGGTTCTGTAGACCGGCGCACATCCCATTCTTTAAGGCCAATGTTATTAAGGAGGGAATCAATAGCCCCCTTCACATCATAGAAGTCGACCGGACGGGCCTCGGTGTTCCAGGAGTCTTCCCCTAGCTCATTAATGGCAAGACCTGTCAGCATTGGCCGTTCATGAGGTACTTCAATCAAAGGCAGAGCCTTAGGTTCATACACATTACCCACTTCGAAGAGGTAGAGGTCACGATTCTTTTGCTTAAGGTTACGAATGGCCGCTTCGATGACAGCAGGCACCAAGCTAGTCCGCATATAAGGAAACTCTTCGGAAATTGGATTCATAATAGGAATGGCTGTATAGCGGCTATCGCTTTCCGGCAAAAGCATATTAGCCAACCCATCCTTATGCATAAAGGAGAAGGTGATAATCTCAGAACCACCGATGCTAGCCAAGAAATGTTTTACTTCCTTTTCCAAGGCTTTCTTATCGGTCATAGACCCAGATTTGAGGAAGGCCCTTGGCGTGGTGGCTACAATGTTGTCATAGCCATAGATACGACCTACTTCTTCTGCGATATCCGGCATTACAGTGCAGTCATTACGCCAGGAAGGAACGGTAGCAGTAATAGTATGGCCCTTCTTTTCCAAGTGGAATTCTAGGTCAGTCAAGATTTCTTCCATAGAGGACTCAGGGATGTCTGTCCCCAAGTAAGCATTGACTTGATCAGCCGTAAAGGAGATTTTTACGGTTTCTTGTGGAATTGGATATACGTCGATAACCCCTTGTGCCACCTTAGCTTCTGGGCAAATCTTTTGGAGAAGTTGAGCCGCTTGGTCCAAGGCGATAGCGGTAAATTCAGCGTTTACGCCCCGTTCATAGCGACCAGATGCTTCGGACCGAAGGCCCAAAGCCTTAGCGGTGCGACGTATGGAGGATGGTTTGAAAACGGCCGCTTCAAAGACAACAGAAGTAGTCTCATTGGTAACTTCAGAATCAAAGCCACCCATAACACCAGCTACCCCAACTGGTCGTTCAGCATCGGCAATCACCAACATATCTGGGGTTAACTCCCGATCTGTGCCATCTAAGGTTTGAATAACTTCACCCTCTTTAGCCAAGCGAGCCGTCAATTGGTGGCCCTTAATATGGTCATAATCATAGGCATGCATAGGCTGACCCAATTCCAACATGACAAAGTTGGTTACGTCCACTACGTTGTTAGTGGGACGGATGCCGGAGTTGCGAAGACAATTTTGCATCCATAAAGGCGATGGGCCCACTTTCACATTGGTGACCAAGCGGGTCATAAAGCGTTGGCAGAGTTCTTGGTTATCGATTTCTACCGCCAAGCGACCGGCGATGGGTCCATCATTTTCATCCACTGTAAATTCAGGGAACTTAGCCTTTTGACCAGTCAAAATGGCAAACTCACGAGAGAGGCCCACCATGGAGAAACAATCGCCACGGTTGGCAGTCAACTCAAACTCATAAACATAGTCATTGAGCATCAAAAGATCACGTACATCCTTACCGATAGGAGTCCCCTCAGGGAAGATATAAATCCCTGTGGCTTCTTCCGGCTGTACGAGGTCCTTGGAAATACCAAGCTCGTTGATAGAGCAGAACATGCCTTCGGAGACTTGGCCCCTAAGCTTACCCTTTTTAATTTCGGTCCCATCAGCTAGGCGGGACTTATGGTAGGCTACGGGAACAATTTGGCCAACTGCCACGTTAGTTGCAGCCGTAACGATTTGCTTGGTTACCGCTTCTCCCTCTTCTGTGAGGCAGGCTACTTGGCAAACCTGTAATTTATCGGCATCAGGATGCTTGGTAATTTCAACAATGCGACCTGTGTAGATCTTTTTGAGACCTGGGTCCATGTTGATCACGTCTTCCACAGGAATACCTGCTTGAGTCAATATATCAGCCAATTCTTGTGGGTTGCGAGACATATCCACAGGAACAAATTCATTCATCCAAGTTAAACTTGCTTTCATCAGTCGTAACCTCCTAGAACTGTTTCAAGAAACGGGTATCATCTTCGAAGAAGAGGCGCAAGTCCCCAATCCCGTAGAGAAGCATAGCAATCCGTTCAACCCCTAGTCCAAAGGCAAAGCCTTGTACTTGGTCAGGGTCGTAGCCATTCATGCGGAGTACGTTAGGATGAACCATGCCGCAGCCTAGAATTTCAAGCCAGCCTGTATGAGAGCATACGCGGCAGCCTTCCCCACCGCACATAACGCAGGAGATATCAACTTCTGCGGATGGCTCTGTAAATGGGAAGAAGGAAGTTCGGAAGCGAATCTTAGTCTCTTCACCAAAGATATGGCGGAGGAAGGACTCAATGGTCCCCTTGAGGTCCGCAAAGGTGATGTCCTTATCAATCAAAAGGCCTTCCACTTGGTGGAATACAGGGGAATGAGTGGCATCATAGTCCCAACGGTATACTTTACCTGGAGCAATCATGCGGATAGGCTCATTATGGTCAGATTTTTGCATGGTCCGTGCCTGTACAGGAGACGTATGAGTCCGGAGGAGGAAGTTTTCGGTAATGTAGAAGGAATCCTGCATATCGCGAGCCGGATGGTCAGCTGGCAGGTTGAGGCATTCAAAGTTAAAGTAGTCCTCTTCAATTTCAGGGCCTTCCTCAACGGTGTAACCCATCTTCATAAAGAAGTCTTCAATCATTTCATTGACAGCTGTCAAAGGATGAATATGACCTACTAGTGGTTGACGACCTGGTAGGGTAATATCGATTTCTTCAGAAGCTAACTTATGTTCCATTTCAATCCGGTCCATGTTAGCCTTAACCTTGTCTAGGGCCTCTTCCACAGCTACGCGAACTTGGTTAACCAAGGCCCCCATCTTAGGGCGTTCTTCTGGGGATAATTTACCCAAGCCTTTCAATAGGGAGGTAATCTCCCCCTTTTTACCCAAGTATTTAACCCGCACATCTTGTAGGGCTTGTTGTGAATCAGCCTTATTAACAGCAGCTAACGCCAGGTCCTTGAGGGCTTGCAATTGTTCTTCCATACATTCCTCCATTTATAAAAATAAAAACCCCCGTCCCGGAAAGGGGCGAAGGTTATCACTACGCGGTACCACCCTAATTAGTACTCAAGATCTTTAACGCAGATATACGGCGAACCTACTCCTAGTTCAATTCGCAGCTCCAAAATGAAAGGCTCTCAATCGCATGATGCGGGTTCTCAGCACGCCCCACTCTCTGTACTCACACTGGTGATTGAGGCCGATTTCTTCATCGCCTCATATAGGTATTTTACGGTGCCCTAAAAGACACCTATAACACTGTAATTATACAGGATGTATCAAGGGATTGTCTAGCTATACAGGACATAAACCGTCTAGCATATAGTCTACCATCATGGTTTAGCATCATAGTCTACTATAAGGAATACTCTTACAAACTAAGTAAAAGCTCTTTAGCCGCCTGGTACATGATTTTATAGCCCAAGCTATTGGGATGGACATCTCCCTCATAGACCACTAACCCAAAGTCCGACGCCTCCTTAAGAGGGGTATAGAAATCAATCAAGGCCAGGCCATTATTCTCTGCATAGGATTGTATCTTAGCATTATAGGCCTCTAGGATAGGATTTTGATCAAAAGGATCGTAATCAAGGGGTGGCAAGAGGGCTACTACAAGCCCCCTTCCTTGGTTAGTCAGATCAACCCTATCTATCCCTTGGCAATCCTCCCACAGGCCTACTAGACCTTGTAATTTTTTAAAGCAATAGTCTGCTGACCGCCCCATAAGGATGTCGTTAGTGCCCCCCAAGAGGCAAAGGATAGATGCAGTTTTACTAGCATCTCCTTCCGCCAGCCCTGAGGATTCATGAGCCTCAGGGGGCCTTACTTGAGCAGATAGGATCCTCTCTAGACGATTATACATACCTTGAAGGGTATCCCCATCTATCCCATGATTTTCCATATAAGAGCCCTTAAAGGCTAGGTCATGGGCTAAGAGCTCCACCCATCCCTGTCCCTCAGGAACCCCATAGCCATGGGTTAGGGAATCTCCCAAAAAGATGTAGGTGGCCATCATTGATGATGGTGGTGTTCACCATGAGGAGCGTGGATAGCATCCATGTTGAACTTCAATTGACCAGCTATAAAATCTTGTACTGCTTGATCTACCGACCCTGTTACACCAGGATATACCTCTGCTCCAGCAGCTTTGACCCCAGCTACAGCAGGCTGACCAATGCCACCACAAATGATGACAGCGATATCATTATCCTTAACGAATTGAGCCTTAGCCACATGGCCGTGTTCACCACCTGGCACCAACTCACCCTTAACTAAATTACCTTCCTCTACGGTAAAGACCTTAAAGAATTGTGTACGGCCAAAATGCTGGCCCACGTTACCACGGTCATAGGTTACTGCAATTTTCATAGATACCTCCCACTTAGATGTCGCAACGTATCAATAGCTAGTAAAGGGAAACCTTCCATATACTAGTTACTATACAAAGTATTTATATATGCTATTGATTATAGACTTATACCTAGCAGAAAAATGTGTCTCCTAGCACAAGAAACTTTCTTATTTTTTAAAAGCTGGCATCAACTGTAGCTTATGCATATTCATAGCATGCATGCGGTCAATCTTAGCCTTTATGTCTGGGTCTTGGCACTGACCAGTCAAAATATAATGGTCCAACTGCGCATAAGTAAAGCCCAATTTATCTTCATCTGTTTGGCCAGAAAGGCCATCACTTGGCGTCTTATCGATGAGAAAGTCAGGTAGGCCCAGTTCATGCCCGAGTTGGCGAACTTCCTCTACTAAGATATTTTGTAGGGGCGAAAAGTCCCCTGCTGCATCGCCATACTTAGTGGAGTAGCCTACATAGTCTTCTGATCGGTTACAGGTATTAGCCACACGGCCCCCCTTAGGAAGGGATTGGCCCACTGCATAGAGGGTAGTCATGCGGATGCGGGCTGGCATATTAATGATGCTATCCCGGCTCATACTTGCTGCTACCAATTCAAATCTCTCTGCCCCTTCAATAGCAGCGGTAAGGGCCTTGGTAGTATCTCCAATATTGACTACTAGGTGCTTAATATCTAGGTGTTCTACCAGGGCTATGGCATCCGCTATATCAGATTGGATACCATCGGGCATAAGGACACCTAGAACTCGGTCTTTTCCTAAGGCTTCTACGCAGAGGGCGGCCGTTACGGAAGAGTCCTTGCCTCCGGAAATGCCGACCACCGCTGTACAGCCAGGGCCGTTATGGTCAAAGTAGTCCCGAATCCAGTCCACCAATCTATCTTTTATCTCTTTAGGATTATCTAACATACAAGATCCTTTCTAATGGGTTTAGTGACCGCCTAGCGGCCAATCTTGTGCAAGAGGTCCATCTTTTCCTGGTAGTAGGATGGAGTCATATCTAGGTAGTGTTTATGAGGATTATAGAATCGTTGTTCTTCATCCCAAATTTCATATTCTAATTGAACCTTTACATAGGATCGGATTTCTTCTAGTGGGATAGGAGGTAAGAGTCGCACCCCATCCTTAACCACCAGACGAAGCATTTCCTTGTAGGTACAATTTTCAAAGGATAATGTCTTCCATGGTTTTTCCGGGTCTACATAAGCATACGGCTGAGATAGATCGACCGTTTCTTGACGACCAGCTATGAGTTCAGCTACCGCATGACCATCTTCCCCATAGATGCGGTAGACCTTTTTAAGGCCTGGGTTGGTGATTTTTTCTACCGATTCAGATACTTTAATACGGGGTTCCCATTGACCATTTTTATGAACAGCAGCAATCTTATAGACCGCACCAAATACAGGGTCAGATTTAGCCGTAATCATCCGCTCCCCTACACCAAAGGCATCAATCTTAGCATCTTGGTCTAAGAGAGAGGTAATAGTGGCCTCATCTAAGGAATTGGAGGCCACAATAATGGCATCTTGAAGGCCTGCTTGATCTAGCATAATCCGCGCTTTTTTAGATAGGTAGGCCAAATCACCAGAATCTAAGCGAATCCCCTTAAGGCGTTTGCCCATAGGGGCTAGGACCTCCTGAGCTACCTTAATAGCATTAGGAATACCAGAATGGAGCACGTCATAAGTATCCACTAAGAGAACCACATTATCAGGATAGAGTTCTGCATAGGCCTTGAAGGCTTCGTATTCAGAATCGTGGTACATAACCCAAGAATGGGCCATAGTACCAGACACAGGGATCCCGAAGGCTTGGCCTGCAAGGACTGTAGCGGTGGAATTTACCCCTCCAATATAGGCCGCCCGCGCCCCATAAACAGCAGCATCCACATTATGAGCACGACGAGCTCCAAAATCGGCTACGGCTCGTCCCTTAGCAGCCCGAACCACACGAGCGGCCTTGGTTGCTATGAGGGATTGATGGTTAATTTGTGTCAACACAAAGGTTTCTATGATTTGCGCATCAATCAAAGGAGCCACGATGGTCATAATCGGCTCATTGGGATAGATGATAGAGCCTTCTGGAAAGGCATAGACATCCCCCTTGAAGGAAAAGTCTTTAAGGTAGGATAAAAAGCTGTCAGGAAAGAGATTCAGGCTCCGAATATAAGCTATGTCCTGGTCTGAAAAATGAAGGTTTTCCAAGTAGTCTAAGACCTGTTCTAATCCAGCAAAGATAGCATAACCACCATGATCGGGATTCTTGCGGAAGAAGACATCAAAAGCCACTAAGTCTTGGCTATGACCACCCGCCCAATAACCATTAGCCATGGTCAATTCATAGAGGTCCATGAGCATTGTTTCATTCCATTCGTTACGCATTAGCATGATTTGAAGGCTCCTTATCTTGTCGAGAAATTAAGTAGCATGCGGCAAAGAAGGCCAAGGCGGTAGTCCAAAAGACGGCGCTGTAGCCAAAGATATTAGCAATGAGACCCGATGCAAAAGGCCCTACCACATTACCCATCATCACTACGGAGGACACGGCTCCAAAGACCAGGCCCCGCTTGTCTGGGATAACAGCCTGACCGATGAGGACATTAGCCACCGGCATGACTAATCCCATAAATATACCTGTTAAGGCCCTAAAGAAGCCTAGGCCCCAAATGTCCCACATGAGGTATTGGAAGATAAAGGTAAAACCCACTCCTAGGGTAGCCACCATAAGGATGGACCGCCGAGGAAATCGCTGACTGATGCGCCCTACATTAAAAGAAGCTATAGCCGACGCGATCCCCGCCGAAAAGATGATAAGGCCCACAATAGTTGCTATTAGATTAGGGTCTACAGACATATAGTTTTTTATGTAGAGGGGCAAGATAGGTCCAATGCCGGTCAGCCCAAAATTACAGAGAAACTGCATAAAAACTAGGATTCTGATCCTCTTGATACCCAAGAAATACTTGAGGTTGCCTAGGGTAGAATTGGTCTCCTCCTGCTTACCCTTGCCGGGTATGGATGGCAAGAAGGCCCAGAGGGCCAAGAGGCAGAGACCAGCCACTAGGGCGAAGAAGACAAATGGTGCCCGATAGCCAAAATGGTCGGCAACAAGGCCACCCATGAGGGGGCCCATGACCAAACCCATGACCAGAGAGGCCTGATAGGTCCCCATGGCCCAGTCTACATGGTCTTCGGGAACCATCCAGGTGATGATGAGAAGACCGATAGGAACATAGCCTCCCACTAGGCCTTGAATGGTCCGACATACTAAGAGCTGGCCAGGCGACTGGGCAAAGGCTGCCGCTAAGGTGGCTAGGCCCAGTGTAATCAGGATGGCCATCATAATGGGCTTAGGTCCATATTGGTGGGCCTTGCGTGACCAGAAAGGCGCCGACAGGGCCACCATCAGAGGAGTCACACCGGCCACTAGGCCAGCCCATGTGGCGGCAGCCCCTTGGTCAGCTACGCCTAAATCCTGAATAAAGAGAGGGATAAAGGAAAGGACTCCAATGATGATAGAGCCCGCCCCCATTTGTATAACCGCCAAGAGGTAGACCAGAGCCCGCCAATGCATGGTTTTAGGCCTTCTCTCCACTAGCTTATCCATGCCCTCACCCCCTTTAGTAACAGCTTACGCACCTATACAAATAGCCCGCCTACAGGTGTAGTCAGGCTATCGAGGCTTAACGGTCCTTCTGATTGAGAACCATCCAAGGCAAATCTGGTAAATCGAAGGGCTTTAAGGCATAGAAGGTACCTCTTACCATGGTAATGATATCGCCCACAGAATCATAAATGTGGGCATTCATAACGATGATCTTGCGGCCATCATGATTGACATTAACCACGCCCCGCAAAGTATCACCAGCGATGCCAGCTTTTACATAGTTAGCATCCAAGGTAATGGTAGCAGCAGACTTACCCAGAGTGGCCGCACAGACCCCCATAAGAGTGTCAGCAAAGGTCACTGATACGCCGCCGTGAAGGTCGCCACGGAAATTAGCGTGTTCTCCATGGGTATGAAAGAGACACTCAATGTGTCCAGGACTCGCATCTACTAGGTCCATATCGTTTGTCCACTTAAAATTATCTTCCTTAATCCACTGACGGAACCAGGTAACTAATGTATCCATGGAATGTACCCTCCTTATATCTAGGTCTATTGTACACCAGAGGCCCTGATAAAACTAATAAAATATAGTCCTTTTAATGTATACCACAAGCAAAAAATCCCAGTTGAAGTAGCTAGCCCTGGAGGCTAGCCTAGTCCAACTAGGATTTGATGGAGTCTATTATTCGTAATGAAGGGCGTCAATCGGATTGAGCTTAGCCGCCTTTTGGGCTGGGTAAAGGCCGAAGATAAGACCAATGCCCATGGAAAAGACAAAGGAAGCGATGATGGTCGGTATGGAAATAACCGTCTGCATTTTAGTAGCAGCGGAAATCCCATAGGCCGCCAGAACCCCAATAATAATCCCAATAATACCCCCCATGAGGGAGATGACCACAGCCTCTATGAGGAACTGGGTAACGATAACCCGGTAGGTGGCCCCCAGAGCCTTACGGACCCCGATTTCCCGGGTCCGTTCTGTAACGGATACCAACATGATATTCATGATACCGATGCCCCCTACGATGAGGGAGATAGCCGCTACAGCCCCCAAGAAGAGAGTTAAGGTACTAGTAGTTTCTTGCATGGTCTTCATGATGGAAGACATGTTGGTGAGATTAAAGTCATCTAAGTTAGGATCTTTAATCTTATGGCGAACCCGAAGGAGGTTTTCAATATCCGCTTGCAGGCGATCTATATTAGTGCCGTCCTTAGCAGCCACATAGATGGTCCGGAGATAGTCCTTTCCTTCCACCCGTTCCATAGCTGTCGTATAAGGAATGAGGATGACGTCATCTTGGTCAGCCCCCATCGCAGAGGACCCCTTAGATTCCAATACACCAATCACTGTGAAAGGAATATTCTTAACCCGGATGGTGGTTCCAATAGGGCTATCCGTGCCGTAGAGGTTCTTAGCAACAGTAGACCCAATGATGGCCACCCGTTCTCGAGTATCGATTTGCTTCTGGGTAAAGAAGTGGCCATCCTTCATGGTCAAGGAGTTGATGTCCTGGTAGGATAAATCCACGCCAGATACGGTAGTATTGGTATTCTGGTTCTCATAAATAACCGTATAGGAACCATTAGTCACAGGAGATGCTTCCTTAACCTCATCCATCTTAGCAATAGCCTCATAGTCCGCTACCTTAAGAGACTTCTGAGACCCTGCGGACGGCTTTACACCCGGTGTCCGCGGCGCTCCCGGCATGACGATTAAGAGGTTGGAGCCCAAGGACGAAATGGAATCCGTTACCTGCTTGGTCACCCCATTACCGATGGAGACCAGGGTAATAACAGCGGCTACGCCGATGATAATCCCCAGCATAGTCAAAATGGACCGCATGCGGTTGGCGACGATAGAGGCCCAGGCCATAAGGAATGATTCTTTATACATGGGCACCTCCTTCTAGACCTGCCATATGATGGTTAGGCTTGTCTTCTATGATAAGACCATCCTTTAGGACCACATTGCGAGACGCATAGGTTGCGATCTCTGGTTCATGGGTAACCAAGATGATGGTCCGCCCCTGCTTGTAGAGGTTCATAAAGATATCCATAACCTCAACAGTAGACTTGGAATCCAAGTTCCCCGTAGGTTCATCCGCCATGATAATGGCTGGGTCGTTGGCCAAGGCTCGGGCGATAGCCACCCGCTGCCGTTGCCCACCGGACATTTCCGCAGGTAGGTGGTCCATACGCTCCCCAAGGCCGACGGCCGTCAGAAGCTCTTCCGCCCGGGCATTGCGGGTGGCCTTATCCACACCAGCATAGACCATAGGAAGGGCTACATTTTCCTTGGCGGTCAACTTGGACAGGAGATTAAAGGACTGGAATACAAAGCCTATTTTTTTATTTCTTACATAGGCCAGCTCATCATCAGATAAGTTGGCCACTTCTTTTCCATCCAAGACGTAGGAACCGGATGTAGGCCGGTCAAGGGCCCCCAGGATGTTCATGAAGGTGGACTTACCAGAACCCGAAGGACCCATAATAGAGGTAAACTCCCCTTCTTTAATGGACAAGTCGATGCCGTGTAAAACAGGCACCTTGAGCTTGCCATTGACATAGGTCTTGGTGACCCCCTTGATGGAAATAACTTCATTATCTACCATACCATCACCTACTAGAATGGACCCATGCGGTTATTACTCTTTGTCGTGCCGCCTACATCGCCAGATACGACGATTTCATCTCCCTCAGAGAGGCCCTTGAGAATTTGGATGGAGTTATTCCCTGTAATCCCTGTTGTTACAGATTGGCGTACAGGCTTACCGTCGCGAATGATGTAGACATATTCCCCTTGTTTATCCGTACGGATTGCGGTTAAAGGAACCTTGAGGGTATCCTTCTGCTCTTCCCCATGAATGGAAGCACGGGCCGTCATGGTTGGCAAGAAGTTGCTTGCAATATCCGAAGGGATAGATACCTTCACTGTGTAGTAAACTACGCTGGTAGAAGTCGTCCCCATGGCTCCCTTAGTACCCTTGGCAATTTGGGATACAAAGCCTGTAAAGGTCTTGCCTGGCAAGGAATCAACGGTGAAGTCTACTTGAGCGCCGTCCTTAATTTGGCCAATATCGGTTTCATCTACAGTGAGGTAGATTTCCAATTGGGACAAGTCCGCCACAGTAGCGATAATCATTTGGGTGGAAATACCCGTGGAAATAGTTTGGCCTGCCTTGAGAGGGGTCCCGATGACATAACCGTCCATAGGGGATGTAATGGTGGCATCAGCCAAGTTAGCTTGGGCCCTGTCATAGGTTGCTTGTGCTCGTTCCAAGCTAGTAACCGCATCATCATAGGTCTTGCGGTCGATGGCATTTTGGCTGACTAAGGTCCCATAGCGGTCCACATTGAGTTGAGCCTGGTCTAAGGCCGCCTTGGCATCATCAACTGACGCCTGCAATTGACGAGGGTCGATGTAGGCGATGACTTGCCCTTTTGTAACGTGGTCATTTTCCTTAACCAAAACAGAATCCAATTTGCCGGCGATATTGGTAGAAATATCGACGTAATTCACAGGATTAATGGTCCCTGTTGAGGTGATAAGAGAGGCCACAGTCCCCCGCTCTACCTTACCCGTCGTATATTGGGTTTGTTCCTGTTTAGTTGCAGCTTGAGCCTGGTAATAGTAAACGCCTCCACCGATAACAGCGATGGCTACACAGGCCGCCAAGATGCGCTTCTTATTATTTAAAATCTTTTCTTTAATCAACTGACTATCCATAATTCTCCCTAACCCTGTGAAAGCTAGCATCCTAACTTCCCCAGAATAGACAAATAACCGCTACCCTTTCGGTACCGGTCCCTTTTAGCGTATTAACTTAACGCAATCTCTTCCTACCCAGAGGGTAGCTGGCAGGTTCATGCGAGAGCTGCCAGGCTAATCGATGACTTCAGCCTCCTGACTGTCATCTGACTCAGAACGATTACGGCCTTGCCATTTACCGACTTTATTGAGACGGCGCTTCTTAAAGATGACCTCCTGGGCCTCCAACTCTTGCTTAATCCGTTCAATTAAGTCATGAGTGCGGCCATGGGTAGTATCAATAATAAAGTCGCACTTCCTATATACTGGCTTCCAGCGGTTAATCATGGTATGGACAAAACCCGCTACATCGGTGTAGTCCATGGTAGGTCGCTTGCCCACCCGGCGATTAACCCGATTCACAATGCGGTACTTGGCCGCCCGGATACCAATGATATAGGAATACTTTTTAAGACCGCGTAGGGTCTTCATCTCAATGGGAAAATTACCACCAAAGCTAATAACAGCTTCATGGTAGAGGCAAACCTTCTTTAAGAGGTCCATCTCGGCTCGGCGAAAGCCTTTTTCCCCTAACTTGCGGTAAATTTCAGCAATGGGTAATCCGTAACGTCCCTCTAGTACTCGGTCCGTATCCACGAACTGCCAGCCAAACTTTTCCGCCAAATTCCGGCCAAAGTGAGACTTACCGCTGCCCATGGAACCTATGAGTACAATGTTTCTTTTCACACTACTCATACTTACCCACTTCTAATACAATCAATATCGTTATTTATTGTACTACATATGAGGGGTAAATTAAAGGGAGACCAGTAAATATAAAGGAAGGTTAAGGTTTAACTGTTAAATTTTTAGAAATACAAAAATTTCATTAGAAAATAGATATAAGTGCAGAAAAAGAGAGAGACATAGACCTCTCTCTTGAAAATTGAATATACATTTAAAATCAATGCGGTTGTTGCAGTTGTTAACTTTTAAGACATACCAAAATATGTTTTATACATTCTACAAGATTATTCCATGGAATATAGTAAATTAAAACAATAAATAATAGTAATACAAAAATCAAAGTATAGGACCAATATAAATAAGGTGCTTTATACTTCAATTTATTTAAAATATTACAGTCATCCTTACACTCATTACAATTAGTTGACTTAGGGCATACAACAAGGATATCTTTATCAATAAATTTGCCTACTACAAATAGTAAAAGCATCAATATCGTTAAGGTACAAAAGGCTGAAAATACAACCAATAACAATAATGAGCTTATCTCTGCATTTACTATATTAGAAAAACTCTGCCCAATAATGTAAACTTGGCCAATTAACCCTACTAAAATACTGATAAAAACGCCTAAAACAGTAACCTGACTAGTCTTTAAATTTTCAGCTTCTTTTTGCGCCTTATTAACATCACTCAATACTTTATTAGAATCTTCTTTTACTGTTTTAATTTTTTTCTTGATATCCTCTAATTGATTTTCGATAATCTTATAATTACTAATCCAATAGGCTATTCTTGAATATTCTAATGAAATATGATCATGTAATTTAAAAACTTTATCTCTTAAAGATTTAAATTCCTCTAAATCACTGCGTTCCATCAGATAATCATTTAATATTTTTATATTTGTATGCAAGTTGTATAAATCACTACCCTCATCAACATCTCTCTCAAATTTAATCATACAATTAAAAATTTCAGAATACAGATGCCTAAATTTATCACTATATATTTCTTTTAATTCTATTAGTGCTTTTTCTTTCTCATCATTGTTATCAAATTCAGGGACACGAGTTTTGCTTAGCCTAATAATAAACTTATTAAGTTTTTCATTATTATTCGGTATTTCTGATAATGAATGATTATCCTCTTGTATAAATCTCTTGAACCCTTGTTGTAGGTTTTTTAACTCATTCATTATCATTACCCCAAATAATGCTTCTTGAAATATGATTTAATACTGCTAATTGATAATTTTTCATTTGTATCAACTTCTTTCCAAGGTGATCCCTCAAGATGAGTTTCATTAACTAAAGTAATAGCTGATACCGGCAATAAATTATCCAAAACAAAATCCACTACTTCTTTTAAATGTTGAGGTAGAGTTATCTCTTCATCAAAGGTTGTAATAATATCATTAGCACCATACACTGAATAAGTATAGTAAACGGATTTTACAACTGGACCGTATTTCCACGCCACAATATCATCATCAAATGCCTGCTCACCATTTATCACTAAACACGAACCTTGAATAAAATACAAAAGTTTTTGTAATTTTAAATTACTAACAGGTTCTTTTCTTTGTAATGACTCGTGGATTATGTATTTAGCAACATCAGCTGCAGTTGATAGAGCCATAAGTAAGTCCCTCCATTTTATATTAATAATATTTAACAGAATTAAAATGAGTATTAATTGGAAGTTATGCCATATGTATGAAAAAGTTTAATTTAAAATATACTGCTATTATAAATTTACTCTACCTAAAATTTACAGCTCTATCCTTCACTATCATTCATCTAAAGGTTAATATTTAAGTCGATAGATTTTATGCCATTAGCAATTCTCGTAACTATCCCTGTAACTAGAGCATTTCCCATAAAGAACATTCTCATTCGATCAGATACTTCTACAACCTCTCCCTTAGAATTTAGCTTATATTTTGTCCAATCATCAGGAAAATCTTGTAATCGTTCTGCCTCAATAGGTGTAATTAATCTATATTTACCATCTATTTTAAGTAAATGAGTGGACCGATTAACGGATCCCTCCGAAGTAAGCATAGTACGACCAGGTAATTCTAATGAATCGTATTCACTCATGCCACCTTCGCTATAAATGTATTCATGACCATCTGCAGAGGTCCTCGTCAATTTTTTAGGTCCTCTCAAATACTTAAACTTTTCTAACTTATCTCCTGTAATATAGTAATTATCAGGAACCTCATTTTCAGGTATAACGATATCCCCTAGTGTAATAGGTTGTTCATTTCCTAGTGGTTCAGTATCTGCAGTATAGAAGTATCCATGACGCATTACCCCAGAATTCCACATCATTCCATCTTTAAAATTATCTGAAATCTCTGCTAAATCCTCAGCCAAATGATTAAAGTGAACTCTTTTCTTAATAGGGCTTGATTTTACTGGGAACTGTTGTGCAAATAACCCTTTTTCAAAAATATAAGATTTATATGTATCAAAGGTCTTTTCATCACCTACTTCAAATTCTTTATCAATCTTCTTAGCCCAAGGAGTATCATTTCTATATACAAAGAAAAAGACCCTGCGACGACGTTGAGCACGCCCATAGTCAGCTGCATTAATCACACGCCACTCAACAGAATAGCCAAGTTGATTAAATGCACCCAACATAATAGCAAAATCTCGACCTCTTTGATTAGATGGGGCCTTTAATAAACGGTCTACATTTTCAAGAATTAAGTATTTAGGTTTAATATTCTTTGTCGCTCTAATTATTTCCCAAAACAAGACACCTTTTTTCCCTTCAATACCCATTTCATTCTTTTTGCTACGTGCCACGGAGTAATCTTGACATGGGAATCCACCAACTATCATATCAACACCATTCTCACTCATCTCTTTGTATTTTTCGTCAGGTATTAGTGCTACATCTGTAGGAATATGTTCTATATTGGGGAACCTATAACATCCGACTTCATATGCATCTTGAGTTTTCCGGCTTGGTTCATATTGATTGGAATATAATGTTTCGAAATAAATAGGATCAGCATTATTTAATCCAACTATAAATCCACCAACACCATCAAACATGGAAAAAACTTTCACGGTCTAACAACTCCATTCATATGACAACGGAATATATTAATGTGCCTCATGTTTACATGTATATGAGGACAATATTAATTCTTCTAATTCATAATATAACTATGAATACTATTTTACATTATTTGGCCAATTAGATCAATGCTATAATAAAAATATATGTTTAAAAGGAACACTAGCTATGACAATGCCACTATATGATTATGATGATGAAAATTTAAAGAGTGTAATTAATTATACTTACCGACTTCTCAATAAAAAATTCAAAACTATTATTGATGAATATCAAAAATCAACATATAAATCTTACAGAGATTATCAAACAAAAACTATTTCCAATACATGTGATAAAGAAATCAATATGAAATCAAAAGGCCAATATGGTAATTATATCGAAAGATATTTTTATGGTTACGAACCAAATAGCGATTCGGATGCAGATTTTTCAAAAATAGGATTAGAATTAAAAGTTACTCCATTCAAGGTAAATAAGAATGGAAGCATTAGTGCAAAAGAACGATTAGTTTTAACTATACTCAATTATATGGATGAAAATCTTGATGATTTTTATTCTACCCATCTATGGAAGAAATGTTCGAAAATGTTACTCCTTTTTTATAATGGCCTCATCCCTGATACAACGATGGCAGATTACATCATAGAAAAGGTTTTTTTATTCGAATGGTTCAAAGAAGATATGGACGTAATATTAGAAGATTATGTAAATATCACTAATAAAATTAAACAAGGAAGAGCCCATGAATTATCTGAATCAGATGGTAATTACTTATCAACCTGCACAAAAGGCGCTGGTAAAGGAAAGGACTTCCGAAAGCAACCATTTAATAGTGAACCAGCTAAACAACGCGCATGGGAACTAAAATCTAGTTACATGACATATTTGATTAACAATAAAATTTTTAATCAAACTGATCAAGAAAGCGTTGTTTCTACGGTTCATGGATCACACAAAACATTCACTGAAATTATCTCTGATAAAATTCTAAAATACAGAGGATGGTCTGAGGAACAACTATATAGCAAATTTAATATTAATCCAAAAGCAAAGGGGAAAAACAACACATTAATTCGTAAAATGATTGGTCTAACTGGTGATATAGATAAAACTCAAGAATTTCAAAAGGCAAATATGAATCTTAGAGTTATTAGAATAAAATCTAATGGGTTGCCAAAAGAAGACTCTCCATTCAAAAATTATGAATTTAATGAGCTAGTCAATAACAACCATTGGGAGGATTCCCATCCTTTCAATGAAATTTGTAGTAAACGTTTTCTTTTCGTTACGTTCCAAGAAATTCGCCCTAACGAATTTATTCTTGACCAAGTTAAATTCTGGGGATTTCCAGAAAGACTTATTGACGAAGTAAAACGCGTATGGCAGGAAACGCGTGAAATATTGAAAAACGGTATAATATTAACAATCAATGGCAAGCGGATATCTACTAATTTCCCACAAAGTAGAATTAATAAATATGTTTTTACTAAGATTCATGCAACAAACACCTTATATGAAATTGAACCCAATAAATTTATTGGTAAAGGAAACCTATCAGATACAGATGAACTTCCTGATGGACGAAGAATTACAAAGCACTCATTCTGGTTGCCCAAACGATTTATAAAAGAAATTCTTGAGGGTAAATGGGACTAATTTACACATAAAATTTTTCATAATAAAGTAATTATGCCTAAACATTGTTAAACCTACTGTATAGTTTCTATCTAACCTTTTCATATCCTACCAACTTTCCTACCAATCACTTTTTAGGTCATAATTGACCTATTTCCCCAAAATATTGCAGGCAAACAAAAAAGGACTCCCTTAGGAGTCCTTTTTCTATATTTCTATATCTCTAGTTAATTAAATCCAAGAAGCTTCTACCATGTTGCCCCTTAAGGCCAAAGTTATCCAAGACCGTAGCCCCGATATCCGAGAAGCTATCTCTATCGCCAATAGGAATAGGCCTATCCAGTCCCTTATGGTAACCCAAGAGAGGGACTAATTCCCGCGTATGGTCAGTCCCCATCCAGGTTGGATCATTACCGTGGTCTGCCGTGATAAGGACAAGGTCATCATCCTTAAGTGTATCCAAGAAGCCCTTGAGTTGGTAGTCAAAGCCTTCTATTTCCCGCTTATAACCTTCTACATTGCGGCGGTGTCCATAGAGGGAGTCAAATTCCACTAGGTTGACCATCATAAAACCGGATTGGAAACTAGAGGCCATAAGGCCCGCTACCTGGTTCATACCATGGCTATTAGACTTGGATGGATAGGATTGGTCTAGGCCCACATGGGCGAAGATATCCCCTATCTTGCCAACTCCAATGGTTGCTACACCGCCCTCTTGCAGGCGTTCCAGGTCTAGTTTCATGGTTGGCATCCGGCTATAGTCATGACGGTTAGCGGTTCTCACGAAGGAACCAGGCTTACCCACAAATGGCCGAGCTATAATCCGGCCCATATAATAGTCCCCTATACAAACTTCCTTACGGACGATCTCGCACATACGATAGAGGTCCTGAAGAGGAATTACATCCTCATGGGCAGCAATTTGAAAAACCGAATCCGCCGATGTATAGATAATTGGTTTACCTGTTGCCAGGTGTTCTGCTCCTAGGCGTTCTATGATTTCCGTCCCAGAGGCTACCTCGTTCCCCAAATAACCATAGCCGGTCTTTTGGGTGAAGGTATCCATGACCGCCTTGGGAAAGCCATCAGGAAAGGTTGGAAAAGGAATCCCCACGGGGTGACCCATCATCTCCCAATGGCCAGAAGTGGTATCCTTTCCTCTAGATACTTCATGGAGACGACCAAAAATTCCCCTCACAGGAGCCTTAGTTTTGGTTAGGTCTGCAATATTTTCGAGGCCCAAAGATCGCAAGGTAGGACAAATAATAGGACCCACCGCTTCTTCTATGTGGCCCAGGGTATTGGCCCCCCTGTCACCAAAGCGGTCAGCATCTGGCGCATGGCCTACTCCTACAGAATCCATTACTAAGAGTATGATTCGATTAAATGACATAGTGTCCTCCTAAAAAAAGAGGCCCTAGGGCCTCTTTTCATCCTAGTAACTAGGTTTCTATTTCTTATAGTCAGCACGCCCCTATATCTATAAGAGCATACAGTCCCTTATTTAAGGTGAGGCAAGGCTAACATAAGAGCAGCTAAGGATTTAGCATCCTTAATGTCTTCCTTGGCCATAGCTGCTAACACTTGGTCCAAGGTCATGTATTCCAATTCTACATATTCGTCAGGATCCCAATTGGGTTCACCTGCTTCCAAGTCCCTAGCCAAGTAGAGGTGGAGAACTTCATCACAAAAACCAGGGCTGGTGCAGATAACACCTAAGTCCGTCCAATCCTTAGCCCGGTAGCCAGTTTCTTCAGCTAATTCCCGTTGGGCACAATGAAGCGGACTTTCCTTAGGGTCTAACTTACCAGCGGGAATCTCTAATAGAGGCCGCCCTAAAGCATAGCGGAACTGCCGTTCCATGACAATCTTGCCATCATTGGTAATGGCCACGATAGCCGTGGCACCAGGATGATGAACAACCTCCCGCCAAGCATCCCGACCGTTGACCTCTGCAATATCATAGGTCACCTTGATAAGTTTTCCATCGAATTTAAGATCCGATGACTTTTGTATTTCCTTGCTGATTGCCATAGTGCCCCCTAGTTACCTGTAGACCCTATACCGCCTTCGCGGAGTCCTTGGGCATCATCTTCTGTCGCCTTAAGGTACTTAGCAAAAATCCCTTGGGCAATGCGTTGGCCCTTTTCAATAATTACACTATCTTGCCCAAAGTTAAAGAGGCCTATCATGATATGACCTTCATTATCATCATTGTTATAGTAATCGCTATCAATGATACCAGTAGAGTTAGCCAACATAAGGTGTTTTTTGATACCTAGGCTAGAGCGAACGTGGAGGGCCAAGTATTCATCGTAGTTCATAAAAGCCTTAATACCCGTTGCCACCAACTTAACCATGCCGGGTTCTATAGTCACAGTTTCAGCTGCTTCTATATCATAACCCGCAGACTGGCTTGTCTTACGTTCTGGTATAGTAATGCCTTGCCCTTCAAAGCTAGACACCACTTCAAAACCGCGAATATCCATACTACATTCTCCTTTAGCAAGAGGAAGAAGGCAGCTTACGCTGCCTTCTTAGACCTTAAATTTTATAAACAATCCTTACGGGACAAGTTAATACGACCTTGTTTATCGATTTCGATAACCTTAACCTTCACAAGATCCCCTACTTTTACAATATCTTCTACGTTTTCAACTCGTTCATGAGCCAATTTAGAGATGTGTACTAGCCCTTCCTTGCCTGGAAGCACTTCTACAAAAGCGCCAAATTGCATGATACGGGTAACCTTACCATCATAAATTTCGCCCACTTCTACTTCTTTTACGATGGCTTCAATCATTTCGATAGCCTTCTTAGCTCCTTCTTGATCTATAGAAGCTACGAACACGGTGCCGTCATCGTTGATATCGATAGTAGCACCAGTTTGATCGATGATACCACGAATCGTTTCACCACCACGACCGATGACATCGCGAATCTTATCAGGGTTGATTTGAATGGTTGTAATACGAGGTGCATATGGGGACATATGGTCATTTGGTTGAGCGATAGTATCCAACATAATGCTCATGATATGAGCACGACCCTTATGAGCTTGTTGGAGGGCTTCATCCAAAATTTCACGGGACAAACCGGAAATCTTGATATCCATTTGGATAGCTGTTACACCTTTAGCGGTACCAGCCACCTTAAAGTCCATATCACCTAAGGCATCTTCCATACCTTGAATGTCGGTCAAGATTGTGTAGTGTTCTCCTTGCGTTACAAGGCCCATAGCGATGCCTGCTACAGGGGCCTTGATTGGCACACCTGCGTGCATAAGGGACAGGGTAGATCCGCATACGGAAGCCATGGAGGAAGAGCCATTAGATTCCAAGACTTCTGACACTAGACGCAAGGCGTATGGGAATTCTTCTTCAGATGGAATGACAGGAACCAAGGCCCGTTCAGCCAAAGCGCCATGACCGATTTCACGACGGCCTGGACCACGGGAAGAACGAGTTTCCCCTACGGAGTAGGATGGGAAGTTGTAATGGTGAATGTAACGTTTTTCCACTTCTGCCCCGATGCCATCGATGGTTTGTTTTTCACCCAATGGTGCCAAGGTTGTTACATTCAATACTTGGGTTTGCCCCCGTGTGAAGAGACCGGACCCATGAGTGCGAGGCAAGACGCCTACCCGGCAGGTAATAGGTCTAACTTCATCCAATTGACGGCCATCTGGACGGATTTTTTCGACTGTAATCATGTGGCGAACAATTTCTTTCACCAAGGCATCTAAAGCCGTTTTGATATCATCCGTATTGTCAGGATACGTTTCTTCAAAGTGCCCCAAGGTTTCTTCGAAAACTTCATTTTGTTGGGCATCCCGTTGTTGCTTATCAGCGCAACGAACAGCGGTATTCAACTTATCATAAGCAAAGGCGCGAACCGCTGCTTCTACCTCTTCTGGCACCAATTTTTTAGGGAAGACCCTTTTTTCCTTGCCAGCCTTAGCCACCATATCTTCTTGGAAAGCTACGATTTTCTTGATTTCTTCATGGGCTGCCATGATACATTCCAAGATATCCTTTTCAGGTACTTCTTGGGCGCCCCCTTCAACCATGAGGATAGCATCTTTTGTGCCTGCAACGATGATATTAAGGTCAGTGCCTGCCAATTGTTCTTGGGTTGGATTAACCACGAATTGACCATTAACACGACCCATGCGAACACCTGCAATAGGACCATTCCAAGGAATATCGGATAAAGCGAGGGCTGCAGAAGCACCAATCATACCACAGATGGATGGATCGTTATCTTGTTCCACAGACATAACAGTAGCTACCACGTGCACTTCATTGCGGACGCCCTTATCAAAGAGCGGACGGATTGGACGGTCGATGAGGCGGCTGTTCAAGATAGCCGATTCAGAAGGACGCCCCTCCCGCTTGATAAAACCACCAGGGATACGGCCTACTGCATACATCTTTTCTTCGTAATCCACAGTGAGTGGGAAGAAGTCAATGTCCTTGGCTTCTTTAGAACCTGTTGCAGTAACCAATACACATGTATCACCATAGCGAACCATTACGGCACCGCTAGCTTGTTTTGCCAGTTCCCCTGTTTCTATGGTCAGGGTGCGACCAGCTAAGTCCATTTGGAATTGTTCCATTCCGTCTGCCTCCTATTTATACCTTTTATATACTTCTTAATTATACTTCTTTTAGGCCTTTTGTACCACCGGTAAAAGGAGTCCAACAACGAAAAAAGCAGCAACTAGCGTTGCTGCTTTTACTAGGAACCCGATTATTTGCGGAGGCCCAATTTTTCGATCAAAGAACGGTAGCGTTCGATGTCTGTTTTCTTGAGGTAGTCAAGCATGTTACGGCGTTGACCAACCAATTTCAAAAGACCACGACGGGAGTGATGATCTTTTTTGTGATCTTTCAAATGTTCTGTCAAGTATGTAATACGTGCAGTCAAGATTGCTACTTGTACTTCAGCGGAACCAGTGTCACCTTCGTGAGTAGCGTATTCTTTGATGATGTTCAATTTTGCTTCTGTAGTCAACATGATGTTGTCCTCCTATAAAACTAATCTCGCTAGACTTAAGTAACCGTCGGAGTGTCGAAAACTTAGTCTACGTTTGGTCAAATGACCTCTCTTAGTATACAAAAAAAGGAAGGTCCTGTAAATAGGATCTTCCCTTTCTCTTACTTTTTTGTCCTTAATTAGACAAGGCCATGCGGTCAGACAAGCCACCTTCAGACATTTCAAAGCGTTCCAAGAGGTCCGCTACGGTGAGCTTAGCCTTTTCTTCATCCCGCACGTCATAGATAATCTTACCGGCATCCATCATGATTAAGCGGTTACCAAAACGCAAGGCATCGCGCATGTTATGGGTAATCATAAGGGTGGTAATATTGTGTTCCTTAACCAACTTATCGGTCAATTGGAGTACATTTTCTGCAGTCCGAGGATCCAAGGCTGCTGTATGTTCGTCCAAGAGAAGAAGCTCTGGCTTAATCATAGTGGCCATCAAAAGAGTGATGGACTGCCGTTGACCACCAGAGAGGAGGCCCATACGGGCCGTTAAACGGTCTTCTAGCCCCAAGCCCAAGAGGCATAAACGTTGTTTAAAGAAATCTCGTTCTTCAGGTTTAAAGGCCCATTTGAGCCCCATCTTCTTCCCACGGCGCATAGCAAGGATGAGATTTTCCTCAATCTGCATATTACCAGCTGTCCCCACCATAGGGTCTTGGAAGACACGGCCAATATACTTAGCCCGCTTATGTTCAGCCATGCTAGTTACGTCCACATCACCGATTTTGATAGTCCCCTCATCCACTGGGAATACGCCAGCAATGGAGTTGAGCAAGGTGGATTTACCGGCGCCATTACCACCGATGATGGTACAGAAGTCCCCTTCTTCCAACTTGAGGTCAATACCTCTAAGGGCTGTTTTTTCATTGACTGTGCCTTTAAAGAAGGTCTTTACCAAGTTATTTACTTCTAACATATGAAACCTCCTAACGACGAGCCAACCATTTAGCTTTCAATGTTGGCAAGGAAAGTGCGATGGCAACGAGAACAGCAGTGAATAGTTTAAGGTCATTTGGTGGCATACCGATGTAAAGAACGATAGCGATAACAATTCGGTATACGATAGACCCCAAAACGACAGCTATGAGGCTGCGTACGAAAGACTTAGTTCCGAAGATAACTTCCCCGATGATAACGGAAGCCAAACCGATAACGATGGTACCAATCCCCATGCCAACGTCGGCATAGCCATTACCTTGGGCAATTAAGGCCCCAGATACGGCAACGAAGCCATTGGACAAGAGGAGACCAAGGACGATCATTGTATCCGTATTAACCCCTTGGGCCCGAATCATTTGCGGATTAACACCTGTGGCCCGAAGGGCTGCCCCAATTTCAGTGCCAAAGAACCAGAAGAGAACAAGGCAGGTCACCACAGCCACGATAAGGCCTACAATGGCCAACATTAACGTTCGATCCAACGGCAAGACTTGGCCCAACATAGTGTAGATTGTATCCACGCGAAGGAGAGGCACATTGGCCTTACCCATGATATGAAGGTTGATAGAATAGAGGGCAATCATGGTTAAAATACCCGCCAAGAGAGCAGGAATCTTAAGCTTGGTATGAATCCAACCGGTTACAGCACCGGCAATCATACCGCCCACAGCAGCACCTAAGATGGATACAATGGGGTTGAATCCATTAATCAAAAGAATGGCAGAGATGGCTGCCCCCATTGGGAACGACCCTTCTACCGTCAAATCCGCAATGTCTAAGACGCGGAAGGTCAAGAACACACCGACGGCCAGAAGGGACCACAAGAGACCCTGGCCTATGGTGCCAATAATTAAATCAGTCATTACATCCTCCTAGTAGAAATGGGAGGAACGCTCCTCCCTATTTCAGATTATTGTGCTTGATCAAGAACAGCTTGTGGGATGGTAATACCCAATTTAGCTGCTTGGTCTTTATTGAGTGTCAATTTGAATTCCTTTTGTGTTTCAATTGGCATATCAGCTGGTTTGGCTTCCCCTTTGAGGACTTTAACAGCCATCAAGCCTGTTTGGTAACCCAATTGGTAATAATCCACAGAATAGGTTGCCAAGCCCCCTTCTTTGATGGCATCAAAGGCAGGGAATACAGGAATCTTAGCAGCATCAGTTACATTAATCAAATTGCTCATGGCAGACGCAATAACATTATCAGTTGGCACATAGATAGCTTGTACCCCTTGTGTAGTCAAGTTAGAGGCCGCTTGTTGGATGTCGTTGACGTTGGAAACAGTCGCTTCTACAACCTCGATACCCTTAGAGGCAGCATATTTTTTTACGATGTCCGCTTGTACTTGGCTATTCACTTCAGAGGAGGAATAAATAATACCGATTCTCTTAGCATTTGGCAAGATTTGCGTAATCAAATCGATTTGTTTTTCCGTAGGCGCCATATCGGAGGTACCCGTTACATTATGACCTGGGTGTTCATTGGATTCTACCAACTTGGCGGATACATAGTCTGTAATGGCGGTCCCAAGAATTGGAATATCCTTGCTGTTGTTAGCCATAGTTTGGGCCGCTGGTGTAGCGATAGCTAAGACCAAATCTTCCTTATCGGATACAAAGCGTTGGGAGATGGAGTTGAGATTAGATTGGTCTGCTTGAGCATTCTGTTGGTCGATGATGACCGTATCTCCATCCTTGTAACCATTATCTGCCAAGGCTTGTACAAAGCCTTTATTTGCCGCATCAAGAGATGGGTGTTCCACCAATTGGATAACGCCTACCTTTTGTTTGCCCCCATTGGACCCTGTATTACCATTGCCACAACCAGCTACTAGGGAGGCAAAAAGGGTTACACCCAAGGCCATAGTTAATGCTTTTTTCCAGTTCATTGTGAAAGTCCCTTTCTACTTACTTATAGTCCACTGCTTTTGTGAGCAAGTCTTGTGGCAAGCTCAAGCCCAATTGAGCTAACTTATCTTTATTGACAACTAACTTGAGTTCGCTTTGCGTTTCAATTGGCATATCTTCTGGTTTAGCTTCCCCTTTGAGGATCTTAGCTGCCATGACGCCTGCTTGATAGCCCAATTTTTCATAGTCGACTGTGTAGGAAGCGACAGCGCCACCCTTCATTTGGTTTTCTTCCGCTGGGAAGACAGGAATCTTGGCTCCATCAGTAATAGCTACCAAATTACCGATAGCTGATGCTACCACGTTATCCGTTGGTGTATAGATAGCATCAACACCTTGAGCCACTAGGTTTTGTGCCGCTTGTTGAATATCGTTGACATTGGATACGGTCACTTCTACCACTTCAATGCCCTTAGTAGCGGCATAGGCTTTCATCTTGTCCACTTGAATTTGGGAGTTCACTTCAGAAGAGGAGTAAACGGTACCAATTTTCTTAGTCCCTGGTTTGATAGCCAAGATCAAGTCCACTTGTTTATCCACTGGGCTCATATCGGATGTACCTGTTACGTTGGTACCAGGTTTTTGATTGTCTTTTACCAACTTAGCTTGTACGTAATCGGTGATGGCCGTCCCTACAATAGGAATATCATGAGAGGCATTAGCCATAGTTTGGGCTGCTGGTGTAGCAATCGCTAACACCAAGTCCTTGCGATCAGAGGTAAAGCGTTGGGCGATGGAATTAAGGTTGGATTGATCAGCCTGTGCATTTTGCTGATCAATTTCCACTGTTTCCCCTTCTTTATAGCCATTATCAGCTAAGCCTTGTACAAAGCCTTTATTAGCCGCATCAAGGGCTGGATGCTCTACCAATTGAATGACACCTACGTGTTTTACATTGGACCCAGGTCCATTACCACAGCCCGCCAGGCCTACAAGAGCGCAGGCGCCGAGGGCTAACATCATCATATTACGCTTCCAATTCACGAATATAACTCCTCTCCACTATTACTGTAACTTCTTTTTATTATACGAGTTACCACGGACCCCTACAAGGGATAGCTTGTAGAAAGCCTTGCAGGAATAATTTTTTCTCTACCAAATTAGATAACCACACCTTATAAAGATTGGTCGGCTGCTTGTAAGAAAGCTATGTAGCACTTCTTAGCCTCGTAGATATCTGCCTTGGAAGTTACTTCCCAAGGGGCATGCATAGACAAGACAGCCACACCGCAGTCGATGACATTCATCCCATAGAGGGCCATGATGTAGGCAATAGTACCGCCCCCACCTAGGTCAACCTTGCCCAGCTCAGCCGTTTGGAAAGTCACCTTGTGGTCGTCCATAATCCGACGGATAAAGCCCATATATTCCGCATTAGCGTCATTAGAGCCGGACTTACCGCGAGAACCAGTGAATTTATTAAATACAACGCCCATGCCTAGGAAGGAGGCATTTTTCTTTTCAAAGGCAGATGCATAAAGCGGGTCATATCCAGCGCTCACATCAGAGGAGAGCATGCGAGAATTTTCCAAGGTCCGGCGCACAGCCAGATTGGATTCCTTACCCAACAAGGCCAAGACTTCAGCTAGGGCATTTTCAAAGAATTTAGACTGCATGCCCGTAGCCCCCATGGACCCGATTTCTTCCTTGTCTACCAAAAGACAACATGTGGTGCGGTCCACTTTATCTACCTCAAGCATAGCCACCAAGGAGGTATAGGCGCAAACCCGGTCATCTTGACCATAGGCCATAATCATAGACCGGTCAAAGCCCATTTCACGGGCCTTACCAGCAGGAACGATTTCCAATTCCGCAGACATGAGGTCTTCTTCGGCGAAACCATAGTCTCATC
>ERZ772904.95-NODE-95-length-28872-cov-3.85505_pt1 | contig 28872 bp, 27 predicted proteins | sample MGYA00512122_ERZ772904 | MGnify/ENA primary metagenome ERZ772904 (study PRJEB29015, sample SAMEA2738104) | human oral metagenome | biome: human oral; feature: human-associated habitat; material: saliva | place: China | collected 2269 ... | reverse complement strand
GAGGGTACTTGCTTCATCATTAATGCAGCAATGATTAATGATAAGAAAACGCCGAATACCACTGCAGAAATAAAGCTATTTGCAGCCAAGACAGCCGGTTCCGTCATCATTGAAAGGAGCCGAATTATATCATTGTAAGATACGTTCATGGTTGTAAACATCTGTTTCGCTTGTGGTGTGGAATAGACAGTTGTAAGGATAGATAACAACCTTCCGTTGTCGACATAATTCATATACAACCATTGAAGAAGGCTGAAGATGAGTGCCGCATTGAAGTGAACTCGAAGGCAGTAAAACAATCCGCGCTTGAAAGAAATTACCCCATTGCGCCCTTCCTCACGGAACTTTTTAAGCCGATAAGCCACAAAGAAGGGGGTAGAAAAGAGCAATATCGTATAGAACTGACCCAATATTGGAAGGGAACTAGAGTATAATAAACTGGCGAAACTAGCAACCCAAAGGATTGCAAGATAGAATCCGTCGTAACGAGAATACGCCGATAATTGTTTGAGTTCATCGTGTGTCATACTGCAAAATTACTGATTATTTATTATATATAAGGTGCCTCCTTCCTAAAATTAAGATTATTTGTTAAAAAGCGAAAAAGGTGTCCTTTCTTTTCGTATTTATAAATAATTTATGTACCTTTGCAGCGCTTTTTCCAAGTAAGGAGAGAGCTTTATACGGGCAAGTCTCCTACGACCAGCTCCCTTCAAATCCCCCAGGTTGGGAACAAAGCAAGGGTAGAAGGTTGTAGCGGTGCGATAGGAATCGCTTGTCCACCCGCCTCTTTAGCTCAGTTGGCCAGAGCACGTGATTTGTAATCTCGGGGTCGTTGGTTCGAATCCGACAAGAGGCTCAAATAATAAAATGACTAAGAACATAGAAGAGGATATGTCGTGAGGCATATCCTCTTTCACTTTTTATTAATATCAATGAACCTTAGTACATCAGATACTTAATTACCAAACACCTCAAATCAGTATATTTCATCTATTTACTGCTTAAAGAGGCAAGAAAAGTTATAAATAATTTGGTGTTATCAAAAATTCTCACTACCTTTGCACTCGCTTTTAATAAGAGCACAGGGAGATCCGCTAGCTCAGCTGGTAGAGCACAACACTTTTAATGTTGGGGTCATGGGTTCGAGCCCCATGCGGGTCACAGAAACGATAATAAGGGGATTCTTCGTGAATCCCCTTATTTCGTTTGATACACAGGCACTTGTGTTCCAACTCGTTGGTTTAGAGGATTTTATATCAATGTTAAATCCTATGCCCAACGGGATGTATCGGGAAGGAAAAAGACCCATCGGGAACCATTTGCGCTACATTTTGCGCTACAAAATGCCAAATGCGCTACAAATTTGCGCTACAAAATCTCGTAGTTCTCACTCCTTTTTCCGAAAAAGTCCCAAGGCTATATTAAAATTCTTTAAAATGACAAAGGAAAAAGTGTCTGTCATCTTTGACAGAAGAAAGAATGTTGAGAAGAGTGGATTTGGCTATATTGAGATCCAAATCTATTTGAGTCGCGACGAGCGTAAGTACATCGCCTTGGGAAGATGTGCGAAAAATGAGGTGGAAGCCTTCCTCTCCCAGCCTCCGGTGAAAGATGAAATCAAGCGTTGTCACGACTGTATTGCGGCCATGTCGCTGTTCAAGGACAACATGACTATCGGCAACTTTGATATATACTATCAAGGTATCAAGGACGGGAATGGTATTCAGGAGTGCAGGAAGAGCAACCTGAAGACTGACTTTATCGCCTACATGAAAGAATATATAGAGAAGGAGATTGTCAGTGAGGGAACTCGTAAACACAAGATGTGTTCACTGGAGGCGGTCAAGCGTTTTGGGAAGATAAAGACCTTTGCCGACCTTACGTCGAAAAACTTAGTGTTGTTCGACACATGGCTTCACGATGGTACGAGAACGGATATTTCCGTTCACACCTACCATAAGCATCTTCGCAAAATCACCCACTATCTCCACATCACTGACATGATACCTGCCGACCCCTACGATCAGGTGAAGTTCAGCCGTGGAAAGAGTAAGGAGCGGAGACCTCTGTCGGAAGAGGAATTGACCAAGATGAGGAAGCTGAAGCTTGATGGTAAAGAAGAGAGCGTGCGGGATCTGTTTGTATTTTCAGCCTATACAGGTCTGGCATTCTGTGATGTGATGGCTTTCGACTTTGACACAATGACTGACAAAGAGGGAAAGTTATTCTATATTGATGGAAGCCGACTCAAGACTGGCACCCAGTTCTTCACTCCCATCCTCAAACCGGCAATGGAAGTGCTCAAGAAGTATGATTTCAAGTTGCCAAGAATATCCAACCAGAAGGCTAACGACTATCTGCATCTTATCCAGGCAGCCATGAAGCTCAACAAGAACCTGACCTTCCACATCGCCCGGCACTCTTTCGCAACGCTGGCACTTGCCCACGACGTACCCATAGAAAATGTTGCACGCATGTTGGGGCATCAGAACATCCGAACCACGCAAATTTATGCGAAGGTGCTGAAATCGACTATCGAGCGACATGCGGTGAACCTACAGAAAGCAATCAGGTAATCTATCAATACACCTACATAGAGCCATGCCTCCCACTTTGAGGCATGGTTTTATGTTTTACGCTCCATCAGATAGTTTACCAAGTAGGCGATGCCACCAAAGAGCATCCACAAGACATACAAAATGCCCTGAATCACCCAACCTATTAGTTGGAAGATAGCCCTAACCATAATATATACGAAGATAAATACTTGCATCTTAAAACATTATTATCCATACCAAAGATACGAAAAAAAAATGAGAAAAGCAAACAATAAGGCATCTAAAACACTGGTTGTCAGCAAGTATTTCACGATTTAACATTCTCGTAATATCACTATTCCATGATTTCGTCTCTTTGCTATTTTGTTAAGAAACGGCGTCATGACTTCGGTTTATCCCTATATCGCTAAATCGGGATTTCATTATCCCGATTTCACGAAAACACTTTTATCGAAAAAGAAACCGAGGAACACCGTAGCTCGTCATTTCTTGGTAACTTTAAGTCAGACAAACAGGTGGCTGGACTACATTTCCCTTACGGAGTTTGGGTAGCAAGTTGTACTTTTGTGCGGACAAAAGTAACTTGCCAACTCTGTCAAGTTAGGGATTATTCTTCACAACTCATAATATAAACAAGAGAATATGGAACGAAAAACGAAAAGGCTTTGGATAAGGATTTCGGCACAGGATGCCGAATTGATCAGACAGAAGGCTGCCAACTACAAGACGGTAAGCAGTATGATATGGGATGCCATCAAGCAATTTGACGATACGGGAACAAAGCGGAAGATAGTGGCACTCAACGAGATGACAGTCCTCTACAAGAAGTATCAGCAGGATTTATCGTGGATGGGTGGCAACTTCAATCAGGTGGTCAAGCGTGCCAACGAACTGGCGATAGCCAATGAACTTACAGTATCTTTCTTTGAGAACGTATTGTTCCCTCAAATCATGGAACTGCAAAAGCTCTTAACAGCAATAAAACAGGAACAGCATCAGATAGCCAAACGATTAACACGATAAGCCGATAAACCGTAATCGGGAAATACCGATTTACCGCCCTCGTCTTCTCACGATAACGCAAAATCACAAAAAAGCGATATGATAGCAACCATACTACCCTCCAGCACGACATTCCATGCCGTCGAGTATAACGAGCGAAAGGTAGCCAAGGGTCAGGCTGTGCTCCTTGAAATGCAGAACTTCGGTTATGTGGGAGCCTTCGATGCCTACACGCCCGAACAGTTGCAGCAATACCTGATGAACTATTCGGCAAGAAACGAGCATATCCGTAAGGCACAGTTTCATGTAGCCATCTCCTGCCGGGGACATGAATACTCCCAAGAACAGCTTTTGGACATTGCCCACCAGTATCTCCACGAAATGGGCTATGACGACGTGGGCCAGCCGTTGCTCATCTATGCCCACCATGATACCGACAACAACCACCTACACATCATCACCAGTCGGGTGAACCCTAATGGACAGAAGATTGACCATAACCATGAACGTATCCGTTCGCAGGAAGCCATCAATAAGATTATTGGCGAAGATGAAGAGTTGCGTGCAGACTTGTTCTTAAAAGAAGCCCTTGGTTACAAGTTCAACTCGCTCACTCAGTTCAAAGCCATCTTAGAGGCATCCGGCTATGAATGTTTTGAGCGTGACGGCAATCTCAAAATTGTACGTGGCGGTCGTGTACGCACCAAGATAGCAATGGATGACTTGTCCGCAAAGTTTTCTGTTATGGATGAAAAAGAAACTTATAAACGCCGTAGGCAGTTGGGAGCAATCATGAAGAAATACCGCAACATGGTTTCCAGCCGTAGTGAACTGGCGGACATCATGCAAAAGAAGTTTGGCGTGTCGCTCATCTTCTTTGGTTCAAAGGACAAGCCCTACGGTTACATGATAGTGGATCATCACAAGCAGGCAGTATATAAAGGTGGCACAGTGCTCTCCATCAAGCAGCTGCAACACTTCATGAGCGAGGAGGAACGTATTAACAAGGTGGATCTCTTCGTTGATGCTATGCTGGAGGAAAATCCCCGAATGGTTGCCTACGAACTCAACCGAATGTTGTGGCGGCAGTACGGCACGCGCATTGCCAAAGGACGTTTCACACTCCTCAGCGGTAAGCAGGTTGCCCTAAGCAACAGCGTGCAGAAGGTATTGAAGTTCAATTTCATGTTGCGCCGCGTCCAAGCCTTCAGCCCCACCAACGAGGTGGAGCGTGATATTCTTTGCCGTATCTGGAAGATTGATAATCCCCACCTTATTTATATAGAGCCACACGGCATCCTCAACAATGGCTTTGCCGTAGAAGTGCTGAACAATCTGGCCACATCGAGCGATAAAATAGACTTAGGGGCAACACTAAAAGAAAATCACCTCGCCATCTTCCGGCAAGGTGATGAATACTATTGTGTTGATTTCGCGCACAAGTGCATTTTTAACTTGGCTTCAGAAGGCATCGACTTCAAGGCCTTACTTCCCGCTCTGCAAGAACTCCGACCTGTACCTGCCCAAAGTTCCCGCCATTCTAACAATATTCTGGGTAACGTCCTTTCGCACCAGACTTCGGCTTCCGACCGCAATGCCGAATGGGAAGTGGGGGGCAATGGTGGATATGAGGTGGACGAAGAGTGGAAGTTGAAGAGATAGAGCAAAGTTCTCAATGCTCTTATGCAGAAATCCAATCCTATTCCTTACTCTGTATGGAAATCTTGTCCCCCACTACCACAATAGTCTGCTCATTTGTGATGGGTTTCAGCGGTAGGTGGCTGTATTCCTGAATCACAGTTTGGGTAGCCTCTTCAAAGGAAAACTATTGAAATGCAAAAACGGATAGAAGTCCACAGCACCCAGCCCTGTAAAATCTCTGAAGCCCGGTACAGGGTCGTCCATTTTTATGGCGTACTCAATATTAAGGGGAAAAATCATTGCTCCTGTCGAGTCTCCTATGCCATTCGGCTTGTACTCCACTCGTCAGTATAGCCAATACAAACTTTGGGTGTTAGCTGATGCTATTGTTTTTTTTGAATCTTTCCTAGAAAGTAATGGCATGTATTACTTGCTTTTTACATTTCTTTCACCATCAATCACTTCCTTAATCCGTTCTATCAGATTATAGAAGTCAGGTGTGCCACTTGGCTCTACCAACTTCTGAGGAACAACCAAACTATATGCCCCTCCGATATGGGGCCGGTCTTTGATATCTTGAACGCTATCGATACACCACTCATTGCGCTCACCAATATCATGCAAGACCTTGGTATGACTGATACAAGTCTCCAAATCGTCATATTTGCGAACAGCAATATCTTCAGTCTTCTTCCATGTCATATCTACTATACAAAGCGAGTAGCGTTCCTTCTGCTCTACTGATGTTTTGAATTGAAGGGCTGACATTTCCACAGAATCACGGGTACTCCATCGAGATTTGACTTCGACATAATATATCACTTTATCGCCTACCCAGACCTTATAGTCTTGACCACCTTGTTGATCACAAACCTCGACTTTCAATTGTTCATTGTTAATAGCATCTTGTAATTTCTCCAGAAGAAGTTTCTCTACAAAATCTCCTAACTCATGGATAAAATCATTATGACGATTCTCATAATCTTTTTGAGCCAATGCATTTCGACCGGCATCAATAATCTCCTGCATCCGAGGATCATCGGCGAGCTCAGCCAGCGACTTAATCTTAGTTTTATCTTTCAAGAGTGTATATACATTCGGCAAATCATTGTTGTCAATGCGGTGGAGGAAGATCTCAGCCTTATTTTTATTGATATTAGTGAACCAATCTTCCCAGTTCTCATTCTTGCTATCCAGATGTTTGATGATATCAAGAGTAACTTCGGAACTATAGTTCGATTCTTGAAGGGCATCATCAATAGGGCGGGCAACATTCTCTTTAACTTTATCCTCAGCGAACTTTTCAAACTCCTTGAAATGGGGAGCAACCCACTTATCACGTATGTCCTCTCCCTTCACCCGTTCGTAATATGAAATCAAGTCATCAATATCTTCGGCTTTATATTTTTCACGCTCGGCTAATACATGCAGTGTGTCCCACTTACAGAGTTTGCCTTTCTGATTAGGGAATATCGCATACTCCTGCATGGTCTTCTGATAGGCAGTCGGACGTTCCCTGTTGGAGAGTGCATTCAGAAGTTGGTACAACATTTCCTGATTTTGTTCGTACCATTTAGCATCTTCCGTTGCTGCAAGTTCTATCTGCTTAAATTGCCATTTGACAAGCGAATCGAACACCACATTATACATCAACTGATCCTTGTCCACGTCACCAAGGTGCGGAACATGATTAAGCTGCATCTGCTTATTGTGCATATTGCAAATAACCTCCATGGCCTGGTAACGAGTATTGCTTGTATTGGAAGTTGGGAAAGTCATACAGAAATCTATAACTGCTTCTAAGTTGTTCATGTAAGGTTTCGGCTTCATCTCCTCGGTACTCACAAAACCATTAAGTGCAGTCTTCAAATCTTCGCGTGTTGGCGATACCCATTCATCGTAAACCTTGACGTATTGTTCGTCCACCAATTGATGGGTAAAATCTGGTACTAATGGTTTGATAACCATATAGAGGTTGTCGGGTATATTCTCACCATTTCGCAGATTGTTAATCGAGCAAAGTATTCCTTCTCGATTTGGAATTATAGCCTTACGAAAATGCTCCGTTTGTCCACTCTCCTTCAAGTACATCAAGAACTCCAGTAAGCCGGTCTTATCGTTGTTTTCTATAATCTTATTGACAATGTCCTCTATTGACACAACCCATTCCCTCTTTTCAGGTTTCCATCCAAAGACAATGTCGCTCCAATCAAGAATTTCTTCCTTCTTCGGTAGGCAGGAAACCTTGCTTGCATAATCATAAACGACTTTCAGGTATTTCTCATTACCTTCTTCTCGTAGAAACTCTACAATGGTATGATCAAGAACCTTAATCTTGTCCGTTTGACTGATACTTACATGTTTATCTGTCGTTTCAATGAAGGGAATAGACTGAAATTCATCCACCCATTTAGTGTGAAGTGACTTGAAGTATTCTACCATTGCAAGTTTCATTGCAGTTGTCTCAAAGCCGACTGGTGCCAAAGCAATACTCCCAGATATATTCGCACTATGCTCCCTCAGATAGTCGAACAGCATTTTGCACATCTCATCAATAAGCGCGACATCAGCGTCAATTTTATTTTGATGCTCTCTGTTTCCATCTGGTAATACAATCAGATCGCGAGGCTCGGTTGGGAAAAACTTCTCCGAGTGGAAGATATAGTTAATGCTATGTTGCTCGGTTCCTAATAGTGGAAAGAAGATGAAGAAACGGGGAACATTGCTCAGCTCCCTAGCCTCGGTTGCTTGACGCAAAGGCAGGATAACGATATCCTTTCCATCTTCCGATTGCAAATAAAAGACATCTATCGGGGTCTGATTTTTCCAGATTCTCTTACAATGAAGTCCTTCTTCATCTTGTTTGTCCTCTTTGCGAAAGTCAATGTTCGTCCCATCCTGCAGTCGTATGGCACAGCACTCAATACGCTCGTTGATTGTCATTACATACGGCATCAATTCGATGGCGGCTTCAACTCCCATTCTTGCAGCCTCTTTTCTGTCTGGACGGTCTAAATGATACAGAAACACGGTCTCCTGCTGCGCCGTAGCTGTTGCCTCTTTATATTTATTCTCCAGCAATTTGTCCAACTCACCTAATTGTTCTGTCATTGATTGAATCATGCCAGAGAGAGCGTCCGAACTACGATCAATGACAAACCCCTTCCCATCAGAAGTTTCCAAAGAGACATACTTCCCCTCTGTTATCTCATAAGACCCAAACAATTCCAGGACTCGGCTGAACTTATGGGTGGTCATAAAACCCGTACCAAACTGCCCTGCTGCATCCGGATCCTCTTTCTCTTCGGACGAGACCTGCTTTATGAGCGAACTCAGGCTATCAAAATTAAAAGGTCTACCGTTATGTGCGAAAATCAACTTATCCTCGTGGAGTTCAATGCGGATGTGAGAATGTTCAGAGAGGTCGCGTGCATTCTGTACCAATTCCCAGATAGCACGATGAGCCGTACTATCATCAAACTTACCGATACCTTGTAATATCTTTTGACAATGTTGCTTATTGTCTTGCCTGCGAGCTTTCTCCTTATTCTGCTCTTTGATTTCCTCCAACTTCAGTGGGCTATCTAATATCATTGTAACAATTGATTATTCTTTCTTATATCTTTACATGTAGTTATTTTCTCAATCAGTGAAATCAGCTTGTAGGTTACGCCATTGCTACCTTGTGCCGTTGTGATGCCCTTGCCAAAGTTCATTGCTTTACGCAAATCGACATTCAACTGTTCTACCTCACTCACACGTTGAGAGAGTCCATTCAACTGTTGCTGCTGTGCTTCTATCTTTTGTCTCAACTCTGCAATCTGGCTTTTAATGGTTTGCTGCGCCATCGCTGAAGCCGACAGCATCAAGGTACATACGACGACTAATAGTTTCTTCATAGACAGGAAAGTTCTGATAATGATTTTTATTTTCATCGACAAAGATACGACAATCTTCGTATATTTTCCTTTGACTGCCCTGAAAACTATCCATACATGTTCACTATTTGCGAGTCGTAAACCGTTAAACAGTCTTAATCTTTACTCTTCGCCTGTTTTTTTTACTATCCTCACATAGCACTTTTCCTAATCATACGTCTTATTACATTTACACAAAGTCATATTAACCATCTACAAATGAGGGCATTCTAGACTTAAAGACCATTTGTAAGTATGAAGTAGAATCTCTATCTTTGCCTATGATTTAGCATCTTCCTCTTTTACCTAACTCGTAAGATGCCTATTTCTCGAAATAACGCTACTGGGGCCCGACTCCATTTGATAACCGGCCTACCAAAAAGGAGTTTGTTATTATCTCACAACTAATAACAACCTCGACAATGAGAGACAACATCATGATCACCTTTGCCAATCAGAAGGGCGGTGTCGGCAAGACCACGCTCTGCACCATGTTCGCTGATTACCTGGCAGCAAAGGGAGAGAGTGTACTCGTTGTAGATTTCGACCGTCAGCAGACTATCTATTCCAAGCGAAATGAGGACGTGGAAAAGTACGAGGGTGTGCGACTGCCTTACAGCGTACACACTTTCGACATCAAAGACGCTAACAATGTGAGAGAGTTCCTTACGAACCTACGCAACGGCTATAAAGGTTTCGTACTGATGGACACTCCCGGCAATCTATCGCAACAGGGACTGGTGCCCATCTTCGCCCTGAGCCATTACATCGTTTGTCCCTATCAGTTCGAGGCGACCTCCATCAGTTCCACCGCCACTTTCATCGGCTTTATCGCCAAGCTACAGCACATGCTGCCCATCATGAAGAGCCGGTTCTTCTTCGTTGTGAACAAATGGGACAAGCGGTATGGCCGGAAGGCGGAACTGGAGCTGTGGGATAAGACGGAGGAAAGGCTGCGCCACTTCGGACTGGTTGCGCCACGCATTGAGGTCAAGGCAGATATGCAACGCTACAACACCATTGAACTGATGGGACCGCAAAACGACATCGTGTCGCCTACCTTCGACTTTATGTATCAACAGATCATCGAACCTAAAGAGCTGACAAAATGAAAACAACCATTCCACATTCACAGACTACGCCTACCAACGACCTACTCAACCTGCCCGACATAGACGGTGTTTTTAATGAGGTGAAAGGACAATCAGTCCCAGAGCCTTCGCAAACCACGCTAAAGGCAGCACCGACTGACATCCGTCAGACGAATGGCAGTTGGCAGCTCTTTCAGCAATATGCCCAGCAGTACGGCTACCGTGTCAAGAAGTACGACCGCAAGAACTACGAGATAGACAACGAGGTGGTGGATTTGCTGAAGCTCTGCAATATCAACAACATGTCCGTTACCGACATCATCAACGCTGCCCTCCGTGCCTTCATCGGCACCAACAGCGGCTACCTCAAAGAGTTTTTGCGTAGTAACGATTATATTGTCAATAACCTTCAAGATCATGTATAGGCAAAGTATTATCTGGACTGCATCAATGGTGGATTTTCTTATCGACCACTACAAAGAGATGAGCAATACCGTTTTAGCAGAACATTTGGGTATTTCTCTAAGCTGTCTACGTCGGAAACTACATGAATTGGGCCAGCGTAAACATCCTGTCACCAAGGCGATGACGGCAGCAGAAACCGTCAGGCAACTATATAGCAGCCATTCCCACAGTGAGATTGCCCGGCTTACCGGCATATCCACCCGGACGGTTTCACGAATCGTGAAGAAGTACCATCTTAGCAGGACTTTAGACGATGCCCGGCAGATACGGTCCCGCAGCAGAAGGAGCATCATCAAACGGGAGAAGGCTCGCGTGTTGTTCGGTCTACCCCAGAAAACCAACATCAAAGTGGTAGGCAACAAGAAACGGGTGGTCCTGAAGAGCATCCTGAAGTCATATGGCTATCTTGTTATCCCAGGACGTAACACATTATATTATCATGAGAATCTGAAGCGCCGCCCGATTCGTGAGAGCAACGGACAGAGGTTGGGATTGACCTTTCAACCAATGAGTGTCTATCTTGCCGCATCAGCTCAATGTTCATCATTCATCTAAAGACTATTGCTTATGAATTTTCAAATATTCCTCGGTTTTATCGTGGTTTGCTACCTTTGTTATTACTTCGGCACGGTGGCCTACGATCTGTTGACAGGCAGAAAACGTGCTGCCAGCGAAGACGACAAGGTACAGGAGGAAGCCATCGACATTTCTGATGAAGTAAGGGAATTTACCCCCGTGCTTATCACTCGCCCTATTGTCAAGAAGCAAAAGGCAGCTGCCATGAAACGGAAGCAGACGGCAGAGATCCTGATGACCGGCGGCATTGAGGTAAACGACTTGCTGATCAAGGTGGAAGACCTGTCGAAAGACGGTGAGAACAGTGAACTGGGTGGGCTGCTTGCCGACTGGAAGGAAAGTCCACCATCTTCATAGCGGATTTCTTCATGAATCATATATCGACCTTTAGCTTTAACATTGCAGACGTAGCACTTTAACTTGTTTGACTTACGGCTTTAACATGGAATTGAATTTCAAATTTAATCCATTCGATTATGTCGCAATTAAGAGAACAAGCAATAGCGTGCGCAAAGAAAGCTTGTAGTTTTGCGAAGCAGCAGTCTTTGAAATTAGCAGTGGGTGTATGTATGTTCACCCTGAGTACAGGAACAGCGTTGGCCAACAGCAGGGGGGCGGGCGGCTTCTCAAAGGCCACCACGGAGATCTCTTCGTATCAGACCCCTGTTTCCTACCTGATGAAGGCCATCGCAGCCGTCATCGTGCTTGTGGGTGCGTTCAATGTATATTTCAAGATGCAGAACGGCGACCAGGACGTGAAGAAGACCATCATGCTCACCATCGGTGGCTGTGTGGCTTTCATCGCCATGTCGGAGGCGCTTCCGCTCTTCTTCAAGTAACTAACCGGTGGGAGCCGGACCATCTGACCATGCGTCTGGCTCCTGCCAAATTTCAACATTCTATGGAAGATTTCTTTCCTATATACAAGGGCATACAGAAACCGTTGGAGTTCATGGGCATCAGAGGCCGATTCCTGACCTTTGCTGCCATAGCCATCGGCGTGTCCTTCCTCGGATTTATCCTCTTCTCCATCATCTTGGGTAAGTTAGCCGGCTTCATTGCCATGATTGTCCTTGCCCTTGTTGGACTGGCCACCATTTACATCCGGCAGCGCAATGGCCTTCATGCCAAACGCCATGATAAGGGTATTTACATCTATCACGGAATCTTCAAACACTAAAGGTTATGGCACAGAAAAGAAGACCATTCGACAAGCTCTTTGCCCAGTTGCAGGACATCAGGGAGAAGGACGGGAAACTGCTCAACACGGTGCTCTGGTCGCAGAAGGGCAATCCATCAGTATTTTTCGAGATAGAGAATCCCGTGCAGCAGTATTGTACCGACGCCGACCAGTATCGGCTCTTTCAGGACGTACTGGCCAACATCGTCAAGACGCTCGGCGAGGGCTATGCCCTCCAGAAGCAGGATATTTTCTGCAAGCAGGAATATCACCATGAGCCGGAGGGAGAACAGGAGTTCCTCACCGAAAGTTACTTCAACTACTTCGAGGGACGGCCTTATACCGACATACGCACCTTTCTCATCATCACGCAGGAATGTGCGCACAATGCCTTCGTGAAATACGATGCCAAGCGATGGGAGGACTTCCATGTAAAGGTGGCCAAGGTAGCCGACATCCTGCAGGAGAAAGGTATTGCGCACCGTAAGCTGAGCAAGCCTGAGATTGTCGAGTACCTTCATCGCTTCATGGCGTTCCAGTTCAAGCAGGGACCATTCTCCATGACCAACTTCAAGTGCTCGGACGAGAACCTGAAGATTGGCGACCGCACGGTAAAGTCCTTCCCATTGGTCGATATAGACGAAATCAACATGCCCAACTTCGTGCGCCCGTTCCTCTCTGTGAATATCAACGGTACTTACATTGCCACCGACCTCTTCTCCTTCCTGACGGAGATTCCTTATACCGATTGCGTCATCTACAATCAGGTCATCCAGATACCTGCCCAACGAAAACTCATGCGGAAGCTGCAAGGCAAGGCGAAACGTCATGGCTCCATGCCCGACCCGTCCAACCGCATCGCCAAGGAAGATATAGAACGATTACTGGACACGTTGGCCGTGGATAGCAAACTGATGGTCTATACCAACTTTAATATCCTCGTCAGCTGTCCACACGATAAGATAACCCCAGTTACCTCGTATATCGAGACGAAACTCTACGACTGCGCCATCATGCCTTCTCGGTCAGCGTATAACCAGTTGGAACTCTTCACATGCAGTTTCCCGGGCAACGGCTATGCCTTCAATCCCGACTACGATCTCTTCCTTACGTTGTCGGACGCCGCACTCTGCCTTTGCTTCAAGGAGCATCTGAAACACTCGGAGGAGACGCCACTCAAAACCTACTATACAGATCGGCAGGGACTACCCGTGGCGATAGACATTACCGGCAAGGAAGGTGCGCACAAATATACCGACAATGCTAATTTCTTTTGTATAGGACCTTCTGGCAGTGGCAAGAGCTTCCACATGAACAGTGTGGTGCGCCAGCTTCTGGAGCAAAACACGGATGTGGTGATGGTTGATACTGGTGACAGCTACGAGGGAATATGCAGCTACTTCGGTGGCACTTATATCACCTATTCCAAGGAGCATCCCATCTCCATGAATCCGTTCAAGATTACCAAAACGGAGTACCGACAGAACTTCGGGGAGAAGAAGAACTTCCTCAAATCCCTCATCTTCCTGATCTTCAAGGGTAGCGAGATGCCCTCCAAGATTGAGGATGCCATCATCAATCAGGTCATTGTAGAGTATTACGATGCCTACTTTCATCCTTTCCGTGGCTTTTCTTCCGAAGAAAAGGACAGACTGCGCCACCGACTTTTGCTGGAGGATAAGAAGAACGGCGAGTATGAGAAGTATGGTGAGAAGGTGGAGCATCGCTATTATCAGGACTTTGAGGAACATCAGAGCGACATTTCCACAAAGGACTATGCAGAGGGTAAGGACGACATCTTTTCAGAAGCTGAGGTGCAGCATCAAATCAGGGCAAAACGACAGGTGGAGAAACTACATGCCTTGGTCAATGACAAAGCTGCGACCGAAGGCGAAAAGGTGGCGGCCAACCGTCAGCTTATGCGCATCATGGCGGAGGTGATCGAGGGCAGCTATCTTATGCGTATCGAACAGAAGATAGAGAAAATGGAACAGCGCAGACGGAAGATGACCGTCAGGAAATTGTCTTTCAATACTTTCTATGAATATGCCTTGGAACGTATTCCACAGCTGATGGCCGAGAAAAAGATAGCCTTCAACATTGACAACTTCGCTGCCATCCTCGAACAGTTCTACCGTGGCGGTGAACTGGAGAGTACACTGAACAACGATTTGGAGCAGTCGCTCTTCGATGAGCGGTTTATCGTCTTTGAGATAGACAAAATCAAGGACGACCCCGTGCTGTTTCCCATCGTTGTGCTCATCATCATGGATGTGTTCCTCCAGAAGATGCGTATCAAGAAAGGCCGAAAGGCACTCATCATCGAAGAGGCATGGAAGGCCATCGCCTCGCCTACGATGGCAGAGTATATCAAATATCTGTATAAGACGGTGCGCAAGTTCCACGGCATCGCCGGTGTGGTGACGCAGGAATTGAACGATGTGATTGACTCGCCCATTGTCAAAGAGGCGATTATCAACAACAGTGATGTGAAAATCCTGCTCGACCAGGCCAAGTTCAAGGACAGGTACGATGACATTGCGGCCATCCTCGGATTGACGGCCGTACAGCGACAGCAGATCTTCACCATCAATGCGCTCAATAACCACGAGGGGCGCAACTACTTCAAGGAGGTATGGATATGCCGTGGGCAGGTGTCGGACGTGTATGGTGTGGAGGAGCCGCCTGAATGTTACTGGGCCTACACCACGGAACGGGCAGAAAAGGAAACACTCAAAATCTATACAAGGCACTTCGGTGGCAACATCCAACGTGCCATCACGGAGATCGAAAAAGACCGCAGACAGACTGGGATAAATAAATATCTCGACTTCGCGCGGCAGGTCAACAATCATCAAAACATTATGAGCTTATGGAAAAGTCAAAGTTAATCCTCGTTCTGGCGATGCTCCTTGCCTCGCTGAACATCCAGGCTGGCTGGCGTGTGGTGATCGACAAGAGAACGATGGCAGCAGTAACGGCAAATGCAGTTTCGCAGAAAATCATTGAGGACAAGCACAACGGTCGTCTGGATTCCATCAAGTCCAAGCAGGAGAAGCTGATGCAATACACCGCTACGATGGCAAGCATTAAGGAACTCTACCAACTTTCCATGCAGAACATTACAGGCTTTGGGGAGGAAAGCAAATACTATGGGGAAATAGTCTCGCTCACCGCTGGTATCTTCAAGGACGTGCCCATCGTGTTGAAACAGCTCGGCAAGTCGCCGGGCAAAAACTATGTGGTATGCATCAATGAGATGGCCAACCTCGTGTCCGAGACGGAAGGACTGGTACACGACTTTGTGGACATTGTGAACAATGGCAGAATCCGCAACCCACTCAAAGAAGGCAAGAACGGCGGCAAGGACGATGGGTATAACCTGCTCAACCGCTATGAACGGCTGACGATGGCTAACAAAATCTACAGCCGTCTGCTTGAAATCCACTACAAACTGGAGGTCATGGTGATGATGTGTCAGTTCGGTAACAGCTGGGGCGATGTGCTCATGGCCATCGACGTGGAGTCATGGGCTGCCTATATCACCGCTCGCAACTCGGTGGACGGGCTGATTGACAACTGGAACGGATTGGGTGTATAATGGAGGTCGAGCATATGAAAAGAGCATATTATATAAATAGGTGTTGGATGTTGCTCTTATGCCTAACATTAGCAGCTCCTACTTTTGCCGATGTAATTCCCACACCGAGGGATCCGGCCACCATCGAAGCCCTCATCAGTCTGCATAAACTCATCAAAGGTGAAGAAGATAAGGCATTGGCAAAGGTAACAACGAGTTTTGGCGAGCAGAGCATTATTACAAAAGGTGCCACCAAGTTCAACCATGTCAGGACGACTTTGGACAGTAAATTGAATAATGGCTATTCCTACGTCATCTTGGCCGGAGCGTTGGGTTCGACGGCCAACAGTATGTACCGCCTGATACAGGAGTATTCTCAGTTTACACGCTCCACCTTTCAATATACCTTCAAGAAACCGATGGTGGCATGGTACTATACCGAGGCGAACATGGCATGTGCAAGGGAAATCAAGAATATCAAAGCCCTTTATGCCTCGCTTGCCGCCAGCGGTATCAACGCAATGAAGGCCTCGGTGGACGAGAAGCTACATCTGGTCATGGAACTGAGAACATCCATCGAGAACATGAGGGGAATTATAGACGGTGCCAACGTATGGTGCAGCATCATTACCGTCGGCGGCTTCAGATACGATTACATCTGGGACATTCTCAACAGTGAGGTAACGGACAAGATAGCAGAGAGAGTAATCAATAAATGGAACAGCGTATGAGAAAGTATTTATTGATAATAGTGGGCTTGCTTTACCTATGTTTACCAGTATCGGCACAGCATCCAACCTACGACGACCAGAAGGAAAAGCAGTGGAAGTCAATGGAAAACGGGCCGTGGGATTTTTCTCCTGCATGGTATTATTACCTGCTGCATAAAAAGTATAGTGGTGGGGAGACCTACTGGAAATGGGGATTCCTTAAATCTGGTTGGAGGGTGCGGTTCAAGGAAAGTAAGTCCAAGGTGAAGCGGATCATGCCCACCCGTATCACCGCCGAGGAGACACAACGGCAGAAGATGAAGGAAGCCGAACAGGAACGTGTCAAGATGGAAGAACTCTACAAGGAGGAAGTGGCGCGTGCCGCTGACAGGAATGTCGATCTGGTTTATTCTTCGTTCAAGGCCGACTTTGACCGTATGCAGCAATCCATTGCCGACGGACTGCTCTTCTGTATGCAGCGAAGCAAGGGCAAACTGAAATATCAGGTCGATGAACTGACACGGCAGAATGAAATGATTTGCCAGGACATCGTCTACATCCATCGGACAGGTGCAGGGTATGAACTTGAAAACGCCAAGCGGCAGAAAGCCTACCAGCAATACAAAAAACAGATGGAGGAGATGGTCAGCCGTGTGGCGCACCTTGTCGGCATGGCGCAGAACTATTACAAACGATAAAACATGGTTTAAGAATATGGTTACAGACATCTTATTGAATATCACAAGTCAGCTGCTCACGATGGGACTGCCTTCCATCGACGAGAGCCTTGACAAGCTGCTGGTGGCGATGGAAACCTTCCCGAAGTCGGCGGTGCTGGGCGACACCGTGGGCTATGCCCGTGTCATCGGCCTATGCCTTGCCCTTTGCGTGGGTTCCTACGAGTGCTGGATGATGATGCTTGGGCGCAGGGCGATGGACGTGATGAAACTCCTCCGTATCGTGGGACTGTCCATCTGCATCACTTACAGCTCGTGGATCTGTCAGGAGCTTGCCTGGCCGGGGAAGGCATTGGAGGCGACAACCAAACAGATGGCGAGCAGCAAAAATAAGGAGGTGGCAGCCCTCGAACTGAAAGTGGCGCAGAAGCAGTCGGACTACCTCAAACGGCTCCGGCAGGTACAGGACAGCATCGAGACGGCGAAGCAGGTACAGGAAATTGGCGAGGATGCCCATTGGTGGGACAAGCTCATCTACAACATGGAGAATCTTGGCTCGACCATCAACAATTATGCGCAACGGGCTACCGTAGCCGCGGAGACAAAAGTGTCGGAATGGATCAACGACGTGATACGCTTTATCGGGGAACTGATCTTCCAAATGTCGTATTATGGCATTTTGGTGGCGCAACGTATCTTCATGACGATATTGGCGACCTTCGCGCCCATCATGTTTGCCCTGTCCATCGTACCGCCATGGAGCAGTGCGTGGTCGCAATGGATCAGCAAATACCTTTCCTTATCGCTTTGGGGATTTGTTACCTATATGTGCCTGTATTACATAGACTTCATTCTGATGTATAACCTTGGCGAGGACCTTACCGCCTATGGCAGGCTTCTACAAGGACAGGTGAACTCATGGGGACAGATAGGTGCGCTGGGCATTCAGGGCATCGGCTCCAACTGTATGTACGCTATGGGTATGCTCGTGGGTGCCTACATTATCCGCTTTGTTCCAGAGGTGGCATCATGGCTGATACCAGGTGGCGTGAGTTCGAGTGCGGGCAGTGCCGCCGGTGGTGTTGTGGCAGGTGCTGTGGGCGGAGCCGTGGGCAGTGCCGCCTCTACTGGTATGGGCATCGCTTCGGTGGCTACGCCAGTAGCAGGTTCGGCGGTATCGGGTGCAGCACACCTCGGAGCGGCAGGTATGGCCGGGGCAGTAAGTGGCGCAAGTGGTTATTCCGATGGCGGTGCAGCTACTTTGGCCGGGGCGATGGGCGGTGCAGCTTCAGGTATGGCGAAAGAGGCCAAGCACATGTTCACCGAAAGCTCTGCTGGCAAGGCGGCATCGAAGATGGGCAGTTCCATGAAGGATTCATATAACAGAGGAAAATAAACTAAAACGACAGGATATGTTAATACAGAGTTTGGAACAGAAAACAAGACTCGCACTGACGACCGTACTGCTGACCATCATTGGCAGTACGGTGGTCTGTGCCTGCTGCATCTTCTACTGTACCAAGTTGGTAACGGAAGAGCGTAATCAGATTTATGTCCTCGACGGCGACATCCCTTTCCTCGCTGAAAGGAGCAAGCAGGAGGCGAACTTTGTGATGGAGGCGAAAGCACACATCCAACTCTTCCATCAGTATTTCTTCAACCTGCCGCCCGATGATGATTATATCAAGTGGACGCTGTCCAAGGCGATGTATATGGCGGACGGTACGGCACTGAAGCAGAAACAGGCAATGGAGGAAAACGGTTTCTACTCGGACATCGTGTCTTCCTCTGCCGTGTGCATGATTATCTGCGATTCCATCAAGTTGGATGAGCAGTCGAGGAAGTTCAAATATTATGGTACGCAGATTATCAAGCGCCGTTCGCGCGACATGAAACGCTCCCTCATCACGGTGGGCAGCATCGAGAATGTGCCCCGCACAAGGAATAATCCGCACGGGCTGCTGATTACCAACTGGAGAACGCTGGAGAATAAGGATTTAGACTACTAAGGGTATGAAGAAGAAAATGAAGCGTGCGAAAGCAGCAAAAGCAAGATGGGAACAGGGAGTCAAAGGTAAAATAGAAACCGTCGTAAGGAAATTCTCTCGTCAGTGGAAGATACAGGAGCGGATAGACGCTGCCAATACATGGGCTACAAATCATCCGAAGCGCACGGCGGCCATGACCATCGGTGCGTTGGTCTGTTCGCTCGGCCTTGGGATTCTTGTCTCCCTCTACACTCCACAACCCAGCAAGGATATTGTGGGAGAGATAGAGAATGTGCAGTCTATGTTCGCCGGACTACAGAGCATACAGAATGGCAAAAACGTGCAGGTGCGTGAAGTCGGGCAGCTGGCTCTCAGAGGACAACGGCTGAAATGGGAGTTGGATTCCCTTGTACACATCCCTGTAAAGACACATCGGGATTCTATGCTCATCATCTCTAAATACAGACAACTCGAAATGATAGTGGCAAACTTAAAACATCAATGATATGAATGAACTGATTAAGAAACTCTTACTCAAAGTAGGACTGAGAAAGGAGGATGACCCTTCAGACAATGCCCGGACGGAGGCTGATGCAGAAACGCAGGGTGAAAACGAGGCTAAGGGCGACGAAAGGGAAAAGACAAGTCCGAAAGAGTCGCCCGTAGTGAAGCCCTTATCACAGGGCAAGAGTTGGTGGCGCATCGACTTCAAACAGCCCAAGTACATCTTTCCTTTGGCCATTCTTATGCCTATCTTGTTCTTAGGCTATGAGTTGATGGGGGTGTTCGGAGGTACGGACAATGCCAAGAAGGGTGTGGCCACGGACAGCATCAATGCCTCCCTGCCCACGGCGGCCAATGCTGATATGGGTGATAAGATGACTGAGATGAACAAACGCTATAACGAAGAGGATGCGGCATCGGCAGTGAACGGCATCGGTGAGGACCAGCCACAGCAGGACTCGCTCGGCAACGGCTATCAAGAGCATGAACTGGATGAGATAGACCGCCAGAATGCCATCAATGCCCAGCGGCAGAAGGATATGGAAGCCTTGCAGCAGCGGCTGGCTCAGTCACGGAAGCATATCAATGCCTATGAGGGTGGCAGTTACGGAGGTGCATCTGGCTATGGTTCGGGCGGCAGCTATGGGCGCGGTTCCAGACAGACAGAGATGGATGACTATGCCAGGGAGGTGGAGGCGATTCAGAAGAGAAGCCTTGCCCGGCAGAAAGCGTTGGAGAAGAGCATAGGTATCGGCGACGAGGATGAAAGTGCCAAAGTGTCAAAAGCGTCACATCCTTTTGGTGCGTCCAATCGTAAGTCCGAAGAGAAACCGGTCATTGTCAAGAAAGTGATGGAGGGTAATGCGGAGAAGTTCAACACCGTCAGTGCCGAGCCTACGACGGATGTTCCGTTGATCCGTGCCATGATAGACAAGACGACGAAGGCACACGAGGGTACACGCCTCCGCTTCAAGCTCCTCGACGATGTCACGCTCAAAGGGACAAAATTGAAGAAGGGCACCTACCTCTATGGTACGGTGACGGGATTCGGTCAGCAGCGTGTGATGGCGACCATCACCAGCATCCTGGTCAGGGATAAGTTCATCAAGGTGGGACTGTCGGTCTATGACAACGACGGCATGGAGGGCTTTTATGTCCCAGAGTCTGCCTTCCGTGACCTGATGAAGGATGCCAAGGCAAATGCCTTGCAGAGCAACATCAACTTTGACGGTGGGTATGGCGGTGGACTGAGTTCCGAAGCGGTGGCTCTGCAGGCCCTACAGAATATGTACCAGTCGGCAACATCAGCCGTGTCTGCCAATATCCGCAAGAATAAGGCCCGAATCAAGTACAATACCATCGTCTATCTGATCAATACCAATGCAGAGTAGCTTTCAATAATTCATCAAACATTTAGGAAATATGAAAAAAATTTTAGTTCTCATGGTTGCCCTCATGGGATTGTGTGGCAGCCTTCAGGCACAGAAGAAGTATAAGAACATCGAGGCAGACTCGGCTTCGGTGAGGTATATCCGCAACGCCAAGCCTACGGACAGCTACATCTTCGACGAAAACAGGCGCAAGGACGTGATCTTTGTCAACGAAGAGGTGACGACACACCTGCTGATGCCTGAGAATATCAAGCTCGTGGACATTTCTACGAACAAGATAGTAGGGAATCAGTGTACGGACAATATCGTGCGTATCAAACCCTCCGGGAGAATGTACGACAACGAGCTGGTGGGCACGATTACCGTGATTGGTGAACGGCATATCGTACAGCTCAACGTGGTTTATACTGCCGGACCTGCCAAAGCCAACTCCATCTACCGCATCAAAGCCGGGGACATGGGCAGGTATGAAAATCCCGACGTAACGATGCCGCGCAAGGAAATGGCGGCCTACGCCTGGGCCATCTTTACCAGCAAACCACGCAAGAACATCCATTCTAATGAGAACGGAATCAAGGCGATGGTGAACAACATCTACAGTATCGGTGACTATTTCTTCATCGACTACTCGCTCTACAATGCTACCAAAATCAAGTATGACATCAGCGAGGTACGTATCAAACTCACGGACAAGAAGGAACTGAAGGCCACCAACTCACAGACGATTGAACTGACACCGGTATATAGTCTGAGCAGTGCCAAGAGTTTCAAGAAGGCATACCGTAACGTGCTGGTGCTCGATAAACTCACCTTCCCTGAAGAGAAGGTGCTGAAGCTGGAAATTTCGGAGGAGCAGATTTCGGGGCGTATCATCACGCTCGATATCAACTACAAGGATATGCTGCACGCTGACGGGGTCAGTGAGCAGATGGTATCGTATCTGCCAGTGTTTTAACCATCAAATTGTAAAGTCATGGCTGTAGAAGAGACAAGAGAACAGCAGCAGATGTACAACATCTTCAGGAGCTGCATCTATCTTTTCCTGATAGTGGAACTGATCATGAATCTGCCCATCACGGCGGACAACCGTGTCACAGGATTTATTTTGGAACTCATCGCACGCTTCAAAGTGTTCAACAATGTGGCATCGTGTAAGCTCGTCGAACTGATCTGCATCGGTGTGACATGTATCGGCACACGTCCGCAGAAGGCACTGAAGTTTAATGTCAAAACGATGGTGCTTTATCCTATCGGCATCGGCATCACATTCATCGCACTCTGCATGATGTTTCATAAGGGCATCTGGGGAGGAGTCTCTTTTGGTTTTCCGACCAACCGCATCCTTTATGCCATGACTTCCATCATCGGTACAATGCTCCTGCATCAGGGGCTGGACGGTATCTCGCGCTTCTACAACTATAAGTTAGGAGAGGACCGCTTCAACTTCGAGAATGAATCGTTCCAGCAGTCGGAGGAACTGAATGAGAATCCGTATTCGGTCAATATCCCGATGATTTACTATTTCAAGAGACGGATGCACAAGGGCTGGATTAACATTATCAATCCCTTCCGTGGAACCATCGTACTGGGTACACCCGGCTCTGGTAAGTCCTTCGGCATCATCGACCCGTTTATCCGTCAGCATGCGGCCAAGGGGTTTGCCATGATGGTGTACGACTATAAGTTTCCGACATTGGGAAAGACGCTGTTCTATCAGTACTGCAAGAACAAGAAACTCGGTAGGTTACCAGAGAACTGTGGTTTCCATATCGTGAACTTTACCGATGTGGAATATTCCAACCGCATCAATCCTATTCAGCGAAAGTATATCCCTGATTTGGCGGCGGCAGCAGAGACGGCAGCGACCTTGCTTGAATCGCTCAATAAAGGGGGCGACAAGAAGGGTGGCTCGGAGGCGTTTTTTCAGAACTCAGCCATTAACTTCCTCTCTGCCATCATCTATTTCTTCGTAAACTTTCACCCGACGGGATTCAAGGACGGCAAGAAGCTCACGAGGTATGTCAAATACAGGGGCAAGAAACTGAAATTGATTACGAAGAACTGGCATGACTACCGGGCTGTCGATAAGGACGGCAACACGATACTGGACTTTGTGGATGAGTTGAGCCACGATGTGTCTGTAGATGAGGACGGTATGTTCGTGGATTTGAATGACTTCACTTATATCAGCCGTAACGGGCAGAGGGTGCATATCACTTCGTCATGGTATGAGGATGAGCAGGGGCAGGTGGTGGAACCGGACACCATCACCGGCGAATACTCGGATATGCCGCACGTGCTGTCCTTCCTTGGCAAGCAGTACAGTGACGTATTCGACATCCTAATGCAGGACCAGAAGATTCTCTCGCTCATGGCTCCGTTCCAGTCGGCTTATACCAACAAGGCGATGGACCAGCTCGAAGGTATGGTGGGTACGCTCCGGGTCAATGCGGCACGCTTGGTCTCGCCAGAAGCCTACTGGATTTTTACGGGGGACGACTTCGACCTGAAGATTTCAGACCCTGCAAGTCCCTCATATCTCGTGATAGCCAACGACCCGGAGAAGGAGCAGATAGTGGGTGCACTGAATGCGTTGGTGCTGAACCGTCTCGTTACCCGTGTGAACAGCCGGGGGAATATCCCTGTTTCCATCATTGTGGACGAGCTGCCGACCTTATACTTTCATAAGATTGACCGTCTGATCGGTACGGCGCGTAGCAACAAGGTGGCGGTGACATTAGGCTTTCAGGAACTGCCACAACTGGAGGCGGACTATGGCAAGAACGGTATGCAGAAGATTATCACCACTTGCGGAAATATCTTCATGGGTGCTGCCCGAAATAAGGAAACACTGGAATGGGCGCAGAATGACGTGTTCGGTAAGGCGAAGCAGACTTCCAAATCCATCACCATCAACGACCAGAAGGTTTCCACATCTATCTCGGAACGGTTGGACTATCTTGTTCCAGCGGCGAAGATAGCGGACATGGCAACTGGTTGGCTGGCAGGTCAGTCGGCTCGTGACTTCACGCCTACCGAGGGTAGTATGATGCAAGACTTTGACATCGAAAAGTCGGAGGAGTTCAAGACATCCAAGTATTTCTGCAAGACGCACTTTGACATGGCACAAATCAAGCAGGAGGAAAGTCAGTATGCCGACTTGCCGAAAATCTATCAGTTTGCCTCTAACCGTGAGAAGGAAATCATGCTCGGTCGTAACTTCAAGCGGGTCAATGACGAGGCGGACGCGATGATTGCCGAGCTTCTTGGCAAGGACAGGAAGAAGAAACAGGAAAATAAACAGTAGTATGGTACCTTATCAGTGGAAAGGATTGTCGGGCAGTGCCCTGAAGGTAATAGCGTTAGTGTCCATGACGATGGATCACATCGCTTATTACCTCATGGAACATGGTAGTTTGATGTATGACTTGATGCGGACGATGGGAAGAATGGCGTTCCCCATCTTCGCCTTTCTGTTGGTGGAAGGATATGTCCATACTCGTCCCACGGGGAAGTATGCGCTGAATCTCTTGGCTTTTGCGCTCATATCTGAAATCCCATGGTGGCTGCTCAACCATGACAACACCCATAATGTGTTCTTTACCCTATTGTTAGGACTGGTGGCAATAGACTTGATAACCCGAATTGGCAACAAGCCTTTGCTCTGGTGTGTCATTATGGCTTCCATTTGTGCTAATGCTACTTGGCTGCATGTCGATTATGAATATTCCGGCATTCTCTTGATATGCGCGTTCCACTTCTTCCTGCCGGACAAGGTGACGAAATGCCTTTTAGCTACCCTGTTCATGTACCAGTATGGTGTAGTCGGGCTTTGGCTGGGGCTGGCCGTCATCCTGTGTTACAATGGAGAGCGAGGATTTATAAAAGGACTGTATGCGAAATATTTATGCTACGCATACTATCCTTTACACTATATTGCTCTTTTATTATACGCAATTTTTTCACGATAGCTATATATTGGTAGACCAGAAATCATTGGAATATAATGCTCCCAAAACTTTAGAAAAAATCACCTTTGGGTATATCTGAGAATCTTGCAAATTTTGTTTCAAATTTCAAGGATAACTGACCAGTATAACCCATGCGATGTTTTGCAATAATAATCTGTGCTATACCACGCATATCATTGCCCTTTTCGTCTTCATAACAATGATAATATTCTGGACGATGTATGAAGATTATTACATCAGCGTCATCTTCAATGGAGCCAGATTCCCGTAAATCTGTTAATTGGGGATTTCTCGATGAAAGTATCTCTCGATTTTCGGCATACCGATTCATTTGAGATAATAAGATGATAGGAATATCAAGTTCCTTCGCAAGAGCTTTAAAAGTATACATAACATATGCAAGTTCGTCATTCCTCGTAAAATTAGAAGATATTTTGTAAGGAGTATGTATCAGTTGAATATAATCAACAAAGGCAATCTTGACATCATGCTTATTAACAACACTCCTAATACTATCACAAATTTCGTTTATATCAAACGTTTGATCATCTATATAAATTGGAGATTTAGATATACCTGTGATAGAATTATCTAATCTATCCCATTCATCTTTGGATAATTGCCCTGCAACTATGTTTGATATGGGAGTATTAGAATAACTTGCAACGAGACGATTAACCATTTCATGCGCTTTTGATTCCAAACAGAAATAAGCACTTGGTATAGATTTCTCAATAGCAATATTCTTTAGCAAACTAGTTGCAAAAGAGGTCTTACCTATTGAAGGCCTCCCTGCCACAACAATTACATTACCAACTTGCCATCCTGATGTTATTTGGTCTAATTTTTCAAATCCACTGGGGATTCCACTTAGTCCCATGGAATTGTTTGAAACCTTATATAGCTTATCAAGAGCAAGTTTTAAGACCTCGTCTATTGACGAGATATTAGACTGCTGATTCCTATTATTTACGCTTCCCATATATAACAATTTATTTTGTGTATTGTTCTCATTTATTTCATTACTATATATAGTATTTCATAAAGCCAACGATGACATTCTAAATGTTTTACAAAGATAAAGTTTTATAGGACAAATCCCAAATAGATTCCTAATATTTTATAAAAAACTATCCTCAACAGTCAAAAAATGAGAGGACATAGCAAATGATTTGTGAGACTGTCAGTTCTGATTATTCGACCATTTTGGGAAAAACCGACCGCAGTGCCGCTACCATCGACCGATGAGGCAGCAAAGGTATGACCTCAACCCGCTCTCATTCTCTACACGCTATGAAGTTAAATCAAAATAGACACATCTCTATAATGTATTGAAGGAGAGGACAAGCCCATCGTCACAACAAATACGAATAACTAAACGCCCAGGTTTTAATGGGTACGGAATATGGAGTGAAAAGATAGAAGCACTATCCTCTGTATTCGGTGGGATTCAGCCCTAAATTCTTTTGTACATAGCGGGAGAAATAGGCAGGCGAGGAGAAGCCGAACATGTTGGAGATCTGAACGAACGAGAGGCTCTTGTCGCGCAAGAGTCGGGAGATGTCAAGCATGGTGTAACGGTTGATCCAGAAGTTAGCGTCATAACCACTAACACTTTTTGCCACTTCTGAGAGATACTTCGGCGTGACGCAGAGCTCGGAGGCATAATAGGTCACCTCGCGGTTCGTGCGGTAGTCGCCGCGATCAAGCATCGCCATAAACGGCCGCATGATAGTGGCGTAGTGCGTGCTCACCTCGGTGTCGCCATAGAGGCGAGAGTGGAAGTCGAAGGAGTCGAGGATGAGCGTCTGCACGGCGTTGATGATTGTGTCGTGATGGAAATGGTTGTCGGTGTCGGCCAGACGATAGTCGATGTTGATGATGTCCTGTCGGCATTTCTCTGCCTGGGCATCGGTAAGTTGCATCACAGGGTTCAGATACAGCGCCAACTGTCCACGCATGCCATAGTTGCTCTGCGGCGTGCTCAGTTCGATGATGTCCGGCGAGATATATACCACGCGGATGCGGAAATCCTTCGACGGACGCACGTTGTGCACGGCTTGTTAAGCAGATTTTTAGACGAGAATGATCTTCATTTAACTCCGCCGAACAGTACGGTACTGTCCGGCGGAATTTTTAAGATTTTCTTTACTTGGGTATTACTATCTCCGGTGAAATATTATCTTTATTATAGTTCATTCTTAATTCTCAAAGAACTTTCCAAAACATTTTTTACATCTAAGGGGATATAACAAAATCTATTTTATCAAAAGAGGATAATTATATCTTCTGAAATTTTTGAATATATCACAAAATGATTCTTTATCAGTAGGCTCTATCCAGCCTGTTACATTACTTTGCAATCCCATTATTTTGTCTTCAAGTAAGATGTAAGTTGTAAAAATCTTATTACCATTTTTACAAATAACTAATCTGCTATTATCAGTACACATATCTCCTTGTGTATTTAAGAATCTTAAATTTAACAATTTCTTCACAATAGTGGTGTCGTCCGTATATAATATTTTGCAATGTATGATATTATTAGGGAGCTTATTACGTTCCTCAGAATCAAGAATCAAATATGCAGATAACTGTCCTTTCCCAATTGGCAATATATCTGACAATTTTATGTATTTTTTGTTGAGTTCATTACTTTTTATCAACACTTTTCCTTGAAAATCTATATACAAAGGATTGATGCAAAAATAAAGAGACAATAACAATATCCCAAATATCATTAACGAAATCTTTGACTTAATTCTTACCATATTTTACCATTCCTTTTAATTTGTTTACCTCCATTCTTTTTCAAAAGTTCTGCATCTGTTCGAACCCCACCTTCAAAAAAAACTCTCACGTTAGAGCCAAAAATCTGGGAGGTTCTATCAACTTTCTTTGCAAATTGGTCTACAATACTTTTTTCCAGACATCCTCCTATTGCAGTCCTACAAGCTGCTGTAACATTTATCCAAGCCCCTTTTGCAAAAGCACTGCTCTTAAACTGGTCAGCATCAAATTCATCTCCATCAAAAAAGAATCCCCCATTATATCCTGCATTTAAGTCCCCTGGTGTTGCATGGCCTATATAATAAAAACTTGTTATTTTATCATTTGCACGCGATTCCCCACCAGTTTTGTTATTTACATAGTCTACTATATCATCAGTATTACCTACAACTTTCATCTCAACACCTAGGCTTTTTGCCTGTTCCCTATACTTAGATAGTTCATCATCTGAATATCCATATTTTTCAGTTCCATCGCTGTATACAAACCACGTAACCTTTTCAGCGGATGACTGTCTATGTTTAAGTGCTCCTTTTATACGATTCAACCCATTTATCAAAAAATGTTCTCTATTTTTCATTGTACCACCATGCTGGCCAGAAACTACAATGCCTTCTTTTCCTTCTGGATCAACAAATTTAATAGGATTATCCATTGTATAGCAATACCCTGTTAAATTCGGATATTTCTCAGCCATCGGGTCTACCCCTAACCACATGGAGATTTTGGGATCCATGTATCTGGCTCCATAGTAATATAGCCCTGTTTCTTCGTCTAATTCCTTGGCGTTGAAGAGGTAAGGCGTGTTCCATGTGTTGTTGCGTTCTT
>ERZ772904.89-NODE-89-length-30606-cov-7.19302_pt1 | contig 30606 bp, 30 predicted proteins | sample MGYA00512122_ERZ772904 | MGnify/ENA primary metagenome ERZ772904 (study PRJEB29015, sample SAMEA2738104) | human oral metagenome | biome: human oral; feature: human-associated habitat; material: saliva | place: China | collected 2269 ... | reverse complement strand
CGACACACCTGCTTGTAGGCGCGTGCGGCCTGTTGTTCGAGCGTTTCGACAGCTGCGGGAAGACGACCCATCAGCCCAAAGCGCTTGCGCTCTTCGACAGTGAAGGCGGTTCCACGGTTAGTCTGGGGGTCGGCGATGATTTGGGGTTTTGCTGGCATCAGCGACTCCTTTCTGGTGGTTACATATAGCGTACCGCTGCAGGCGACCGACTCTGTCTATTGATAGGCATCCTCTCAGCGAACTTGTGCGTATTGGTCTGCTTACTCCATGCCGGGGCGACGGCGGCCAGCTTTAAGCTCGGAACGTTTCTTTTTGTCTGCCAGGCGGCGCATTTTAGCTGCGCGGCTGGGCTTGGTGGGACGGCGCAGTCGGGGCGGGGCTAGTGAGGCGCGCAGAACTGCGGCTAGTCTTTCGCGCGCGGCCACGCGGTTGCGACGCTGGGAGCGGTATTCGGCGGCAGCAACGGTTAGGACGCTGCCGTTGAGGCGTTCTCCCAGGTGAGTTAGCGCCCGCTGGCGCTGGACATCGTCTAGGGCGGTGGTTGTGGCCAGGTCAAGGCTGAGCTGCACGCGCGAATCTGCGGTGTTGACTCCCTGACCGCCAGGGCCTGAAGCGTGAGAGAAACGCTCCACTAGCTCACCGGCGGGAACAACCAACCCATGCGGGCAGCCCGGGCCAGGCATAATACGCAAATCATCCATATCGGCGTTTTTTCTCTTTAGGATCCAGCTCGTCAAGCCAATCGATTAGTTCTGGTAAATCTGTCCATTGGGACGAATTCCACGCATCCGCGCCGATGTCCAGACTTGAGCGTCTTTGACGTGCACAGCTTACCGCTCTATCAGTTGCCTCGATGAGCTCTGAGGAGATATTGCAACCCTTTTTGTATTGACCCCATCGCCAATTTTTTTCTAGTTCCTTCTCGGCATTCTGGGCAGTTATCGACGACGGATTCGAGCAAAGGTGGAGAAGTAACCAATACTCAATGCAGGGATGGGAAACTGCAGCATGATGTTTATCTGAGTTTCCAAGCCATTTCTCTAGCTTCGGTTTATGGGTCACGTTTTCGTCTGTGTCGCAGACAATCCAGGCACCCCTAATATACCCTTTGTTTTCTTTTTCTTCCCGCCGTATTTCCTTCAGCAGTTTGATCAGTGACGATCTATCTCCTGTTTTTGCAAACGTAAAGGCAATACGGTCACCGTATCTACTTGCAGATAGGGATTGCAGATACTTTCGTTCAGTCTCACCCTCTGCCGCAAACAGCACCAGCGGCCTAAGAGGCTTTCCCTCGCACTGCTTACGGTCTCCACGAGTTATCTTTCTAGTCAGAGGTTTCTTTTTAGCCATGATGAGCCCTTAGAGACGCGGGACGCCGCCAAGGCGGCCAGACATATAAGCCTTTTGCAGATCCATTCCGTCTCGAACGCCTTCAGCAGAGAAATCTGTCAGGCGAACAAGCTCAGAGTTATGGCCATGCTTTTCAACAAGCCAAATCTCATCCCTGCGTAGCATGTCACAGTGAAGCAGATGAACTTCATGAGTAGTGAATATCAGTTGCCGACGCTGATCGTTTCCTGTTGAATTCAAGAAACGCCGTAATAGCTCTTCTGTAAGTTTTGGATGCAGAGAATCTTCCAACTCATCAATTAGGTACACTCCACGGTTATTTTGCTGCCCTGCCCGGTAAAGGATAGGAAGCAGATTTAGGTAGCGGATAGTACCGTCTGACTCCTGATCAAGAGGTAACTTAAACTGTTCGTCGCCGTCTTTATGCTTGGTTACAAGCCGTTCGTAGGACACTTCCCCGTTTTCCTTAAGACGCATACGGAAAACCGCCCCCTCGCTAATGTTATTGGCCAAGAAGGCTTCTTTGTCGTCAACAAGCTGAGACTCAAAGCGCGACAGCATCTCATCAGGCATCGGCACTTTCTCACGCTCAACGGGATCGAACAAAACATCGCAAATACCCGTGTCCGCCGTCGATAATCCAGAGACCATCTGCTGACGAAAGGCGCCATATTTCGCAATCCCTTGCGACATCATTACAAATGACGTGCCTCGACGGATCACGTTCAGAGAAGCAAACCATTCAATAACTCCAGCGATAAGCCCAATGTTTTTCTGCTCACTATTAGCCAGTGTTTCCAGCAGTAGCCGGTTTGTCTGGACAGTTAATGCCAGAGCTTTTACAAACTCATTGTCTTCAAGATCCCCGTACAGCTCCACGCCCTGTTCATCGCGAGTAAAGACTGCCTCCTCATCAACAGAGCGCAAGCGATAAAGCGATTCCGCTACAACCTTCTCGGCAGTGTAGGACACTTCGTAATAGACAATCGCATCCCTTTTAGAGGTTGAATCAGGAACATTAAGAACAATCTCGACGCCGAGCACGGTAGGCTCCCCCACACCATAAAGCTTGTGGGGCTCATAGGGAATACGCCGACCTCGCGCACGAGGCTCAAACACTAACGTCTTGAGCTGTTGCGCTGCATCAAGCAGAGCAGATTTACCAGCAGCATTAGCTCCATAGATGGCAGTGGTAGGCAAAATCCGCGCTTTACCATCACGGAAAAGAGTCTCGCTGTGACGGCTTTCCTTGCCGGCGATCATCGTGAAATCAACTGGCTCATGGAACGATTTCCAGTTTTCCAGGTGAAGGACCCGCAGCATTGCCACCTCCAACGTTTCTAACAAGATGCAAAAATTATACATCTTGCATGAAACGAATTCAACTTTTTCGTTTCACCTAACGGTCACTTTTCCTAGTATTTAAGCCAATCAGTCCACCACCCACCAGTAGCTTACGTTTGGGTTGCTGCAGATAGCACGACGTCGTCAGCCAGTCTCGCTTTAGCGTCACTTGCCGCAACCATCCCCGCTTCACCGAGCAGACCAACCTCACCTACCAGCCCACTTCACTCGCAGTAGACCGGATCCTAGGGATTGTCGTAACCCCACGCCGTCTCACTAAGCCCCTAAAGCAACTCCCCCACGCGTGCCTTGAGCTGAGGCAGCACTTCTTCGTCGAACCAGGGGTTTTTCTTCATCCAAATCTGGTTGCGCGGCGAGGGATGCACCAGCGGGAAGTACGTGGGCAGATAGTCGCGATAGTTGCGCACCACCTGGGTCAGCGAGGTGGAAGACTTCAGGTGCAGGTAACGCTTGGTGGCATAGCTTCCCACCAGGATGGTTAGCTCCAGGTCAGGCATGAGCTCCAGCAGGCGCGGGTGCCATTTTTCAGCGAATTCTTTGCGCGGCGGCAGGTCCCCGCTTTTGCCGGTGCCAGGGAAGTAGAAATCCATGGGGACAATGGCCAGTTTGCCCGAGTTGTAGAAGGTTTCGCGGTCAATGCCCATCCATTCGCGCAGGCGGTCACCACTGCGGTCATTCCAGACGATGCCGCTTTCTTCCGCGACGCGTCCGGGTGCCTGCCCCACGATCATGATTTTGCATTGGGGCCCGGCATAGAACAGCGGCTCCACCCCCCGCTTGGTGTAGTCGGCGTTGGCTGGGTCTGCCGCAATGGCTTTGGCGATTGCTTGGAACTGAGGGTCGGTAATCTCGGGGGTCATATTTCCACCCTAGACCCGTTTTAATTCGCGCGCACCGGTACACGTCAAGACGTCCCGATACACTGTGGTTATTAAGGACGACGGCGCCCGCCCCGGTACCAGCGTCGTCTCTGGGTGCCGCATTGGCGACGTCGCCCGGGCGCAGCGTTGCTCAGGCTTAGCGTTGCCGGCGTCGCCCCCACCTGCACACCCCAGCGATACACCCGCGAAAACTAGTGAAACCAGCAAGGAGCAGCCATGCAAGCTGACAAGATCGAAGCCGTCATGTCTGAATTTTTGGGCGAGGGCTACCGCATTGTTGGCGACGACGGCGCCCTGTCCCCCGCGATTGAGTGGGTGGATTGGGTTTGTGGCCCTGACGACAACGACGATGGCGATGGCAACGAGGGCGAAAAGGTTGAGGTCACTTTCCAAGATGGCTCTACCCGCACCTTCGATAAGGGCGTACCCATGCGCCAAATCTGGCATGAATACGCGGACTAGTCTCTAGCGCAACACAACACAAACCGACCCTGGTTTGGCCTTCCACTGGGAGGCCAAACCAGGGCTTTTGCTTGCGCAAGGCCCCTAAGTTTTGTTCTGTAAAACCCTCTTGCGCCCCTAAGTTAACACTGTTAACCTACTTCCCGGCGCCAAAGTTAACAGTGTTAACCAACTGGAGGAAACAGTGAACACCACACCGCCAGCCTTGCTGGCCCAGAACATTCACAAAACTTACGGATCCAACCAGGTCTTGCGTGGGGTTAGCCTGCGCGTCGAGCCGGGCCAAATCTTGGGATTGCTAGGCCGCAACGGCGCCGGAAAATCAACCTTGATCACCATCGCATGTTCGTTGCGTCGTGCCGATTCGGGAAGCGTGGCCATCTGCGGCGTCGACCCCACCCAAAACAACGTTGGCGAGCTAATCGGCTACGCCCCGCAAGAACTGGGCATTTACCCAGATTTAACCGTCGCCCAAAACCTGGGATATTTCGGCCGTCTGCACGGGCTGGGCCGCCGCGCCGCTAAGGCGCACAGCGAAGAAGTTATGGAAATGCTGGGCCTGAAAGAAAAAGCCGGTCAAAGCGCTAAGCACCTGTCAGGCGGCCAGCAGCGTCGCCTACACACGGGCATGGCCATAATGCACCGCCCAAAACTGATTTTTATGGATGAGCCAACTGTTGGCGCTGACGTAGAAGCCCGCAGCCAGATTCTAGACACTGTCAGGCACTTAGCGGCAGAGGGCGCCGCCGTCGTCTATACCTCGCACTACCTGGCCGAATTTGAGGAGCTGGGGGCCGACGTCGCCGTTTTAAACCAGGGCCGTCTGGCAGCCCAGGGTTCACTTGAGCAGATCGTGGCCACCTACGGGCACATTCCCGTGCAGGTGCACACGCCTCAAGCTGACCTGCACAGCGCCTACCTGCAGATCCTCAAGGAGAGCGACGTAAAGGAGAACGAAAATGAAGCCGCTTAAGCAACTCAAACAACTAAGCGCCGTTGCGGGCCTGAACCTGCGTCTGCAGCTGCGCGACCCGGCGCCTACGCTGGTTTTGACGGTGATTCCGCTGGTGCTGATCCCGTTCATGATGCCAGCTTTTAAGGCGATGCTGCTAAGTGATGGCTACCGGGGCGTTTCCGGGGCTGAGCAGGCTGTACCTTCAATCGCGGTGCTGTTTTCGTTCCTGGCTGTGCAAAACATTATTGACTCGTTTTTTAATGAGCGTAGTTGGGGCACCTGGCAGCGCCTGGAGGCCTCGCCACTGTCGCGCCCCACGGTGCTGACGGGCAAGGCGCTGGTGGCTTACATAATTCAAAGCGCGCAGATACTGGTGGTTTTATCCCTGGGAGCAATTATTTTCGGCTTTGATCCCAAGGGTTCGCTGCTGGCGTTGGTGGCAACTTTGCTCAGTTTTTCGGCGGTACTGGCGGCGTTGGGCGTGGCCATTGCGCTGTGGACGCACAGCCGGGACACGGCCTTGTCACTGTCTAACATTGTGGGGATGCTGGCGGCCGGTATTGGCGGGGCGTTTTGCACGGTTTCGTCTTTTCCTGATTGGGCTCAGGATGCCGCACGCGTTTCGCCTGCTTATTGGGCGATCGACGCGATCCACAAGGTGAGTTTGGATGGGCAGGGTTTTGCCGATATTTGGCCCAGCTTGGCGGTTTTGTGGGGATTTTTCGCGGCGATCGCGGCCCTCGCCTTGGTACAGTTTCGTTATAGGCAGGAGTAACCCCAGCATTTGAGCGGAGAGTCTATGGCGTCGTCGAAATCTCGTACGCTTACACGCGACATTATTTTGTCAGCCGCGCTGGAGTTGGTTGACGACGCCGGACTTTCTGCCCTGTCGCTGCGGAGCCTGGGCAAGCGCTTGGGGGTTTCGCAGGCCGCGTTTTATCGCCATTTTCCTGATAAGGCGGCCCTGCTGGAGGGTATTTGCGAGCAGCTTTGGCGGCTAACTTACGAGCGTTTTTTGGCTCTGGTTCAAGGGGGCGACGCCGCTCTCGACGACGCCGCACCGGATGCCTCTGCTACAGCGGCTGCCCCTGCTACAGCGGCTGCCCCTGCCGCGTCAGCCCCTGCCAGGCCAGATCCAAACCCTGATACCGAGCCTGACTCAATCCCGATTACCACCCCACAAACAGCCCCTGACCAGGCCTTGCAGGCGCAGGAATATATTCGCCAGTATGCGAACTGCCTGCGCGCCACTTTGCAGGATCACCCCAACACGGTCATTTTGCTGATGACCCACCCGATTTCCACGCCTGAGCAGCTTTCCCTGCTAGCCGGGGTGCTTGCTGCGCTGGCCCGCAGCGGTTTTACTCCCACCACGGACACCTTGGCGCTGATCACGTCGGTTTCGGTGTACACAACTGGTTTCGTTGCTGCTGAGGTAGTGCCGCCTGCTGGAACAACCGACGACGCCAAGCCAGGCAGCGCCGCCCCAGCCGCAGCCCCCACTTCAGCCGCGCCCTCTGAAGGGGCCGACGACGCCGTCGTACAAGACCTCACTGCCGTCAGCGCCATGCTTAGCCCTGCCGACGCAGCCGCCCTGCAACCACTGATCGGCGAAGTTTTGGCCGGAAAATGGGATTTCAGCGCCCAATTTGAGCGCGGATTGGAAGCTATTTTGCGCGGCTGGTAGTCGGACAACCAGGACATTTGAAAAGGAACACGCAAATGGGAAACATCGATAAGTATCGCGGCTGTCTGTTGGGCGGGGCTGCGGGTGACGCACTGGGCTATGCGATCGAGTTTGACCGTGAGGAGGCGATTGCTGCGCGTTATGGTTCGCGCGGTATTCGCAACTACCGGCTAGATAAGCGAGGCTTGGCGCCGTTTTCTGACGACACGCAGATGACCTTATACACCGCTAATAGTCTGCTGTGCTCGCTAGCCGCGCTCTCGGCTCAAGCCTCTGGTGGCGCCCAAGCCTCTAGCGGTGCCCAAGCCTCTGGTGGCACCCAAGCCTCTGGCGGCGCCCAAGCCTCTGGCGACGCTCCTGCCCTGGTGTCCCCCACTGCACTTGCCGCTTACGCGCCGGCACAAATGGCTCAGTTCTATGTGGAGTGGATGTATACACAGGTCAGTCCTTATCCCCTGGCTGAACCCAAAGCCTGGATTTCCAATCTGCCCGAGCTTTTTGCTTCGCGCGCGCCCGGCATAACCTGCCTAAATGCTTGCGAGGCTATGGCCAGCGGCGCCAAAGTTGTAAACAACTCCAAGGGTTGCGGCGGGATCATGCGCATGGCGCCGGCGGGGTTAATCAACACTTCCCCTGGTTTTTCAGGCGTCGAGCTGCAGCGCCTAGGTGCGCAATTAGCTGAGCTAACCCACCGCCATGAGTTGGGTTGGATGCCGGCCGGGGTGTTTGCTCATATTGTCAGTCTCCTGGCCCGCAACGAATCCTGTTCAGTACGTGAGGCCGCTACGCAGGCGTTGAACACTTTGCCTGAAGCTTTCCCTAACGCGCATTATCTTGGCCAGTTGCAGGAGCTGCTGCGTTACACGCTGCGCCTGGCGGACAGCGACATTCCTGATTTGGAGGCAATTCACGCCCTGGGCGAGGGCTGGGTAGCTGAGGAGGCCCTGGCTATTGGCTTGTTGTGCTCGCTGCGCTATGAGAATGATTTTGAGGGAGCCATCACCTCAGCGGTCAATCATGGTGGAGACAGTGATTCCACGGGGGCTATTGCAGGTAATATCGTCGGCGCACACCTAGGCCTGGCCGGGATTCCGCAGCGTTATCTGGAGCATTTGGAGCTGCGCGACACGATCAGCAAGATCGCTGATGACCTGTTCGCCGGCCCGCAGGCCTCCCCGGATCTTTACTTTCCAGCCGTCAGTTTCCATCCGTCAGTTTCCACCCGTCGGCTCCGATAGCGTCTAGCCCCAGCAGGTAAGCACGACGGCGCCCCTGATAGCCTTGAAGATCAGTAAGATTTGAGCAGCCTGTGTGCAGCTATCGCTGCAGATAACAGGGTGTGTTACACGCACGATCAGGTTTACAAAGAACTTAATAACTAACTTACTTCAACATGACTAACTTGCTTCAATAAGTCATCAATAGACTCTAAGAACCAGCCTTTCCTTAGTTCCGTCATAAAAGAACCGCTATTCATTTCTGTTAATGCAGATTTTATGCCCATAAACCATCCAGAATATGTTTCATTAGTTTCACGCATAGCCCAAGGCCTCTCCAATAGCTCACAGAAAAGCGATATCATCCTCTGCTGCCCTTTAGGATCCAGATTGAAAAATATCCGAGAAATATTTGACGCATCAATAATAGATGGCCACCCAATCACCTCATCGTCCCAAATATTTTCCAATAGCCTCAAAGCTTCCCTAGCCGAATCGTCACTGGCTATACAATTGGCCATTTTAACCTTAACCTCATCGGCATACACGCTTTTCGCATAGTCCGACAATCTCCTAGCGACATCAGCGACAGATTCACTAGAAGCCCATGTAAACCTCTGATCATTAAGCATGCTTAAAGATTTTTTAGGATCACGATCAATCACTAATTTACAACAATTAATCATTTCAACTTCAGGCACTGCTTCATTAATTCCAAAACCATGAAATAACATATTATAAGAAACTACTGAACAAAGTTCAGATGGTAAAAACGAAGCGTCTCTAACCATAGCCGCAAATTCAGAAGCTAAAGAAATCACATCCGAATCACTCATAGTTCGCAAACTATCGCCGATACGAGAAGTGATTTCAAGTATTTTTTTACTATTTTCAGAGAGAGGATATCTCTTCCTTATATAAACACTAATCTCTCGATCCAAGTCGAGTTGCCGACTATTTTCTTGCGACCCAAAATATGAAGCTATAAACGAAGCATCTTTATACTTTTCATATTTCTGATATGCATTCAAATACTCAACAGTTATCAAGGTGTCAGCATTATCATCATTAGATCGCTTCGGAGGCACTGGAGGTCTACCATCACAAAACATTAAGGCGAACATAACAATGTCAACAAAAGCCTGCTTACGATTTCCAAGGAATATCGTCCTATCTGAGATCACATTTGTTTTAAGTATTTCAGTAACTATCGGTTCAACCTTTAACAGCACTCGCACATTAACACAATTAGATTTCCTTACAGACTCTAATACACAATCAATAATATTAATTTCTGATACAGAATCCTTAAGGTGGCCGAATATATCATTGACTAAGCTCTCAGCGGACTGTTCATAAGAAAATACCTTCCACACAAGCTTCTCTCGCACTTCCGAATCAAAAGAGCGCTGATCCTCACTGCCAGCACTAAGATTACTTGTTACAAATATAGCCTTGGCCCCTCTACCTTCAACCAATTCATTCACGGCACCAAACAACGACAAATCATCTGAAGACTTTGATCGCCGTTCAACATCATCAAACACAAACACATGCTTATCAGACGGAACTAAGTCTGCCACGTCTTTAAATGTAATATTTATTTTTGGCGAAAAACCAAACGATTTCAGCGCAACACTAAGCATTCTACCTAAATTCTTAAAGAAAACAGTAATTGAGGCTTTACGTTTTACGCCGTCATCACGTTCCAGGCGTAACAACGTTATACCTATTTTCTCATATAAATCATTTGAGTTTTCCATACCAAACATGGACACTCGAACCATACGCTTTTTATGATCTTTTAGCGCAGGAGCTAACACAGATTTCAAAAACCTAGTTTTTCCTACCCCCCAAGGACCTTCTATTGCAACCGCATATTTGCGATTATTTTCCTCAACATACTGAATAATATTGTCAACTAACCATTGATCTTCTTTAGCTATCACGGCTATCAACTCCTAGCATTCCTTTAACTATTAGATTTGAGCTTACACAATTTTCTCAGATCGGAAACCAATACAGTCCTGCCCGCAGACAACCAAGCCCCCTCAAACAACGTTGGCACTCACCGCGCCAGCACGTTCCGCACCAGCATGTTCCATGCCCCAGCACATTGATCTAACTATCGCGCAGGCTCTTCTTATAGTTTTCACCCCACTGGCTCATTGCCTGCAGCACCGGCTGGAGACTTTGTCCCAGCTTCGTGAGCGAGTACTCCACTCGTGGCGGCACCTGGGCGAATACTTCGCGATACACAATTCCCGCCTCCTCCATAGCGCGTAGATTTGTGGTGAGCACTTTTTGGGAGATTTTGCCGATTGAACGCTGCAGCTCTTTGAAGCGCATGGTTCCGTTAGCACCCAAATCGCGCAGGATCAGCACCTGCCACTTGTTGCCAATCAGGGTCAATGTTGTCTCTACCGGGCAGGCCGGTAGCTGATCTAGCTTAACTCCCACCTTTTCTCCTTGCATATGGGCAGGTAGCGCCAATAGTTACTTTTAGGTACCTATGGCACAAAATAGTGCCTACTTCCTAAAGTTATGCATTGATTTTACGCTGTTACTCGTAAGGAAGACAAAGCGATTTGCTCGCACATCTACCCAAAGGAAAACTCATGGCTAAGTCAATTGCAGTCATTGCAGCAAACGGACGCTCCGGTCAGCTCATCGTCAAGGAAGCCCTAGAACGTGGCCACGACGTGACCGTTTTCGTCCGCTCAGAAAACAGGACTCGCGCCCACAAGGCTGTCATCAAGGACATCATGGAGCTTACCGTTCAGGATCTTGAGGGCTTTGATGCAGTTGTTGATGCCTTCGGCGTTTGGGCCCCGGAAGACCTCCCGCAATACTCAACAACTCTGGCTCACCTGAGCGACATTCTCTCCGGTAGCGACACTCGCCTACTAGTTATTGGTGGGGCTGGCAGCCTCTACCTGAACCCCGAGCACAGCTTGACTGTTGCAGATGCCCCTGACTTCCCCGAGGAGTTCAAGCTGGTCGCCTACGCAGCGGCTGAGAGCTTAGCTGAACTTCGCAAGCGCGACGACGTCCGTTGGACCTACATTTCTCCTGCTTGCGACTTCCAAGCCGACGGCGAGCGCACCGGCCAGTACATTCTGGGCGGCGAAGAGCTGACCGTGAACGAGCGCGGGGAATCCATCATTTCTTACGCTGACTTTGCTATAGCGATGATCGACGAAATCGAGTCCGGCAACCACGTAGGCCAGCGCATCAGCGTTGTCCGTAAGTAATGGTAGGAAAACCCGTAGGAACTTTAATGACTCAGCTAGCTAGCACTGCTATCTCACGCTTAGCAGACACGCTTACCGCCGTAGACGCCGTCGTAGTTGGAGCCGGGGCAGGCCTTTCCACCTCGGCGGGATTTACCTACTCCGGTGAGCGCTTCCAGAAGTATTTCGCGGATTTCATTGAGGCCTACGGGTTTTCCGACATGTATTCGGCTGGCTTTTATCCGTTCAAAACCTTGGAGGAACGCTGGGCTTACTGGAGCCGGCACATCTGGTACAACCGCTACATCCCAGCCCCCAAGAACACGTACGCCAAGCTAGCTAAGCTGTTAGCGGGCAAAGATTTCTTTGTGCTCACCACAAATGTGGATCACCAGTTTCAACTGGCGGGTTTCCCGAAAGAACGCCTGTTTTACACGCAGGGTGATTACGGCCTGTGGCAGTGCTCCCAGCCGTGTCACGAGAACACTTACGACAACTATGAGACCGTGAAACTCATGGTTGAAACCCAGCGTGACATGCGTGTTCCCAGCGAGCTTGTGCCGCACTGCCCCAGGTGTAGTGAGCCTATGAGCATGAATCTGCGCGCCGATCACACTTTCGTTGAGGACGCCGGCTGGCATCGGGCGGCCCAGCGCTACCAGGATTTCATGGCAGCTCACCGCGCTGACAAGGTGCTCTACCTAGAGTTGGGGGTTGGCGCCAACACTCCCGGCATCATTAAATACCCTTTCTGGCAGCGCACTTACGCCAATCCGTTGGCAACTTACGCCTGCATTAATTTTGGCCAGGCGCAAGCCCCGATTGAGATCAGTGAACGCTCTATTCTTATAGATGGTGACATTCACCAGGCCCTAACGCAGACGTTAAAGGAGTTAAAGGAGGCTGGCAATGCTAGAAAGTAAAAGGGTAGCGCTGCTATCTGAGCTGGTGGCGCAGCTGTGTGCGGAGCGTAATTTTGCTTTCCCCCAGGTGCAGGGCTTTGATGAGCTGTGGCAGCATTTCCGCGCCTTGGTTAACACCCGAGAGCCTGCGCCTATCTCTCCTTTTTGGTTGGAAAAGCAGGATGAGTTGCTGTCTGGTTTGCTGGCGGAAGGCGGTATTTCTAGTCTCGACGACGCCGCCGTCAGCCCGCTTAATCCTCGGATTCGTCTGTGGCAGGGTGACATTACCCGCCTAGCTGTTGACGGTATTGTTAATGCTGCCAACAGTCAGATGTTGGGGTGCTGGCAGCCGGGACATTTTTGTATTGACAACGCTATCCATACTTTTGCTGGCGTGCAGTTGCGTCTTGAATGCGCGCAGCTGATGCAGGCCCAGGGCCATGAGGAACCCACTGGGCACGCCAAAATCACTGGCGGCTATAACTTACCAGCTAAGCATGTGCTTCACACGGTTGGGCCAATCTATAACCCGGCACTGCCAGACATTGGGAAATATAAGCTGATGAGCAGCTATTTACAGTGTCTAGATATGGCGCAGGAAAACGGTTTGAAGTCGCTGGCTTTTTGCTGCATCAGCACCGGCGTGTTTGGCTACCCCAAGGAGCCTGCGGCAAAGGTTGCGGTTGACACTGTGCAGCGCTGGTTGAAGGCAACCCAGGCGCAGATGGATGTTGTCTTCAACGTCTTTGGTGACGAAGATTTGCAAATTTACCGCAGGCTTTTGGGGTTCTAAACAGCCTATCAGTTCTACTTAGCTGTGGGTATGTACATCATTAGTTCAAGGCTATCCATGATTTGACTCATTGATTTGTTGAACTTTTCGTAGTTAGTGTTTTGGAATTCTTCGTTTGCGCAGGCAACCATAACATTTACGTAGTCGGCCTGGTTGTAGAAGGTTACCACCACGGGCACGTCAATAATTGTTAGCACACCCCGGATAGAAATAGCTTTAGCCTCAGGGATCTGTAATATTTCTTCCGGTTGACTAATCTGGATTGGTAACCCATCCACTAGGATCTCGGTTTTTTTGAAATAGCCATAAACCCCGTGCACCGATTTTAGTAGCTGCTGCCACGAAACCGGGCGGGTGAGCCGGTAGTTGGCGTGAACCCAGCCCTTTTCTTCTTTTTCACCAATTAAAATCATTGCAGTTCTCCATCCGCTCTTGGCTCAGCAGCAGGCTTGTGACCAGCTACTATGTGGCGCAGTTCGCGCTGCAGCACAGCAAGCTAAGGCCGCAGCACACAAGGCCTGCGCTGTAACGCAACAATCCTGCACCGCAACACACAAGCCCACGCCGCAACGCCGCCTACCTGCCAGCTACCTGCCAGCTTTGAGTTGTTCCTCGGGCATATTCATGGCGATTTCCATATTGTCAATGAATTTGCCAATGAATTTGTTGTAGTGCTCGTAGTCCAGGTTTTTTAGTTCTTCATTGTTGCACTCAACACGAACGTTGATGAAGTGGACTTGGTTGTAGAAAATAATTTCTACATTAGCTCTAGTCACCATTAGCAATCCGCGAATTGTAATATTCCAGTTTTCAGGGATCTTGAGAATGTCTTCAGGGGTTTTAATTTCAATCGGCTTACGGTCAACCAGGATTTCAACATTAGCGAAGTAATGCCAGGCTTCGTAAACCCCTTGTAGCATCATTTCCCATGAGGCCCGGAAAGTCAGGTTGAAGGTAGACAGCAGCCAGCCGTCGTCCTCACGATGACCCATGAACAGCATGGTTCCTCCTAGCCAACCGCGTCGATGGCGGCTTTGGCGTCAGCTAAGCTAACCCCGGTGCGGTCTCGGTAAATTTTGATGGCGTTGATTTTTTTGCCCATCCGCACTAGGTGGAGTTCTTCGGGGGTTAGTTCCAGCCAGGAGGCAGCCTCATAATCTACATTCCCAGCCCCGACGACGCCGTCGCCGGCCCCGTAGGTACCCTGAGCGTACTCGCTAGCATCACCATAGGCGCCCGGCTGACCATAATCACTGGTTCCTGACTGGCCGTAACTGACCCCTAGACGCAACTCCAGGCTCCTGACCTGCGCTTTTAACCGGCGGTTTTCGTTGCGCAAGCGCTCAATTTCTGCGGCCTGATCAAACCATTTACCCATAACGTTCCCTTACATACCTATCAAGCGCGGCAGGCTTGGCGCCCGCCGTGATCTTTCAAGCACTAGATAAGACTACGCCGTTAGCTTTCTCTCCCACCTAATTGCTGCCAAGAGAGGCAGGCGGGTTACGCAAGCACGTTAGAATGAGCCTGAACGCATTTGTGATGCATTTTGACTTCACGATGGAGACATGACAAGCATGCATGCAGAGCCGCAGGGCTGCACCAATGAGACTGAGATTCGCCGCTTACTGATTGAGGGCGAGCAGGCATTGGTCACACTACGCATCCCTGTTGCCTTGTCTGGCTTCGCCAGATAAGAAGCTGCTCTAGGCAGTAGGCTTTTTCTAGTTGTATGAGCAGCTGCATGATTGGAAAGTTAGCAAAGAAAGGACTTAGCACATGGAGCCACTAAACAATCGTGGCAGTCAGCGCTTAGGCGATGTCCTAGGTCAGTCAATTTCTAAAGATGCAAAGCTTTCCATCATTAGCGCATTGTTTAGCGTATTTGCCTATGGAGAGCTTAAAGAGGAACTCTCCCAAATTGACGAGCTGCGTTTCCTGTTTAGCGAGCCTACCTTCATCAAGAAAATAGCTGATAAGAAGGAGCCGCGCGAGTTTGAGGTTGAACGTCGATCACGCGAGATCGGAGTTGGCGGTTCCGGCCTAGAGTTGACTTTACGTAACAACCTTAATCAGCGAGCTTTGGCGCGCGAGTGCGCACAGTGGGTCCGCAGCAAAGGGATCTTTAAGTCAGCTAAACATGCTGACTCAATCCAAACAGGCGGCTTTTACGTAGTTGAAAACCCATCTTCCGAGAATCATGCATTCATGGGCAACGTAGCTCATTTCACGCAGGAGGGTTTGGGATACGAGCACCGCCCCCCTAGCACGACCTTCATATGCCATATAGAAGAAAAGGAAGAAATAACAAAATTTAAATCCACCTTTGATTATATCTGGAATGATCCTAAACAGGTAGAGGAGGTTACTGAACAGGTAGCTGCGCAGATAGAGACACTTTACCGCGAAAATCCGCCTGAGTTCATTTATTTCCTGACTCTTTATCATCTCTTCCGTGACTTTATGGAGGATAATGAAGATAACGGCATTCGCCCTGGCCTCAAATTTGAGGAATCCGTGGTGTGGAATAAGCTCTATGACTTCCAAAAAGACGCAGTAGTTGGCGCGATTCGCAAACTTGAGAAGTATAAAGGCTGCATCATTGCCGATTCCGTAGGCCTAGGAAAAACCTACGAAGCACTTGCGATCATGAAGTACTATCAGGAGCGTAATGACCGCATTCTAGTCTTATGCCCTAAACGTCTACGCGATAACTGGACCACGTGGACACAACAAAATGATGACCGAAACCCTCTAGCTGACGACCGTCTATCTTATACAGTTCTAAACCATACTGACCTGTCACGTAATGAAGGTAAAAGTGGCGAGGTGGACCTTTCCCATCTACGGTGGGGGAACTTCGATCTGCTCGTCATTGATGAGAGCCACAACTTCCGCAACAAAACTACCAAAGCCAAAAAGAGTGACCGCTATACACGTTTAATTGAGGATGTAATTAAGGCTGGTGGGCGCACCAAGGTGCTGATGCTTTCGGCTACGCCTGTTAATAATCGCTTACTTGATCTACGCAACCAGATCGAGCTCATCACTGAGCAAGATGACGCATACTTGGCTGAAACTGATGGCATACCTTCGATCACACAGGTAACAACTTCAGCACAGAGATGTTTTAACGACTGGAGTAAGCGCGAAGAGTCCGAGCGCACAACCGAAAGTTTTGTTAACGCAGTAAATGCAGATTATTTTAAGTTACTTGACGTGCTCACTATTGCGCGTAGCCGCAAACACATCACCAAATACTACAGCGCCCAGACTGGCACTTTCCCTAAACGACGAAAACCTCTCTCTTTCACTACACCTATTGACCTAAAGGGTGAACTACCGGAGATTTCTCATCTCAACGATGAGATCGCAAAATTAAAGTTTGCCCAATATCAACTACTGAGCTATGTACATCCAGCTTTTCGTGGTGAATATGAAAAATTGTATGGCGATACTTGGGGTAAAGATTTCAACAGCCAAGTAGCCCGCACAAACGCCATGGCTAACCTCATACGTGTAAATATACTCAAACGTATGGAGTCTTCAGTTAACAGCTTCCGTATCACATTGCAGGGCATCCTTGAGAGATGCATTGGTTTGCGCGAGCAGCTGAACAATCAGGTACGCACAACAGGTTTCAGCATTGAAGATTTTGCGGCAGACCTTGAAGATGATGACGCAGAAGAGCTGGAAGCTGGCAGCAAGGTAGAAGTGGATCTGCGCCATGTCGACCACATACGTTTAGGTGACGATTTAGATTCAGACATCTCAATCCTTACCAAATTACTTAAATATGCTGAAGCTATTACACCTGAGCGTGACGCTAAGCTAGAAAAATTGCATGACTTCATCACACAAAAAGTTACTTCTCCTTATAACCCTGGTAACCGTAAAGTCCTTGTTTTTACTGCCTTTGCAGACACAGCGGATTATCTTTTTGAGCAGCTGGCGCCGCGATTAAAGAAAGAACTTGGATTGGAGTGCGCTGAAGTTGCCGGCAGTTCTAATCGCACATATTCCCTGAAACTGCGTAAAACGTCATTTGAAGATATCCTGGCTAGATTCTCCCCTGTTTCTAAAGATTTGCCACAGGAAGAACGTGCCCGTGGTGAGATAGATATTATTTTTGCCACTGACTGTATTTCTGAAGGTCAAAATCTGCAGGATTGTGACTGTGTTGTCAATTATGACATTCACTGGAACCCAGTAAGGATTATCCAGCGTTTTGGGCGTATCGACCGCTTGGGCTCTACTAACGAGCAAATTCAGCTCGTTAACTTCTGGCCTGACGTTTCCCTTGATGACTACATTAATCTGGAAAACCGAGTAAAAGGCCGAATGGCTCTACTGGATGCATCTGCCACTGGCGAGGAAAACATGTTGGAATCTAAGCGCGATGATATGAATGATCTTATCTATCGCCGTAAACAACTCCAACAGTTGCAAAGTGAAGTACTTGATCTTGAAGATATCAAGGGTGGCATCTCTATCACCGACTTTGCCTTTGATGACTTCCGCGTTGAATTACAGCGCTATGCCAAGGATCATTCTGAGCTTCTTGAAAAATCACCTCTTGGTTTACACGCGGTAGCACCGATCCCTGATAACCTGCGGGGAGATCTTAAACCTGGCGTTGTATTTTGTCTAAAACAAAATGACGAAACACGCAATCCTAAAGACACTAACCCTGTTTTCCCATACTATGTGGTTTACGTGTCTGTTGATGGCGAAGTAATAACTAAGCACATCCATCCTAAACAGGCTCTTGATATTATGCGGGCCGCTTGCTTTGGACACAACGAACCAATTTCCAAACTGTGTAAGCAGTTTAATAAGGAAACTAAAGACGGCGAAAAAATGGATACCTATACCGCTCTTCTTGATAATGTGGTTGAAGCTATAACTGGTATTCAACAGGATAAGGGCATTGATAGCTTATTTACCCCCGGTGAGGTGGGCACTAGCTTGAGCATGAGCTCCAACGACTACTGCCTAGTGAGTTTTGCGGTAATTCGATGAGCACCGTCAACTGGAATAGCGTCTTTAAGCTACCAAAATCTGCTCTTCAGGATGATCGCGCGATTCACAAGACCAAGCTAACTCAAGCGGGAAATCTCACCTCAGCTGATGATAAGAGTCTTAAGAAGATGAACAGTCTGAGGTTGTTCGCTACTGTTCAGGAGTCATCCACTAGAATTTTCGCCTCAGTTGATGAAGAACGTGACATCCGTTGCATCATTTTCTTGCGTTGCGAAATGCAAGATTCTGAAGCTTATGCAGAAGTAGCTAGGGTCTTACACAAGTGTTTCCCTAACCCAACAGTGATTCTTTTTGAGGGATCCGATCAGCTTTGTATTTCTGTTTCGATCACACGCAAAAATCTGGCTGAGGCTGGAACAACCGTGGTCGAAACTGTGACTTCAACAGGTCCCTTCTGTATCGAAGATCAGTCACGTAAGCGATTTTTTGATTCCTTAGCTTTCAGTGAGCTACCCCAGGAGAGCCTGTATGTATTTTTAGAGGCCATAGCTTGGCGCGTTAAACTCTCCCAGGCGATCGAGACTGTAGGTTTTTTCCCTGTATGTCCTGCCTGTAAACGCTCTACAATGTCAAGCTTGCTAGATGAACAAGGAAGCCTCAGTAGCCAGATTAAAAGTATCAGCAGGCAGCAGAACACCAGAGATTTAACACTGAATGAATCTTCCAAGCTACGTATAGATAAGAAGCGGCTGCAAAAACAGCTTGACACCACGGTTGAGGCGATAAAGGAACTTTGTAATGACTGATATTGAAAAGATGAATCTGGAATCAAAGGATCTCGTTGCTGAGCGTATCGAGCAGCTGAAATCCTTGTTCCCTGAGATCAGTACTGAAAGCTCTATTGATTTTGACAAGCTGCGCTTGATTTTGGGCGATGAGATTGAAACTGAGCAGGAGCGCTATGCCTTTACCTGGCCAGGCAAAGCAGCAGCAATCCGTCAATCACAAACCGTAAGCACTGCTGCTCTACGTCCTCGCGTTGATAAGAGTCGTGGCCGCGATGGTAAGGATGGCAGTTTTGACTCTGACAACATTTACATTGAGGGCGACAACCTTGAGGTGTTGAAGCTGCTCCAACGTGGATACCACGGCAAGATCAAAATGATCTACATTGACCCGCCTTACAACACGGGTCACGATTTTGTTTACAAGGACAAGTTTGGCGACACTATCGCTAACTATAAGGAGCAAGCCGGATTAGCTGGCCAGTCTAACGCCGACACTAGCGGACGCTACCATTCTGACTGGTGCTCCATGATGTATCCACGTCTACGTCTGGCCCGTGAGCTCCTAACTAACGACGGCGTAATCTTCATCAGTATTGATGACAACGAGAGTCGTAATTTACGAATCCTTTGCGATGAAGTATTTGGTGAAGCTAATTTTGTAGCTCAGTTAATCTGGGAAAGAGCATACGCCCCCAAAAATGATGCGCGATATGTATCAAATAGTCATGACTACATATTAGTTTACGCTAAGTCAATTACCGATTTTACAATTGGTCGCCTACCTAGAACCGCAGAAGCTAATGCTCGTTATAAGAATCCAGATAATGACAGCCGTGGCGTCTGGAAACCTGGCGATCTCTCTGTAAAAACCTATTCTGCAGCTAATGACTATCCGATTACAACACCGTCTGGACGTGTTGTAGAGCCTCCAGCAGGGCGCTGCTGGAGGCTCTCGCGAAATGCATTTCGCGAGAGACTCCAGGATAATCGCATATGGTTCGGCCCTGACGGCGATAGCGTCCCTTGTGTAAAGCGTTTCCTTACTGAACTAAAATTTGATGGAATGGCACCCACTTCAATACTATTTTACAAAGATGTAGGCCATAGTCAAGAAGGTGCTAAGGAAGTCGTATCATTATTTGATGGAAAGGGATATTTTGACGGCCCTAAACCCATTAAATTACTCAAACGTTTAATCACCTTAGCTAATCTTCGTGGAGGTGATGTTATTTTAGACTTCTTCTCAGGATCGGCATCTACTGCTCACGCACTATTACAACACGAGGTTGAAAAGAATACCCCCTATAGTTTTATTCTCGTCCAGCTTCCTGAACCTACCGATCCGGAACGTGACGCTTTTAAAGATGGTTATGCAACTATCTGCGATATTGGCGAAGAGCGTATTCGCCGTGCCGGCGACAAGATTAAAGCTGAGCTTGAGCAAGAAAGTTCTCAGCTAAAGCTAGACGAAGAGCCAAAAACTCTGCCAGATATTGGTTTCCGGGTATTCTCCTTAGATGAGTCAGGCATTGAAAAACCCGAACCTGGCCAGCTCATGCTTGACGTAGTCAAACCTGACCGCTCAGAGCTAGACATCGTTTTTGAAATGATGCTCAAGTGGGGGCTTGAACTAACACACCCAGTTGAGAAAACCCAGGCAGCCGGCTACCCCATCTGGTCGGTAGCCTGCGACGAGCTTATCTGCTGCATGTCTCCTGGACTCACCAGCGAGGCGGTAGAAGCTATAGCCGCCATGGAACCTCGACGTGTACTAATCCTCGATTCCATCCTCAGCGACACCCTCAAACTCAACACCATACAAACCTTCAAACATGCAAGCGAACGTATGGGCTATGAGATTGAGCTACGAACGGTATAGGCATGGCAGCATTAGAGTTCAAATTCTCCTCAGACCAACGCCACCAGCTAGAGGCTATAGAGGCCACTTGTAACCTCTTTTCAGGGCAACAATTTATCGCTAGTCGATTCTCTGTTATGCCTGATTTTAAAAACAGGACCATGTTTGACCAGCTCACGATTGGACATGGTAACGACATCTCTATACCGCACAACCAGCTACTTAGTAACCTACATGCGGTACAGGAAGAAGGATGCCTCCCTGCAACTGAAGAGTTAACCGGCGGACGCCTGCGCGATTTCACCATTGAGATGGAAACCGGCACAGGCAAAACCTACGTTTACATTCGCTCTATTTACGAGCTCAACCGCCGCTACGGTATCACCAAATTCGTGATCGTAGTGCCCAGCATCGCTGTACGCGAGGGTGTGCTTAAAAGTTTTCAAACTATGCGTAAGCACTTTGAGACACTCTATGACCACACTCCCCTGGATTACTTTGTCTACGACTCCAAAGACATGGGACCAGTAGGTAACTTTGCCACCTCCAGTTCTATCCAGGTAATGATCATCAACATTGATGCTTTCAATAAAGGACTTGAAAAGGACGGCAGCGCTAAGGAAGGTAACCTCTTCCACCGTAACAGTGAAAAACTTGTGGGAGGCTACAGTCCACGTGAACTGATCAGTAACTGCAAGCCCATCGTGATCATTGATGAGCCTCAAAGCGTTGACAACACTAAACAAGCCAAGGCTGCCATCCAGAGCCTAAACCCGTTGTTTGTGCTGCGCTATTCTGCTACCCACAAACAGACCTACAACATGATCTACCGGCTCACCCCAGTGGATGCTTTTGATTATCACCTGGTTAAAGGCATATGTGTAGATTCTTTACGCAATGAAGCCAATTTTAACGGAGCCTACGTAAGGCTTGACTCTGTTAAAGCAAACCCGTTCTCTGCAAAGCTCACCATTGATGTGCGTCAAAAAGACGGTACTCAAAAACGCAAGGCTGTCACAGTCCGGCAGGGTGCAGATCTGTTCCAAAAAAGCGGCGATAACACTGACTACGAAAATGGCTGGGTTGTATTAAACATCGGCACAGCTGAAGGTAATGAATTCATTGAGTTCCAAAATGGTGAGCAGCTTGAGCTAGGTGAAGTAGTTGGTGACGTAAACGAAGAGATTGTTAAACGCGCTCAGATTCGCCGCACTATTGAGAACCACTTGGCCCGCCAATTTGAGCTGTGGCCACGTGGCGTGAAAGTACTAAGCCTGTTCTTCATTGATCGTGTTGATCGTTACCGTCTCTATGAGCCAGAAGTTCACGGGGGCCTGTACGCTCAAATGTTTGAGCAAGAGTATGCAGATGCCTTGAACACGCGAGCACCTCGTCGTATAGCTAAACTAGCCGGAGTTGCTAAGGGCACTTGGCTTGAGTGCTTCGAGGCAGTAGGTGCACCGCTAGTTAGAGACCCACACGCCGTCCACCAGGGCTACTTTGCCAAAGACAAGAAGGGAAACTTCAAAGACTCTCGCGGCACCGCTGGCACCAAGGATGACGAGGGTGCTTTCGAACTAATCATGCAGAAGAAGGAAACTCTTATTTCCTTCCCTGACGGCAGAGATGAAGACAAGAATGTCTCATTCCTCTTTAGCCACTCCGCGCTTAAAGAAGGCTGGGACAACCCTAACGTTTTCCAGATCTGCACCCTGGTAGAAACCAAAGACATCCTCACCAAACGCCAAAAGATCGGCCGTGGCCTACGCCTATGCGTAAACCAAAACGGTGAACGCGTATATGATTCTGACGCAAATGTACTCACGGTTATCGCAAATGAAAGCTACGATGATTTTGCCAACGGTTTGCAGAAAGAGTTGGAGGCTGAAAACTTCAAGTTTGGCATTATCACGCCCGAAAGTTTCACCAAGGTAACCATCGAAAGTGAGCATGGCGTTGAAGAACGCCTAGGCTACGAAAAATCGAAGCAGATTTACAATCACTTAGCCAGCATCGCCATGATCGACGCCAAGGGTGCGGTAACACCTGAACTCAAGGCTGCTGCTGAAGAAGGCAAGATTGAGCTACCGCTTGAACTTGAACCCGCCAAGGAACAGATTCAAGCAATCATCCTTCACAAGGCTCAAAAGCTACAGGTACGGGACAAATCTAAGGAAGTTTACGTCGAGCTACAAAAAGACGTCACACTCTCCCCTGCTTTCCAGGCGTTGTGGGAGCGCATCCGTCAACGCACCCGTTTCCAGGTAGATGTTGATTCAAACAAGCTCGTAGCAGAGGCTATCGAGGCGGTAAACACCATGCTGCCTGTACGCCCACCACAGGTGACCAGCGAACGTGCATCATTAAGTCTTGACGATGCTGGAGTGCTGGCTAAAGGAACTGAAACCTCCATGGTTAATGTTTCCGGCAACCCAGAGTATGACCTACCTGACCCAATCGCACAGCTGCAAGACGCCGTCGGCCTTACCCGCGCAACTCTCAAGGGGATCCTAGAAGGATGCAGCCGCTTTGAAGAGTTCAAAGTTGATCCTGCAACATTCCTGGCGCAAGTAGGGGCCAAGATCAACAAGGTGAAGAACAACCTCATAGCTGAAGGCATCGAGTATGTAAAACTGCCTGAAGATGAGTGGTACACCATGCGTGAGCTTGAGCTAAACGACTACACAGCCTACCTAGGCCAGAATGCTTGGCAACCAGAAAACATAGACAAATCCTTGTACAACTACATTGTCTATGACTCTGCTGGCGTTGAACGGGCCTTCGCGCAGGCACTAGATAAGCAGGAGGAAGTCCTGGTATTTGCCAAACTGCCTGCAAGCTTCAAAATTGATACGCCACTTGGCAGTTACAACCCCGACTGGGCCTATGTGGAAGACTCCGGGGATGAACGCCACGTGTACTTTGTAACCGAAACCAAGGGCGGCCAGGATGGTGAGCCTTCACTGCGTGAAGCTGAGAAGCTCAAAGTTGGCTGCGCTAAAAAGCACTTCGAGGCTTTAGACCTTGGCAACAACTTCCATTACAACGTACGCACAACCTACCAGTACGATTCAGCAGAAGCTTAGCTAATCCAGAAAGCCTAGTTAACAGCTCAGCTCTGGGCGCTCGCTTAGCCAGACTCACTGGAATTTATGAGCGCTCAGAGCTTGGCGCCGGCTCTACCCAGTTGGCCAATATGCCACCGGCTGGGTCTTTGAAGGCCGCCAACAGATCTTTGAATCTCAGGCCAGCCACATGCGAGAACTGGTTGAGCTCATAGTGGTCAGGGAAGATGGTGCGCAGCTGCATTGGTACGGGCTTACCGTCTCTGGTCAGGCGCCCGGTGATCAGCGAAAGCTGCTCAAAACCCCAATGCGGATCCACGCTTTGGGGACTTCTGGGCACCCGGATCGCCTCCCAGCCCTTGTAAAAGCGAGCGTTGCGGCCAATGCGCAGCACCGCCCAGTTAAGCATGAGTTCACTGTAATCGCTGATCATGGTAGGAACGCGAGTTTCGGCGTACTCGCTTTCGCCATAAAAAGCTTGGGCGTGTTCGCCGCTGGTGTTCCACACGTGCTGCCAGCTGCGCCCACAATCCCAGGTCAGCGACAGTGCATCGCTTTCACGAAGCCGAATCTGTGCCCCTGCCGTCTCCGCAAAGTGAAACAGCTCAGCAACTTGCCACCACATTATTCTGACCTCCCAGTCAAAATCCCCAGCTCAAGGCATTCAATAGCGGTCAACACAATGTCTTCGGCTAGAAACTGCACCTGACGCGCACCACCGGGCAGATCAAAGTAGGGCACGTTAATACCGGTGCGGATCGAGCATCCCTGCGGCAGCTGCTTGATTTCATAGCTGTAGTAGGGGTCGTTTAGGGCGAATATATCCAGTGAGCGATACTCAAAGTAGACGGGCCGCTCCCCGACGGGCCGGTGCCACAGGTATTTGCCGTCCGGGTAGCCCACACGATCCACATACGGCCCGTAAAGCTGCAGGTAGTCTGCCAGATTCGTAAACACCTGCACGGTAGAGCGGTCCATGCGGGCTAGCACCTGGTCACTGTCAGGTAGGAAGCGGATAATCATGTCCCCGCGAAAACTAGGGTCGTGTATTTTCGGCACGTCCTGAGCGCCCATCTTCCCCTCCTTACGTTTATAACTAGCGTAAGTCTATGCCCGCTTTTGCTCACGACGGCGCAGTTCGCCCCGTAAAATGGGCTTTCAGAAGAAACGAGGCCGCCCATGACAAGCCGCAGCACTGACCGCCCTGGCCGCAGCGACGCCGTCGCCGCACGTAGCGATGCTGCCACAAGCCGCAGTGACGCCGTCGGCGCAGATAACGCAGAAACGCAACCCCGAAACCGCACCTACGGAAACCGCACCCCCGCAGAAAAGCTCGCATTTGCCAGTGCGGCTTTGGCCTTGGCAGGCCACGAAGTCACCGACCTTGCGCTGCGCAACTTTTTGGAACAGCAGGCCTGCGGCAACCTAACCGGCGAACAGGCACGCGCAGCAATCAGAAAGCACGTGCAAGGCTGATGGCACGCCAAGTTTTTCGCACCTGGGAGGACTACTTCATCCCTGGCACCTCGGTGTTACGCAATAAATTCACTACTCCTGGCAACCCATATGGGGAACCTGACGCTGTCAAGCTACGCTTTCTGGAAGAGGGCTACGCTAGCTCCAGAATTTTGGAACTGGCGCAAACGCCGATCAAAGGCAAGTTCGATTACGCCCACATGAAGGCAATTCACCACCATATTTTCCAAGATATCTATGAGTGGGCAGGCCAGGAGCGAGTTGCTCCCCTGGGCACATTCATGGTCAAGTCTGGCCCAGACGTTGTCCATTACCAGCTGGGAGATCCGACTGCTCCGCAAATGTCTTACCAGTACTATCCAGCAGGCCCAGTCTTAGGGCAGGCAGCCAATGAGCAATACCGCAAGCTCAGCAAAATGGATTTGTTGCGCGGCTTGGATCATGAAACTTTCGTGACAGAGCTGGCTGAAATTTGGGGCGAGTTGAACGTTATCCACAGTTTCCGCGAGGGCAATACACGCACGCAGTTCGTGTTTTTCTCCCAGCTGTCTGAGCAAGCCGGTTGGAAGCTTGATCCTGCGCTTTTTGCGCCGAGCACCCCCGTTTGCAATAAACCAGGCACACCCACCAGTAACAGACCAGGCACCCCCGCCTGCAAGGAATTCGTGGCAGCGCGTTTCTACAGTCAGGCAACTGGCAGCAACCAGCGTCTAGCTGCAGCTTTACGCCCCGCCATCGTGCCTTTAACCGCCTCTCTAGAGCAGGTTTAAAAGGGTAAAAAGGACAAACATCTAGAGTTCCCACCCCACGCCCCCTACCCAGCTCACTTAGAAGCCAGCAAAAGCACGACGCCGACTGCGCGCTAAAGCTGCGGCCTGTGTGGGATAATTTCTCTCGCAGGCCGCAGCTGGTTACAACCCTGGTGGCGTCGCGTCTGGTTGGAGGAAAAATGCGCGTTTTCGAAGAGTCCCAGGCGGCGCCGTCGCCAATTACCTCGCAGCGTGCCGCCCCGCAGAGTGCCGCACGCATCCAAAAACCCCAGACCATTGAGGTGCGCGGGGCGCGCGTGCACAATCTGAAGAACCTAGACGTTGATGTTCCGCTAAATAAAATCGTTGGCATTGCTGGCGTATCTGGCTCAGGTAAATCCTCCCTGGCCCTGGGGGTTCTCTATGCGGAAGGCTCGCGCCGCTACCTGGAGTCACTGTCCACCTACACGCGCCGGCGCATGAGCCAAGCCCAACGCTCTGACGTGAGCGAAGTGCGTTACGTGCCGGCGTCGTTGGCGCTGCGACAAAGGCCGGGCGTGCCCGGAATCCGCAGTACTTTCGGAACCATGACTGAGCTAGCCAACAGTCTGCGACTGATGTTTTCGCGCCTAGCCCACCACCGCTGCCCTAACGGGCACTACGTTGAGCCCTCATTCGACGTCGCCCGCATGGCTGAAATTACCTGCCCCACCTGCGGCGTAAAATTTTATGGCCCTGGCGCTGAGGACCTGGCGTTTAACTCACGCGGAGCCTGCCAAACTTGCTCGGGCACAGGCCTGACCCGCAGCGTGAATGTTGCGGCGCTGGTGCCGGACCAGAACCTGAGCATTGACCAGGGCGCCGTCGTGGTGTGGGGCACGCTGATGTGGGCCCTGATGAAAGACGTGTGCCGCGAGATGGGTGTGCGCACCGATGTGCCATTCAAGGAGCTAACTGAGGCGGAGCAGGAGATTGTTTACCACGGCCCGGCGCTAAAAAAGCACATTATTTACGTAAATCCTAAAACGAACCAGTCGGCCGAAATGGATTTCACCTATTACAACGCCATTTATACGGTCGAAAATGCGCTTTCTAAAGTTAAAGACGAAAAGGGCATGAAGCGCCTGGAGCGTTTCTTACAAGAGGACACTTGCCCTAAGTGTCACGGCACTCGTATGTCTGAAGCCACCCGGGCGCCCCGGTTGCGCGATATTGGTCTGGACACGGCCTCGCAAATGACCCTGTCTGAGCTGATGGGGTGGGTTGAGGGGGTGCCCGACTCACTGCCGCAGAGGCTGCGTCCCATGGCCCAAAATATTTGTGAGGCTTTCTTTGACACCGCCCAACGTTTGCTTGACCTGGGGCTGGGCTACTTGGCGTTGGATCGTGCGGCGTCCACACTTTCTACCGGTGAGCGCCAACGCGTGCAGCTAGCGCGGGCGGTGCGTAACCGTACCACGGGCGTACTGTATGTGCTTGATGAGCCTTCGATTGGCTTGCACCCGCATAATCTCAAGGGTTTGACGGGGGTGATGGATGATCTGTTGGCGGATGGCAACTCGGTGATTTTGGTTGACCACGACACTCAGGTGCTCACCCACAGTGATTACCTCATTGAGATGGGGCCCGGCGCTGGTTCCGACGGCGGCACGGTGGTTTGCCAGGGTACGGTTGCGCAGGTCATGGACAATTCTGCGTCGATTATTGGGCCGTATCTGAGGCAGCAGAACCAGCCCAAGCCGGCGCGGGCGGATCTTTTTGAGCGCGGCAGTATCCGCCTAGTCACGGACGCGATCCACACGGTGCAGCCACTTGAGGTGGATATTCCTCAGGGACGACTCACAGTGGTGACTGGGGTTTCGGGCTCAGGTAAAACCACCATGGTGCTTGAGAGCCTGATCCCGGCTTTGCAGGCGCGAATTGCCGGTCAGGCGCTGCCGGGGCATGTGCGCTGCCTGGAGGCACCGGGTATTGGCCGGGTTATGCTCATTGACGCCACCCCGATTGGTATTAATGTGCGCTCGACTGTGGCCACCTATACGGGGGTGCATGATGAGTTGCGTAAGCATTTCGCCAGGTCCGAGGCGGCTAAGCAGTATGGAGCCAAACTTGCCGCTGAGGCCGGCTCGAAACCTGGCCGCCACCGTGGGCTTACGGCTGGCGCGTTTTCTTATAACACTGGTTCTTTGCGTTGCGACACTTGTGACGGCACTGGACAGATATCCCTTGACGTGCAGTTTCTTCCCGACGTCGAGATTTGCTGCCCCGATTGTCGCGGATCTCGTTATGGGCGTGCGGCTCACGAAATTAGGTGCTTTTTTGACGACGGCGCCGCCTACAGCCTGCCTGACCTGATGGCTATGAGTGTGGATGAGGCTTTGACTGTTTGCGCGGGCCTTAGCCGTGTGAGCAAGAAATTGCAGGTGCTGCACGATTTGGGTTTGGGCTATTTGACACTTGGCGAGCAGACACCGGGGCTTTCTGGTGGCGAGGCGCAGCGGTTAAAGCTTGCCAGTGAGATGGGCCGGGGCCAGGGCGATTCGGTGTTTGTGTTTGATGAACCCACTATTGGCCTGCACCCAAAGGATGTGCAGACCCTAATGGGAGTGTTTGCCAGTTTGATTACTAAAGGCGCCACCGTGGTGGTTATTGAACATGATCTGGATGTAATCCGCAGCGCAGACTATGTGGTGGATATGGGCCCTGGCGGAGGTTTGGCCGGTGGCCAGGTGGTAGCCACCGGCTCCCCCGCTCAAATCAAAGCCTGCCCCACCAGCCTCACCGGCAAATTCATCTAGCAGCACTCAAACTTGAGCATAAAAGTTATTTGTTTTACAGAAGTATTTCTAGATGAGCTCTAATTTTGCGCTCTACCCCAAGTTTGCGCGCATAATTCATAAGCTTTACTAGATCTCGATTCTTGCTGCGTGTATAGCTCTGCATTGCTGGCACAAGTAACTGCAGATCAAGCACTCTCTTGCCACGCATTAAGGGCTCTTCGCATTTGAGGGTGTAGGTGTTGTGGGCGGCGTTGGGCGTGTCGTGGCCGGGTAGGGGTCGAGGTCTTTCGATGATGGAGATTGCCACACCGTCCATCTGAAAGACCTCGACATGCCCAATACTATCTTTGATCGCCCTGACCTGAGCGCGTTCACGCGCCTGGATGACCTGGGCCTGGAAGTGACGGGCCAGCGCATGTGGCCAGACCATGCAGTGTTGGCTTGCCGGATTGCTGGTGAGGACCGGTGGTGTCGACGCTGCGGATGCCAGGGCGAGTCGCGTGACACGGTGATCAGGCGCTTGGCGCACGAGCCTTACGGGTGGCGCCCCACGATCTTGCACGTGAGCGTGCGCCGCTACCGCTGCCAGGAGTGTGCTCACGTGTGGCGCTACACCCCCTAGGGCGACAAATTCGTTAACGTCATCTTGGACGTGACGCCCGTACGAGACCGTCGCGGTCCCTCCCGGCTCTTGGATATGATCCCCAGGGCTGCTCCAAGCGGGTCTTCAAAACCTGGCTGGCCTCCCAGCCTGACACGTGGCGCGAGGGCGGTCATGGATCCCTTCCACGACGTGCACCTCGCCGGGGATGCTCTCGATGAGTTCCGCAGGCGCACCGGGCAAGAGCTTCACCATCGGCGCGGGCGTGCCTAGCTCTCTCACAGAAATCATCACACTGGGAAGAACACTCAAACGCCGATCCAGGGACATCCTTGCCTACTTCGACCACCCCCACCACCAGCAATGGCCCCACCGAAGCCACCAACGGCCGCCTCGAACCCCTATGCGGCTCCGCACTCAGGTTCCGAAACCTCCCCAACTACATCACCCGAGCACTCCTCGAAACAGGCGGCTTCAGACCCCAACTACACCCCCAATTATGAAGAGCCGCTTTGCTGAGGCGGGTACTCGAGGAGAGCTTGCATAACTAGTCGAATCAAATGATGCTGGTAATGATGCTATCCTGAATGTGGAGGTAGCCATGAGAACCACTGTGACACTCGATGATGACCTGCTCGCGCGCGCCGAGGAACTCACTGGAATCAGTGAACGATCCGCGTTGATCAGGGACGCTGTTGAGCTTCTCGTTCGTATTGAGACGGGACGGCAGCTCGCCGAGCTCGGCGGCAGCGATTCGGCGGCGGAAGCTGCGCCGCGGAGTCGCAGGCGCGCATGAGGGTCCTCGTCGACACGAACATCTGGATCGATCACCTACGAAAAACTGAGCCGGTCCTGGTCGACCTGCTCGAGCGCGACCAGGTGTGCGTGCACCAGAGCGTCATCACCGAGCTCGCGTTGGGGAACCTCAAGGACCGGTCGGTCTTCCTGAAGGCGCTCGAGCGCCTCATGGTCCTTCGCAACGTCGACGATCAGGGGGTCCGGCACCTCGTCGAGGAGCGGCGGCTGTGGGGCAGGGGGCTCAGTGCTGTCGATGCGGCGCTCCTGGCGAGCGTCGTCGTGACCCCCGGCGTGTCTCTGTGGACGCGCGATAAGCGCCTACGTCAGGCCGCACGTGACGTGGGCGTGTTGGCGGAGCTTGACTGAGGTGCGCATTCTGACGAGGCCGGGGCGCGCGGGAGCGTGGCCCGGCGTGGCTGTTGGGGCAGAGTTTGCTGTGAGGGAGCAGCGGAGGGCAGGGAAGTCCTCTGGCTGCTCGGTGGGAAGCACTGGTGTGTGCCTACTCCTCTGTGATGAGCTGGTTTAGATAGTGTCATCCCCATAGCAGATTCTAGGGGTGGTTGCAACACCCTTCACGCTGCTAACAACACACCAAAACGCTCCCGAGGCGTATCCCAGTCTAACGTCTTACGCGGCCGATCATTAAGCTCACCAGCAATCACA
>ERZ772904.85-NODE-85-length-30977-cov-9.26467_pt1 | contig 30977 bp, 15 predicted proteins | sample MGYA00512122_ERZ772904 | MGnify/ENA primary metagenome ERZ772904 (study PRJEB29015, sample SAMEA2738104) | human oral metagenome | biome: human oral; feature: human-associated habitat; material: saliva | place: China | collected 2269 ... | reverse complement strand
GCGGCATCCCGGACGAGCGCCTCGAAGAGGTCGCCACCCACTACCGCGCCAACGGCGGTGTTTCGCCGATTAACGAGCAGAACCGCGCCCTGCTTGCCGCGCTGCAGCAGGCGCTGGCCGAGCGCGGCCCGCGCATTCCGATCACCTGGGCGAACCGCAACTGGAAGCCCTACGTGAAGGACGTGCTCGCCGAGGCCTACGAGAACGGCCACCGCAACGTGCTGGTGCTGGCCACCAGCGCCTACCCGGGTTACTCAAGCTGCCGCCAGTACCGCGAGGACTACGGCATCGCGCTTCAGCAGCTCGGCCTGGAGGGCCGCATGCACGTGGGCAAGATCCGCCAGTTCTTTGACGTTCCCGGCTTCGCCCGCGCCTTCGCCGACGGGCTGAAGGACGGCCTCGCCACGGTGCGCGAACAGCTTGCCGCCCGCGAGAGCGGTTCGCTCAACCCGCGCCTGCGCATCATGTTCTGCACCCACTCGGTACCCACCTCCGCCGCAAACGAGGCGGGCCCGCGCGGCGTGAACTACGAGGGCGGCTCCGCCTACGTGGAGAAGCACCTGCAGGTCGCCCGCGCCGTGCTTTCGCTCGTGCGCGATGAGGCCCCGCAGCTTCTGCAGAACGTCGAGTGGGAGCTGGTGTACCAGTCCCGCTCCGGCCCGCCCTCCATGCCCTGGCTGGAACCGGACGTCAACGACGCCCTGGAGGCGCTGCCCACCCCCGCCAACCCCGGCGAGGACGGCGAGGCCCCCGTGGAAGGCGTCGTGCTGGTGCCCCTCGGCTTCGTCTCCGACCACATGGAGGTGAAGTGGGACCTCGACACCGAGGCCCTGGACACCTGCGAGCGCCTGGGCGTGGTGGCCGTGCGCACCCCGACCCCCGGTACGCATCCGGCGTACGTGGAGTCGCTGCGCCGCCTGATTGAGGAGCGCGTGGAGAACGGCGTTCCCGCCGACCTGCGCCCCGGACGCGAGAGCGTCTGCGCTCCGAGCGTGAGCGGCCAGTACGGCTGGTTCGACGAGTGCGAGCCGGGCTGCTGCAAGCCGGGCCGTGGCGCGGAGAAACCCGTCATCGCCGAATATTGCACCGGATGCACCGACCGGTCCGAAGAGGACTAGAGCAGGAGAGAAATGAGCCACAGCGAGTATATTCTGGGCACCCGAGGCTCCGCGCTCGCGCTCACCCAGAGCCGTCTGGCGGCCGAATCCGTCACCGAGCTCTACGCCAAGCACCAGCCGGGCGGTGAGCCCGCCGAAAGCGTGAGCTTTGAGCTGCGCACCGTCAAGACCGAGGGCGACGTGCTCACCGGCCCGCTGGCCACCCTGGGCGGCACCGGTGTGTTCGCCGCCGCCCTGCGCCAGCGCCTGCTGGACGGTGCCGACGCCCCCGCCGAGCAGCGCGTGGACATGGCCGTCCATTCCCTGAAGGACCTGCCCTCCGCGCCCTGCCCCGGCCTGGTCGTCGCCGCAACCCTCAAGCGTGAGGACCCGCGCGACGCCCTCGTGGCTCGCGACGGCCTGACCGTCGACACCCTGCCGGAGGGCTCCCGCGTGGGCACCGGCTCGCCTCGCCGCGCCGCCCAGCTGCGAGCCCTGCGACCCGACCTCGAGATCGTGGATATCCGCGGTAACGTGGGCACCCGCATCGGCCGTGTGAAGGGCCTCGAGGAGCACTCCGGCAAGCAGGTCGTCCTCCGTCAGAACGCCGAGACCGACGAGCACGCCGACCGCGGCGTGGGCACCGAACGCCTTGGCGATTGCGACGCCGTGGTGCTGGCCGTCTCCGGCCTCAAGCGCCTGGGCAAGGAACACCTGATCACCGAGTACCTGGACCCCAGCCGTATGCTACCGGCCCCCGGCCAGGGCGCCCTGGCCCTGGAGGTGCGCGAGAGCGAGTTCGGCAACCCCGATCCGGCCGTGCTCGACGACGCCGAGCTGGCCCGGCCGACCCGCTCCCTGGGCCGCGCGTTGATTGCCTCGAACCACTACGAGACGCGCCTGGCCGTCAGCGCCGAGCGCGCCCTGCTACGCCGCCTGGAGGCCGGATGCGCCGCCCCCATCGGCGCTTTCGCCGAGATCGTTGAGGGCGACCTGGTGCTCAGCGCCGTGGTGGCCTCCCCGGACGGCACCGACCTGCTGCGTCACACCTCCGCGACCTCCGAGCTGGATGTGCCCGGCGCCGAGCGCCTGGGCGTGCGCGTGGCCGAGGACCTGCTGCAGATGGGTGCCGCCGCCCTGGCCGGTCTGGACGTCAAGTAACCATGGACGAGGAGCAACGCCCCGCCGAACGGGGCGCCACGGTTCTGCTGACCCGCTCGGCGGCCCAGGGCGCGGCCTTCGCGCGCGCCCTCGCCGAGGAGTGGGAGGCTGAGCGGGCCGCTAAACCGTCCGCCCGCGAAAGCACCAGCGAAGAGACCCGCGAAGGTGACAACGGGGAGGGCCCGCGGGACCCCTCGCAGGACCGCCTGCGGAACGCCGCGGCCCCTCGCGTGCTCTTCGCGCCCCTGCAGCAGGCACGCACCGTGCCCGCCACCGAGGAGTTACGCGGTATTCCCGCGCTCCTGGAATCCGGGGTCTACGCCTGGGTGAGCTTCACGAGCGCACACACGGTGCGCGCCTGCGCCGAGCTCTGGGGTGAGGACTTCACCCGCGCGGTTCACTCCGGGGGAGCGCGCATCGCCTGCGTGGGTGCGGCAACCGCCCGCGCCGTGCGCGCCCAGCTCGGGCTGGACGCGGACTTCCAGCCGAGCGTTCAGAGCGCCGCCGGCATGCTCGCGGAGTTCGAAGGGCCCGCGGCCGGGGCTGTCTCAACCGATTCAGCCGCGGCCGGGCCTGATTCAACCAAGCCCGCCGCCGTGCTGGTTCTGGAGGGCTCCAACGCCCGCCCGACCCTGCGCGAAGGCCTCAAAAACCTGGGCTGGTCGGTGACCGCGCGCGTGCTCTACGACATGGTGCCCGCCGAACGGGTGGAGCCCGGCGAGCTGAGCCTCAGCGCCGCCCGCGCCCTCCTGCTGGGCGCAGACGCCCCCGCCCCGGACGTAATCGTGGCGACCGCTCCCTCCCGCCTGCACGCCCTACTCGACGGCGCACCCGCGCTAGAGCCCGAATCCGTGCCGCCGGTGGTGGCGATTGGGGCGACCACCGCATCCGCCTGCCACGCCCTCAACCTGCGCCACGTGCAGGCCGACTCACCCTCCCCGAGGGATTTGGCGCGCGCCGCAGTATCCCTCATCTAAGACTTCACATTATTTCGTAAGAATTTTCAGGAGAGATCATGAACCTCACCCGCCGCCCGCGCCGCCTGCGCACCACCGCAGCCATGCGCTCCCTCGTCGCCGAGACCACCCTGCGCCCCTCGCAGCTGATTCAGGTGTTCTTCGTGCGCGACGGCATTACCGAGCCGCAGCCGATTCGCTCCATGCCCGGTCAGTACCAGCACACCCTGGAGAGCATCATCCCCGCCGTGCGCGAGGCCTACGAGGCGGGCATCCGCTGCATCGACCTGTTCGGTATTCCCCGCGACGAGGATAAGGACGAGATCGGCTCGACCGCATGGGATCCGCAGGGCATCCTGAACCGTGCGATTGCCGTGTGCCGCGAGGAGTTCGGCGACGACCTGGTGGTCATGGCCGACACCTGCCTGGACGAGTTCACGAGCCACGGTCACTGCGGCGTGCTGGTTGATAACGGCCACGGAACTCTCGTGGTTGATAATGACGAGACTGTGGAGCTGTACTGCAAGATGGCGGTTTCGCAGGCTCGCGCGGGTGCGCACACCGTTTCGCCCTCGGGCATGATGGACGGCCAGATTGCGGCCATGCGTGCCGCCCTAGACGAGGCTGGCTTCGAGGACGTGTCGATTATGGCGTATTCGGCGAAGTACGCTTCGGCGTTCTTCGGCCCGTTCCGTGACGCGGTGGAGTCGACCTTCAAGGGCGACCGCAAGACCTACCAACAGGACCCGGCCAACCGCCGCGAGTCGCTGCTGGAGGTGCGCGCCGACCTGGAGGAGGGCGCCGACATGGTCATGGTGAAGCCCGCCGGCAGCTACTTGGATATTGTGCGCGAGGTGGCGGAATTTTCGCCGGTGCCTGTGGCCGCCTACCAGGTGTCGGGCGAGTACGCGATGATTGAGGCGGCCGCCGCGAACGGCTGGATTAACCGCAAGGCCGTGGTGCTGGAGTCGCTGTGTTCGATTCACCGCGCCGGTGCGGACGTCATCCTGACCTACTACGGTACGGAGGCGGCCCGCTGGCTCCGCGAGCTGGACGCCTAAACACCCCCACTTTTAATGCTGAGAAGCCACATGTGCTTCGAAAAGCCACGTCTTTGGTGGCTTCTCGAAACACATGTGGCTTCTCGCGGTATAAGAGCGGTATATGCGCCGCCTACTTGTACTGCGCCTTCTGGAAGGACGCACGGCGCGCCGCCTCCTCCGCGTGCTTACCCGCGGGGATGTGACCCAGGGTCGTGCAAATCGCGCGGCCGTCCAGGAAGTACCCGGCCAGTTTCTCGCGGTCGGCAGGGGAGTCGAGCCGAGCCCAATCCCCCTGCTCCAGCTTGAATGCGAGCTGCGCGATCAGGCAGTCAATGTTCGGGTCCTTCAGCGGGAAGGTGCGCTTGCTGCCGTTGGGGAGCATCACCTCCACCTTCCACTGGGCGGGATCCTTCGCGTCCGTCTTAATCGCGTCCGGGTTGTTCGGGAGTACCCGGAACGCCCGGAGCGTCGAGTACTCGCGGGTCTTCGCCGGCAGTAGCACGCGACCGGTCACGAAGGAATCGGGGTTGAACAGAATATAACTGCGTACCTGTGCCCATGCCGCCAGGAGCGAGATTACCGCGCCGATTCCCAAGAGCATCGAGGTGTGGCCAACGTAGGGGAGGGCGATATCCTCCACCTCCAGCCCCGAAAGCGAGTACAGGAAGTACAGCAGGGCCTGAGCCGCCAGGAACTGCAGAATCCAGACCCCAACGCGGTCCAGACGAATCGGGCCGATGCCGGGAACCGCACCCTTCACGCGGAACGGCGCGCTCAGCCGACCCAGGGTCGCGGAGTAGATGCGGGGCATACCCAGCGTGCGCTCATCGGCGCTGAAGCCGCGGGCCGTACGCCAGCTGCGGCGGCCCCAGCGGGCACCCGCGTACACCATGAGGAACGGTAGGGCCAGCGCGGGTATCAGGATGCCGTCGTAGGCGATGTCCCAGTACAGCGTAAAGATGGACACCATCACGACCCACGCCCACGCGTACATCAGTACGTGCAACCAACCGCCCACGATGCTACTGCCGGGGATGCTCTCCAGCTGCTTCTTTGCCCGCTTCGTCACCGAGCCCTTCTGGGCCGAAGAGAGCGGCAAACCGCTCGCGGCCATATCCTCGAGGCGGATTCTCGCGGCCTCAACAGGATCCCCCTTGACCGCCACGAAAAGCTCCCGCGCCTTGGCGGCGGGAATATTCACCGGGTAGGCAATATCCACCAGCAGGCAGGCGAAGGTGTACGCCATGAAGGCGATCAGCCAGACGTCACGCACCGGCTCCAGGGGAATTCCCAGGGCAGACAAATCCATGGGTTTCTCCTCTCACTATTCGCTCGCGTCTAGGCGGCTGCGGCCGCAGCTGCGGCGGCCGGCAGGGCCGAGATGATGCGGTCTATGGCCGCGTCATCGTGAGCGGCAGAGACAAACCAGGCCTCGAACGCGCTCGGCGGCAGGTACACGCCGGACTCGAGCATCGAGTGGAAGAACGCGGTGTAACGGTTGGTGGCCGAGGCTTTGACATCCGCGTAGTTGTGCACGCCCTTCTCGGAGGTGCCGAAGGCCACCGAGAAGAGGTTACCGGCGTTCTGGATGGAGTGGTCCACACCGGCGGCGGTGAACGCCTCGGTCAGGGCTCGGCGCAGCTGGGCGCTGCGGGCGTCCAGGGTCTTGTAGACCTCCTCGTCGGCCAGGGTCAGGGTCGTAATGCCGGCGGCTACCGACAGCGGGTTACCCGAGAGGGTGCCGGCCTGGTAGACCGGGCCGACCGGGGCCAGGTACTCCATGATGCGGCGCTTACCGGCCAGGGCCGCGATGGGCATGCCGCCGCCGATGACCTTGCCGAAGGTGAAAATATCGGGAACCCAGCCGCCGTCCTCGGGGGCGGCGTAGCCCCAGTAACCGGCAGAGGAGACGCGGAAACCGGTCAGCACCTCGTCAAAGATGACGAGCGCGCCGTTGGCGTGGGCAATCTCGTGCAGGCCGCGGTTGAAGCCGGGTTCGGGGGCGACCACGCCCATGTTGCAGGGGGCCGCCTCGGTGATGACGGCGGCAATCTGACCCTCGTGGGTTTCGAAGGCCTCGCGCACGGCATCCAGGTCGTTGTAGGGCAGCACGATGGTCTCGGCGGCGGTCGCGGCGGTCACGCCGGCAGAACCGGGCAGCGCCAGGGTTGCCACGCCCGAACCGGCCTCGGAGAGCAGCGCATCCACGTGGCCGTGGTAGCAGCCGGCAAACTTAATGATCTTGTCGCGGCCGGTCACACCGCGGGCCAGGCGAATCGCGGTCATGGTCGCCTCGGTACCTGTGGACACCATGCGCACCTGCTCAATCGCGCCGGGAATCGCGGCGTTAATGCGGTTGATGACCAGCTCGGCCAGCTCCGCCTCGGGGGCGCTCGCCGCACCGAAGGACAGGCCGCGCGCGGCGGCCTGCTGAACGGCCTCCACGACCTGCGGGTGCGCGTGGCCCAGAATCGACGGGCCCCAGGAGCAGACCAGGTCAACGTATTCGTTGCCGTCCGCGTCGTACAGGTAGGGGCCCTTAGCCTTCGCGGCGAAGGCGGGGGTGCCGCCCACGGAGTTGAAGGCGCGCACCGGGGAGTTCACGCCGCCGGGAATCACCGCGCGGGAACGCTCGAATAGCTTCTCGCTGGCTTCGTGGTGTAGCGGGTGGGTGGGGGAGGGAGTCATCGTATCGGTGCCTTTCAAACGAGACGGCGAATTCAAGAATTACAGGGGACGAGGCGCGATAAGGCGGCAGAGCCCGTGCGCCGCTAACGTCCCGTACCCTAACCATCATAGGTGTTTCAGGTAAACCGCAGGTGACGAGCGTCTGAACGTACCGAAAGGTGACGATAAAACACGTCTGACGGGCGGGGTAATGGACGGGGAACGCAGCTGGGTCGCGCGCGGGGGGGGCTACGCGGTAGGGGACCGGTAGCGGTTAGCGCAGGTGCCGGTCGGTATCCAGGCGGTTTAGAACCTGGGTGTCCTGATCGAACAGCCAGTTCTTGTCGAAGATTAGACGCACGAAGGCCAGGCCCATACCCAGCGCCATGAAGATGAGCAGGGACTGCACGAAACCGGTTGCCGCCGAGTACATATCACCGCTGGCAAAGTGCGACATGGAACGGTAGAACGGAACACCCGGAACCATCGTCACCACCGCCGGAACCGACAGGGAAATACGGGTGTACTTGCGCTGGTGCAGCGGGGCCACAACCTCGGCCAAAATACCCACACCAAACACGGCAATCGTCGCGGCCATATGCGCGGGCATGCCCGCCTCAACCATGTGAATACGGACGGGGTTCGCTACCGCAGCAATCACGCCACCCCACACGCACGCCACGGGGGAGGCGGCGAAGAGCATCGCGAAGCCGGCCGCCGCAACACCCGATGAAAGCACCTGCAACACCAAATACAGGGTCGGGTCAAGGTTAAGAGGAGCCGGGGAAGCCAACGGCAGGTGGAAGAGCGAACCCAAAACCCACACCGCAAAAGACGCGCTGAGCAGCAGCAAACCCACGTAGGTCAGGCGCGAAATACCCGCGAGGAAGTCCATACGGGAAATGTCGAGCATGCCCGTCACCATGGGGAAGCCCGGCACCAGGAACAGCACCGAGGAAATAAAACCGATCATGTGGTTCGGGCTAACCCAACCAGCCGCAACCAGCACATTGACAACCGCAATGTACAGGCCGGCTGCCAGGAAGCCGCAGGCCATCCAGGTGGCCAGGTGGCTCACACCGCGCTTGAGCAGGGTCGAACGCAGAAACTGGCCGGCACCGGCGGCGAGGAACACGACCGAGCACTCCACCAGGCCGCCGCGGTTCAGGAACGCGAACCCGGCACAGGCCACCGCGGAGGCCAGCGCCAGCATCCAGCGGGTGTACAGCGGCTTAGCCGAATCGATGCGGTCCAGCTCGGCGTTCGCCTCCGCCGGGGTGATGCGTTCGGGCAGTTCGGAGATGAACTTGCCCAGCTGATCGATCTTGTGGGCGTTAATGCCCATCGTGCGCTGCTCGGCCACCTCGGTGCGGAAGTTGCCTTCGGTGTACGAGGAGGTGGAAATCTCGGTGAAGGTCACCTGCGCGTGGTGCTCCTTCAGACCCACAGCCTTCGCCAGGCGCGCCATGGACGCCTTAATGCGGTACGCGCTCGCACCCGATTTCATCAGGATGCGTCCCAGCCGGAGCACCACCTGGGATTGCGCGACCAGGTGCTCGTGGGCGAGGCGGCTCGACCCGAGGTAGATGCTTCGGGTGTTCGTGTCGTAGTACTGTTCTGCGGATTCTGAGGGGGTGCTGGGCTGATGATCCATTAAAAACTCCGTGGCGCGCCGTCGTATGTGTAGTGGGCTGGGGTTCGTGTACGTCCCTCACTAGGATAGGCGAGATGCCGCGGCGGCGGTAGCGGCGGGGCGCCCCTTACCGGCGCACCGGCCAGCGGCCGTCGATAACCTCGGATTCCTTGCCCGGCTGCGTACGCAACCACGCCTGGAAGTTCGCCGCCTGCTCCGCCGCCCACTGCACCTGCTGTTCGTGCAGCTGGTGGGCGTCCACGTTGAGGACCTGCGGGAACTGCTCGGTCAGCTTCACCAGCAGGCGCTCTGCGGCCAAGGCATCATCGGCGGAGGTGTGCGCGTTCTCTAGGGAGACGCCGTACTCGGCGGCCAGCACCTCGAGGGTGCGCTTGCCACGCTTGCGGGGAATCACGTGCTTGTGCAGAACGTACGGGTCGAGCACCACACCGGGCGGCAGCTCGCCGTTCGCGATGCCGTAGCGCAGCATCTCGTGGTGGAGCACCGAGAAGTCGTAGGCGGCGTTGAACGCGATGATGGGCACGCCGTCAAGGTTGAGCGCGCCGATTGCGCCGGCAAGCTCCCAGACGACCTCGCGGGCGGGACGGCCATGCTCACGGGCGTACTCGGTCGTAATACCGTGCACGGCGGCGGCACCGGCGGGAATCTCGACGCCGGGGTCAGCCAGCCACTCGCCGCGGCGCACCACGTTACCCTGAGGGTCCAGCAGGATCAGGGAAGCAGTCACGATGCGGGCGGTGGTGACGTCCACGCCGGTGGTCTCAAGGTCAAAGGTGGCGCGCAGGCCGTTCATCCAGGTCATGGTTTAAGACTAACCCAGCGGCAAAGAAGGCGCGCGCCGGTTCGTTACGTGCGCACGCGCTATAGATACGGATGCGGGAGGAGGTGGCGAGCCGCCGTGGGGTCTTAGCCGGGGGAGGGGGGGAGAGGAACCCCCCCCCCCCGAAACGCGGGCCCCGAATGACGGGCGGCGGGGTGAACCCGCCGCCCACCCGATAGACTGAAGCCATGACAACTCAACTGCTCACCGGCATCCCCGGCACCGGCAAGACCCATCACCTCACCGAACGCGCCCTGCGCTACCTCGCCGACGGGCGCGACCCCGCCCGCCTGCTCATCCTCGCACCCACCCGCACCGCCGCGACCCGCATGCGAGACACCATCGCCGCATCCAGCGACCGCAGCCTCTCCGTAGCACCCACCCGCGCCTGGGCAGCCTACGCCTTCGACCTGCTCAAACGAGCCCAAACCCGCGGGCTCCTCACCGGCGTAGAAGGCAACCTCAAACTCCTCTCCGGCCCCGAGCAAGACGTCATCATCGGCGAACTGCTCGCCAACCACGCCGAAGGCATCGCCCCCGGCCCCGCCTGGCCCGACTCCCTCCGCGAAGCCCTACCCACCCGCGGCTTCCGTCACGAAATCCGCGACTTCTTCGACCGCATGGCCGAATACGACCTCACCGCCGAGGACGTCCAGGCCCTCGCCCGCGACTACAACCGACCCATCTGGGCCGCCCTCGCCCAGCTACACACCGAATACCGCGCCGTGCGAGCCCTCCGCGCCAAAAACGCCTACGACCCCGCCGTGCTCATCAACGACGCCTGCCGGCTGCTACTGCGCAACCCCGAATTCCTCGCCGAAGAGCGCCGCCGCTACGACCTCATCCTCATCGACGACGTGCAGGAGCTCAGCCCCTCCACCTACCGCCTGCTGCGCCTCATCACCGCCGAAGAGCCGCCCGCAGATGCCGCCGCGCTGGCCGCAGAACATCCCGAGGTCTTCGCCGCCGCACCCGAAGTCATCATGACCTACAGCGACGAAGCCGTCGTCCAGGGCTTCCGCGGTGCCCGCCCCGACCTGGTGCGCACGCTACCCGAAAGCTTCCCGCACCTGGCCGAACGCACCCTCACCACCTCCTACCGCCTGCCGGCGCTCATGATGCCGCTGCTCGCCGACATCCGCCGCCGCCTGCCGCGCTACAGTCGCTACGTGCCCGCCGCAGAGACGGACGGGCAGAACGGGCAGAAGCCCCCCGCAACCTTCGGGCGCATCAACACCACCCCCGCCGACGAAGCCCTCACCTGGGGCGCAGCCGACGAACCGCTGCTGCACCTGGGAGCCGACGGCAAAATCCTCGACCCCGCGCACTACCGCACCGCACCCGCCGGAGTGTATAAGTATGCGCTCGCCAGCGCCCAGGACGAGGCAAACCTGCTCGCCCAGCTGCTGCTCGAAGACCGCATCTACGGCAACCGCCCCTACCGCGAGAGCGCCATCATCGTGCGCAACGGCGCGGACGTGGCGCGCATCCGCCGGGTGCTCTCGGCCAGCGGTATTCCCTCGCGTACCTCCGCCGCCCTCGTGCCGGTGCGCGACGAACCCGCCGTGCGCCCCTTCCTCGACGCGCTCAGTCTGCTCGTCTACGCCCGCAAGCGCGGCGAGAAGGCCCTCAACCCCGCCGTCACCGGCGCGGGCTACGAGGCCCTGAGCCCCGACGAAGCCGAAGAGATCATGCGCAAGAGCCTCGACGACGTTATCGCCGAAGAAAACCGTTCCAATCCCCTCAACGGGGCGAACAGCGCCATCACCCTGCTCACCTCGCGGCTGGGCGGTGCATCCAGCATGGACGTGCGACGACTCCGCCAGCAGCTACGATCCGTCGAACTGCAAACCGGTGGCCACCGCCCCAGCGACGACCTGCTGCTGGGCGCCCTGCTACACCCCGAAACCCTGCCCGCCGAAGGCGTGGGGCGCGCAGTGCACCGCATCGCCGCCGTGCTCTCCGCGGGGCGCAAGGCCCTCGCCCAACCCGACTCCACCAGCACCGAGGTGCTCTGGGCCCTCTGGGAAGCCAGCGGCCTCGAAAAAACCTGGGTCGCCCAGACGCGCGGCGCCGGACCCGAAGCCGACGCCGCCCACCGCAACCTCGACGCTATGATCGGTCTCTTCGAGGCCGCCAGCCGATTCGACGAGCAGATGCGCGGCGCCGGGGCCGAACAATTCCTCGACTTCATCGACGCGCAGGACCTACCCATGGACACCCTGGCCGCCCGCGGCGTACGCCAGGACGCGGTGGAAATCCTCACCCCCGCCCTGGCCGCAGGCCAATCCTGGCGCACCGTATATGTATGCGGCCTGCAGGAGGGTACCTGGCCCAACACCACCGTGCGCGGCTCCCTGCTGGCTACCGGCGACCTGGTCGACATCTGCGACGCCAGGATGCGCCGCCCCGCCCCCGCTAACCCGGCCACCCCGGCAGAGGGGGAGCAAGCGCCGCCCGCGCGCATCCGCAGCTACCCCGAACGCGTGCGTGACACCCGCCATGACGAGCTGCGCATGTTCGCCGTCGCCGCCACTCGAGCCAGCACCCGCCTGGTGCTGACCGCCGTGCGCAACGAGGACGAGGCTCCCGGCGAGTTCTTCGACTTCGTGGTGCCCACCGACGCCGAGAACGATTCGCCCGAGGTGCCCATCACTCGCGTGCGCCGCCCCGCCACCCTGCGCTCGCTCGTGGCGGAGCTGCGCCGCACCCTCGTGGAGGATGCGCTCACCGCCATGAGCGCCGAGGACGTCGAGCTGAAGAACGCGGCCGGCTCACCTGGCTCCGAAGCTCACGTGCCCGATGCTTCAGCCCCCGAGGCCCCCGACACCGCAGGGGACGCCCAGAACCCGGAAGCTGCCCTGAACCCCGAGGCCGCGGCCTTCCGCTTCGACGCCGCATCGCGCACCCTGGCCCGCCTGGCCCGCGTGCAGGCGCCCGGCGCATCCCCCGAGCAGTGGTGGGGCCTGCTGCCGCTGTCGAGCACCGAGCCGTTCTTCGCCCGCCCCGCCCACGACACGCCGGAAAACGACACCGACGGAAACGCCCCCGACGAGGGGCGACGCACCATCGCGCTCTCGCCCTCGCGCCTGGAAACCATCCACAACTCCCCGCTGGACTGGCTGGTATCCACCGCCCGCGCAGAGGCCCAGACCGACCTCTCCCGTTCCCTGGGCACCCTCGTACACGCCATCGCCGAGGAGTACCCGACCGGCACCCTCGAACAGCTCCAAACCGCCCTGGAGGAGCGCATCGGCTCCCTGGGCGTGCCCGCCCGAAGGGAAGACGAGAGCGAAGAAGAATACCGCGAGCGCGTGCCCTGGGAGGCCTACGCCCTCTACGAGCGGGCCAAGCGCATGATTCTGCGCCTGAGTTACTACTACCGCACCCACATGGATGCGCAGGGCTGGAAGAACCTGGGCGTAGAGGGCTCCTTCTCGGTGCGCGTGCCCGTACCCTTCGACCCGCAGGGAGAAGTCGGCGAGCTGGATGCGCTCCTCACCGGCCGCGTAGACCGCCTGGAGGAGGCCCCCGAGAAGGACAGCACCCGCCGCTTCGTCATCGTCGACCTGAAGACCGGCAAAAGCAAGCCGGACGGGACGGCCGTGGCCACGCACCCGCAGCTGGCCGCCTACCAGATCGCGGTGGAGGCCGGCGCGGGCGAGCAGCTGGCCGAGCGGTACCGCGCCGAGGCCGCCGCGGCGGAGTCCGGGGAGCCCGCTCCGGATGCGCGTCCGCAGGAGCTGACCTACGAGTCTTCCGCGGGGCGTTCCGCCGGTGCCGCACTCATGCAGGTGGGCGTCTCGGACGTGAACGATGACAGCAAGGCCCGCCTGCAGGTTCAGCCCGCGCTGGAGGATAACGACGAATGGGCCGTGGACCTGGTGCAACGAGCCGCCGAGCTCATCGCCGGCGCGCAGGTGCAGACCCGCCACCGCGAGGGCAACCACGGGCACGGGTGCCGCCTGCCCGAGCTCTGCCCGATATGCACTCGCGGTCGCCAGGTGACGCAGCCCTAACGCGGCGCGGCACCCGACCGACCACTGACCGCGCACGCCGGTACCCCGGCACCGGTACAACACGAACCATTCACTCACCCTCAACGACGAAAGATGAGGACCCATGACCAACCCAGCCACCGCCTCCGGGCAGTCGCTCACCCCCGCCCAGTGGTGCGAGCGCAACACCTGGCAATTCGCCGACGGCACGCTCCTGGCCGACCTGCCCGCAGGAGCAACCCCCGCGGGCGGCTACCGTAGCGCCCTCGACATCGCCGCGATGCTCAACGGCCCCGAGGGCAAGAAGCCCACGCCCGAGCAGATCCGCATGATTGAGGCCGGCCCCGCCCCAACCCTCGTCATCGCCGGAGCCGGTTCGGGCAAGACCGCAACCATGGTTGACCGCGTGATCTGGCTGGTCGACAACGGCTTCGTGCGCCCCGAAGAGGTGCTCGGCGTGACCTTCACCCGCAAAGCCTCCACCGAGCTGCGCAACCGCATGCGCGCGGGCCTAAACACCCTGCGCCGCAGCCGCCGACTCGAACCGACCGAGGAGGAACTGCGCAACGGCATCGCGGACCCGACCGTGCTGACCTACCACTCCTACGCGAACAACCTCGTCAAGGAGTACGGCCTGCGCCTGGGCGTGGAACAGGACGCGCAGATGCTAGGCGACGCGCAAAAATGGCAGCTGGCCGCGCAGATTGTGCAGTACTGGGAGGACGAGCTGCCACAGGATCAGGGCGATGTGCCCCTCTCGGCGGCCACCATGATTAACCAGCTGCTGCAGCTTTCCGACGAGTGCGCCGAGCACCTGCGCGAGCCGCAGGAGGTCATCGACTTCTGCACCGAGCAGCTGGCCGCCTACGCCGCGGTGCCCGATTCTCGCCGCCCCGTCAAGAAAGAACGGGACATTCAGAAGGTTCAGCGACTCCTGCGTAACCGCCGGGTGTATGCGCAGATGGCGCAGAGCTACGCCCGCGTGAAGGCGCGCATGCAGGTGCTGGACTTCGGTGACCTTATGCGCCTGGCCGCGCGCATCGCCGAGAGCGACCCGGCGATTCGCGAGGGGGAACGCGCCCGCTTCAAGGTGGTTCTGCTGGACGAGTTCCAGGACACCTCCCACGCGCAGATGCGCCTGTTCTCCTCGATTTACGGGGCCGATGAGGCGGCCGGTATTCCCGCGCACCCCGTGATGGCGGTGGGCGACCCGAAGCAGTCGATTTACGGCTTCCGCGGCGCCTCCGACGGCCAGATGTTCAGCTTCTACCGTCACTTCCCGACCCCGCACGCGCAGCCGCTCTTCCTGTCCGTGGCGTGGCGTAACGACATCTCAATCCTGAACGCGGCGAACCACGTGGCCGAAAAGCTCAAGGACGTTCCCGAGTGGGTGCGTGCGGTGCGCGGCGATATCAGCGCCGACCAGGTACCCGACCTGCGCCCGCGCTGCGTGCTGGTCGGGGAGGAAGGCACTCCCGCCTTCGAGGAAGCCGCCTCCGGGATGACCGGTCGCGTGGAGATGACCTACTACGACTCCGACCGCGCGGAGGCCGCGGGCATTGCCGAGCGGATTGCCGGGATGCGCGCCGAGGCCGTGCGCGAGTACGAACGGGCTTACGCGGCACACCGCGGCGGCGACGGCTCGGTGCGTCCGCGCCTGAAGATGCCCGAGATCGCCGTGCTGGCCCGCTCCCACGGCCAGCTGGACACAATTCGCGAGGAGTGTGAGCGCCTGAACATTCCGGTGCAGCAGGTGGGCCTGGGCGGCCTGCTCTCTCAGCCGGAGGTCGTCGATCTGGTTTCGGCGCTGCGCGTGCTGGCCGACCCGAACCGTTCGGATGCGCTGGCCCGCCTGCTCACGGGCGCCCGCTGGCGTCTGGGCGGTGCCGACCTGCTGGCGCTGGGGGATTGGGCGCAGTCGCTGGTTCGCGAGCGTGAGCGGGCCCTGCGGGAGCAGATGGCCCTGCGCCTGCTCGAGCAGGCCGAAGAGATCGAGGACGCAGAGGACGGCCCCTCCGAGGGTACCGGCCGGGGTACCCGCGGCCGCCTGACCGCCGAGCATCTGCGCGCCGCCCAGGAGCAGCTGGACGAGGTGCTCAAGGGCGCGGTGGACGACTCCTCGGGGTACGTTTCGCTCATCGAGGCGGTCGAGAATCTGCCGCAGGACGGCCCGGACGGCGAACCTCTCTACGGCGAGCACTACCGTGGCCGCCGCTTCTCCGCGGCGGGCCTGGAGCGTCTGCGCGCCTTCGCCGAGCAGATGCGCGTGCTCCGCGCGGGCCTGAGCGACGACCTGGGCAATCTGCTCTACGAGATTGAATGCACCATGCTCCTGGACATCGAGCTGGCGGTCCGCCCGGGCACCGACCCGCTGGTGGCGCGCGTAAACCTGGACGCCTTCCACGAGGTGGCCGCCGCCTACGGAATGTCGGCCCCGCGCATCAACGCCATGATTTACGCGGGCGCCGACGGCGTGAGCGCGGAGGAGGGGGAGCCGGGCGCTCGCCGCTTTATGCTCTCCTCGGGCGGCGTGAGCTACGTGATGGGCTTCCTCGCCTGGCTGGAACGCGCGGACGACGAGGAGAAGGGCCTGGAGCTGGGCTCCATCGACCCCGATCCGAACGCCGTTCAGCTGATGACGATGCACGCCTCCAAAGGCCTGGAATGGGACCGCGTTTTCCTACCAGGTCTGTGCGGCACCGTCGGCGGCGCACAGACCCCCAACCTCTGGCAGGTCACGGCCAACGTGGCCCTGCCCTGGCCCCTGCGCGGCGATAGCGAGTACCTGCCCTCAATCCTGGAACGCCCCGAGGAAATCGCGGAGTTCGAGGAGGCCAAGAAGCTCGAGGAATATCTGAAGGCCCACAAGGGGGACGCCGGCGAGCACGCGGGCATGGAGGACCGCCGCCTCATGTACGTGGCGATGACCCGCGCCCGCAACCTGCTGGCCGTGAGCGCCTTCCGCTGGAAGAGCACCGCGAAGACCCCGCAGCCGGTCCAGCCCTTCTGGATGGAGCTGTTGTGGACCCTGGCAGGGGCCTACCAGCGGCACGCCGAGGACACGGTGGAGTTCCCCTGGACCGCCCCGCAGCTGGTCGGCATGGGCCTGGTCTTCGTCGTGGCCGACCCCTCAGACGACGGCAAGAAGAAGCCGATCGATAACGTGACCCCCTGGGTTGAGTTCATTGCCGACACCGGGTACCGCCTTAAGGAACCGGTGACCCTGGCACAGGGCACGGTACTGAGCCCCGAAAGCCTGCCCGACCCCGACGAGGCGGGTGAGGTCCATTACGCCTGGGCCCTGTCGGGGGCGATGGTTCCCGCCCTGATGCGCGAGGTACAGCTCTCGCCGCTACCGATGCGCGTGCGCACGGTGCGGGAGAATTGCGAGCGCCTGGATCTGCCCGCGCCCGAGTGGCTGGACGAGCTGGCCGCCGAGGAAGCGGAGCGCGCCTCCCAGCCTCCGCGCCCCGGCTATTCCCCCGTGATGGCCGCGGCCCTGCCCGTCGTGGCGGGCGGCTGTTTCAGCGCCCAAACCTACGAGACGATAAACCCGCACCTGGGCGCGGTGCTAACCGCCATGTGGCCCTTCGACCCGCTGGAACGCCCCGTGATTTGGCGCTGGCGCTCCGAGGAGGACCTGAACGAGGGCACCGAGGCGATTCTGCGCCACGGACGTCACGAGGAGTTGAACCGCGAGATTGCCATTAACTCCACGAGTCGCCGCGAGGCGGTGGAGCGTGCCGCCCTGGCCGTCGAAAACGCGGTCGCCGAGCTGGAGGCGCAGCTTGCTGCCGGTGCGGATCTCGCCGCCCCCGAGCCCGCCGGGGCCGTTCCCGAGGCCCTGCGCCGCCGCGCCCAGGATTGGGAGCGCGAGGCCGATTTGCTCATGCGGCTGGCCGAGCACACCGAGCCGGTGCTGGCCGAGCAGCTGCCCGGTCACCTCTCGGCCTCCACGTTCATTCGCCTGAGCGAGGATCCGCAGGGCACGGTGCACGAGCTGTTGCGCCCGGTGCCGCAGCGTCCTTCGCGTGCGGCGACCATCGGCACGGAGGTGCACGCCCTCATCGAGGAGCATTTCGGGGTGGTGCCGAGCGCCGATCCGCTGGAGGCCCCGGAGGCAGAGGACACGCTGGGCGTGACCCTGCCCGGCGCGGTCGAGCCGGCGGGAGAGACAGCGCCGGAGGAAGTAGCGGGGGAGGAACACCTCGAGTTCGCCGAGGGTCTTCCACAGGACGCCCTCTTCGACGAGCTGTCCCTGGCCGAGGAGAGCGAGCAGGATTCCTCCGTGCGCTCGCTCTGGGAGCGCTTCGCGGCGAGCGAGTGGGGTTCTCCCGGATGGAAGGAACGCATCTGGGCCGTGGAGTACCCGGTTGAGACCCACGTGGAGGGCGTGAGCCTGCGCGGCCGCATCGACGCTGTGTTCCGCACCGAGGACGGGGACGGCGAACGCTGGATTCTGGTGGATTGGAAGACCGGCCGCCGCCCGAAGGCTGCGGCTATGCAGGCGCGTCGCTTCCAGCTGGGCCTGTACCGCATCGCGTTCTCCCGCATTATGGGGATTGACCCGGAGCGCATCAGCACGGTGTTCGTCTACCTGGGCGGCAAGCGCGTGGAGGAGGTGTGGGACGAGCAGATTCGCGGTGGCCTGCCTTCGGAGGCGCAGCTGGCCGCGGTGATCCGCAAGGCCCGCGCGGGCGAGGGCTAGGCGCTCGCGCTTCCCGGCCCGGCCGCCAATAGCCCTGCTCGAACAACCCGGCGCCAATAGTCTAAGCGGATGCGCAAAAGCCCGAGCCGCCCCCATCGCGGGGCCGGCTCGGGCTTTGCTCACTCTCGAAGTGAATAGCAGAAAACGCCTCTCGGCCCTACTGCATTAGGGCGGGGAGGCGTTCTCAGCCGCTGAAGAACTATAAAGGTACTTCGTGCCCTCGCACGCTCGGATCATCCGCAGACAACTGCCGCCGTGGCGGCCTCACTCACGCCGTCTGCGTGCCGTGGGGTTCGCGTGCGTCTTTACTCTCAAACACAACCTCGAAAGTACCTCTATAGAATTCTGCCATCGGTGATTGGTTGCGCGGTGCATGAATCCGGCTCGGGGTGTGACATGACCGGTCACGGTCCCCGTCCAATCGTTCCCCCTCGATACCGCTGCCACGGTATCGGCGCTGGTCAGTGCGCTTTTGGGGGCTGTGCTCGTTCTCTGTGGAACGGCACAGGAAAAGTATTCCAGGACTTGACAAAAAAGTCTAAGCGTAAAATAATTGCCCTAAAATGCATGTTTTTGAGCATGTTTCAAGGTGAAATTGAAGCCTTGTGGATTCCCATTCTGAGTGTTTGGGGTGTGTGGGATTTTGTGAATAAACTCTGCGCGAAGAGGTGTGTTCTGTTTTTAAATCACACCTTCAACTCTCACCCTTAAATGCAATTTTTTGTGCACAAAAATGCAGAACCGGCGCTCAAAATGTGTTGGAAAATACATTGAAAAAATTCGGTGGGAACGCCCTAAATCCTCCGGAAAAGCGCTCCATTAGTACGTTCATGGCCCCCGAGGCCTGCGCGAAGCAGGCTCCCGGGGGCCATAAATCTTAAAGAATAGGGGGGGCGGCGGCTCGGCGGCGCTCACTGAGGGGCTCATGCGGCCGCCGTCCAATAACGGGCTACCCAATAACGAGCCCAGCTCTGCTAGTCTTGCGGTCCGCTCATGAGCGGGGGAGTGTCCTCCTGGCCGAGTAGCTCGCCCGAGGAACGCAGATCGTCCTGAATATCCAGGAGCATCGACACCGCGTGGGTTGCGCCGTCCTTATCGTCGGTCTCCACCGTGTGGGTGAGCCACTGTGCCACCGCGAACTCGGCGTAGAAGTTCGCGCGCTGCGCCAGGTAGGCGTCGGGTAGCTGCGGCATCTGCTGACGGTACACCTCCACGGCCTCGTCGGTGAAGTCGATATCCTCGCACGAGTACAGCCACGCGAAGTCCTGCGCGGGGTCGCCCACGTGCACGTCGGACCAGCCGGTCACCTCGACGATGCGTGCCTCGGAGGGGGTCACCTCCAGCACCAGGTTCTCGGCCCCCATATCGCCGTGCACCACGCGCGGGCGGAACTGCCACATGGGACCGGGGGAGAGGACCGCCTGCCAGTGCGCGAGCAGGTCGGCGGGCACCTTGCCGGTAGCGGCGGCGCGCTCGAGCTCGGCAATCTTGCGGCGGCGAATCTGCTCCGAAGAGTAGGAGGGCAGATCGGCCTCGTAGATGATGTCCTCGGGCATCACGTGCAGGGTCGCAATATCCTTGGCGATAATCGCGGCCAGGGAGGGGCGCCCCTGAGCAACCTCGCGGCGGCTCAGCTCGGCAAGCTGGTCCACGTCGTAGACGGAGCCGGGAATGTGCGTGTACACGAAAACATTGCCGCCGGCGTACGGCACGATGCCGGCGACCGTGGGCACAGCAAAGGGCAGGCGGGCGCGCAGGCCGGGGCTGAAGGACTGCAGGATGAGGTGCTCGGCCTCCAGACGCATGCTGGCATCGGGACGGCGCGGGGCGCGCACACGCCAGCGGCGACCGGCCGAGTCGGCGATGATGGCCGAGTCGAAGTCGCCGCTATCTTCGCGGACCGCCTCGGCGCCGACGGGGTAGATTCCGGGCACTCCGGCAGAGACGATGGCTGCAAGCTGAAGGGGAGATAAAGTCACGGGTTAAGGTTACCAAACCATGTGAGCACCCCGAGCCTTTCACCGTATGTTTATGCTGACTAGTGAAGAAAGTTTTGGGCGATGCCTAACCCTCCGGCGGGCGGAATCCCGGGGGAACGCATCACCACGCATTTCGCCGCCCGCGCACGGCCGCCCGCAAGTAGCCGCCGCGGCCGGTTCCCTGCGGTTCCCCCGCGGGTGGAGCGCAACGAACGGACTGGTTCTTGGGGCACGGGCGCGCTTGCGGTGAACGGGCACCCGCCCGGGACGGCTGCGATGTTCGGCAAGGAATACAATGGAAGACCGGGCAATAGCGGTGCCGACCTTCCCGGCCCCGCCCAGTACATCCCGTACGCCCAGCCCGCAGAACCAGCACAGATTCAGCGCGAATCCAGCAACCGCGCCGAGCCCCGATGGAGAACGATGACCGCACTACCCCCGCAGCCGCAGCACGCACTCTCCGCTGACGATATCCTCGCGGGCCTCGACCCCGACCAGCGCGCGGTCGCCACCGAGCTCGACGGGCCCATGCGCGTGCTTGCCGGTGCCGGCACCGGCAAGACCCGCGCGATTACGCACCGCATCGCCTACGGCATCGCGATTGGCCGCTACCAGGGTCCGCGCGTGCTCGCCCTGACCTTCACCCTGCGCGCGGCCGAAGAGATGCGCACCCGCCTTCAGCAGCTCGGCGCGTTCGGCGTGCAGGCGCGCACCTTCCACTCGGCGGCCCTGCGCCAGCTCACCTACTTCTGGCCGCAGGTCGTGGGCGGCACCTTCCCCTCCATCGTGCAGAACAAGGCGGCGCTCATCACCGAGGCCGCGAACCGTCTGCGCATCAGCACCGACCGTTCCCTGTTGCGCGATTTGGCGTCGCTGATTGAGTGGGCGAAGGTTCAGCTGCTCACCCCCGACACCCTCATGCAGCGCCTGAGCGAGAAACAGTTGCCCTCGGCGATTACCCCGCAGAACATGCAGCGCATCTTCCAGGCCTACGAAGATCTCAAGGACGAACGTAACCTCATCGACTTTGAGGACGTGCTACTGCTGACCATCGCCATGCTCGAGGAGGACGAGAAGCTTGCCGCGACCGTGCGCCAGCAGTACCGCCACTTCGTGGTGGACGAGTACCAGGACGTCTCCCCGCTGCAGCAGCGCCTGCTGGACGTGTGGCTGGGCGGCCGTGACGACATCTGCGTGGTGGGCGATGCCTCCCAGACGATTTACTCCTTCACCGGCGCGACGAGCCGCTACCTGCTGGAGTTCCCGCGACGCTACCGTGGGGCGCACACGGTCAAGCTGACCCGCGACTACCGCTCCCACTCGCAGGTGGTGGAGCTCGCGAACCGCCTGTTGGCCGCCCGCCGCCCGCACCCCGATTCGAGCCCGCACTCCTGGGCGCCGCCGCTGGAGCTGATGTCTCAGCGCGGCCCCGGCGTGGACGTGGAGTGGTTCGGCTACGCGGATGACGAGCAGGAGGCCGCCGGCATCGCCGAGGATATTCGCGACCTCATCGACAAGGAGGGGGTGGCCCCCGCCGAGATTGCGGTGCTCTTCCGCACGAACGCGCAGTCGGCGGCGATTGAGTCGGCACTGTCCGCCGCTCACATCCCGTACCAGCTGCGCGGTGCGGAGCGCTTCTTCGAACGCCCCGAGGTCAAGCAGGCGATGCTTGCCCTGCGCGGCTCAGCCAAGTCCACGGACGGTACCGAGGATGTCACCCGCTACACCCGCGACGTGCTCGGCGGCCTCGGCTACAAGGAGGAGGGCCCCCTCTCGGGAGGCGCCACCCGCCAGAAGTGGGAATCCCTCGCCGCCCTCGTGCACATGGTCGACATGATGGCGCAGAACCGTCAGGAACAGCTGAAGGAGCACCGCGCGAACCCGCGCCCTGGTGTGCCCGAGCCGCTGCCGCTGACCATGCACGAGGTCGTGGCGACCCTGAACCACCGTAGCGAGTTCAACGAGGCCCCGCAGGTCAACGGCGTAACCCTCGCCTCCCTGCACGCGGCCAAGGGCCTGGAGTGGGATGCCGTGTTCCTGTGCGGCCTGAACGAGGGCCTGATGCCCATTACCTTTGCGACCACCCCGGACGAGGTGGACGAGGAGCGCCGCCTGCTGTACGTGGGCATCACGCGCGCCCGCAAGTACCTGTGGCTGACCTGGACCATGACCCGCACCGTGGGCGGCCGCGGTCAGCGTAAACGCTCGCGTTTCCTGGATGACATCGACCCGGCCAAGCGTCGCCGCCCCGCCTCGAACGGCTACTCAGGCGGCTACGGGGGAGCGGCCCGAGGCACTCGCGGGAACCACTCGTACGGGAACCGCTCGCAGGGCCGTCGCCAGAAGGGAGAGGACTATGGCTCAGCGTTTTAAGCGTGAAATTCTGCCCGCCACCGAGGACCGCCCGCAGATTGAGCTGGTCCGCTCGGTCCGCCGCACCCGCACCATCAGCATGCAGCGCGACGGCGTGGACGAGCACGGCAACCCCGCCTACCGCCTACTCATTCCCGCCGCGAGCACGAGCGAGGAGATTGACGAGCATATCGCCCGTCTGCTGCCGCGTATTCAGCGTCGCGCCGCCCGCCGTGAGCGCGCCGCGCAGCTGAATGTCACCGACGAGTACCTGCACGAGCGGGCCAGCCTGCTGGTGCGCGCCTACCTGCCGGAGCTGGAGGGCACCGAGCAGTTCAAACGGCTCTCGATTCGCTGGGTGAGCAACCAGCGTCAGCGCTGGGGTTCGGCGACCTACGCGACCGCGCAGATTCGCATCTCCTCGGAGCTGCAGGGCGTGCCGGAGTACGCGCTGGATTCGGTGGTGCACCACGAGCTGTGCCATCTGCTGCAGCCGAATCATTCGCGCTCCTTCCGCACCCTGGAGGCGCGTTACCCGCAGCTGGAACGGGCCCGCGCATTCCTGGACGGGTACGCGATGGGACGCTCACGGGCCGAGGGTGAACGCGGCGAGCGCGGCGAAGGCGAGCGTAGCGAAAACAGCGCCGGCTAGGGCTTTTTCCGAAAACTAATAAGCAAAAAACAAACCTGCAGAACCAGCCGGAAATACTCGAGCGGGGGTGGCTTGTGCGTTCACAAGCCACCCCCGCTCGAGGTTTCAGTATTATTTTGCCGGTCTACCGGGGTAGTCCCCGCGGTTACTTCTCTTCGGGAGCCTCGCCGAAGCCGCCGTCCAGCAGCTTCTGCAGCTCAGACTCGAAGTCCACGTCGTCCAGGCTGATTTCGTTCATGCGCGCGTCGTAGGCGGTGAAGTCTTCCAGCTCGGCGGGGGTGGGCAGAGTCTCCGGGGTGTCCCAGAGGCCGTCGCGGGCCTCGATGCCGTGGGAGCTTTCGTACCAGCGCCAGAACTGCTGGGCCTCGCGCACCAGGCGCGGGCGCAGTTGCAGGCCGACCAGGTTCTCGAAGACCTGCTCGCTGGGGCCGCCGTCGATGCGACGGCGGGCCATGATTTCGGTCAGCTGCGGGGCCTTGGGCAGGTTGCGGGTCGCGTCCTCGGTCACGACGGATACCCAACCCTCGATGAGGGCCAGCAGACCCTCGAGACGCTGAACGGCCAGCTCCTGGTCCTCGGTGCGCTGGGGGCTGAACATGCCGCCCTCGAAGGCCTCCTGAACGGCCTCGGGGTCGTTCATGTCCACCTGGGAGGCGGCGTCCTGCATGCGGTTCATGTCCACGCGAATACCGCGGGCGAAGCGGGCAACGAGCTGGACCAGGTCCTCACGCAGCCAGGGGTTGGCCTTGTGCAGGCGAATCAGCGCGGCCTCGCGAACGGCCAGGTAGAGCAGAACCTCCTGCGGCGGCACCTCGATGTCGTCCGCGAGCTGCTGGTAGCCGTTGGGCAGTAGCGCGGAGTGGCCGGGGGCGAGGGGGAAGCCCACATCGGTGGAGGAGTACACCTCACCGGCGAGCTTCGCGAGGGCCTGGGCCATCTGGGCGCCAAAGATCATGGCGCCAACGTTGTTCAGGAATCCGCTGTTGAAGATGGCGGCGATTTCTTCGGGCAGCTCGTCCGCGGGGCCGGGCATGACCATGGCCTGGGTGACCTCGGCGGCCACGGGCTCGACCATCTCGCGCCAGGAGTCGAAAGACTGCTCCACCCATTCGGCCTTGGACCAGGCCTGAACGGGAAGGTTGTGACGCTCGATGGAGGTGACCGCATCCAGCCACAGGTCGGCCAGGTTTGCGGCGTCCTCGACGGCACGCTTGAGGTTTCCGGGAACCGCCGGGTCCTCGCCCATGGAGGCGAGCATCTGGCGGGTCTGGTTCTTGACGTTGGTCCAGTTCACACCACTGGGGCTGGATTCGTCGGATGCGCCGGCAAACATGGCCTGCACCTGCGAGAACATGCCCTGCAGCATAGCGGGGTCGAAGCTCATGCCCATGTTCTTGAGGTCTTCGGGATCGATGTTAATGCCGAAGGGGTTCTGCCCGCCCTCACCGAAGAGCGCGCCGAAGGGGTTCTGTGCGTTGGAGGAGGCGCCCTTACCGCCCTGGCCGGTTGCCCCTGCGGAGGGGTCGAAGCCCTGCTCCCGCATCTTCTTAATGAATTCTTCGAGGGGGTCACGCTCGTTGGAAGCGTCGCCGTGGTGGTGATCAGACATCTGAAACCTTTCCTAATCCGAAGGTGGGCACAGCCGGCCCGCTCGCTGTCCAGCCTACCGATTTTTGCTGTGAATTTCCCGTGTCGGCGCCTCGGATGCGCCTTAATCAGCTGAGGGCTCACAAGCGGGTCTTCACCCGGTTTGACCCCGACCTTAGCTCTAGCCGAGGGACCGGCCAGAAAAGGTGTGTTGATGAGGGCATTCATCCGGTAGTCTAGAAAACATGACTAAGCCCACCTCACCGTCCGAATCCGAGAAGTCCTCATCGAAGGCTTCCGCCGAGTCCTCAGCTCATCGCCGTAAGCGCGGATCGCGTAGCCGCGAGCGCCGCTTCAACCTGCGTTCCGTGAGCGCCGTGGCGACCTGCGCGTTGCTGGCCGGTGCGTTTGTCCTGCCCAGCTCGTACGTGAAGGAGGGCCCCGGACCGCTCTTTGACGTGCTCGGCACCTACCAGGATAAGGACGTCATCGAAGTTTCAGGCGCCCCCAGCTATAAGACCTACGGCAAGCTCAATATGACCACGGTGTCGGTGGCGGGCGGCCCGTACACTGAGATGTCTGGCGCGGAGGCTTTCTACGGGTGGCTGGCTTTTGACGGCAACCGCAGTCTCGTAGTGCCCACCGACGCCCTGTACCCGCACGTGAGCCACGAGACGGCCACGGCCGAGACCGGCGCGCAGATGGCCGATTCTCAGACGCAGGCGAAGGTCGCGGCCATGCGTCACCTGAAGATGCAGGTGACCGAGAAGGTGCTGGTGAACACGACCGTTGAGGGTTCTCCCGCGGCGGGCGTGCTGGAGAGCGGCGACCGCCTCCTGAAGGTGGGGGACAAGCAGATTACCACCCTCAAAGACGTGTCGCAGGCGGTGAACGCTTCGAACGGCTCGCCGATTCAGGTGACGGTTGAGCGCGCCGGCCAGCAACGCACGGTGACGCTGAACCCGGTGCGTTCGGCCGAGGGCGACCGCTGGGTCGTGGGCATCAGCCTGAAGCAGAGCTACGATTTGCCGGCGCAGGTGCAGTACAACCTGGACGGCGTGGGCGGCCCGAGCGCGGGCCTGATGCTGGCCCTCGGCACGGTGGATAAGCTGAGCGAGGGCACCCTGCTGGCAGACGAGGATGCCGGCGGCGACCCCTACCGCAGCTACGTGTCGGGCACCGGCACGATTGATGCGAACGGTAACGTTGGCGCGATTGGCGGCATCAAGTACAAGATTTTGGCAACGGGCCGCTACGGCGCGCGCTACTTCCTGGCCCCCAAGGAGAATTGCGATTCGGTCCTGAAGATGCAGGAGCAGGACCCCTCGATGCTCAACTATTACCATGCAGGCCAGGTGCGTGGCACGATGGTGGTGGTCCCGGTTTCGACGCTGGACGAGGCGGTGCAGGTCGTGGGCGCCATTAAGTCTGGCGCCCCTGATGATTCGCTGCCGCGCTGCGGATCCTAGCGTGTAGCTCTAACGTGCAACCCTAACGAACGCGGGCGCTTCCCTCCGGGAGGCTTCGGGCCCCGGCTCACTCGGGCCGGGGCCTTCGTTATGCGTGGTGACCGCCTCGCGACCGGTGAGCGTGTGTGCGAATAGTGGGATAGCGGGCGAACGACCCCTCCTCTGACGTCATGTCAACGTTCGTTCCTCCAACCTCTGCGATACTTAAGGTAAAGAACATTTTGAAATGATGAGCGAGGAATTGTGTCTGAGTCGACCGATAAGACCCCACGCCCACAGAAGAAGGAGCGAGCAAAGAAGCGTCGCAGCCCTCTACTGATGACGATTGTGGTTGTCGCGGTTCTGATTGCCGCATTTGTGGGACTATCCCAGGTGTATACGGACTGGCTGTGGTTTGATCAGCTGGGCTATAGCACCGTCTTCACCACCCAGATTCTTTTGAAGGCCGCGGTGTTCGTTGTGGCCGCCCTCGTGGTGGCCCTGCCGCTGTGGGCCTCCATGACCTACGCGGTCCGCCACGCGGATGTTCTGCCCGCCACCCGCGAGCAGAACGCGAAGGATGAGGCCGGCCCGAACCAGAGCGTCCCGACGAGCGCCTCGGATGCGACCGAGCAGATGCTCCGCGACGTGTTCGGCCAGCAGCGTGCCGAGGATAGCATGCGCCGTTACCACGAGAGCGTGGATAAGGCGCGTAAGCTTTTGCTGATTGCGGTTCCGCTGCTGCTGGGCCTGTTTATTGCCTCGGCAACGATGTCGCAGTGGAGCACAGTCGCCCTTTTCTTCAACCAGCAGTCTTTCGGCAAGACCGACCCGGAATTCGGCCTGGACTACGGCTTCTTCGTGTTTGTGCTGCCCTTCCTGCGCGTGGTGGTGTCGCTGGTGACCTCCTCCGTGGCGCTCGCCGCGGTGGCCGGCCTGTTCATGCACTACTTCTACGGCGGCATTAAGGTGCAGCCGGGCGGCGTGACCACGACTCACGCTTTCCGCCGCCACGCGGCCGTGCTTGCCGTCGTGTTTGTTCTGACCCGCGCGGTGAGCTTCTGGCTGGACCGTTACTCGTCCACCCAGCAGCAGGCCGGACGCTGGGCCGGCGCCATGTACACGGACGTGAACGCATCCATTCCCGTGAGCGCCATCTTGGCGGTTTCGGCGTTGCTGGTGTCGTTCATGTTCATTGCTGCCGCGGTGAAGAATCACTGGCGTCTGCCGCTGATTAGCACCGCAATGCTGGCGGTCGTATCGCTGGTGGCCGGTGGCCTGTACCCGTGGGTTGTGCAGCGTTTCCAGGTGGTTCCGAACGAGCAGGGCGCGCAGTCGCAGTTTATTCAGCGCAATATTGATGCGACCCGCTACGCCTACGGCCTGGACAAGATTGAGACCACCCCGTACGACGCGACCATCGACACACGCGCCGGTGCCCTGAGCTCTTCGAGCGCGACCATCGCGAACATTCGTCTGCTGGATCCGAACGTGGTTTCCTCCGCGTTCGCGCAGATGCAGCAGTTCCGCCCGTACTACCGCTTCGAATCGCAGCTGGCGGTGGACCGTTACACCGTGGGTAACACCACGCAGGACACCGTGCTGGCGGCCCGCGAGCTGAACCCCACGCAGACCAACGGCGATTCCTGGTACAACCGCCACGTGGTGTACACCCACGGCTACGGCGTGATTGCCGCGTACGGTAACCAGGTGGATTCGGCGGGTAACCCCAAGTTCTTGCAGTCCGGCATTAAGGCGACCGGTACCCTGAGCGAGGATTACGAGCCGCGCATCTACTTCGGCATGAGCTCGCCGGAGTACTCGATTGTGGGCGGTAGGGGCGACACCCTGGAGCTGGACCGTCCGCTCTCTGCTGACGAGACGAAAGCCTCCGACGCGAAGTACACCTTCTCGGGTAACGGCGGCCCCCGCGTCGATTCGCTGCTGGCCCGTCTGTCCTACGCGATTAAGTTCCAGTCTTCCGACATTCTGCTCTCGGATGCGGTGCGCGACGGCTCGCAGATTCTGTACGAACGCAACCCGCTGGACCGCGTGCGCAAGGTGGCCCCGTACCTGACGGTGGATTCCAAGCCGTACCCGGCGATCGTGAATAACCGCGTGCAGTGGATTGTGGACGCCTACACGACGAGCGATCAGTTCCCCTACGCCCAGGGCAGTTCGCAGGACTCCGCCACCGCGGCGGGGGCTCAGCGCTCGAAGTCGGTGAACTACATCCGCAACTCGGTGAAGGCCACCGTGGACGCCTACGACGGCTCGGTGACCCTGTACGCCTGGGATGAGGCCGACCCGGTGCTCAAGGCTTGGCAGAGCGTCTTCCCCGGCACGGTGAAGAGCTATCACGAGATGAACGCTTCGCTCATGAGCCACGTGCGTTACCCGACCGACATGTTCAATATTCAGCGCACCATGCTGAATAAGTACCACGTGACGAACGCTCACAGCTTCTACGCGGGCGATGACGTGTGGTCGATTCCGAACGACCCGACCAATGATCGTAACCAGCCGATTTCGCCGTACTACCTGTCCCTGCAGATGCCCGGGGATTCGCGCGCGCACTTCTCGCTGACGACGACGTTCATTCCTCAGCAGAGCGATTCGAACTCTCGTAACGTGATGTATGGCTTCCTGGCCGCTAACGGCGACGCCGGTACCGGTAAGGATGGCGAGCGTAGCGCCGACTACGGCAAGCTGCGTCTGCTGGAGTTGCCGCGTTCTTCGGTGGTTCCCGGCCCGGGCCAGGCTCAGAATATCTTCAACTCTGATGCCGAGGTCTCGAACCAGCTGAACCTGCTGCGCCGCGGTTCCTCCGAGGTTATTAACGGCAATATGCTGACCCTGCCGGTGGGCGGCGGCATGCTGTACGTTCAGCCGGTGTACGTGCAGTCCAGCGGTGACGCTAAGTACCCGCGTCTGCAGCGAGTGCTGGTGAGCTTCGGCGATAAGGTTGGCTTCGCCCCGACCCTGGAGGAGGCCCTGAACCAGGTGTTTGGTGGTTCCTCGGGCGCTAAGCTGGACGGCTCGGCCACGGCTTCGCCGGCTCCTTCGGCTTCTGCTTCCTCTTCGGGTTCCTCGTCTTCGTCGGGCTCGAACGATTCCGAACTGAAGCAGGCTCTGAACGACGCTTCGAAGGCTATGAGCGATAGCGATGCCGCAATGAAGAAGGGCGACTGGGCTGCCTACGGTGAGGCCCAGAAGCGTCTGGAGGCGGCCGTGAAGAAGGCTCTGGAGGCTGAGGAGGCGCAGAGTGCGGCTTCCGCTAAGGCTTCTGCTTCGGCGGTACCTAGTGCCTCTGCAGCTCCCAGTGCCGCGGCTTCTGCAAGCGCCCCCGCAAGCGCGAAGCCCAGCGCCAGCGCCAGCGCCTCGGCTTCTCGCTAAGACTAAGAGGCTAAGCCTAAGAGACAGCGGGGGAGTAGCCCATACCGGATGCTCACGGGTCTAGCGTCCTCGCTCTAGATCCGGGGCCTGCACTGGATACGGCTCCTACCGACTAGCTCTAGCGGTCTCTGCGGGAACATCTCTGCGGGAACGGGGTGGAAGTGATTCACTTCCACCCCGTTCCTGTATGTTCTACCCCTGGCACTGCCCCGTAGCCCCTATTCCTACCCAACTGCTTTCTACCCAACTGCTTTCTACCCAACAGCCCCTATTTTTGTGTGCTTGGTTACAAATCGCGTTTTTGGCTTGCATGCCCGGTTTGGGGTCTGTATAGTTGTATGAGTCGCCGCGGGGTGGAGCAGTTCGGTAGCTCGCCGGGCTCATAACCCGGAGGTCGCAGGTTCAAATCCTGTCCCCGCTACCAGAAAAACCCGGTATCTCAACGAAAAGTCGCTGAGATACCGGGTTTTGTTTTGCCCTGACGAAGCCGAATCCCTATGTTATTCCCTACCTTTCAGCCAAACTCAGGCCCGTCGTCGAGGTGGGGGGAGGGGGGACTATCACCCAACATCGAGGACTATCATCCAACGCCCCTTCGGGGCGTATGACTATCTTCGCTCGTGCATGATCTCGTGGGAGGGAGGTTGCAGAGGAGGATTTTCACCGCCTAATCGGCGTTGATACCGGCTGTTTACCGCCTGAAAATGCAAAAGCGGTATAGCATTTTCCCTCGTATCTCAACCGAATCCCAACCCTTTACCGCCTTCACCGCCTAAAACCGAAAACTTTTATATATACACACGCATATGTAGGAAGATGAACACTCGCGTGTACACTTTTTAGAAATTAGGCGGTAGAGGCGGCAACACACCATGTTTTGACTGATATACCAACGTTTTCGATATACCGCTTAGCCTCAAACAGGCGGTAACTAAGCGGTGAAAGAGTAGCGTCCCGCATAGTGGTGTAACCGTGTGGTGGTCGGCTCGTTTGATATGGGTGCGGTCACCGTGTGATCCTTCGAGAAAGCTCTCTACTTCTGACTCGAAACGATTTGGAGGCACAACGATGACCGCTCCTCATATTATCGACCCTGCTGGCCTGCTTGGCGAGGCGTTGTCCCAGGCATCCCCGGATTTGATGCGTTCCTTGCTCCAGCACGTGATCAACGCGTTGTTATCAGCGGACGCTGATGCGGTGTGCGGGGCCCAGTGGGGTCAACAAGATCCGCAGCGCCAGGCCCAGCGCAACGGGTATCGCCACCGGCCCTTGGACACCAGGGTCGGCACCATTGACGTGGCGATCCCCAAGCTGCGCTCAGGTACCTACTTTCCAGAGTGGTTGCTTCAACGCCGCAAACGCTCCGAAAGCGCCTTGATCACAGTGGTCGCTGACTGCTACCTAGCAGGAGTATCCACGCGCCGTATGGACAAGCTCGTCAAAACCCTGGGGATCACAG
>ERZ772904.76-NODE-76-length-32145-cov-8.81402_pt1 | contig 32145 bp, 29 predicted proteins | sample MGYA00512122_ERZ772904 | MGnify/ENA primary metagenome ERZ772904 (study PRJEB29015, sample SAMEA2738104) | human oral metagenome | biome: human oral; feature: human-associated habitat; material: saliva | place: China | collected 2269 ... | reverse complement strand
CTCCAAACAGCACCGCCACTACACGAAAAATTGCTTACACCCTATGACACTGCCGAGTAAAGCGAATTGATGGCGTTGATGTGCCCATCGGCAAACGGGACGTTCTCTGTAGACAAGGTTGCCAAAGTTTGTGTGTCTCCCGTGTTCCATGCATAGCTGAGCGTAGCCACGTAGTGTTCGGCTGCGAGTTCTGCTCCTCGTTCGGTGTTTTCTTTGGCTTCCTCAGGCAGCTCGGGTTTGGTGTAGGTGTCTGCGGCGTATTGGGCGGGGCGCACGAGGACGCCGTCGGGGCCGATCTGGTAGCCGCCCGACATTGCTGCCTCGCCCGATGCCGACGCGGATGCGGTGGGTGCGGGCTGAGTGGCGGGGGCTGTGGCCGCGACGCTGGGTTTCTCGCCCCAGGCGTGCCACCAGCCTTCGGCGACGCCGTTGATGTAGACAGCGAAGACGGCTCCTGCGGCGAGGCACACGTAGACCACGCGCATCGTCCAATAGAACGGCTCGACGTGCAGCCACGCCTGGGCGCGCTCCCGCACGCCTCCGGGATGCGCGCGCGTGGCCCGGTGCTCAGCATCGGCCTCGAGCCCTGCTTCCCGCGACGCGGCATCGCGCCGCAGCTGATCCTCATCCTCGCTATCGAAGTGATCGAACAATGGTGGAACCGTCATGGCGTCGTACTCCTCCACGGTGAGGTGCCCTGCGGCGTGCCCCCGTCCTTGGAGGCGCGCCCTACTGTTTCAGGGTACGCGCAGAACCAGCACGAAATACTAGGAATGCTGCGCAACCATCACGCACATTCGCCCGATTTTTGATGATCGGCGGCACAGATGTGCATCCGTTGTGAGCTTCTCCTGTCCGAACTTGTCAAACGTCTTTCTGAGCTCTCTGCACGCGCGTGACCTACAGGTGAAACTGTGACAAATTATTGGGACACTGATGTCGATAAGGCGCAAAATGGCGCGAATTCCCGCCGCGTCAGTCAAGCGTCCGAGTGGGATCAACGAGCGCGCGTTGAAGACTCCTGGGGTGGGAGCGCCCGCTGGCCACCAGTTGTTTCACGTGAAACGCCCCAATGTGAGGTTCGCAGCCTGCGCCGAAAAGGCGCGACGATGAGGGCTGAGCGCGGTAGGTGCCTCGTAAATTGGGTTAAGTCGAGGAGGCGGTGGCAGCCCTCCGTGAGGACAGGGACCACGCCCTCGTGTACACATACGACTATGACGAAGCGAGACGATAAGAGCTTGGCGGAACAGAATGCCGAAATCCGGCGGTGGGCGGAAGAAAATGGCTTCACGGTCGGGTCGAGGCTGGGTGAGAAACAGGATGCGGTGGAGCTTGTCGCTCCTCGAGTACCGGTCGTCGAGTTCACGGTGCACATCGACGAGGACGTGTACGAGGCGGCGATGCTGCGCGCAACCTATGACGGGTACGACAATGCCTCCGAGGTCGTCGAAGCGGCGCTCCGAGAGTGGGCGCGAGGGTACTAGGCTCGCCGAGATGCATCCGGCTAGTTGTGGCGGCGCCTCAGGGGAGTCGCCCGTTATGAGGATGCGGTGCGACACGTTGTGGGTTTTCCCGGTGGGAATACTAGCTGTGACTATGATTCGAGTCCGAAGGGTGGTTCGGAGTTCATCGCTCGGGGCCTGATTTCAATGTTGAAGGTCAGATGAGCGAGGGAGCACATGGACGCGATCGATGAGTTGATTAGTGCTGCGCAGACTTTCTACGACGACGCGCGCGCGAATGAGAATGGGCGCTCCCGCTCGTGGGAGCATTGCTATCGCGTTTTTCGAGATGCGCGGACCGACCCGTCCCCGGACTACGACTATTTGAGCCTGCACCTCGCTTTCTACCTGGCGAGCTGGGGAATGTACAGGGGCTCGTCCTTCCTGCTGCAGAAGGACTACAAGGTGCTTGTGCCCGTCGTCGAGGAGATCCTGAAGCCCGACTATGACTGCCTGTTTGGGGTCGCCTGCGTGGGTCTGCGGGAGGACGAGGTTCAGGAGAGGCTCACGAACGCGCGCGACTACATCGCCAAACATTTTGGGCCGATCCGCGATGAGGTTGCAGGGCGTGAGGTCGTGACTCCTGTGTCGACGGTCCTCATCACGAAAATCCTCATGGGAACGCTCGGGTGTGTGCCGGCGTACGACAGGTTCTTCCAGGATGGCGTTGCGACATACAAGGTAACGACGCGGGAATACAGCCGGAATTCCCTCCTCAAGCTCGTGGACTTCTACGAGGAGCACAACGACCGCCTCGAGGAAGCGCGGCGCGGAATGCGGACTGATGACCTCATCTATCCCCAGATGAAGGTTCTCGATATGGGGTTTTGGCAGATTGGGTTCGAAAAAGAAGCGAGGGACGCCAAGTAACCCGTCACTGACCGTCTGTGGGGTCGGCGACGCCGAATTTATCGGTCATCGCCGACCCCATCAAGAATCGCTTACCCTCTCGATGCGCACCTACCGCCCGCCGTGAGGACGGTGGGTGGCCGAATCCTTATGGGCCACCCTCACAACCGAGTACTACTACCGGCGCACCTTCACCACCCGCGACCAGGTCTACACCGGGGTCGCCACCTGGATCGAAGACTTCTACAACCGCCGCCGCATCCACACCAGCCTCGGCGGCAAATCCCCCATCGAATACGAACTACACCAAGCGGCCTGGACAACAGCCGCATAAACAAACCGTCAACAACGTGCGCACAGGCCCAGACCCCAACTACACCCCCAATTATGAAGAGCCCCAAAAGATGAGTCAGCCATGGGAATTGCCTCCTGTGTTCACGCTCATTCGGGCTGTAGAGTTGGGGTATGTCAACGACCATCGACGTCTATCCGACAACGAGCTTCATGCCGCTCGTGGAGCAGACGCGCGCCCGCACACAGGAGCTATTCCAGCAGCTCCTTGACAGGCACGGAGTCGGCTCTCGGATCGAAGTCAAGGCGTTCTACCCCTCTGCGGGGGGCTCGCAGCTCCGCTTCGTTGACGAGAGTTTGGCCTGGGAACCAGGTATGGAACTTGGCTTTGGCTACTGGATTAACGGCGAGTGGGACTCCACCTCTTGGCCTGGTTGTTTCGCTGTCGAGGATGATGATCGGATCACTGAAGAAGATCTCGTTTATCCGTTCAACTCAAAACCAGAACATCTTGGACTGTGGAGCATCGTTGAGGAGTTTGAGGATCTACTGCCACCCGAGCAGCTAACAAAGGTACTTCGTCAAGATCATTACTGGTATGAATACCGAAACATGGGCGGCCCTGCTGTTGCATCGACAGGGTACGGGCTGGTTGCAGCAGCTCTTGCCGAAGCAACCAACGGAGTCATCGCCTCATTCGACAGCGCATTCGACATTGAACACAATGGCGAATCTGCTCAACAATTCCTCACCTGGTGGGGCGAGAAGCAAATGACTTTCTACGGAACTGAATCATTTAAGAAGTCGCGTAACGTTTAGATCCCGGCTTGGATGATGTCGTCGATGAACCAGATGCGTGCAGGCACGGCTTGATAGGGGACCACACGGTGTTCCACGTGGTTGCCAGTTATCGGGCCAATCCTGCAATGATGGCTCCCTCGAAGCGCAACTGTCGGATCGCCCAGCGGATCGCCCACACAACCAAACGTGCCCGGGGTGCGCACACCTTCTCGCTATGCTCCAGGAACGTCATCGCCTGGCAGGTGCGTTCGCAGCATATCCAGCGCCGTATTGTGCCACCGGATCCTTGCCGGGACCCCGGCCCAAGGGCGCGTCGATCACCTCCACCACCACACGCCCGTGACCTTGAGCAAGTCACCCCACAACCCGGGCAGCCAGCACAGCGATCACAGGACTCTCTGTCGAGCACCGGACCACGCTCACGCCGAGCAACAGGTAGGTGAGGCATTGTAGAGGTCCCTGACGATAGCAGGGGTAGAAGACCGTTCATCATCAAGGACCTTGACCTCTGCCCGCAATCCCCGACCAACACCCGGTCACCCACACTTAACTCGGAAGAGCCCTATTTCCGGCCGATCCGGGACCAGGTCGCAGGGTGTGAGGTCGCGAGCCCCCTGTCACCGGTCCTCATCACGAAGATCCTCATGGGAACGCTCGGCTGCGTGCCCGCGTACGACAGGTTCTTTCAGGATGGTGTTGCGAAATACAAGGTGACGACGCGGGAATACAGTCTGAATTCCGTCCTCAGGCTCGTGGACTTCTACGAGGAACACAATGAACGCCTCGAGGAAGCGCGGCGCGGAATGCGAACCGAGGACCTGATCTACCCCCAGATGAAGCTGCTCGATATGGGGTTTTGGCACATCGGGTTCGACCAGGAGACCAAGGAGTCTGCGTAGCCGCGTGGGTACTCCTGCTCGCTCTGTGCGGAAAGACCTTTGGCCGCGAATACGGGACACCGTACTGCCGTTGTACGAAACCGACCGCCGAATATCCCGACATATGACAGTGGCGGTGAGGTTCTCAAGCCTCACCGCCACTAGTTAGTCACTGACGCGTGGGCTTCGCTCCCTCCAATTGGCGACGGAACAAGAAGTTAAACGATCAAGAAGCAGAGGAGTAATGACAAGAACCTGCTACGATTTGTTGTGAAAGAAGCTCGTTAACGAAGGCTGACTGAAGCGTGATCTCCAGGTCAAGGCAGGCATCAGTACCGGCACCGTCGCCAAGCTCGATGGAAACGAGAATGTCACTACCACCGTGCTCGTTAAAATCGCTGAAGCGTCGGTCCGAGAACTGATCAATATCGCGGAGATTGTCGAAGACATGGAGGAGGATAGCAATGTCAAAGCTCACTGAAGAGGACGTCAAGCTCAGGTTCATTACACCTGCGATCACAGAGACGGCTGGTTGGCGTAAAGAGCAACTTCGTATGGAGCTTGTCATCGCTCCTGGCCAGGTCATTGTTCAAGGTACCAAGACCAAACGGGGCAAGATCAGCAAAGTGGATTACGTGCTGCTTGGTTCGAAGTCGCGTAAGCCGCTTGCGGTTGTTGAAGCCAAGGACATGGAGCACACTGTTCGTGCAGGTCTGCAGCAGGCACTAGGTTATGCCGCGAAGCTTGATGCCCCGTTCGCCTACTCGTCAAACGGCAAGGGCTTCATCGAGCACGACTTCTTCACCGGCGTTGAGCGAGAGATCGGCTTGGATGAGTTCCCTACCGAGGATGAGTTGTGGCAACGCTATCTGGTTGGCAAAGGACTTGACGCTCAGGGTGAGGCACTGATCGCTGAGCCATACCATGTTGACCCGTTCAAACCGCAAGAAGCTCGCTATTACCAGCAGGTAGCGGTAGACCGCACGCTGGAAGCCATCGCACACGGCGACCGTCGTCTACTCCTGGTGATGGCCACCGGCACCGGCAAGACATTCACGGCCTTTCAGATTATTTGGCGGCTCCTCAAAGCTGGAACAGTGAAACGGGTACTGTACCTTGCCGACCGCAACGTGCTGATCGATCAGACCATCACCGGCGACTTCGAGCCACTCTCAGGCCGCATCACCAAGGTCAAAGGCAAGCACTTGGATTCCTCTTACGAGGTTTACATGAGCCTGTATCAACAGCTCGCTGGTGAGGAGGGTGAAGAACCATTCCGGCAGTTCAAACCAGAGTTCTTTGACCTCGTCATCATTGACGAGTGTCACCGTGGATCAGCACGCGAAGAATCGCTGTGGCGACGTGTCCTCGACTATTTCTCTAGCGCCATCCACATTGGTATGACGGCAACACCGAAAGAAACCAAGGAAGTGTCGAACATTGACTACTTTGGTGAGCCTGTCTACACCTACAGTTTGAAGCAGGGGATCGAGGATGGCTTCCTCGCTCCGTACAAGGTGATCCGTGTTGGCTTGGACGTCGACTTGGAGAACTGGCGACCGTTCGAGGGGCAAGTCGACGTTGATGGCAACGAAGTTGAGGATCGCGAGTACAATGTTAAGGACTACGACCGTAACCTCATCATTGATGAGCGCACCCAGATGGTCGCCAAGTATGTGACGTCCTGGCTGGAGAAGTACGGCACTGATTCGAAGACCATCGTCTTCTGCGTCGATATTGAGCATGCTGAACGAATGCGCCAAGCCCTAGCGAACGAGAATCTTGAACGGGTCATCGAGGACTACCGGTACGTCATGAAGATCACCGGAGATGATAAAGAAGGCAAGGGTCAGCTCGATAACTTCGCTGACGTCAACGAGCAGTACCCGACACTGGTGACCACATCGAAACTGCTCACCACAGGAGTCAACGTCAAAACGATCAAGCTCATCGTCTTGGAGTCCAACATTGGGTCGATGACGGAGTTCAAACAGATCGTCGGACGCGGCACCCGGCTCGATCCTGAGCATGGCAAAGAGTTCTTCACAATCATGGACTTCCGTGGATCGACCCGACTCTTCGCTGACCCGGATTTCGACGGCAATCCAGCAGGCAGCATAGACATGCCTTTGCCCGAGCCTGGAGATGACGGCGACATCCCCGAACCCGAATGGCCAGAAGACGACGAAACCGTGGAAGATCCCGGGTCTGAAGATGACATCGAGGACTTCGGCCCAGATGATGTGATCATCTGCGATCCGCCTTGGATCGACGACCCAGACCCTGAAAAGCAAGGCAAGGTGCGAGTTCGCGGTGTCGAAGTCAAACTGCTCAACGAGCGCGTTCAGTACGTCAATCCCGCCACCGGCAAACTCATGACCGAATCGATCCGCGACTTCTCGAAACGGTCATTGCTGAACACGTACTCCAGCCTCGACTCGTTCCTTACCGCTTGGTCGCAGGCCGAGCAAAAGGACGAACTCATCGGCCAACTCAGCAGCCATGGCGTCTTCCTTGAGGCGATACGCGAAGAAGCTGACGGTAGGTTCTTTGACGTTGACGATTTTGATCTCATCCTCCATATTGCGTTCGACAAGCCTCCACTGACCAAACAAGAGCGTATCGATCACGTCAAGAAGCGCGGCTACCTCCACAAATACTCAGACATCTGCCGCGAAGTATTGGAAGCGCTCTTGGATAAGTACGCAGATATCGGTATATCTGAAATCGAAACAACCAGAATCCTCAGCGTTGATCCGTTCACCCAGTACGGGTCACCGCAAAAGATTGCCCGCCTCTTCGGAGGACGCGACGCCTACCTCCAGGCCATTCGTGAACTCGAAGATGCCCTCTACGAAGCTGCATAAGGAGCACAAGTAGCCAATGAGCTTGAACTCGTTTATCTCAACCTCCCGCAAGATCATGCGCGGAGACGCCGGGGTCGACGGCGACGCCCAACGCATCGCCCAACTCACCTGGCTGTTGTTCCTCAAGGTATACGACGCGAAAGAAGCCGACTGGGAGTTCCACAACCCCGCCTACGAGTCGATCATCCCCGAACAGCTCCGCTGGCGATCTTGGGCACCCGACCGAAAAGACGGACGCTCCAAGACCGGTGAGGAACTGCTGACGTTCCTCAACACTGAACTCTTCCCAGTCCTCAAATCGCTGCCGATCACCGCATCGACGCCGCTCAGTCAATCCGTGGTTCGGGCAGTGTTCGAGGATTCGAACCAGTACATGAAGGACGGCATCCTTATCCGTCAACTCGTTAACCTGATCGACGAGATTGACTTCGAGGACTATACAGACCGGCATGCTTTCGGCGAGATCTACGAGACCTTGCTGAAAGAACTCCAAAGCGCGGGCAGCTCAGGTGAGTACTACACGCCGCGCTCGGTCACCGACTTCATGATCGAAATGATCAACCCCAGGCTCGGAGAGACCGTCGCGGACTTTGCAGCCGGAACAGCCGGGTTCCTCACCTCAACGCTCAAACACCTCGACGAACAGGTCGAAAGTGTCGAAGACCACGAGGCATACCGCTCCAGCGTTTACGGCATTGAGAAGAAGCCAATGCCGTACCTGCTTGGTGTCACTAACCTGCTCTTACACGACGTAGACCAGCCACAGTTCATTCACGGCAACTCGCTCGAACGCAACGTACGCGACTTCAAAGACAGTGAGAAGTTTGACGTCGTCACCATGAACCCGCCCTACGGCGGCACAGAGCAAGAATCGGTCAAAGCAAACTTTCCGCAAGCCTTCCGGTCTTCCGAAACCGCAGACCTCTTCATCGCGCTCATCACCTACCGGCTCAAACGAAACGGACGAGCAGGGGTCGTACTGCCCGACGGGTTCCTCTTCGGCAACGACGGCGCGAAACTCGCACTGAAGGAACGGCTCCTCAAGGAGTTCAACCTCCACACCATCATCCGCCTGCCGGGTTCTGTGTTCTCGCCCTACACCTCAATCGCCACCAACCTCCTGTTCTTCGACAACACAGGTACAACCAAGGAGACCTGGTACTACCGAGTAGACCTCCCCGAAGGCTACAAAGCGTTCTCCAAGACCAGACCAATGCTGAGGGAACACCTGGCCGACGCCGCTGAGTGGTGGATGGATCGCCGAGAGATCGAAGACGCAGACGGCAACCCCAAGGCCCAACGTTTCGCCGCCGAACAACTCACAGCGGGTGGCTACAACCTTGACCTCTGCGGATTCCCGCAACAAACAACCGTCGTGCTCAGCCCAGAAGAAACAATCGCTGATTACAAGACCAAACGAGCCGAACTCGACGCGCAAATCGACGCCAAGATCGCCCAAATCGAAGCGCTCCTGGCGGTGACCGAATGATAGCCGACCGCCTCCGCGCTGCCATCCTCCAAGCCGCCATCAGCGGCAAACTCACCGACCAACGACCAGAAGATGGCGCCGCCACAGAACTCCTTGAACAGATTAAGGCAGAACGCGCCGCACTGGTCAAAGCGAAGAAAATCAAGAAGCAGAAGCCACTTCCACCCATCACGGATGAAGATCGGCCATTCCCGATACCTTCCAATTGGGTATGGGCGCGTTTCGGGGAGGCCGCGAGGTACGCGCAACGAGGCAAGTCCCCAACGTATACCGATGTCTCCCCGTATTTGGCGGTCTCTCAGAAGTGTGTGCGCTGGACAGGATTCGACCCTGCGCTGGCACGCCCGTATGCGTCCGAGGCGTTCGCTGCGCTTCCACAGGATCGGATTCTGAGTGCGGGCGACATTCTTTGGAATTCAACAGGCACCGGCACAGTCGGTCGGTCAACTGTCCTGCCAGAGTCAGGTGACTTTGGCAAGATGGCTGCAGATTCGCACGTTACAGTCATACGAACCTTTCCAGAGGTACTTCCCCGGTTCATCGACGCCTTTATCTCGTCGCCGCACATTCAGCAGAACATGGACGACCTGACAAGCGGAACCACCAAGCAGCAAGAACTTAATTTGGGAACCATCCTTGAGCTGCCTCTTCCCATCCCACCGCTTGCCGAGCAGGAGCGGATTGTCGCCAAGCTTGACGAGGTTCTGCCGCTCGTTGACCAACTTGCTGAACTTGAGGGAGAGAGAGAGTATCTAGACCGCGAGTTCGCCAAAGCAATCGAACGCGCGATCCTCCAAGCCGCCATCAGCGGCAAACTCACCAAGCAACTCCCCGAAGACGGCACTGCCGCAGAACTCCTCGAAACCATCAAAACCGAACGCCACCAACTCGAAAAGGAGGGCAAAATCAAAAAGCAGAAACCACTGTCGCCAGTGTACAAAGCAGACGAACCCTTCGAACTGCCAGGGACGTGGGCATACCCCGCTTTGGGCGAGATTGTCACACTGATTCGTGGGATCACCTTCCCGGCGTCAGCGAAACACAAGGAATCGTTTACTGGGGCTGTCCGGTGTCTGACCACAGGGTCGGTGCAAAGTAGGTATTCAGACAGCGCTGATGTGTTCGTAGACGCCTCGTTCGTTAAGCGCTCCGATCAGTATCTATCTCGCGGCGATGCCATCTTGTCAACAGCAAACTCAACCGCGTTAGTAGGAAAATCGATCTACTGGGATGAGGCTCATGAGCGCACATTCGGCGGGTTCTTAACTGTTGCTCGTGCGATGGATAGCCGACCCGCTGCCACTCGATATCTTCATACAGTCCTACGAACACTGTTTCTTGGCGGTGCATTCGCCGAGAAGTCGACTCAAACGACAAACATTGCAAACCTCAGTAATAAGATCCTCTATGGGGTTCGGATCCCTCTACCGCCTGCGGCTGAGCAAGAACGCATTGTTGCGAAGCTTGACCGAGTACAGCCCCTGGTGCGAAGCATAGAGGAGCTGGTGTCGTGATCACTAAAGTTCACATCCGGGGCTTTCGTTGTTTCAAGGAGCTTGTCCTCACACCAGCTGAGATGACTCGAAGTTCGGGTTTCGAAGATCAGACTGCACTGCCTGAAGCGGTATGGGTGGGCGTTGCGCAGATACTCTGCTCACCAGCGACTACTGCCAGGAGGCGAGAAGGCGATGGGTGACGAAAACCGATTGTTTCGACAATTCGAAGCGAATCTCCGCATGACTCCGGCGACAGTCAGCGCGGTGCGCAATCGATACCATGCGATCACGCGGCGCATCAATGTGGACTTCTGGGGAACGTCCTCAGACACAGATCACTCCTGGTACGCCGGGTCATATGGTCGCGGTACAGCGATCTCGACGAGTGATATCGATATTCTCGTGGAGCTACCGCCCGGTGAATACAACGACGCTTGGGCGCGATCCCTGTTTGGTGGGAACGGGCCATCCGAGCTACTCCAAAAGGTAAAACGAAGTCTCAGTGCGACCTATCCCCAAACCAAGCTGCGTGGGGACGGACAAGTCGTCGTCGCCGAGTTCACAGATGGAGTTCGATTCGAGATAGTCCCCGTGTTTCGGGCAGAAACGCCCGGCACGTACCGTTACCCAGACACGCATGACGGCGGCTCTTGGCCAACAATGAACCCGCGCCGTGAGCTGGAAGTGTTCAATGGCCTGAGCAAGGATCACCCAGGTGGCCTGAAGAAGTTCTGCCGGATGCTTAGGGCGTGGAACAAACAGGGGCAGTACTTCAGCGGGCAGGCACTGGACGCAATGGCGTTCGAATACTGGGAACAGAGCCAGTGGGCTGACAACCTGCCATACCTATATTTCGACTGGCACACCAGAGACTTCTTCGAATACTGGAAGAACGAGTTTGCCCGTGGTGGCGTTGTTGTAGCTCCGGGTACACGTCGACAAATTGACACATCTGCTCCACCTCATATGGTGGATCTTCTAGCGCTTTACGCGGACAATGCCAAGACTGCGATTGATGCGACGGACACATGCCAAGCAACAGAGTTTTGGAGGCTGATCTTCGATGATCGATTCCCGAAGTCCTGAACGCGACAGACTGTATTCCCAGCTCGAGAACGAGTATGGGAATGTGGTCTACACTCACGCCGCGCAGGAAGAACAGCGTACGAGGCTTGCGCGCTCGGAGCGGAGAATCAAGACTTTCCAAATCATTTTTTCTGCGGCTTCAACTGCTGGCATCGTTGGTATCTTTGTGACGCAGCAGCAATGGGCGACGGTAGCTACGGGACTACTCACTTTCGCGCTCCTTGCGCTTAACTCGTATAGCTTTCGGTTCGAACTGGGAACGCAAATAGCGAACCATCAGAAGGCTGCCGATCAACTTTGGTATCTCCAGCGGCAGTACTTGGCTTGTTTGACTGACTTCAACTTGATGAGTGATGAGGAAGTCCGCAAGGAAAGAGACAGGCTTGTAGAACAAACCAAATCGATCTATACATCCATTCCCAGGACAGATAACAAGAGCTTTAACATTGCGCGTGATCGACTTCAGAAGGAAGGACTGAAGGAGTTCAGTCGAGACGAACTAAACCTGTTACTGCCCGAAGGTCTGAGACAGTGACCTCGCGGAACCATTTGGCGCGACGAATACCTTTTGGTGGAATGCACGTTGGCACTGGCTTCGTTGGTGCAGGCGATACCTTGGCGACGGGCTGCTCAACGCTGAAGCATCGGAGGGGCGGCACATTCTCTTGGCGGTCAACAACTCCCACGAGCGCTTTTGCCCCGAAACCGCGCGATTCTCGCCGTATCTCCAGGAATCGGCCAACTGCCGTTGATACGCCCCCTTGTATTCAATCCGCTCGCTTGTGCGAGCCCTTCACGGGGACGGGCACGTTCGTGGCGCGCCTGCTGCAGCTCGGCGTCATCCCGCGTGAGGCCCTGGAACTGGGCCTGTGGGCAAGTTGTTGACGGTTTGTTTATGCGGTTGTTGTCCAGGCCGCTTGGTGTAGTTCGTATTCGATGGGGGATCTGCCGCCCAGGCTGGTGTGGATGCGACGGTGGTTGTCGAAGTCTTCGATCCAGGTGTCGACCCCGGTGTAGACCTGGTCGCGGGCGTTGGAATCCGCCTCCATACCGGGTAGTGCCCCGCTCGTTGTGGTTTACCCCTGCGCGACCTCAGCCCGGATGAGGGGGATCGGGTAGGCCGCCGCCGAGATGGGGGAGAGGAACGAGTCCGTGATGCCCGCCGTGAACGCGTCGATGCCGAGGACCTTGTACAAGGCGTTGCGGCCGAACTTCGTCGAATCCGCGACGAAGTAGGCAGTCGATGCGATCGAGCGGACCTTCTGCTGCAGCTCGATCGAGTAGCCGGACGACGCGTAAATGCCGTCCTCCATCACCGAATTCGCCCCGAAAACGGCCGTGTTCACGCGGATGTGCTCCAGCTGATCGATGGCGGTGGGTCCCCACATGTGGGTTCGGTTCGGCAGCAGCTCGCCGCCCACGAACACCAGGTTCAGGGAAGGCTTCTTCAAAATCTCGAGGCCCACCAGCAGATCGTGCGTCACCACGGTCACGCGGCGCGCGTCAAGGGCTCGAGCCACCTCGAGGCACGTCGACCCCGAATCAATGAAGACGGACTGGCCGTCCAGGATGCGCTCCGCCATGGCCGGACCGATCGCGCGCTTCTCCGCGCGGTTCGGGGAATCCTGCAGGAACTCATCGGTGTCCTCGTCCTGGGGGATCGGGATCGCGCCACCGTGGGTGCGGCGTACGAGGCCGGCCTCGGCCAGGTGCTCCAGGTCCCGGCGGATGGTTGACACGTTCACGTCGAGAGCCTCTGCCAAGGAGGACACGGTCTCGAAGCCTGTTGCCTCAATCATGGAGACAATGGTGTCTTGCCGGGTCACGATGGTTCCTTCTGCTGGCTATGGTCTACGCGGGGTGCGACGAGGGGTACAGATGATGCCTGCAATAGTGCATCGTGATCGCCGCCCGCTTGACACTGTACCGAACTTTCGACGCGAATGTGCGCGATACCGCGCAACACGTGCATTTGCCTATATAGCCAGCCCACAAGGGCCTCTTTCGCTCAGCACTTGCGTATAACCGTGCGTTGAGATGCGTGTGGAAGAGCAGTTATCGGCAAATCAGGACGCCTGACGTGCGCGAAAACGAGTTGCCACTGCGCGATACCGCGTGTAATGTAAGTGATTGCGACGCGGGTCACGCCATAATGCGTGCGCCATCGCAGGAGATGGCGAACCCGAAACGTCGGACAACTAGATCACGAGGAAGTGACGACATGAAGATCGGAAGACTGACGGCAGCATCGGTGTCCATTGCATCGATGCTTGCTCTGACTGCCTGCTCGACCGTCGGTGGGACGGCAGGCGATAGCTCCTCATCAAACACCGGCTCCGCCGCGGGCGACTCCAGCAAGACGATGGTCACCGTCGTCAAGGTTAAGGGCATCGCATGGTTTGATCGCATGGACGTGGGCGTCAAGGAATGGGGCGCCGACAACGGATACGACACGCGGACCGAGGGTGGAACGGATGTAGCGCCGGAAAAGCAGATCCAGATCATCCAGGATCTGATCGCGCAGAAGCCGGTCGCCATCACCGTCGTCCCCAACTCGCCTGAGGCCCTTTCCTCCGTCCTCGAACAGGCACGCGCACAGGGCATCAAGGTCGTCTCCCACGAGGCGACCGGTATCAAGAACGTTGATGTCGACATCGAGGCATTCGACAACGCCTCCTACGGCGTCGACATCATGAAGAATATCGGGGAGTGCACGGGCGGCACCGGCAAGTACGTGCAGTTCGTCGGTGGCCTGACCGCCAAGACCCACATGGAATGGGTCGAGGCCGCCTACGACTACCAGCAGAAGAACTTCCCCAACATGGAGCGTGTCGAGACGCCCATCGAGTCGACCGACAACGAGACGGCCGCCTACGAAAAGGCCAAGGAAGTCCTCGGCAAGTACCCGGACATCAAGGCCTTCCAGGGTTCCGCCGGTAACGACGTGCCCGGCATCGCCCGCGCGATCGAAGAGGCCGGCCTGTCCGATCAGGTCTGCGTCATGGGCACCTCCATCCCCTCGGCCTCCGCGAAGTACCTGGCTACCGGATCGATCGACAAGATCTTCTTCTGGGATCCCGCCCTCGCCGGTAAGGCCCAGCTGCAGATCGCGAAGATCCTCGCTGACGGCGGCACCATCACCGAAGGCACGGACCTTGGCATCGAGGGTTACAACAACCTCCACAAGCTCGACGGCTACGACAACGTCTGGGTCGGCAACGCCCAGATTGCCGCGGACGCCGAGCAAGCGAAGAACTACGACTTCTGATCACGCAGCCCCGGCCTCGTGACACATCGGCACGAGGCCGGGGCGGGCGTCCCACGACAGCGCAGTCGACACGACACTCGAAGGAGAGCACATGCGCAGCAATGTGGATGAAGCACCGCGCCCCCACGGAGAAGGCGTCAGCGTGCAGCAGAACCCCTTTCTAGAGGTTCGGGATATCGTCAAAAACTTCGGCGGTGTTCGCGCCCTCGATGGCGTCAACATGGCCGTCTGGCCGGGAGAAGTGCTGTGCCTGGCCGGCGAGAATGGCTGCGGAAAGTCCACTCTCATCAAAGTCATCTCCGGAGTGCACGCGCCCGACGCGGGACGCATCCTCATCGACGGTCGCACCGTCTCCTCGCTGACGCCGCTGAGCGCCATGGACGCCGGCATCCAGGTCATCTACCAGGACTTCAGTCTGTTCTCGAACCTGACGGTCGCTGAGAACATCATGATGACCTCGTCGGTCACGGAAAAGAAGAAGTTCTTCAGCGCCACGAACGCAAAGAAGCAGGCCGCGCAGATCGTCGAGCGCCTCGGAGTCCCGCTCCCGCTTGACGCCGACGTCGAACAGCTCTCCGTCGCGGACAAGCAGCTCACCGCCATCTGCCGCGCCCTGGCCGGCAACGCGAAGCTCCTTATCATGGACGAGCCGACGACCGCCCTCACCCAGCGTGAGGTCGCGCGCCTGTTCATGGTCGTCGAAAAGCTGAGCGCGCAGGGCGTTGCCCTCATCTTCGTGTCGCACAAGCTCGACGAGGTCATGGCGATTTCGCAGCGCGTCACCATCATGCGCTCGGGACGCAACGTCATCGATTCGCCGGTCGAAGACCTCGACCGCGAGAAGATCACCCACTACATGACGGGCAAGGAACTCGACCAGAGCCGACGCGTCCCGCCCCTCGCCCAGGACGCCGAGGAGCGCCTGCGCGTCGAATCCCTCACCTCCCAGGGTGGGTTCGAGGACGTCAGCTTCTCCGTGAAGAAGGGCGAAATCCTCGGCATCACCGGACTCCTCGGATCCGGGCGTACCGAAATCGCCCAGGCCCTCTTCGGCCTCCTGCCCATCGACTCCGGTCGCGTCTACATCGACGGCGAACACGTCGAGGTGGGCTCCATCGGACAGGCCATCAAGGCCCACATCGGATACGTCCCCGAAGATCGACTCACCGAGGGCCTCTTCCTCGACAAGTCGATCGCCGACAACGTCATCGCCGCGTCCATCGACCACCACACCTCGAAACTCAACACGCTGCGCAAAGACAAGATCCGCCAAACCATCGCTCACTACTTCGAGTCGCTGCGCATCAAAGCCCCCGACGTCCTCGCCCCCGTGCGATCCCTGTCCGGCGGCAACGCCCAGCGCGTCGTCCTCGCGAAGTGGCTCGCGCGCAACCCCAAGGTCCTCATTCTCAACGGGCCCACGGTCGGCGTCGACGTCGGTTCCAAAGCCGAGATCCTCGACATTCTGCGCGAACAAGCGGAAGCCGGCATGGCCATCGTCATCATCTCCGACGACGCGCCGGAACTCGTCTCCTGCTGCCATCGAGTGCTCATCACCAAGGGCGGCCACATCGCCGCCGAACTGGCCGGCGAGGACGTCGATGCTCGAACGATTAGAAAGATGGTTGTGTCATGAACATGAATACCGTCGCGCGGCGCATCCTGCGCTGGATCTGGGGACCCAACCGTGAAGGAATCGTCCTGTCCGTCCTGGTCCTCCTGACCATCATCATGTCCGCGATCAGCCCCGCGTTCTTCACGGTCTCGACGCTCTTCTCCCTCCTGCGTTCCTCCATCGTCCCGATGATCTACGCGCTGGGCGTCCTCCTCGTCATCATCTCCGGCGGCATCGACGTCTCCTTCGCGGCCATTGCCTCGTTCGCCTCCTACGCCACGATCGTGTTCCAGCTGAGCCGAGGAATCAACATTGGCCTCGTCGGATCCTTCGCGATGGCGCTGGCCATCGGAGCGCTCCTCGGCCTGCTCAACGGCTACCTGATCTCCAGGTTCAAGCTCCCCACCCTCATCGTCACGCTCGGCACCCAAGGAATCTTCCAAGGCTTCCTCCTGGCGTACATCGGCTCGAAGTACATCGCCCAGCTGCCCGAGGGCATGGCATCGGCCTCAACCGCGAACCTCGTCTCCGTCGAAACATCAACGGGCGTCGCGCTGCTGCACTCCATGATCATCCCCGCCATCATCCTCGCGATCGTCATCGCGCTGGTACTCAGCCGGACCATGTTCGGGCGCGCAATCTACGCGATCGGTGGCGACACCGAATCCGCCCACCGAGCCGGCATCAACGTCAAACGCACCCAAATCTGGGTGTACGTCATCGCCGGAACCCTCGCCGCAACCGCCGGCATGGTCTACATGATCCTCGGCAGGTCCGCCAACCCCCAGGAACTCGTCGGCCACGAACTCGACATCATCGCCGCCGTCGTCCTCGGAGGCGCGTCAATCTTCGGCGGACGCGGATCCGTGCGCGGAACGATCCTCGGTGTGCTGCTCGTCCAGCTCATCAACAACTCGCTGATCCTCATTGGCGTCCCCAGCGCCTGGCAGCGCGCCGCCGTCGGCCTGCTCCTCGTCGCCGGTGTCGGCATCCAAGCGCTCGCCGCAAAGCGCAGCACGCGAACGCTGCGCGCCAAGAGCGCCCAGGCCGACCACAGCAACGCCGTCCCCCAAGCCGTCGAAGGATGAGTCCCATGAACAACACACTCCGCGACACAAACTCCCGGATTGATCGCTTCAGCGCCTCGCTCCTGACCCGGCTGCGCCGCGACCGGTCGATCGCCCGCATGGTCCTCATCCTCCTCGTGGCCATCGGAATCTTCTCGATCCTCTCCCCGAGCGTGTTCCTCACGGGCCTCAACCTGCAGAACATGCTGCTCGCCGTCGCAGAAATCGGCATCCTCTCTATCGCCATGATGATCTCGATGGTCACCGGCGGCATCGACCTGTCGCTCGTCGCCATCGCGAACCTCTGCGCGATCACCGTGTCGACCCTGTACACCTCGAGCGCGCTGGGCGGAACCGAACAATGGGGCCCCGTCATCATCCTCATCGGGCTGGGCGTCGGACTCCTGTGCGGCCTCGTCAACGGCGTCCTCATCGCCTACGTCGGCGTCACCCCGATCCTCGCCACGCTCGGCACCATGCAGATCTTCAACGGCCTCGCCGTCGTGTGGACGGGCGGCAAAACCCTCTACGGATCCCCCGAAGCGCTGACGGCGTTCGGCAAGACCGCAGTCGCAGGAGTTCCCCTCCTCTTCATCGTCTTCGGACTCGTCGCCCTCCTCGTCGGATTCATCCTCAACCGCTCCCCGCTGGGACTGTCCCTCTCCCTCGAAGGATCCAACGGGACGGCCGCCCGATTCTCCGGAATTCGTTCCTCCCGAATCCTCCTGAGCTCCTACCTGCTCACCGGATTCCTCGGCTCCCTCACGGGCATCGTGTTCATCGCACGAAACCCCACGGCCTCGGCGGACTACGGCGCCTCCTACGTGCTGCTCGTCATCGTCATCGCCGTCCTCGGCGGGACCAACCCGAACGGCGGTTTCGCCACCGTCGGCGGCGTATTCCTGGCGGCCCTCACCCTCCAGGTCGTCCAAAGCGGCTTCACCTCCATGCGCCTGTCCGCCTTCCAGTACGCGATCGCCCAGGGCGTCATCCTCATCGGCGTCCTCGTCCTCGACTGCGTCGATTGGAAAGACGTTCGCACACGCCTGATGTCAACGTTCAGGCGCCCACAACCAGCAGCCGCCCTCAATAGCGGCGCAACAGAAAGGAAATGATCATGAAGAAGATCATTAACAACCCCGACCAGTTCGTCGATGAGATGGTTGAGGGCATTCTCCTGGCACACCCCGATCAGGTCCGCACCCCCGGAGACGACAGGCGTGTCCTCGTCCGCGCCGACAGCCCCGCACCCGGCCGGGTCGGCATCGTCACCGGCGGCGGCTCCGGTCACCTCCCCCTCTTCAAGGGCTACGTCGGCAAGGGGCTGTGCTCCGGCGTCGCCATCGGTAACGTGTTCTCTTCTCCGTCGGTCCAGCAGTGCGCCGACGCCGCCAAGGCCGTCGACGGCGGAGCTGGCGTGCTCTTCCTCTACGGCAACTACGGCGGCGACGTCTTCAACTTCGACCTGGCCGTCGACCTCCTTGAACTCGACGGCATCGAGACGCGCACCGTCCTCGGCTGTGACGATGTGGCCTCCCAGCCCAAGGAACGTGCCAAGGACCGCCGCGGCGTCGCCGGCATCTTCTTCGCCTACAAGGCCGCGGGCGCTGCCGCCGAGCGCGGCGACAGCCTCGACGAGGTCGCCGCCGTCGCCCAGAAGGTCGTCGACAACACGGCCACCATGGGAGTCGGCCTGTCCCCGACGATCCTCCCGACCACGGGCGCCGCATCCTTCGACCTGCCCGAAGGGGAAATGGAAATCGGCATCGGGATCCACGGTGAACCCGGCATCCACCGCGGCCCCCTCGGAACCGCGGACGAGATCGCGGACCAGATCCTCGACTCCGTCATCCCCGACCTCGGCCTGGCTGAGGGTGATCGTGTCGCCGTCCTCGTCAACGGCCTCGGCGCCACGCCCCTCGAAGAGCTCTACCTGCTCTACCGCCGCACCCACCAGAGGCTCGAGGAACTCGGCGTCGTCATCGAACGCCGCTACATCGGCGAATACGCGACGTCCCTCGAAATGGCCGGCGCCTCGATCTCGCTGCTCAAGGTCGACGACGAGCTCCTCGAGCTCCTCGACGCCCCCGCCCAGTCCCCGTTCTTCAGGGAGGCATGACAATGCGTTCACCCGAACTCATCCAGCGCATTCAGGATTCGATGACGCTGCTCATCGAATCATCGGACGAACTGCGCGACCTCGACCAGGTCCTCGGTGACGGCGACCTCGGCATCACGATTTCCGCGGGTGCCCGTGCGGTCATCGAGGCTCTCAAGGACATGCCGACCGAGCCCGAACCCGCTCCCTCCGACGTCGCGCGCGCCTGTGCGAAGGCATTCGCGAACGCCAACCCGTCGACGATGGCGGCGCTGGTCGCCGGTGGCCTCCTCGCCGGGTCCAAAGTGTGGGTCGTCTGCGAGGACGTCACTGCCGTCGAGGCCGAGGCTTTCATCCGCGCGGCGGCAAGCTCCATCTCGCACCGGGGTAAGAGCCAGGTGGGGGATAAGACCATCCTCGACGCGATGGTCCCCGCCGTTGATTCGCTGGCCCGCAGCATCGAGGCCAACCCCGCGGTCGCTTCAGACAGCGCGCTCGCGGCGGCGGCCCTCGATAGCGCCATCGCCGACGCTGCCGAGGCCGTGGTCGCCACCCGCGACCTCCAGTCGCAGCGCGGCCGCGCCTCCTGGCTGCAGGACCGCTCGATCGGCCTCCAGGACCCCGGCGCCACCGCGTTCCTGCGGGCCCTAGAGGCCTGGCGCGACGCATCCACAGGCGAGCGTGGCCCCCGAGCGGCGGTCGTCGAAAACCTCTGAGGCTGCGGCTTAGCAGTTCGGTGAGGGGGGTGGGGTACCCGGTTGGGAACCCCACCCCCCTCACTGTTTGGTCGTGCGCCGCGGCGATGCTTCATGTTTGCCAACAAGCACCGTTAAGACTCTTCTGCTGTCGATTCTGAGTCTTGAGAATCGGCCGAATCAGCTGCGGTGCTATCGGCATCTTCGGGTGAGTCCGGCGCTAGGCCCCACAGCTTGACGAGATCAATCGTCTCGTTGTCGGGTAGGCGATAGTCGTCCAATGTATCAATCTTGACGACGGCAGGAATCTGGACGCTAGTGCCGGAAATGATGCAAGTGCCACGAGGAAGCGATGAAAGCTCGCCGAATGACTTGGCGTCAAGAAACATAACGCTGTTCTTCACGGACTCAAGGTCGACAGTATTAACAAGCTGATGAATGAGATGATGGTGTAACTGTGATGTGATGGAAGATGGAATCTCCGATGGGCGTTGTGAAACAAGAGTGAGAAAAATGCCAAACTTACGCCCTTCTTTTATGATTTCCTCAAAAGCATTCTGACGCGTATGTTGGAGTAAACTAGCATTGTTAGTACTGAGTTTTCTGAGAATGTTGTGAGCGTCTTCAAGAATGAAGTTCAAATAATGTGGGCTGGATGAAGATAAGCACTTTTTCTTGTGTGCGTCATACTCTATGCGCGCTATGATGTGGGGAATAAGTACCCGCTCGTCGGCAGTTGCATTCTCCAAATTAATGATGCGGAAAAGTGGTGTGTATTGAGAGTTGTTGGCGCTGAAGGTGAACCAGGTTCGAAGTGTATTTAGACGTAGGTATAGCCGTGTGATTAGTGATACTATCTTTTCTTCCACGTGCGAGTTGAAAAGTCTGTTGGTGTAATAACGGAAGGTGAACGTAATGGCAATACGGTCGAGTAGCGTCAAACGTGCCTCAAAGTTGGGTGAAAATAGTTTTCTCAGTGTATTATCTATGAATTGGCGATGCTGGTTATTATTCTTGAGATTTGTGGGAAAGCCGTTGAGCTGGTAGGCGTTTCTCGTGTCGTCAAACTCGACTGCCGAATAGAACTCTTTTAACTCTGTCATAAAATCATCATGGTCAGGGTCTGCAAGTGTGTGAATCACGCTAAGAAAGCCGAGTATGACGCCAATATCATTTGTTTGCACGCTGTGGTCGGTAAAAAATAGGTGCACGAGTCTTTGGGATAACTGAATGATCTTCTCAGGTGTTACGATATCCTGTAGGCATTGCAATATGAATGTATGTTCTGCTGTATTTGAAGGCTCGAGTATGTCAACCCAAAAGGCTTCATCGTGCAACAGGTTTTCGGGTAGATTAATTTGTTGGCAGGTGTTTGCTGGATTAGTGTTTCCATTTGGAGAAGGGTGATATATCGCTTTGAACGTTGTGTCACAGAATACCTTTCTTGTAGCAGGGCGAGAGTATTCACCTGTGAAGTCGAATAGTAGGAAACTGGTTGAGTTGAGGTTTGTGTCGGATTTCTTGAATATGCTCAATGTTTTGAATAGCTGTGTGTAAAGCTGTGTGAGAGTGTGCGACTTGCCTGATCCTGTGTTGCCGAAAATTCCGATATGGCTAGAGAAGAATGTGTTGATATCTAGGTTGATCGGAATCGAGCTGTTAGTTGCAAGATGGCCGATTGTAATCTGTGTACCCGGTTCGGACGTTGATACGTAGATCTTTGAGGCTTGCTCTGGGGAGGCTAGGTATGCGATATTGCCAATGAGCGGACTCGTTTGCATTCCTGAGACAAAGCGCGTCTGGAATGGTGATACCGAAGTGTCCGTTTGGAATTCGCCGAGCAGAGAGGTCTTTAGGATGCGTGTGTTGCGGTCGACATCCCGCTGGTATTCACTGTTTTCCCAAGCGCTACTTTCGATCAGCTCTTCTTCCTCAACTTGTACGACGAGGTGTGCGTAACCCCGCCGGACTACGAGGAATGAACCGATCGAAACGTTACTGATGATCTCCCCCTGAAAAATCAGGCTGGAGTCGTTCTTGTCTACATCCACAGTGATGTCAATTTGCCGCCCGCGTACCGCCGTGACCGTGCCGATTCGCAGTGATGAGATCTCGGTTCCCGTATGAGCGGTCATGCGCTTGCCTTTCGCAGAATATCCGCGATCGCACGGATATCAAGACGTTGATGGTCGTTTGCTTCGGTTCCGAGCGCTTGCCCAAAACGGGGACCGATCACTAGCTCGATGTTCGGGTAGTCCTTGGGGGAGTAGCCCAGGCATTGCGCGATCGTTCTCGTTGTGTCTTTGGAGTAGCAGAAGATAATGACCTTCAGGGTTGGATTCGCCTTAGCTGCTCGCTTTACGAGTGAACGGATGTGCTCATCTGCGAATGAAAAGCCCACCACAAGAAGGCTCGTGTTAGGAAGCTCCAACTGGTTCGACAGGCGCCGCAGCTGGTCGTAATATGTCTCGTTGAGAACGGTCGATGCGAACTTTCCTTTATTGGGGAACACTACGGCCAACTGCTTGCGCGCCTCTTTTAGGTCATTGAGCTTGCCAACTAGATTTTCTTCGCTGTTGCCAGGCTTTTTTGTGCGCTCAAATATGGCTTCTGCTTGGCTTCTCAGCGTCTCGAAGTTTGCAGGCATATCGGTGCTCGCATCTGTTGCGTTCGCTTTGATCGACGCTGAACCGTTTGGCGAGTCGGTAGGCTGGTGTTCACCAAATCGGCTGATCGCATCATACAGTTCCTTAATTTCCTCGAGTATTTGATAGCTATCATCGATCGTCAGCTCTTTGCCGTCATAGCGCCACGATGCGCATCCGTGAATCTTCACGAGGTTTGCCGATGGGATTTCGGTTCGGTATCCGAGGCCTATACCGTTCGAGAAAACGCGATTGCCGAACGTCTGTAGTGTAACTCGTCGGGCAAAACGGCCCAGGTATGCCGAGTTAGTCGGGATGCCGGCCGCGTCGAGAGCCAGATCCATGCACAGGTCGTAATTTGAGGTAAAGAACGTAACCTGTTTCGGCTTGTCGACAGATTCTCTGTTCGCAACCGTCTGAATCGCCTCAGTGCAGAAATCTTCGTAGGCAGCTCGGGTTTGTTGAATGTCATCTTCGGAATCCTTTTTCCCGTCATTCACATATTCGACATTGCGGTAGATGGAACCTATGAAGAAACGACGATCTATCTCCGCCTTGATCAGGCGGTAGATGACGTCACTGTTTTCCCCGAGGCTGTCTTTCTTTTCTTCGAGCTCGACGCGCAGCTCTTCCAGATTGCCCAGGGTTCGGAACGCAGGCATCGAGCATCCTGCGCCGAGGAGAAAGTTGATGTTCGTGCTTTCCAAGGTCTTGCGCAAGTCACTGAGGAAGTCCTGGTCTACCTCCCTGTATAGAACGTGCGTCGTGTCGTTGGTTGTGTGATGTTCAGGCACGGCTCTTCCCTCGTTGGCTCGTTGGATCGCAGAATCTTGTTGCTGAGACGTCACTTAAGCGCGCGAGTTGGCCCGCGTTTGCCTCGCCGTTCATGTACGTCGTTGTCATGTGCCTCACGATAGCTTCTTTGTCAGTAAGTGTGTGCGTTGAGCCTCAGGGCATTGCACATACAAGTGGAATGCTGCTCACCTACGCGGTTCATGGTGTTCTCACACAACAAGGTGGGGGCTCCCGTTTGGGAGCCCCCACCTTATGCTGTGGCGCTCAGCCCTCCGCCTCGAGAGCCTTCTGCTCCTCGGGCGTGAGCTTGGCGATGCCGATGCCCGTGGCCGCCCAGAGGAGGGCGAAGAAGATGGCGATCCAGTTGGAGATCGCCCAGGGCATGTAGGCCAGGGTGGCGACGCCCAGGGTGCCGGCCATGTAGGCGCCGGCCGACGTCCACGGCAGGATGGGCTCCCACACGGTGGCCGCGTCCTCGATGGTTCGCGACAGGTTCTTCGGGTCGAGGCCTCGTTTGATGTACTCGCCGCGCAGCATCTCGCCCGGGATCAGCAGGGACACCTGGCCGTTCGACGTGATGCCGATGACCGCCAGGCCAGTCACGATCGTCGCCGCGATCAGCGCGAAGGTGGACTTCACGGGCGCCAGCAGGCTCGAAATCAGCACGTCCAGCGACCCGGACACGGACACCGTGCCCGCAAATGCGATCGCGCAGAAACAGATCAGCAGAACGCTCATCATCGAGTTCATGCCGCCGCGCTCCAGCAGGCGCGTCACGTCCTCGATGACGGAGTCGGCCTGGAAGCCGCTCTTGCCGACCATGTCAACCTTGAAGCCGTTCACGGAGGCCACGACCGAGTTCGAGAAAGACACTCCCTGGAACACGACCGCGTTGAACATGGCGGTCGCGCACGACACGAGCATGACCGGCACGGTCGGCAGCTTCATCACCGAGCCCACGAGCACGACCAGGACGGGTACCAGCAGGAGCAGGTTCCAGTTGAACGCCGAATCGAGGGTCGCGAGGATCGTGCCGACCTTCTCGGGCACGGTCCCGCCCGACGACTGCAGGCCGAAAATCAGGTATACGACCGCCGAGGTCAGGAACGCCGGCACGGTCGTCCACATGAGGTGGCGGATGTGCGTAAACAGGTTCACGCCCGTCGCCAGAGACGCGATGTTCGTCGTGTCCGACAGGGGAGAGAGCTTGTCGCCGAAGTAGGCGCCCGCCACGATCGCGCCCGCCACCATCGGCAGGTTCGCATCCATGCCGACGGCAACGCCCATGAAGGCGACGCCGATCGTGCCCGCGGAACCCCACGAGGTACCCGTGCACAGCGACACGATCGCCGTCACGACCAGCGCGATGAGCGCCAGGAACTGCGGGTTAATGATCTTCAGGCCGTAGTAGATGAGCATCGGGATCGTGCCTCCCGCCATCCACGTGCCGATCAGGGCGCCGACGACGATGAGGATCAGAACAGCCGGCATGGTCTTTGCGATCTTCTCGGAGATCGCGCCGATGATCTCGTCCCACGTGTAGCCCAAGGTCATGGCGACAATGCCGGCAACCACGGCCGACGCGATGAGCAGCGGCTCCACCGGGAGGCTCGCCGCAATGTAGCCGCCGCCCAAAAGGACGATCAGTGTGACCGCGGGAATCGCCGCGACCAGGAGAGACGGAGTGCGGTGAGCCCGCTTCTCCGAGGAGGTGACTGACATCGTCAATCCTTTCTTTTTCATTGCGTCCGCGCGCCAGTGCGCGTCCGCTTAGTTCGATGCGAGCGCCGTGATCGCTTCGCACAAGCGCTCCAAAGCCCGCACCAGGTCGCGCTCGGGAAGCGCCACGTTGATGCGGAAAAATCCCTCGTACTCGGAACCGAAGTCCTCGCCCGGGGACACCGCGACCCGGGAGGTGGCCACGGCCTCGTCGAGAGAAGCGGACGAGGCCAGGTACGCCCGGGCATCCACCCACACGAGGTAGGTACCGTCGGGGTCGACGACGCGGGCCCGAGGCAGCGCGCGGCGCAGGTACTCGACGGCCACGCGCAGGTTTGCGTCGATGCGATCGCGCAGCTTGTCCACCCAGGCCTCGCCGAGGTTCCACGCGGCGATCGTCGCGGGAATCGCGAAGAAATTCGGGTTGTGCAGGCCCATGAGGCGCTTGGCATCCTCGAGGCGCTCCCCGAGCTCGCCGCGCACTGCGATCGCCGAGGCCTCCAACCCCGCGCTGTTAAACGTCTTCCCGGGGGACGCGCACTGAATGAGGCGCCCCGACTCCCACAGGCGCGGCGCGACGGCCGCGAGCGGCCGGTACCGGTTCCTGCCCGGCCGTTGGAAATCCGCGTGAATGTCGTCGGAAAGCACCAGCACATCCCCCTGAAGCGCGAGGGAAGCGACCATGTCCATCTCGCGCTCGCTCCACACGCGCCCCGTCGGGTTGTGCGGGCTGCACCAGAGCAGCAGGTCCGCGCCCTCCATCGCGCGGGCGAACAAATCCTCGGGAATCCGAGGCGTCTCGCCCGACAGGTCGAGGGGAACCCGGCGCAGCTCGCACCCGGCGCGCTCCACGACCTCGATGATCGGCCCGTACGCCGGATCCAGCGTCACGACCCGAGGGGAACGCCCCAGCGACCCCGGCAGGACGATCGAGCACAGGGCCGACACGCACTGGACGATACGCGGGAAAAAGTGCACGTCGCCCGGCTCGAGCGCCCACCCGTGGCGGCGCTCCTGCCAGTGGGCCGCGGCCTCGCGGAAGTCATCGAAGACCTCCGTGTAGCCGAAAATCCCCTCCGCGCACGCGTCTACGATCGCGCGCGAGACCTCCGGGCACGTCGCGAACTCCATGTCCGCGACCGACAGGGACAGCGCATCCTCGCCCAGGTGTGCGGCCAGCAAGTCCCACTTCGCGCTGTGCGTCCCCCAGCGGGTGATCGTCTCGTCAAACATCGGAGCCACCCGCCCCCAGGTCTGCCACGTTCAGGGCAGCCGCCTGCTTCGCCGCCCCCAGGGCGACGTACTCGGCGGGGGAGGGGACCTCCACCTCGGCCCCCAGGATGCCCGAGGCCAGGGCCCGCACCGCTCTCGACCGCGCCCCGCCGCCGACCATGACCACCCGCTCGATGGGCACGCCCTGCGCGCGCACCGCGTCCAGGGCCCCGCGCATGAGCGTCAACAGCCCCTCGACCGCCGCGCGAGCCACGTGTGCGGGGTCGCAATTCGCCAGCGTCATGCCCTCCAATGTGGCCGTCGCGTCCGGCAGATTCGGGGTGCGCTCTCCCTCGAAGTACGGGATCAGCCGCAGCCCACCCGCATCCGGAACTGACAGGGCGGCCTCGTCGAACTCCTCGTATCCCAGGCCCGTCACCCGCCTCATCGCGTCGATAATCCGCGACGCGTTCAGCGTGCACGCCAGCGGCAGCCACCGACCCGACGCGTCCGAAAAGCCCGTGACCAGGCCGGACGGATCCGACACGGCAGACTCCGACACCGCCGCGACCACGCCCGACGTCCCCAGGCTCAGCATCGCCGCGCCCGGACCCAAATCCACGCCGAGGGCCGCCGCAGCGTTATCGCCCGCGCCCGGACCCAGGGCAATCTCGCCCCAGCCGTGCGCCTCGTCCCCGTGCGCCACGACCTCGTACGGTTCCGCGATCCGCGGCAGCACGATGCTCTCGGCCCGCTCCTCGTCACAGCGCAGCGCCTGGGCGAGAATGTCACGCCGATACGCCGACCCCGACCGATCCACGTACCCCGTCCCCGAGGCATCCGACCGGTCCGTCGCCAACCCCTCCAACCCCAGGCGCTCAAAACCGCCCGCGATCCGCCACGTCAAATAGTCGTGGGGTAAGCACACCGCGGCCACGCGCTGGGCCGCCTCCGGCTCGTGATCCGCCAACCACCGCAGCTTCGTGACCGTTAACGACGCGACTGGAACCGAGCCCGTGGCATCGGCCCACCAGGCCTCGCCCGACGACTCGCCCGCGTGCTCCGCGATCAAATCCCGAGCCGCGCCCGCGCTCCTCGTGTCATTCCACAGCAGGGCCGGACGAATCACCTCGCCCCGCTCATCCAGCACGACCATGCCGTGCTGCTGGCCGCCCACGCTGAGCGCCCGAACGTCGTCCAACCCGCCGGCCGCAGCCACGGCCTCGTTCAACGCGTCCCACCAGGCGCGCGGATCCACCTCGGTGCCCTCCGGATGCGGCGCGCGACCTTCGCGCACCACCTCGCCCGACACCGGATCCCATACGACCACCTTGCACGACTGCGTCGATGAATCGACGCCCGCAACGAAAGGCCTCTCGCCCATCACACAACCCCTCGTCGAAGAGACGATCAGCCGATCAGGTGACGCATCGCCTGCTGGTACAGCTCCACGAAGTGGTACTCGCGCTCGCCGGCGGCCTGCGCGTCGAAGTCCTCGTAGGAGCTGCGATCCGCCAGGAAGTCCTCAAGGGACTCGCCCGCGGCCAGCGTGGATTCGCCCAGCTCGGGAACCGACGCAGCCTCGAGCAGCTCGCGGGTCACCGGATCCTCGCGGAACGCACGGGCCTTGGCCGCCAGCATCAGGTACATCTCGATGTTCGCGCGCGCGGACTCCCACACGCCCTCCATGCCCTCCGTGCGGCTCGGCTTGTAGTCGAAGTGGCGCGGACCCTCGTAGCGCGGGCCGCCGCCCGGGAAGCCGTTCTCCAGCAGATCGACCGTGAAGAACGCGCTGGCCAGGTCGCCGTGGCCGAACGCCTTGTCCTGGTCGTACTTGATGCCCGACTGGCCGTTGAGGTCGATGTGGAAGAGCTTGCCCGCGTTCAGCGCCTGCGCGAGCGCATGCGTGTAGTTCAGGCCCGCCATCTGCTCGTGGCCCGTCTCCGGGTTCAGGCCCACGATGTCACCGTGCTCCAGCTGCGCGATGAGGGCCAGCGCGTGGCCAACCGTCGGCAGGAAAATGTCACCGCGGGGCTCATTCGGCTTCGGCTCCAGGCCAATCTTGAGGTCGTAGCCGCGCGACTTAATGTAGGCGGCGACCGTGTCCAGGCCCTCCTTGTAGCGGTCGAACGCCGCGTTCAGGTCCTTCGACGAGTCGTACTCCGCGCCCTCGCGTCCGCCCCACATGACGAAGGTCGTCGCCCCCATCTCCGCAGCCAGATCCACATTGCGCAGGATCTTACGCAGGCCGAAACGGCGGATCGAACGGTCGTTGTTCGTCAGGCCGCCATCCTTGAAGACCGGGTGAGAGAAGGTATTCGTCGTGACCATCTCGATGACGAGGCCAGCCGCATCGGCCGCCTCCTTCACCTTCATGACGCGGTCGTGACGCTCCTGATCCGACGCGTCAAAGTCGAACACGTCATTGTCGTGGAAGGTAATGCCCCACGCCCCGACCTCTGCGAGCTTTTCCGTGTACTCCCACGGGTCTAGGACCGGGCGGGTCCCCGTGCCGAAGGGGTCGATCGCATTCCAGCCGACCGTCCACAGGCCGAAGGAGAACTTGTTGTCGGGGGTGGTTGTCATGGTGGTGTCCTTTCGAACGTCGGTGTTCAGTTGGAGGGGATGGTGCCGCGTCGTCGGTGGCGCTGCGTATCGTTGTGTGGCGGTGGATCTTGGTGCGTGTGCCGGTCCCGCCTGTTTGGTCGCGCGGTCGTTGCGCACCGTGTTTGTGTCGTCACAATTTATTTGTTGTGGGGTAAAACTTAATACCTGTGTGCGCGTTCGTCAAGGCCCTCCGACAAGTCCGTGCGACGGGTGGGCATCGCTACCCCGACACGGTAGCCTGGGTCCATGCCGACCCGTTCCGACAGCGCCAACGACGCCGGCCGCATCAGTCGCGGCCCGGTCGCTTCGCCGTGCCCCTCGGAGCGGGGGATGGGTGCTCAGAACCGTGGCGTGAAGTCGGAAAATGTGCGCGCATCCAACATGTCGACGGTGCTGCGCAACATCCTCACCTTGCCGGGCGAGGTCACGCGTGCAGGCCTCTCGCAGCGCACCGGAATGACGCGCGCGACTATCTCGCGCCTCGTGGACGACCTGGTGGGTGCTGGACTCGTGCGAGAACTCGAACCTGGCGACGGCGGTGGCCGTGGCCGCCCGGCCAACCGCCTCACCCCCGCGGAGGGCAGCGCCGTCGCCCTCGGCGTCGAAGTGGACGTCGCGAGCCTCGATGTCACGCTCGTCGACATCACGGGACGGGAGCTCGGGCACCGCCGGATTGAGCGCGATTTTGCCGACAGTGCGCCGGAGGAGACGATGGCGCTCGCAGCCCGAGAGGCCCACGCTCTGTTAGAGGGCACCCTGCCCGATGGCGCCCTGTTCCTGGGGACGGGCGTCGGGTTGCCGGGCTTGGTGTCGCCGACCCGGCTGGCGCTCGCCCCGAACTTGGGGTGGCGAGACATCCCGCACGACCAGCTACTTGCCCCGCTCGCCGACCTGAACCCGGTGGTCGTCGCGAACGAAGCGGACCTGGCGGCCTACGCGGTTGCTTACACACGACCGGGGGTGGCCGGTGGTCCGTCGACATTTGTGTACGTGTCGGGCGAGGTGGGCGTTGGCGCTGGCGTCATCGTCGATCATCGACCGATGAGCGGGGCGCGTGCCTGGTCCGGCGAAATCGGGCACATGTGCGCGGATCCCAATGGGCCGCTGTGCCGTTGCGGGGCGCGTGGATGCCTCGAGGCCTACCTGGGTGTGCGCGCCCTCGCCGAGCATGTGGGCGCCCCCGCGGGGTCCGGGCCGCGTGGGATTCTGCGTTGCGCCGGCCTCGTCGACGAGGCCGGGGCAAAGACCTCAGAGTCGCTTGCCGTGGGCGCGGAGCAGGAGCGTGCCCGAGCCGTGCTGGCGGAGGCCGGGGCGGCCCTGGGGCGCGTGTTGTCGGGGGTCATCAACGCGATGGACATCCCTCACGTCGTGTTGGGTGGAGCCGTCGCCGAGCTGAGTGGTGCCCTGCTGGATCCGGCGCGCGAGGAAATCGAGACGCGCACGCTGCAGGCCCCGTGGTCCTCGCCGATCGTTGAGGTGCTGCCGGATTCTGCGTCGCTGACGGTTCGGGGTGCGGCGTTCCGAGTGCTGGATGCGCTCGTGGACGATCCCGCTGCCTTCCTGGGTTAAGCGCGTTCTATCGGAGCGCTCACCAGTTGCCCAAGCCCAGGTAGTACAGCGGGTGGGTGAGGATCGCGACGACGCGGTCGCGGTATTCGAGGGGCAGCATCGGGTAGATGATGATCGCGGCCAGGACCGCGACGATCAGCGTCACGAGGATGCGTTTCTTGGTGCTCATGCGTGGCTCCTTTGTGTGGTTGCGAGTTCCATGTGGGCCTCGGCGAGGATGTCGTTGACGAGGTCGACGCCGTCCGGTGTGGCCAGGAGCGGGCGGTCTTCGGGGTGCTCGTTGAAGTGTCGCATGAGGGCGTCGAGGCCGGTGAAGGGGATGCCGATGCGCTCGGAGGAGATGCCCCATAGTCCGCCGTATGTGTCGGGGTCTGCTTCGAGAAACATCGTTGGATGGATGATGTCATCGATGGTGACGTTATCCGTCCACAGGATGGTGATGTCCCGGTCGTTGGAGTCTTCCTCGACGGACAGCAGCTCCGGGAAGTGGAAGGAAATTCCCTCAGGGGTCAGAGTTGTCTTTTGCTTGTCAGTCAGGGCGATGACGAGATCCTTGCCGGGGTTACGTGTGCACTCCAGGTAGGCCATGGACGCAACGGCGAACACATACATCGCGGCGTGGAAGGGCTGTCCGGTCGTGAAACCCGCGGCCATCGTCCCGCCCGCGAAGGCGTAGAGCAGGAATCCGGTTGTGATGAGCGCGATGGATTGATGGTTGCCCGGAATGACGATGGAACCGTCCTCGTAATGGGGGCGCGATGGCTAGAACGGACGCACACTCATTTCGACGAGGTGGGGAAGTGCTGCGCACAGATACAGGGGGAACCAGATAAAAAGCAGCTGTAGCGGGCCGATGCGAATGAATGAGAAAACCCAGTAGGCACTCACCGCCAGGACGGCGTTAACGACAATGGTGATCGCAGTGAGCTTCCACAAGTCTCGCGCAGCCAGGTCCACGCCTCGAGGAGAACTGTCGTGGGGTCTTCTTGCCAAAAATGAGGAAGGGCGAGCCGCGGCTACCACCCCACCTGGGCGCAGGTGACCTGCCTCCGAAGGGCGCGGAAAGGCTCGTTGTTCATGCTCCGACGCTACCAGGATTGTGACGGAGGCAGCAAGCATGAGTATCTGAGTGCCTTGCTGAGAACCAGAAGCCCTGATTCGGCATCTGATGAAACCGGCGACGCCTTTGCGGTTACTCGGCGGGGGATGCATGGAACCGGCGACGCCTTTGCGGCCGGAAAATGGCCTGAAATTGGCTGTTTTGTGCGAGCAGAGGTGTCAGCGGTTTCATTTCGTGTCAGTGATCCACCCGCATTGGTGTCATCGGTTTCAGGCGAGGCGGTCGACAGGTGTTGTGGGGCGTCTGTGGCTCCCGTCGGCGCAATAAAACTCGCCCAGCGGGACCGAATTCTGGGTGGGGCCTAGGCGCGGAAGAGGAGGCCTGGCTGCGGTGCCGGTGGGCGGTGGTGGGGCCTGGCCGGGCTTCGAGACGACGCGCCCAGCCACACGCCAGCACACCCAGCCCCACCGGTGTGGAGGGCGCCGGAGGGACCGGAGGGCACGGGCGGGCTTCGAGGCGCGGCGACGAACGAAGTG
>ERZ772904.74-NODE-74-length-32316-cov-5.86299_pt1 | contig 32316 bp, 39 predicted proteins | sample MGYA00512122_ERZ772904 | MGnify/ENA primary metagenome ERZ772904 (study PRJEB29015, sample SAMEA2738104) | human oral metagenome | biome: human oral; feature: human-associated habitat; material: saliva | place: China | collected 2269 ... | reverse complement strand
TATTGAACCAAATATACCCAAGAGTCTCCCTCGGGTATTAGTTCGTGTGCGTGACCGTTCCACTCAGCTACTACGAATTCGTCCTTGAGTTTCAGCAACTCATCTCGTTCGTAGTTGAAGTTGTAGAATACGATCACTCTGTGTCGTTTTGCAACGATCTTGCGCAAATGATCTAATCTGTTACCAGAAGAGTTCACACTACGCCGGAGAGCGTAACACACGCCAGCAGCGTTTCGAATCGGCTCCTTTGTCCAAGGATCAATCCGCTTCTTGATAATCGCATCATATTCGTCTCGATCGTAGGGTACATAAATATCCTTGCGATTGCGTCTCGTATGTCTCTCAGCAGGCATCGGCACGATGATGCGCCGTCTGTGGGATTCTAGAACGCCCGTGTTGAGGAATCGCTTCACCTTAGGATACTTCGCAAACCGATCCCAGACGACGTGCTGCTCCGAGAATTCGGTCCTGTTTTTGTAGAACCCATTCGCGATGAACAGGGGTGCGTAGTCGAGCCACGTATCCCCGGGTGTCGCGCTCAGTAAGATCCATAGGTTGTGCTTCGTTATCTTGAGAAAGCTCTTAACCCAAGAACCAGATCCAACAACGCGCTGCTCATCAAATATGAACACGTGATCGTGGTAATCCGCAAACTTCGAGACATTGTTCCAGCTCTCAATCGTCACCTCGTCACAGTTAGCACCAAGCGCAGCAAACTCGCCCTCCCATTCGAAAGAGTCTCGCTTCCGCGCAGTGGTGATCACGATGATCTTCTTTGCGTCTGCCTTTGAAAGGGCCCATGAGGCCCCTACACGTGACTTACCCGAGCCGACACCGCCGACTAGGACATTGCCACTATGCAGGAGCCTCAGGGCCTCTTCCTGATGCGAATATAGTTTATTCGTCATCGTCGTCGAATAGGAGACACAACAACCGCTCGCGAATCTCCTCAGGGATAGCGTGGTAGAACTCGACGTTCTCACGAACCCATCCGCCACCCGCCACCGAGCAACGAGCAATCCACTCCCATGAGAACGGACTCATCGCGCTGATGGTCGTGTAGCCGAAAAGCGAAGTACATTCCATCCAGTCGACATACCAGTAGCAGTCCTTCATATACGAATGCACCCCGTCAATGGTCGCGTCGTATCCCTTCAGCACCAGAGGCGAGAAGTCGGACGGCGGATTATCTCGAGGCGGAGTATCAAACGTCTCCTTGGTCTCATTGAGGTCAGGACCCATCATCGTCTTGAATGCCATGTTGAATATCTCCTATCTTGTGTTACATCCGGACCTGGGGCAAGAGCCCGCGAAGAAGGGCTTCCTTGATCAGCTCCCGGTCTTCCTCACTGAAATCGCGGTTGACGAATACTGTCTTCACAGTATAGCCATCCATCTTAGCGCGAGCAGTCCAAGAGTCACCGTTCGTGATCGGAGTCTTCCCCTCTGCGCCGAGAGATTTGAATTCGAAGAAGACCTCGGTATTCTTCTTGGGCGTATCAATCACGGACGTAGCCGAGCGCCCGTTGAGAAGCTCCACAGAGAGACGTGGTTGTGCTTCGCTTCCGACAACCCGGCCGTTCTGGAAGTTGATCCGAATGGTGTACGGATTGTCGTCTTCAATGACATTACCCACCGCTCGCTTCGCAATGGCAAGTACACCTGAGTTGATAACCGTCATAGACAAGGGGTCCCTGTTGAACTGAGCACCCGGGGTCTTGAGGTATGTCTTCATGTCGTTGGGGATCTGTGTCATCAGAGTTGTTCCCTTCCAGGGTTCTTCCGGAGTGCGTTCTTGATAGAGACTCGGGAAGTACTCGTAATCTTCGGGTTGAATTCAGCATTGTTGGCCCACCACGAGCCATACTTGTCGCCCTTACCGAATCCGGGTTCATTCTCATCGCCGTGTGTAACGGCGCGCATGATCCAGTCATCGCCGGCGTCAATCACAGTTTCCTTGGTGCTGTCGTTAGCGGATCGACCATCTACAAAGAAAACGATCTTGCGAACATACCAGATGTATTCCGTAGTCACGGGGTCACTACTACCATTGATAGTCTTGTTGACCTGTTCACCCATAACGATACCCTCGATCTCAATCGAGAAACCCGAGTAGTCGCCGTTAGCTGGGATGAAGCCGTTCTTGATGTTGACAACTGCGGTGAAGTTGTCACGGTCTAGCATGGGATCATCCGTGTGCTCAAGTACCGTAGAAAGGTAACGCGCAACATCCTGCGCGTCTCCCTTCTTGACGGTCTTGACCGGTTTAATGTGATCCTGCGACCAAGTACGGTCCCCTGGGACAATTGTCTCGAACCAGTTACTCATAGAACCAGTTCTCCTTCCTCTTGTAGCTGCGCCCAGATGAGATCATCTCGACGCCTCTGTGTTTTTCGTACATCCGATCGAGTACCCAGGAACAGGTTGTCGATCGAATTGTTCTCAAGGTCTCCGTCTGCGTGACAGACGTATAGACCCCTGTCTGGCCACCTCTTGTAGAAGGCAGCCCAGATCACCGATGCGACCGAACGTTCTCGAGCCTCACCGGGAGTCGTGTACAGCCGAACATAACGTGTTGCAGAGTTTCGACGTTTGATCGGCTTCAGGACTACACCAGTATCCTTACGCTTGATCATACCCAGACGATTTGCCTCATAATGGGCAAAGCCAGGCACTGAAGCCCAGTTTTCTGAGTCTTCGATGTACATGACAGCTCCTTTCATCTAAGACGGGGGCAGACCTTTTACAGCCCACCCCCGCCTTAAAATATGATCAGTCGAGATCCGCGTACTTCGCTGCGAAGGAAGCCGACTCGTCGTCCATCACGACATACAGCTCCTTCACATACGCGGAGATGCCCTTCTGACCACGGATATCGTAGACCGACGGGTGGATGACAACATCGGCCGTCTTGATCGTGATGTTGTCCAGGGTGCCGACAGTATCCTCGTTGAGGAGCTGCTTTCGACCACCCGTAACCAGCCAGATGGCCGGTGCGCGGAACTTATACGAGACCTTGACTCCGAGGTAAGGACGCTCGGGATCGAACTCACCATCCTGGTTCTTGCGGTACTTGACGTTCCAGCCATCCCTCACCAAATCGTCAACGAGATTCAGCGGAAGGGCAACCGAGAATTCTCGCTTTCCGCCCTCGGCGTTAAAACGCGTCGGAGACCCCGCGAAGTTCGTGAAGAGAAGCTTCGCGTCCTCGATGATCAGATCGGAGGGGGTGTTGTTGAATGCCATGATGTTTTCCTTTCTCAGCGGCATAGTGTTTCAAGATCGACGAATTGTTCGATCGCTTGTTTTGCCTCATCGGCGAGCATCTCGGAGTAAGACGTATCGACGTCCTGCTCCTGATGCATGAATCGGACCATCTCTGCTTCTTTCCAGCGGTAGCCCTTTGTCCCAACAACGGCGTCTTTGATCTCGCCTTTGTCATTCATCCGTAGTAGCTCAGCGCCCCCTCGGTCAGGTTTAATCGGCACAAACGAACCGACCTTACCAATGAAGTGGTCTCCGCTATCCGGGAACCGTAGATACATCGCCGTCTTGACCTGTTTGGTCTGTACGAAGTCCTCGAACTCAATCGGCTCCTTCGTGAAGAGCTTCTTAAATACGTAGGGCTCCTGGAACTGCTTACCAGTAGCGGTCCATTCGCCTTCATGAGGAAATGCGTACTTGGCGATGTAGACGGCCTTGTTCACGAGCACCATCTTGGCGTAGGTGGCCTCGTGTTCAAAGTCGTACCCATACCTCTTCCCGAAGTCCATCACCTTCTGAATATCATCAGGCGTGGCACCGGGAATCTTGATGGAGTCCGTCTTGATGTGGGCGACCGTCAAACCGAGCTCATCTTGCACATAGTGCTTGAGGTCGATCATGAACAGTGCACCTCGCTTCGCGACGATGTTGTCAACATTCCGAGGATCCCATGCAGGGTTGTCGAACTTAGCGCTCGTCAGCCCATACATAGAGTTGATCGGAATCTTGAGAGCCTTGCCGAGTTCATCGAGATCGTAGTTCTTCGCGATCTCAACAAGGCGCCCGTCGAAGAGATTGTTCAACGCGTCCATGTCCTTATGCTTAATCGCAACACGAGCTTGCTTGAGCTCGCTGTAGCGCTGAGTATAAGGGCCGAACAGGTTAAGCTGCTCGATCGACGTCGGGTGCATCGATGCCACATCGAGGAGAGCAACGTTCTCGTAATATCCGGGTTCCGAATATACGTAGCCACCCTCCCCCGGATCTTCGCCTCGGTAGGACGAACCCTTGAACTTGTCGAAGGTGTAACCCGGGAACATCTCGCTGAGGTCCGTGTAAACGAACTTCGACTTGTCGGGTCGACGCTCCTTACCAAACACCAGAGCACAGGTGTGCTGGTTGGTGGTGTCGTTGACGCTCAGACCGGAGAGCTCGGCAAGGATCTTGCGAGCACCCCAGTCACTAGCGAGATGATCGAACACCAGCTCAGTGGCCTCGACATCGTTCTTACAGTATTCGACGACGTCATCCCACTGACCCTCAGGAACCGGCTGGTCCCAAGGCAGGCTGTTCTCCTGGTGTTTGATCCCGAGCTCGATCTCCCACTTCTTGAGAGATTGCTTCTTCGTCGAGAAGTCGTAAATATCCGTGTAAGAGAGGTTGTATGCCTCGCGGAACGTTGCGTTCTTCTCGTTGTTGATGATCCGTTGCGAGATCTCGAATATCTCCGCGTTCGAATATCCAAGCGACGCGGCATACATGATGTGGTTGTCGTACTTACGGTTGTTGAATCCAATCAACCTAAGATCGAACAACGACTTCACTGCCTTAGCGCTGGGGTTCACAAGGAATCGAACGCTGGACTGACCCCTAATCTTGTAGCAGACGACAAACAGATTCGGGAAGACCTCAACATCATAAAATGCGATACGTCCGTTTCCTTCCTCTGCGATCTCTGCCTTGTCCTCGGACATGAAGTGCATCTTCTGGACCATCTTGAGGCAGCGATCCTTCTGATTTGTCGAAGACATCGCGAAAGAGGTCACCGCGTTGCGAGCATCAGTCACATCGTATGTGATCCCAGACTCGTAAGCCTCGTCAAGAATACTCTTGATGAAATCGACACTGGGCGCGGTGTTTGCGTGTACTTCCTTACGAAGCGCCTTAGCAATGAGAGCCCTTAAATGATTCTCATCCTGAACGTGCTTCTTGTTGATCATCTTTTGAGCCTTTGTGGGGAGGTCTCCCGGATAATCCTCGATACCTCGCCCGTTGTGAAGGGACAGTCGTCTCCGAAGAGACGAGTTCCCTCGGAATCGTTTGATTTCAATTCCAGGCGAATATTCAGCAAGGGTATCTTTATCGACAGGATATCGATAGATGAGGTGGATGCCGCCACCGCTTTTTGACGTTTCCGCATACGTCGGAGGCCAAGCAGAAGCAGCGCGAAGATTAGCATTGAGGTCTTTTTCACCATTGTCTCCTTTCAGATCAAAGTCAATGCAGATGTATTCTTCAGGCATGAGTACGTAATGCTCTTCGGATGGAACGATGTCTCGAAGTGTTGTGTCAACGCTTCGCCAAGCTTTTCGAGGGGTTCCGCTTGGAGACGAGTATTGAGCCTTGCATCCGGCGAAGTGTTCGTCGAATATCGAAGGCGTACCCGTCTGTAAATCGAGCCATGAATCGGTTTGTACGACCTGGGGCGTGAGATCATAGTTTTCGAATTTATCGTTGCGAAAACCTATGAACAGACTCCGATAAGACACTCCATCGATCATAACCCGGTCGCGAAATTCACGAAAATATCGACGTATCTCGGTTTTAAACCGGTACCTCGGCATCACATACTGGATCCCAGTTTCCGAGGAATATTCCTTATAATCTGAATATGCCTTAGAGAGAGTGACTCTGTCATCAGAACCCCAATCTTCGTACATCTCCATAACGAAGTTATACACTGGGTTGGTTTCTGAGATCATTGTCGTAGATCTGTAATTGCGGTAGTAATCCGGTCCTAGACTACGATACACGTCAATGCAGTGTTTTGCGAGGACCCCAAGTTCCTGATACACCCCGTCCATAACGTTCCGGTACTCATCCACCTGAAGTCGTCTACCGGATGGAGTCACGTCTAACAAACGCCTGGGAATACCTGAATTTGCATCAGTGATCTTGACCGGATTGTTCGATGCCATAATCAACATGGTTGAGATACGCACCGATCGCGGTTTCTTGAACTTTTCGTTGATGAGCTGAATCTCATTCGAGATTATCGAATTCAGACGGGTGTTCGTCTCGATTCGACTCAAGTCACCATCGTGTTCAATGGCCACTAATGGGTCATCAACAAAGGATGCCAGAGCAAAGGAGTTGCTTCGCTGGGCAAGCGACTCGGAGTCGAACGCAACGCAGTAATCTCCAAAGAGCATCTGCATCACGTTAAGAATCGTGGATTTACCAGAACCAGGATCACCATAGAAGACCAGAAACTTGTCGATTTTCCGACAGTCGCCTGTGAGGACTGAACCAATACTCCATTCGATCTTCTGACGTTCTGAGGGATCATACAGCGTATCCACGAGTTTAGCCCAGTTAACCGGAACACCATCTTCGAGCGAATATGGAAGTCGATACGAGACGTGATCGTCTTGGCGTATTGGAGTATCTGCGAACACAGGCACTCTGTCAAGAGGATGGTCTGTATTCACCATATTTTTCGTCCAAAGACGATACCGTTTCCAAACACCATCCCTATCTGATGCGCAGAACCTTGGGACTAGGTTTTGAAAAGGCACATTCTCAACGTAAGCGAGGACGTCTGAATCCACCAGATCGATAACGTCGAATTCGTTCTTTGACCAGAGCCCTGTCTTTGGATTCCAAATAGCTACGAAGTCCCCATCGCGCAACATAATATCGCGAGAATTCGTGTTGAGGAACCAGGGAGCGGCCTCCATCTCACCAGGTCGGCCTCGAATAGGAGAAGATTCAATCGTGTAAAAGTCCACCTCCAGTGGCCTCCTTTTTAGTGATATGGATCGTACAAGTTGGCCCACTGAATCATTTGGGTCGTAAGGGGCATCTCGAGAGTATCCACCCCGGGGATTCGGAAGAGTCCGCCCGTTCCGTTCCTTGAGTAGGTCCTGTACATCACACGTTCTGCGATGTTCAGAGCCTCCTCATGAATCTCTGAAGGTAGGCGCCCGTCGTCAGAATATGAACGAGCGCCCACGTTCAGAAGAATGGACTTTGTGAACGATTCCCGGTCCTGATACAGCATAGCCGTCAGGGTGTCGGTAATGCTCACGAAGACCTCAAGGAACGAAGCCGGAGCTTGCCTCGGCGAGGGCATACCCGTTTCGTAGCAGTATTCATCTCTCATACGAAGTGCCTGAATGGCCTTATCTTCGTCCTCAGGAATATACCACGTGAAATCGAGTTCGTCCCACACCGAAGCAAGCTCCGAGTAGTTCTCGAGACACCCTCGCTTGATAAGCCAGGATGCGTAGTGCATGTCAGATCTTATCCCAGATCATTCCGTCAACGTTGAAGTCGACAATGAAGTTCGTATCGACGCGAGAGTAGTCGTCAGACGGGACTCGGTAAGTGTTCGCATCGTAGTCTCCGAACGAGACATAGTTGTCCCCATTCTCAGAGTTCTTGATCCAGCCAACCACAGCACCTTCACGAGTGCGGGACAGGCCGAGCTGATCGTAGACCTCGTTCAGGAAGAGGTGACCCTTACGCTCGAGACGACGGTTCGCCCACAGCTGAACAGCAGCAAGAGTCTCGGAGGTGTAATCCTCGTTATCGTCCCAGCAGTTCGAGGACTCCTCGGTGATGATGCGTGCGTAAGGCGACAGGTCTCGCACCGACGCGATGACGGCGTCAACAACATCGGCCGCATCCGACTTGTTATCGGAAGAGAGAATCTCCTCAGCGGTCTTGTCGTAGTTGGGCAGCTTCGGACGGACGATCTTCTCGACCGTCTCCTTACCGAGTGCGTCGGTCATGGTCTTCTTGTAACCATCGAACGCGGTCTGAAGAGCGGTGTACGCCGCGCCAACGGCAGCAAGACGCTTCTTCGAAATCGAGTTCGAGAAGTAGATCATCGTGATGGTGGCAGCGCCGACAATCGCAGCGGGCGCACAGGTGTAGGCAGTATCAAGGATGAAGAGAATACGATTCTTCATCTCGATCTTGTGGACGTCCTCATCGGCGATCTGGTCTGCGTTTCGGATGCACTCCTTGCGGCGTTCCCAGTCGCGGCCCTCGCAATCCTCGAATCGAGTGCCGGCTCGCCATGCGAGGTAGCCAGTTGCGATGACGCCAGCAGATGCTGTAACAGAGAGAATGGTGGGGGCGTGCTTCGAGATGCGAGCCAGGCCCGTGTGGAAAGCGGTCGTGATAGACATTTGAATATGCTCCTTTCTGAGCAAATATGTTACTTGAGGGGTTCGGGACGGTCGGCAGAGACGAGCCAACCTTCCCTGATCTGTCGGATTTCGAATGCGTCGGTTGTGGTCCAACCCCAGCGCTCATCGGTGTATCGGGGCTGAATGCCGACAGATGACATCAGGTCAGCGACAGAGACCTGACCGTATTCTTCAATCCGTTCGGCAATGAATTCAATCACATCAACGGCATCGCCGCGAGTGTCGAACACTAGGTCCTCGACGTTCGTGGGCTTGGGCTGACGCGGTCCGCGATGTTCGGCGCGACGCGATTCGTAGTAACCCGTTCCACGGTTCGTGCGCGAAGAACTAGAATATGACGTGTATCCAGATCTCGAACGATGCCTCGGGTCGACTTCGCCGTACAGCAGCTGTTGAATACCCTGAGTCACCATGTCGGTGATAGCGTTCTTAGCAGCTGGGATAGCCACGTCAATTACAAGATGCTCTGCAATCTCTGGGAGATCCTGAGCGAAGAAGGTCCGAAGAGCTTCCTTGATGGCAGACTTCTTCTGGACCTTAGCCTTGGCGATAACCTTCTTCTCGGGGGAGGCCCCCTCCTTGGCTTTATCAGTGTTGCCAGGGAGGGAGACCTCAGTGGGCCGAGTGGGCTCGATGGGGACGATGTCCGGCATCAGTTCGCCTCAGCAATCTTGCGGAGCTCTTCGAGGGAAGCATCCGGGTGCTCCTCAATCAGCTTCTTGGCCTTACCCATGATGTCATCCGGGAAGAGGCCTGCAAGGAACCCGTTCGAGAACTTGGGATCGTTGCCGAGCTTGTCCAGAAGGGCGTCGAATGCGGGGGATGCCAGGAACGCCTTGGTTGCACGCTCATCCTTGAAGAATCGCGTACCGTCCTCAGAGCGCTCGCCGTATGCAGCGCCCACGAACTCCTGAAGCAGCTTGTAGGCATCCATGGGGGAAGCCTCACCGCCGTTGATGAGGGCGATCTTGGCAGAAAGCGGGGTGCGCTGGAGCTCCATGTTCATGAGCTCAGCCTTGGAAAGGTGGAAGTGGAGCTTCTCCTCGGTCTCTTCGCCGAAGAAGTTGGTGTACTTAACCTTGATGGACTGCATGTCAGTTGCCTTCCTTTCGAGAAGTGGAAATGATGTAGATAACCGCTCCAAATGCGGCAATCATGATGACCACAACCGCAGCGATCTCAGCATTGGTTCCGGTCTTAGCGAGCTTGGCCTCGCTAGGCTTGGGTGATTCGGCCGTCTTTGTGGGACGGGTCGAAAGTGTCTCAGAGTGGGAAGGCTTAACCGAAGGCGAGGGCGTTCCCGACTGAGGTGTTTCAATGGAGGAGGACGGCAGCGGAACGGGAGTCGTCGTGGTCGGGTTCGGAGCAGGGGTTGTGACAGAAGGAGAGGGCGCCGGAGTCGGCGTAGTTCCATCTCCAGTCGTCCCACCGCGAACCTCGACCTCGATCGTACGCTCGAGCTTGATCCCATTGACCATAGCGACATTCGTTGCAGTCTTAGCGCCTGCCGGAGTAGCCATCGGCTCAGGGGTGTAGGTGACACATGTCTTCGCACCCTCAGGAGCTGTGAACTCGATAGTGTAATCGTTGATCCGAATGGCCGTGATGTACACAGTCGTGTTGGGATCCCAAGTGTCACCCGTGGCGCACTTAACTGAGGTGCTCAGCTTCGTGTAGCCGTCATGAATGTTGTACTTGACGCCGGGTTCGGCGATCCAAGTGATCATCCAAGAAGTGGAACCATCAGGATTGACCCAGCCCCACTTCGAGTTCTCGGGCTTAGCGTCCTCGTAGTGACCGCTGTTGCAGTCGTTGTCACAGGTGCCATCCCAGTCCTTGTCACCGAAGGCGAAGGTCCAGGCCTGACCTCCGATAGAGATCTCGCCCTGTTTCTTGCCGACAACAGACTCCTGAAGGCGAGCCGTGGTCCACCAAATACCGGAAATATCGGTCTTAGTGGCGACCGAATCCGGGACGTTGTCCACCGTGCAGGTGAGAGTGCCCTTGTCAGTCTTGCAAGAGCCAATCCGGGTGTTGTCGTCCAAAGTGAACGGGAAGTCGTACGCCCAGTTGATAACACCAGACGTAACCTTGAAAGTCTGGCCGACCTCGAGCTTCTTGGTGGACCAAGAGCCCTTGACAGTCACAGGTGCAGAGACCTGGGAGCTGCCTGAGGAAATATGGGTGATCTTGGCATCGATGGGGTTGTCTGCTGCGAGAGCAGGGCCTGCAGATCCGCAGATAAGAGCTGCCGCGATACCAATCGTCGCGAGTGAACGATTCATGATGTGTTCCTTCCAAATATTGCGTTTTGTGTGATCACTTGTTCTTGTAGTTGCGGTACTCCTCGATGTACTTCTCAAGCTTCGGGCCGAAGGTCTTAAGAAGGAGGAAACCGATAAAACCGGTAGCAGCGATCTTGCCAGTACCTCCGCCGAGAATCTTGGTGATCGCGTTGATGATCATCATGAAGGTGACGAAGGCAAGGATGATGATGAGCATGACGATAGTTCCGAAGGTTTCCATTGTAGTGACCGCCTTTCAGTTTGGACAAAGCCTATAACCCGTGTTAGGGGTTATAGGGTCGAGGGTGTCTCAGTTCTGGGATTTCTTGTATGCCTTCTTACGGGCGCGGTTGGGATCGAGGGCGCAGCAAACGCCAAAGAAGCCAATCATGATTCCGAAGGTGTACATGGGAGGGGTCCTTTCTTGAGGGTTAGTTCTCATTAGGACTCCCGTTTTTTGTGTTCGGCCAGTATTCTGGAGGGTCAGAATACTCGATCGGCTCGTCTGTGAAAGTGACCTTATCCTTCTTGGTCACAGCTCTTCAACCGATCTTGAACCAGTTCGGCTGAGGAGCGGGGGTCAGTGCGACCTCAATCGCGGGCGAACCGGAGGGCAGGAGCACCGGACGGAACTCGGGCTTGATGGTCACGCCACCGTCCCAGCCGAGCTCATCGCCGACACCCGTCTCACCGATGTGAATCTGAGAGTAGAAGTCGTTCAGAGGGCAGGGGCCGAAGTTCAGCAGGTCCTCAGAGATGTTGTTGCAGTATCCACGGATCTTCTCAGCCGTGGAGCGGAAGGTACGTCCGGTGATGGCGTCCTTGCACAGGACCTCCTCGTCACCGAAAATGACCATCGAACCCTCAGGGAGCTTCTTCTCAGCGGCCTTCTTCTCAGCGGGCTTGGCGCCCTTCTTGATGACCTCGACCTGCTCAAGCACGTTCTTGCGGAGCTCGGACACGTTCATCTGAGAGATGGAGTACGCAGCAGCGAGAGCCTGGTACTTCTTGTAGGTGACGTTGTGCAGGGAGACGATCGCGAAGATCGTGACGCCCAGGCTGGCCGCAGCGGGGATGTAGGTCATCCAGTTGCGCTTGGCGAAGTCGAGCAGGTTGTCGGACACACCGTTGTCGTCGGCGATAGCCTTGGCGTGGGCCTTACCGGAGGTGATAGCGGTCGCAACGGAGGCTGCGATACCGAGACCCGTGATAAGGATCTGCGGGTTGTTCTTGATCCAGTTCATGGCAAGCTTGATGGTGTTCTTGATGGACATGATTGTGCTTCTTTCTTGAAAATATGGATGTTGATGAATGTCAGAGGTTGGCGATGTACTCGGCGAGATCGAGGCCGAGGATGGATGTTGCAGCGATCGGAATGAAGTTCGGATCAGATCCAACCGCGAGGGAGTCGACAACAATGTAGGGCTCGTGAAGCTCAGTGTTGTCGACGATGACGATATTCTTGGCGAATGCGCGCCGGCGGTCAGTCATGATGAAACGGAACGGGACAATCGCATACTTCACGTCAGGCTTATCGGCCTCATCCCTGGAGACGAGGAGTCGTTCGCCGACCCCATCCATGAAGTAGATGTCTTCGTAATTGTACGGCGCGGCGTGCACGGGCTTGACCACCTTGCCGCCGATATGCTTGCTAACAAGCACCCCGAGAGCAGTCGTCTCAAGGGGGTTCGGACGTATGGGCTCTGAGTGAGCAACCGAGATCGAGACGAGCGATCCCTCGGGAACGCTGAGGTCGACTTCGGAGAGGTTGAAGATCTTTCGCATGGTCATGGTTGTGCTTCCTTTCAGGATAAAGCCTATAACCCGTGTTAGGGGTTATAGGGGGTGAGAGTTCTCAGAGGAGCGGGTCACTCATCCGAGTCGGAGGAGTCCGAGGACGCTCGCAGACCGGCGACGGTGATAGCGCCAAAGAAGATAGCGACGGAGGACAAGGCGGCAACCTTGGCAACCGGGATGCTCTTTTCGGCGACCGTCTGAATGCGGTCCATAAGAGTGGTCTTCGGGGTGGTCTCTTCGAGTTCGTTCGAGTTGGACATGGTGAGATCCTTTCTTGAGTGGTTAGTTCTCATTAGTATCAGGGTACTTTTTGCGGAGCTCTTCGACGAGCTCGATCACGGGGTTCTCCTGATGCTCAGCAATGGTACCGAGTAGCTTCAGACCGAACAATACAGCAAAGGGTAGGGGGATGATGACGATCGTCAAGAGAATTGCAAGCATGATTGACTCCTATTTTGACTTTTTAAAGCCTATACACCGTGTATGGTGTATAGGTGTGGGTGAGATCAGTTCTCGTCGGGGTACTGCACCTTGAGGTGTAGCAGCCGGCACAGAATATGGTTGGCCTTCTCAACTTCTTCCGGATCGTCGGAGGTGTAGGAGGTCTTGAACAGAGACTTGTAGTACTCAGTGGTAGACCAGCATCCGTACGTGTGGCCGATGATCAGGGAGATGAGGGCGACAACAGTAATGCCGTGGGAGTATTTGAACATGGGAGTTCCTTTCGGAGAGGGTTGATAGTTCTCATTATTAATTGTGTAACGTTTGTGTTAGTTAAAGCCTATAACCCGTGTTGGGGGTTATAGGATTGAGGGTTCAGTTTTCTTCAAGGTCGGGGAGGTCAATGGTGAGCTTGAGGTCCTTGTTGATGAGCTCCACGCAGAGCTTGCGGAGCATCTGGTTCTTACCGTAGCAGGCGTAGTTGAACATCTTGCTGTAGAATACAGTGCGTTCAATCCTGCCGAGGTTGTAGAATACAGGTGCTGCAATCGCGAGGGTAGCGGCGGCAACGAAGGAGTAAGCGTACTTCGACATGAGAGTGGTCCTTTCAAAGAGGGTAGATAATTCTCATTATTCGCCGCGTAAAATATGCGCTGGACAAAGCCTATAACCCGTGTTAGGGGTTATAGGATTGAGGGGTTTCAGTCATTGAGGTCGTGATCGATGTCACGCATGAGGTTGTCCAGCACCTCATCCTTGGTCTCACCTTCAGCAAGGTCGCGGTATGCGCGGACACACGAGGCGGCCACCTTCTTGATGGTGGTCTCGTAGCGGTCAGCAACATAGGCGAGCCAGATGTTGTAGGTGAAAGAGAGGGCGAGGAGGATGCAGACAGTGATGGTGAGTGCGTTGAACATGATGGTTCCTTTCAAAGAGGGTTGATAGTTCTCATTATTAGTTGTGTAAAGTTTGTGTTAGTTAAAGCCTATAACCCGTGTTGGGGGTTATAGGTCTAAATATTCAGTTGTCCAGAAATGTTAGGTAACCTGCGACAAGCGTCAGGAAGATTGCCCAGGCAGGCACGACAAGCGTGCTGATAAAGGCGAATCCGTTGAGGATGGTGAAAGCTGTGTAAAGCATGGTTGTTCCTTCCAAAAATGGATGAATAGTTCTCATTATTCGCCGCGTAAAATATACGGTTAGAAAAAGTCTATAATCCTAGATTTTAGGGTTATAGACTTTCGAGCAGTTCTACTTACGGAACTTCAGCATCGAAAATGCCTTTGAGGCAAGAACGTGTGTCTGCTCATAGTTGAGGACCGCCATAAGACCGAGCAAGTACACCACACCGTTGGCAATGGTCTCGGACGAAGGCATAAGCTTCTCTTTAAGGTCATTATCCTTAACGAGCTTGTGCAGTCGTTCGAGGTTACCAACAGCGGTGGTGTACTCACAGGTCGACGGGTCCTCTCCACCGAGCCAGTTAAGCACCTCGTTCTCGAGGTCCTCAGGTTCGTAGAGGCGTTCGACGTTAGACATGGTGAGTCCTTTCGTGTAGAGTGGGTAGTACTCACTATGCCGAACGTTTTTCTTACGCCTCAGGCTTGGCCACCTTCAGGACGATGGTGTCGCCGTCCTTAAGGTTCGCAGGCTCAGCCGTGAAGTCCGCGTAGACTTCGTCATGCTTCGTCACAACGAGATTGCCGTGAGTCTCTGGGGTGTAGTTCGTGGAACTGACCCCAAGAGCTGCCCCGAGGAAAACACCGAACGCGGTGATCGTGGCGGTCGCCTCGTTGGTGTATGGGACGCCCCACACGATACCGACCGCATTGACAAACGTCGCGAGTGCGGGGATGACGATAAGCGCGATGCGTTTGAGAATATCGTAGGTCTGGTTGTTCATCGGTTCTTCCTTCCTTCAATGCCGTTAGGCATCATGGGTAGTTCATCTACCTGTTCGAATACGCGACGAGCAAGGCCGTTGCCGCCAAGAGCAGAATATATCCGATACTCTGCTTCGTATTCTTCGTACTCGTCCATTGTGATGTATCCACGCTCGATGTATCCACGTCCGAGCGCGATGAGCTGATTTCGTGAAACGGACAAAAGAAGCATAGCCGAATTATTGTTGTGATCGGCTTTTGTCTTTGCCCACGCCCAGATGCCGGAACCACCGAGTAGTGCTGTTACAGCTGGGTTCGCCATTTCGGCGAGCTTTGTCAGATCCACTTATCAGTTACCTCCTGTCCGTTTTCATAGAATCGATCTGGTTGGATCTTGATCGAATATGTCGTTAAGTCGCCACCGCTTACAGTTCTCTCGATGACGTAGCCGGTGAACATAACATTAAGGATCGTCCCTTGAACCGGGCGCCCAATCGGCAGGCTATAAAACCGTTGCGACTGAACTTCGGCGATGTCGACTGTTACTGACCTAAGGGGCTCACATCGAATTTCTTCGGTAGTTTGACCCCATTCCCGATCGTCGCTACCAGGGACCCCCGATTCGTATCGATACACGCCCTGCCAGTCGGTGGTATTTTGCATGTACGGGCGATTTTCGTACCACGTACGGATTCGGCCTCTAGACGCCATCTTCCATCTGCCGTAATCACTGGTCTTTCCAATATACCAATGTGTTGGGGCGCCAGGGAGACGTCTGGTCAGTCTAGACGTTACAGAATCTAGAGGACCCAGATCGAGAATCCTTTCACTATCATTCAACGACTTGGCGTACAGGGTGATGTCCAAGTTGTTATAGTTACCGTCGGTCACTGAGATTCCCGTAGTGAAATACAATTGATTGTACAGCGCAGCGTTGTACATGTCATCGTATATACTCGTGGATGGGTCGAACTTGTCCTCATAGCTGTTAAGGTCTGACGGAACTGAAGCCCTCAACCAATACACAAACCATCGATTGGGGTCTTTGTTAATATCATCCAGCAAACGTTTAAAAATCCCAATTGGGGAGAACGTATTCGGATACAAATTCTCGTAAGATCCGCACTTGTTGCGGCGCTTCAGTAATTCCCAAACAGAGATACAGCGAACTTCGCTAATACCATTTGATTCATACGATATTTCCTCAACCACGAATGGAGTTGGTGTTGCTACGAAGCAGCACGCTATGGTCCCGGGAGGATACGGGAACGACCCGTTGCATCTAAACGTCATCGAAGCGGTATATAATCCCTCCTTGATCAACGTATCGAAAACTGGGATCGTTGAAAACGTTCCCATCGATTTCCCGGCGAGCACCTGAACAACATTAGGCATTGTTAAAGACTCTTTCTTGTCATAACCATTTCTAATTTACAATAACCTTTACCCATGTTGTCAAGATCGATCTTGGGTGGTTCCCTAAGGGTGCCCAACCAAGATACCAAGCTCCTAATGTCGAAAGATGGATATGATTCATACGCGTAGCATGCGGCAGCATTCGCATCGTATCCACCCGTGATAGAGAATCGTCGAGTTCCGTCGATTAGGCCGTACATCGAGAACACTCCAGGGTTGCTGGATGAGTTACCCTGAAGCATAGCCGCAAACATATCCATATCGCCGTCGAAAACTCTATACTTTGAATTTCCAATGGCCGGCAGAGACAAAGTTAGTTCGCGGATATCGACGGGTCCAATTTGAGGGGCGATCGATTGGATCGTCGAAATAATATCGCTCTTGGCCTGTGACCAATTCTGGTCCCCCAACCCCATGTACAGTGTAAACGAATCACCATACATGACTGGCAGTTTCGTCGAAACAGTAAACTCGATAGTTGATGGAACTTCGCTATGGTTGTACTTAAGTTCGCGAATAACGCAGGATTGATCAAACGATGAGACCGAACCGAATGTGAGAGTCGGTTTGGTATAGGTTGTTGTTTCCTTTGGTTTGTATTTGATGATCGGAAAGGCGAGTTTTGGGTCGCTGAGTTCAACTCGAGAAATCCGCTTGGATGAAAGATAATCGAGGAAGTACCTGGCAGGGCGCTCGGGAATAGGGACAGTAGGCGTCAGACGCATGTTAATGTCGATGTATTTTTCAGTCATCGACGTAACGACATTTCCTGTAAAATCGTATTCCCGATTCGGACCAAAAGATCCGTTTAAGATCTGGGCGACCCACCCCCGGTCTACACGATTCAAATACAGCGGTAGTTCCAAACCATAACTGTTAAGTATTCGAACCTTTGTGTATGTCATGTGGGTTAAATCCTCTTCATTCGTTCGAGTTGGCGCTCAGTTTGACGGTATAGGTCATTGAGATCGAGCGCCTTTGGTGATTCGTTGTATTGGTTGAAGACCATCGGCTTCTGGTTGTTGCGCAGTTCGTCTCGAAGCGCTCGAATCTCCTGCGCTGTTTGGCTGCCATTTTGAACTGATGTTCCGACAACATTCGCATGCAGGTCGTTCATCGTGAGATCTTGCAGACCATTCACCTCAGATAGGTCAACAGTCGGCTTGATAACCGGATTCCAATCGGCATCCAGGTTAGCCATCGCATTCACCATGTCATCGCCGAGACCAGACATTGCGTCAACCGCGTCAGACTGGTTCTTGTCGATACCCTGCACAATACCTGCCACAATGAACCCAGCCGCAGTCGCGAATACACGCGAAGGCGAGTGGATACCAAGAGTACTCTTAAACGAGCTAAGAGCACTCGAGGCAACGTTGCGCAGCTTATTGTAAAGAGCTCCGGCAGCGCCAGACACGCCGTTGACAACACCGTTGATGATGTTGCGTCCGATGGAACTTGCGTGCGGTGCGAACGTATTGGCCATGCCAGTCAGACCATTCTTGATGAATCTGATGATGGCAGAGATCAGTTTGTTAACCGCAGCTTGAAGCTCTGGTCCATTCTGATCGATTGCGTCAGCAAATCCATTGATGAATGTAATAACAGCGTCCCACGCAGCGTTGATGATGATCACAGACTGAGCTGCAATACCATTGATCATCGCGGCGATGAGGTTCGCGCCAGACTTCATCAGATCAGGGATCTTAGTCGCAAGACCATCGAGCATAGCTTGTATCAGTGCCAGGAAGGCCTCGATAATCAAGGGTACGTTCGCCTTGATCAGATCGACGAATCCGGTCAGAATCAACTGGAATGCCGCAGAGAACTGGGGGATGTTCTCGCCGATCGCCAAGAAGAACTGGCCCAACATATCAAGGATCGTTTTCAAGAACTCAGGCCAGGCATTGCGAAGGGCCTGCAGAATGCCGGAGATTGTGAGTGTAACGATCTGAACGAGTTCAGGCATCTTCTGCTTGATGATTTGATAGATCTGACTGATGAACTGCCTAATGGCAACACCAGCCAAGATAATCAATTCATTCACAGCAGGGATGAGCGACCGAATTAGCGCCGTGACGGCGTTACCAAATGCTGGTGCAGAATTCTCGAAAGCGGTGAAGACACCGATCAATGCTGCCTGGATGGCTGGTGCTGCTGCTGCGATGATCGCCGCCGCCGCCGCAATACCCGCTGCGATAGCGGTAATACCTGCAGCAATGGTCGGCCCTGCTAGCGCGACAACCGATACGAACGTAGTCAATATCGCAACCAGAATTATGATCGCTCCTATGATGCCAATCACAACTAGACCGAGCACACCGATTGCAACCGCCAGGGCAATAAGACCGGGGGCTGCACCGACGGCGAGATACCCCGCCGCAATCAGAATACCCAGACCGACGCCGATCGCCAAGAGGCCGTTACTAAGAGCGTCCCAACTGAGACCGGCTACGTTACTTAGAGCGCTCGTGAACATGTTCAAGGCAAACGCCAGTATCGTCAACGAAGCAATGCCGAGCAACGCACCTTGAGATGCGTATGCCACTGCGACGATAGCCGCGACGACAAGTAGCAGCTTACCCATCGAGCTGAGGATCTCACCCCAGCTATGGTTTGCCATTTGCACGATCGCCCCAACAGCGATGTTCATCGCGATTGCGGTCAGGATCAAAGCCCCAGCTCCGGCAATGGCTGTCGGAGGCATCAGATTCGCGATAGACACAAGAAGTAGGATTACTGCGGACAAACCGACTATTCCTTGGAATAGTTTGCTCATGTCCATGTAACCCATTACTGCGACAGCGCCCACAAGCATCTGAATCGAGAACGCGAACGAGATCATCATCAGTGAAATGGCTGCCATTTTGCCGAGATCACCAGCGGCCTTGTTCATCAGAAGAACGAAGCCGGCCAGAATTCCCATAAGAACTCCGACAGCGATGACTCCCTGGGCGATTACCTTGATGGGGAGCAGGCCCAGCGCGATAATCGGGATCGTGAGCATGTTAATCGCAGCCGCCATGAGAATCATGGTTCCGACGCCCTGGATCATAGTCTTGGAATCCTTGGACAGGAGTTTTGCGGCCGTCGTCATACCCAGTACCAGTACCATGACAGCACCGATACCCTGTGCGACAGTGCTCAACTTCATAGATCCGAGGATACCTACCGAGATCGACATCAGCAGGACTGCAATAGACAATGCCGTGATGGCACCGATAACGCCTGCGATCTGCATCTTGTTGATCTTCATCTCGCTGATCTGAGTCAGAGCGATGAGAAGGATCTTAGCCAAGACGCCAATGGCGACCGCACCCTGAATGAGTCGAGGTGCTGGGATCATCGCAAGGATGAACAGCGAACCTGCAAGAATACCAACGCTGATCGCAATTTCGCGAAGAGCCTTGGCCTTGATAACTTCCTGCATGGACTTTAGAGCACTGGTCATCGAGTTGAAGACGCCAGCAATCGAATCGCCGATCTTGCCAAACTTGTCGAACATTCCACTGAACGAGTCTGTGACCTTCGTAAACTGACCAAGCATGGTCTGAAGGGTCTTGAAGCCCATACCCAGACCACCGCCAAGCAGGATTCCACTCAATAGATCAGAGATCGACAAGTCCTTGAGGCTGGAGCCGAGACCAGACCAGAAAGTCTGGATCATCGATCCGGCGTTGCTAAATGCCTTGCCGACGTTCTTCTTGAATGAGTCGAACGCCTGAGATTCAGAAGCGAACTTCTTGATACTGTCGATACCCTTGGTAAGCCAGTCGATCAGATTCGCGATGGCCTCGACAACAGACGCACAGAATTCGACAATGCCGGTAGCAGCGGTGTAGATAGTCCCGCCGACAACCCCGAGAGTGTCGAACGCATCCGAGGCCGCCTTCCCGAAGGTAGACAGGCCACCCGCTGCTCCGTTCGCCTCGTCGCTGAATCCACCAAATATAGACTTGGTCAGATCCCCGAGCTTCCCGAACAAATCGATGATGCCGTTGATGAGAGATCCGAAAGGACCAAAGGCATTCATCATGTTCTTGAAGCTGTCGCCGATGGACGACAGGAAGGTGCTGTTGTCGAGATGCTCCCCGACGTGTGTGAAGATGTCCCCGAGGGCCTTACCGAAATCCTTGACTGCCTGCACCTGTGGAGCAAACGTCTTGGAGATGGTATCACCAGCTCGACCGAAGGCCTTACCGACCCCGGAGATCGAATCCTTCATCCGCTTAGTCGTTTCAGACCAGACTTCTGCCATCCTGGGAGACGCGTCGTCCCAGAACTTCTTAATCCCTTTACCAGCGCTCTCGACGGCACCGCCAAGGTGCTTGCCGATGGTCTCGCTGATCGGGAGAATTGAATCCGAGAAAGCTTTGACCTTCTCAGACCACTTGGGTCCGATAGCGTCTGCGAGCTTGGTCATGTTCTCGAGGAACCCAGTCCCAAACCCGCCGAAAGCGGACTTGATCTTCTCCATCGGACCACCGGTTCCAGATGCGAAACCGAAGATCGCGCCAAAGACGTTTGAGACCGCATCGCCAAAAGGCTTGAATACGTTGTAAGTAGCCTTCTTGATCGTCTCGATGAATTCACCGAGCGGCTTGAGCACTGCCTCGATGACAACTTTGAGACCATCGAAGATCGGAGTGATCGTGACGTCCGCGATGGCGTACATCCAGTCAGCAAGTTTCTGGAACTTGTCAACAATCCAGTCGAGGACCTTGGATAGGCCCCCGAGGATGTCGATACCACCAAGCATCTGACTGAACCAGTCACTGAAGACGGAGACGATGTCACCAACCTTCGCGGAGATCAGGATCATCGGCTTGATGAATACGCCAGCAAGGATCATGCCAATCTTGAATGCGGCCACGCCAATCTGGACGATCGCTGATGCAAACCCGATGAGGACCTCAAGAACTGGCGAGAGCAATTCGCCTGCCATTTTGAAGACCTTACCAAGGTTGTTGGCGAAGTCATCGGACATCATCAACCACTGGGAGATCGAGTGACGGAAGTAGTACGAGAAATCGTACAGAGCCTTGCCAGCATCTCCTTGGAACGCGCTGAAGAAACCTTCACCGATAGCCTTGAGTGGTTTGGCGATAGCGGTCCAGAGTTCACCAAGACCATACCACCATTCCTCCCAACCACCGAGTTCATCCCAGCGGTCGAGAATCCCCTGAAGTGCATCAAAGAAAGTTCCAATGCCTCCGTTCACCACGTCGGACACAGCGGTCCACATGGTGCGGGCGCGTTCGAAGTCGCCGAAGATCGTTCGGAAGATGGAAGCCCATCCCGAGCCCAGAGCTTCGGCGGTCGTGTCGATCAGCTGCGAGAAAGTCTTGACCTTCGTCGCAGCGTCGTTAGCGGTTTCCGCCAACTTCATGATTTCGTCAGCCTGCTGCTCCGTGTAGCCGGCGCTGAGTAGCTGTTCACGAGACAAGTCACCAGTGTACTGGGTCAGAGTCTCGATCATGATCTCGGATGTAAGCCATCCGTCCTTAAGCGAGTTACGGAACGACCCAGCCTTGTTGATCATCTTGTCGACTTCGACGCCGTATGTTCGTGCGGTACGCTTAAGTGCTTCCTGGAACTGCTCGCCGCCCATACCGGCGTTCACGATAGAGTTCCAGTCTTGAAGTTTTACAGAGCCTGTCGAAAGCGCCTGAGACAGCTGGTACATTGCCGTTGCGGCTTGCTCCGAAGTGGAGCCAGACATTGCTGCGACGTTCGACAGACCCTTAATCGCGGCGACCGAATCCTTCAGCCCGACACCTGCAGATGTGAACATACCGATATTGCGTGTCATCTCGGTGAACGAGTAGATGGTTCGGTCCGCGTAAGCGTTCAGTTCGTCGAGAGCTGCGTTGATCGTCGCAGTGGTCTCGCCCTTGCTGAACGTGTTCGCCTGAATAGTCTGAACAGCGTTAAGCTGGTTCTCGTATTCTCGGAAACCGTCCATGATGGGGCCGAACGTGAACGAGGAAAGCACCGATCCGCCGGCCATAAGGGCCTTGGATGCGATGTTACCCATGGCCACGGAAGCAGCACCCGCGAGCATGGAAAAATTAGTCGACGAAATCTTTGCTGCCGCACCAACATTAGCTGTGGCAGCGGCCGCAGTCGTTGAGTTGTTGACGATGGATGTGTTGACGTTCTTAACACCATCGGCGATCCCACCCATTTGCTTCGAAGCATCCTGAGCGGCTTTTCCGACATTGTCAAGTCCGTCAGTCGACTGCTTGAAGTTCATTCCAGACTTCAGGCGATCGACATTACGGAGAACGCCGTCAACGCGGCTTGTGAACTTCGAATCGTCGAGCTCCAGGGAGACGACCTTATTTTCAATACTCTTACCCATTGATGGCCCTCCCAACCATTCGGTCGATTTCGTCGAAGATGGGCTTCATCGCAGGGTTGATATAGTCCTTACCCTGGACGTAGCCACCTTGGCGCGTCCCATGTCCGTATTGCAGAATGATGGCAATAGGAACCTTGGACACGATGTTAGTGTTGTACCAAACGATCTTAACACCTCGCTTGGTCTGCTTGACTTTATACTGCCATGAAGCAGCAGTCTTCCCGGTACCAACCGGGGTGTTGGCCCGGAGGGCCGCCACGCCGCGAGTACCAGCAGTTGCCAATACGTCGCGAAGCTTCTTGTTCTTGACTTGTGTCAACCATTTTGACATGTCGAACTCAGCGTCGAACTTCATCTCGATCATGACGGCCCTCCTTTCTTGATCAGCCCCAGAGCGTGCCGTTGGCCAGCTCGTACTGGAGGCATTCGACCGTGCGATAGCCGCAGTAGCCATCGACATCAAGCTCGTGCCCACGGTTTCGCAGATGCTGCTGGAGCGCAGACACCGTGTTGGGTCCGGCGATACCATCTGGTTCAATGTCGAGACGACGCTGAAGCTCTAGGATGGTGTCAGAACCGTAGTGCGGATCTTCAACCCAGTCCCAGCCAGTACCAGTACGCTCGAAGTACTCTTCGTTGGCTTCATCCTGGTCTTCGATCCGGCCGTCAGCCGGAAGACCCATGGACGCCTGGAGGGCGTAGGTTGTAGCCTTGCCCCACCACTTGTCGGTCAGGCTATCTGCGCCAGTCGAGTCTTCCTCAGCATCGGCATCTGACCACTTAGGACGGAGAACGCAGTCAATTCCAAAAGAGCGCTGGCGGCGATAAACACCGTTGCCGGCAGACTGAGAACCTGCGTTGGACGGAGAAGTGTTGCCCTCGATGGTCTGAAGCCAGCCGTCACCAAGGTTTGCCTCGACGATACCAACATGGTCGGTCAGACTGTCGCGATCCCAGTCGAAGAGCACAATGTCTCCGCGCTTCGTGTTCTCGATAGAGACCTTGTTCATGCGGTTCTTCGTGACGTCGGTGTTGTAGCTGTAGCCACCGATTGCATCAATCTCGCCTGCCATGTCGAAACACATACTGACGAAAGCCATGCACCACCAGATGTCTTCAGACGGACCGGCAAGCCAAGGCTGGTTCATATGCTTAGCGAGCCATCGGCCAGCCTCAGAACCCGGTTCAGGATCGTCCGGAGCGTAGTAGCCGAGGCGGTAAGTGGCGTGCGACATAACGTCGTCGATCTTACTCATACATTACTTCCCTTCGTAAATCGCGCGGTCTCGGTCCTCATGTGGATCAGGCCCCGCCGGGACCTGTGCATCGGCTGGAATATCAATCATCCTCTACTCCCTGTTCTAGCCCTACGGGCTTGGTTCATTGCCGCACGCTGAGCTGCTGAAGCACGGGCGTCCGGCTTTTGGTTGTTCTGCTTGGCTGCGGCCAGACGAATCAGCGTAAGCAGCCGATTCAAATTCCACTTGTCACATTCGAAGGGGATGCCCAGCTGAGACATATACCAGTAGATCAGTTCACTGGTCATGGTGTCTCGCGGGCCTCCATTTGAAGGTGGATTCCATAGAACTGTCGCCGTAGCATTGTCAGACAAATAGTCTGCTATTTTGACCTGAACGGATTGGTCGAGCCGCTTGATGAAATCTCGAGGGAGAGGGCGGTCCGACATACACTGGATGTAGTACACTAACTCTTCACCAGTCTGTGGTGGGGTCTCCAGGAATGACCGCTTGTAGACGGATTCCCACTCGGCCACCGCAGACAGGGTATGCGTAAGAGTAACTGTAAACGGCTCCAGCGTAACAAACGTATTACTACGCTCGTCAAACCGCTCCTCTCCCCCAAACTCAAGCGTGAGCGAGATCACGCCAGAAGAGTACGCAGCTCGTTAGGCATGACAAGGGTCGGCGTAGCAGTGCCACCAGCAGTAGCAACACCATACAGCTTGTCGGTGAGCTTCTTGTACTTTGCCGTGTCGAGCTTCGAAGAGTCGACCGTAACGACGGAGACCGGCTGGAAGCCATCCACCTGGACGGGGACGGTCGAGCACTCCCAGGAGAAGGAGATCGCCTCGGGAGAGTCGGAGACCGTGTTGTACGCGCGCTCAGACGGAGCAGCGGTGGCGCCATAGATGATGTGAAGCAATTCGCCGTAAGCATCACCCTTGGTATCGTTACCCAGCTTCGTGCAGTAGGAGAACGCGAAACGCGTACGCGGCTGCTGACCGAGGTTGACACCCTTAACCAGCTGAGCGGTACCATCACAGACGGCGAACTCGTCGGGGTAGGTGTAGGCTTCGATCGTGAACTTGAACGACGGAGCCGACATCAGGGTTAAGTATTTCAAATTGTCGGCGTAGATGTCCGAGGACTCGTCGCCCTCAGGAGTCTCGGTGACAGTCTTCAGACCGTTCCAAGCGACACCTGTACCATATCGATTCTGAGCGTTGTCGAAGGGGAACAGAACACCCTTGTTAGCGCCAGTGTGGTAGAAATGGGAGCCCTCTTCGTCCCACTTGATCTGTGCCATAGGATACCCTCCTTAAAGGTAAACCGTGAAGACGAAATGGTTCATTCCGTCCGAGATATATGTCGTATCCAAAGACGAATACGGGATCTTGAGGATTTCGTCGATCACGTCTGGCTCTGGATCCTTTGTGATGAGAGTGACCGAGTATTCCTTGGCACCCTTGTAGGGTACATCGGAAGCATGGTCAATTTCTATCTTCGACAAGTGGAAGACAATTGCCGGGTATCCAATCTTCAGGTTCTCTGGAGGTTGAAAGTATACCCGGTTATGCTGTACCGCTTGTTGAAGTAGGTGTAGGAGGTCTTTATACGTGCGCATACAGACCGCCTATGTTGATGGTCAGCCGTGGATATTGCACGGCGATCGACTGTACCTCCCATTTTGAACCCTTCCATACTACGTATTTCAGAGTCTCGAGGTATGTCTCGATCTTCGTGTCCATCAGGACGCTGATCTCGTTCGTGAGACGGAGGTTGGTGTTGGCAGAAGACGAATTGTCGTTCCTGACATAGAGACTACGAATAGTCCCCTTAGCCGAAAGTTCAATAAAGTCTTCGAGCCACACACCTTCCTCCGTCTCCCGCGTCATCACGAAGCCTAGCTTGCCGCTAAACCTCGACATGGGATCACGCCTTCTTACGCGAGATCGTCAGGGCCGAATACGGCGCTGTCAGAGAGCCCGAAAGACGGGTCTCCATCAGGTACTTGTACTGGTTGAAGTCGATGTCGAAGGACTCGGCCATACCGAGTTCCGCACCGGCGTTCGAACCAATGGTGTAGTCGCGCAGGTCGACCACGATGGCCAGAAGCTCGTGGTTAACACCCTTGATCTCGTGCTCCAGACCCTCGAACTGAGGAACGGTGACGATCTTGGAGACTCCGAGTGCATCAGCAAGGGATGCCTTGGTCTCGTACAGGCGACGACCGTTCTTGTCCTTCAGGAGAAGCATCTTGACCAGGCGCTTCTTCGCAATGAAGAGCGTCGGAGCGCCGAAACCCTCAAGCTCGGCCGATGCCAGGACGATGTCGTCCACAAGAGTCTCGTCGGTAGTGTTCGACTCGAGCGACTTGTGAATTGCATAGAGGTCATTCTCCTTGAGGATCGGACGAACAGCCTCGTCGTCGATGCGATCGGGGTCAGTGATCGCACGACCATCGCCAATGAGGATGGCGCGAGCAATTTCCTCGTTGAGCTTACCCTTCATCTCGTTCTTGAGCCAAGAAACGACGTTGTAGTCGGTAATGTCGACGATGTCATCACGATCGAGCTTCTGCTTCTTGTAGATCGTCGTGGGGGACGTCGTACGGGTCAGAAGCTTGATGACCTCTTCAGTCTTCTTCTGAGCCTTCTTGGCGTAACCCTTGGCTCGGGCCTTGTCGTCACGGATGTCCGCGAGGACCGACTTGATTCGAGCGAAGGGAGAGTGCTTGGTTCCGTTCATGACGTCGGAAACCCAAGACTGATCGCGGTCGAGAGTAATGGGCTCATCCGTGATGCTCTTAGCATCCGGGAAGAGGTAACCAATATTCTCGATACCGTAATCGGCGTGTTTCAGCTCGTCGAGAAGGGTGGTGTTGTTTCGCTTGGCAGTCTCAACCAGCTCAGCGAAAGCTGCGTGAGACAGGGTGTTCTCGGGGGCCTTGCCTGCCTCAAAGACATTGTGCTTCATATCTTCCTCAGTTTCTTCGTTGGTCTCTTCGGAGTCTTCAGACTCCCCATCGATGGCTGCAGCAATGAGGTAATTGACGGCCTCAAGCTGCTCTTCGGTGAGTGTAGAAAGGATCTCACCGATGGTCTTGTCCTCATCAGAGGACTCATCTTCGGAGGCCGATTCCTCGGAGCCCTCGAAGTCTTCATGAGACACGTCTCCGTCACCCATTTTGATGATCGCGGAATACCCCTCGCCGTCGGAGTGGGCCATAGTGACGTTCTCGATCGTCGCCTTGGGGTTGGCTCCCTTAAGGACAAGCGACACCTCGACGATGTTGCCATGCTTGACAACATTGCCGTCCTGCTTGAGGTTGTTCGCGAAGATCGACATAGCGGTAACGTCGCCATGCTCAATCAGTTCGCGAGCGTGTTCTGCCTGCTGAGATCCGTTGAAGAATCCATAGGCGTAAACACCCTCGGCCTTCTTCTCGAGCTGGGCGTGCCCGAGAACATTGGTCACGTTGTCGTGACCGTGCTGCCAGACGAGAGGGACGACAGCCCCATCGTTCTGTTCAAATGCGTGATGAGAGATGACTCGCCCATCGGAGCACTTGATGCCTGCGACGGTTGCCCACCCGTCGAAGTCGGCGACGTCATTAGGCGCTGCCATTTTGAACCTCCTGGTCGTTGTTTGACCGTTGATCCGCGTTTGCGGATGACGTATACGGATTTGCCAATTGATCAGCCTTGGGATCAGTGGACTGCGGCAAGCCGATGATCGATCGAATCTCATTTGGTGTCATGACCTGGTTGGTGATGAACGTCTGGGCCATCGATGCGATACTATCAAGCGAGGTTGCCGCGAAGGGATCCCTCACGTAGATGATCCTCTGACCCTGAGAACGAGCAGTCTTCGTCAAGAAGACCATGGTTGCCGACTTCGTGATTGTATCAAGAATCGGCTTGACCGTCCGGTTGTAGTAAGACAGGTTGGTCTCAGCATCCGCCGTGCCGTTGAACACACTCTCAGTGAAACCAAGGGCGTTGTAAAGCTGCTCTGAAAGGTATTTGACCTGATCAAGCAGATTGTTCTCAACTGGACGGTTGAGCTGCGTTATCTTCTCGGCTCCATCGACATATGCTACGCCGATCTCCGAATTTCGAAGCTGCTGTTCGATAGCTTCTCTTCGAGTCTCAGCTTGCTGCTGTCGCAGTTCGCCTCGGACAGAGTATGGAAGCTGAATAATCAGATCCAACTTCTTACCGAGGGCTGAATTGTCGATAGCGTCGAGGGCGTCGAGCTTTCGTGCGAGTCGATTAGCCAACGAGCTGTTACTAGCCGTGACATCATAGAGCGGACTGTATATGATTGCAGCAGAGTTCTTCGAGATACGAATAGTTTCTCGATTGCCGCTGCGATCGTTGTACAGATTCACATCGACTGAGTCAGTATACCAACTCTCGATTCGTCCAACGCGGAGAGAAAGGACGTCAAACGACCCTTCCTCGTTCAGGGCGGTGTCTGTGTCGACCGGAACCAGAGCTGCGCTACCGGTTTCCAGCATCGTATAGACAAGCTCGTAGATTAGAGCGTTCGAGGTCTGATCGATGTTCGCCATCAGAGACAAGCATTCGTTCAGAGACGAGTCCTTCTCGCTGTCATACCTACCATTTTGATCTACCTTCACATGGCGAATCGGAGTGTTCGCTACGTCCAACGCAATCTTGTTATACAGCGTTTGAACCAGGTTCGTAGATCCGATAGAACGGTAGCTTGGGCGGTATTCGCTGTAGTTACTATTCTTGTAACGATCAGGGCGATCGTGTGCGAACACATTCCATGCCCGAGCTAACCGTGACATAATACCCATATTACCTCCTCTCGTTAGTTGAAGTCGTCGAGTTGCTGTTTGTATGCGACCCAAGCATCCATCAAGGCCGCGACTGAATCGATCTTGAGATCCATTCGTTTCTTCAAGATCTTTCGGTTTCCGTTAGTGTCCTCGAGGGTAATGGTGTTACCCATAGCCCAGGAGAATAGCTCTTGATCGAAGATGAGCTTTCGGTCTTCAGCCAAACTCTTGAGTTCGCCTAGTGGAACTGACTCAGTTCGCGCGCCCTGAATAACTTTGTGAATGCCATAGGGGCCATTATCAGTCGTCCATCGCTCAACGAACTCTCTAGCATTGTACGGATCGTACCCGAATGCTCGAACGTCATACTCAGATCTCAAGATGTATTCGTCGAGATCGTTGTAGACTTCGATCATGTCAAGGATTGTCCCGTCCATGACCTGGAGAGAGCCCTCTCGGATGAATGATTCGTACTTCGCACGCCCGGCAGCTGGAAGCTTGTCGAAAGTGCGAGTAGTAATGTACGCTCGTGTCTTGACTCCGAAGTCACCAGTGGACAAGGGGAACAAGAATGTGAATGCACAGAAGTCATCGCCCTGAGAAAGGTCTGCACCCATAGCACATGGCATTTGCCAGAACTCTCGTGGGTTGTGAGGGATCGTTTCTTCGTACTTGAAGAAGTAAGTGTATCCCTCACACGGGATACCAAATCGTTTTGCCAGAATATCGTTCCTCGCGGAGGGGACATTCTCTGCCCTAGCGACATCTCGTTGGTATGTGTCGTAAGACACAGTCTTTCCAAGGTTGGGTTGGGCCTTAATCCACATGTTAGGATCGCCAACCTCGGACACGTCGTCCAACCGGTAATACCAGATCGACGTGTGTGGATCATAGTACTCGCCCTTAAGGATCGAAAGTAATTCCATTTTGACGGAATCTCCGACGCCGTTTCGGACAGTACCCTCGGATGAGACTGCAACGACGACCCAGTCGTTGAGTTTCGACGCACCCTGCTCAAGAGCAGAGATGACGTTCTGACGAACATCGCCAGACAACCATTCGTCGATAGTATTCACCTTAGATCTCAAGCCCTGAAGTTTGTCGACGTTCATCGGACGAACCTCAAGTAGGGAATTTGTCGAGAAGTTCTCGATGCCCTTCTTGGTCGGACAGAGCAGAGATCTATTAGCCTTGGCACCGACTGTTGCATGAACAGTCCCCGCCGACAGGAATTTGAATAGAGGCCCTCGACTGCGTGTGATAGCAGTCTTGAAGGGAGACAATGTCTCTTCAGCCTGAGGCATGGTGGGTGCCGTGGCGATTTGGTGAGTTGTGGTCGGGTCGATCGTCAAGAAGTAGGCGTGGATGAAAGCCATGTACATGGACTTGGCCGCGCCTCGCGCGACGATAAGGTACTGCTTGTTAATCAAGCGTCTCTTAACGTCGACCTGTACATATCGACCGTTGTGGCCGGTTTCGTCAGGAACGAACTTCGTCACTTTCTCGAAGTAGAACCACGAAAGGAGTGATTCGGCCCAGAGCTTAAACGAATCGAGCAGGGTAAGATCACTGCCGTCGACAAGGGTCATCTCATTCTCGCAGAAAGCGATGAATCCATCGATAGCACCATCGTCATAGAAGTATCTCGGGTTGGCGATCAAGTCGTCAATCCGGTTCATCTCCATCTCGATGGTGTGTGACACTGGAATCTCTCCGGCTAGGACCTTTTCGCGGAACTGGGCGTAATACTTAGGTGTAGCGGTATTTGATAGCGCCATACCTACTTCTTACCGGTTGCGTTCTTAAGGATTGCGTCGAGGTTGAGTGACTCCTTAGCCATCTTGGCGACGCCCTCATACTCCGTGCCCTTGAGCTTGGAGTCGAGGGCTGCTGTGAGCATATCAGTTGCCGTCCGGGCAGCATACTTAGTCAGGTTCTTTCGAGCCTCGTCGACGAAGAGATCTGCTGTCTTGGCAAGAACACTCCTATTTTGATTCTCGTACTCGCGGAGCTTCTCCTTGAGTTCGTAGTTCTGCTTCTCAAGATTGAGTCGCTTGTTCTGCTCGATCAGATCTGTGGAAGAGAGACGTCGAGGAGCTTCCTTCCGCAGGTCGGCTGGGATACCGCCCTTGGGGATCTTCTGCTTATCGAGCTCTTTCTGTTTCTTCTCGGCTTCCTTAGCGGCCTTCTTCTCATCCGCGATTCGCTTCTTCTCGGCTCGCTCCGCTTCCTTCTGCTTCTTCTTGCGATCAGCTTCAGCCTTGCGAGCTTCCTTCAACTTCTGGTTCTCGAGCTTCTTACGAGCCCGTTCAGCAGCCTTCTTGGCACGCTCGGCCTTGTTATCGGCGTGCTTCTCGGAAGCGGCCTTAGCACCCTTCTTGAGAGCGGAAGCGGCCTTCTTAGCACCACGGGCTGCAGCCTTAGCCGCCTTCTTGAGTTCAGACTCTTGCTTCTTGCGTTCCTTCTCGGCGGCCTTCTCAGCCTTGGCTCTTTCCTTTCGGAAAGCCTCGGCATTGATTGCTTCGCCGATCTTCTTCTTCTCCTCGACGGACCGAAGCCCGACTCCGCCGGAGCTTTCAGTCTTCTTACGGACGCCCCACTTCATACCGAGGACGCCGTAGTGAGACAGAGTTTCTTCGCTCATGGTTTTCTCCCATCATTGAATGGTCAATCGCCACTCCGCCTCTTTCTGCAAAGACTCGACTGCCTTGATGGCGAATGAGGTCTGCGGCGGATCGAACATCAATCGAACTGAGAAGTTCACATACTGTCGTAGAATCCGGCCAAGAGTCGTAGTGGGGTAATCTGCCTCGGACGATAGGTCGCCAACTTCGCGGTTTAGCTGAGTTGCGGTTGCCAAAGCATTGTCAATGGCATCCTCAACTTCGCTGTCGAATGAAGTGTCGTCATCCATCAACCCGAGGTAGGTCTTTGTGTCATGTAGAATCGACATTTAGCCTCCTACCATAGTTTTGTATCGCCGGGTGATCTCGGATCGAAGTCGTCAAGAGCCAACGCCTTGGTTCCGTAATGGATTGCATTATGAGTATCTCGACTCACGCAAATAAGATTGTTGGTATCCCACATGCATGGATCGAAATTCTCGCACTGACGAGGCGTTAGAGGATTGATGTGATGCACGACAATGCCATCGTGAATCTCATAGCCCTCGAGGCCGAGATCGCATCCAAGATCTCTCGCGATAACTTGGGTGCGAGCCTCTCGCCAAATATCGCTTTGGTAGAAACTCTGATTCAGCCACCTGGATCCACCGAAGGTCACGTCGAAAAATGCTCCGTTGAGTGAGAGATACTCGAGACGTTCTTCAAATGTATGTAAGTGGCTGAGTTCGTCATAGCTCCGCATCTGAATCTCCAGAATATACCTTGAAGGCAGCCAGTGCTTCCTGAACCAATTCCTCGGTACGAGCAGCCGACTCGAGCGCCGAAACCTTGGCTCGAGCAAGAGTCGTGTCCGCCTCAAGGCGAGCCTGCTCAAGTCTTTCGCGACTAGAGCCCAGCTTAAGGAAATGAATGATCATCGAATTGCTCGCAGTGCCGTCAAGAATCTGCTGAGTTGCAAGTTCCATAGCAGCACTGATCGCCAATCGCTCAGCTTCCTCGGGAGTTCGAGGAGTTTTGGTCTTCTTTTTGACC
>ERZ772904.73-NODE-73-length-32568-cov-7.73334_pt1 | contig 32568 bp, 19 predicted proteins | sample MGYA00512122_ERZ772904 | MGnify/ENA primary metagenome ERZ772904 (study PRJEB29015, sample SAMEA2738104) | human oral metagenome | biome: human oral; feature: human-associated habitat; material: saliva | place: China | collected 2269 ... | reverse complement strand
GCCTCAAAAACCCCAAGTTCGACGTTCTTCTCGTCAGACATTAATCTTCTTTCGTCATACCCCGCTCCGCATCGCGAGGATTTTTGACAGCGCGCATACAGCGCAAAGCCTAGTTGCCGTCACCGCGGCTCAAGCCTCTCCCTGCGAGCGCGCATACGTGGGGCGCGGCCCGGGCGCTATCTCTTTCAGCGCCGTCATTCGTGGGGGCGAGCGGGCGGAACGCAACGCGCACCGCAACGGTCACAGCCACCCCGCAATCGAGCACGGCCACGCCCTCCCTGGGCGTCCTGCCGGTCTTCGGGATTCTTCGCCGATGCGGTCCGGTCCGCGCGGTGCGACAGTCATGCTCCGCGGCTTACGGCCGGCGCTTACGGGTACTCTCCCTCGATGCGGTGGTGGGGATCTTCTGCGCGTGCGGGGCGCACAAGACACCGTCTTTCATTATACCCGTACGCAGCCCCCTCGAGGCTACCCGGAATGTGGGCTTAAGAGACGGGCGAAAAACCCGGCGAGGCGCAGGAAAGCCGGACGGCGCGCGTGCACCATCCGGCTTCGTTCAAAAATTTTGGAGACACCCGCGCGAAGCGGGGTGCGCATAGGGTGGGATTCCCCCGGTGACCCTGCGGGAAGCGCCAAAGAGAGAGGCTAGTCCAGGCCCAGCTCGGCGTCGCGGGCCTCGCGTGCCTGCTGCGCCAGCTTCGGGTCGGTCGGAAGATACTCCGGGCCCGAACCGGTCGCGAAGGGAACCCCCAGGATAAAGACGAAGGGCGAGAGGACCAGCAGGATAACCCACAGCATGGAAAAGTGACCGGCGGTCAGCAGCAGAAGGGCAATCAGGAAAATTACGGCGGCGCCACCCATCGTGGCCATTCCGGCAGTCTTCACGGTTCTCCTCAGTGGGCAAAGGAACGTACCCGTCCATTATACGCACGAGGAACCGCACGCGCGGGGCCCCTCCCCTCGCAGAGGCTGAGACGAGTGCGCATCCGCTCCACTCTATTCGGTGCCGCGGGCGCAGTCACAGGGTGCAGAAACGGGGTGCAGAAAAGCCCCGGCAGCCGGGCTACCGGGGCGTTCCCTTCGGTTCCGAAACCGAGGGGTTACTGCATCATGCCCATGATGACGTCAAAGAAACGAATCACGATGATGCCAAAAATCAGAATCAGCCACAGGCCAATCGCGAACCACGACCAGGCGCGGGCGCTTTCGCGAACCGACGGCGAGGCGGGAATGACGCCAGCCGAGATGTTGCGCACCGTGGTCTTCACGAAGAGGGTGATGGTCATGACCCACACGATCATGCAGAACAGGCAGAGAGCGTTGATATGGAAGGTCGTCTCAAACCACAGCCACATGATGAAGGCCGCCGCGGCACCCAGGCCGATGTTCAGGCAAATCCAGAACCACCGCTTGAACTGTGCCCCGGCCAGAATCGCCGCGCCAATCGTCACCACGATGGAGAAACCGACCAGGCCGATAAAGGGGTTCGGGAAGCCGAAGGCCTCGGCCTGCGGGGTGCGCATGACCGTGCCACAGCTCAGCAGGCCGTTGATGTCGCAGACCGTGGTGTGGCCGGCGTCAACGTAAATCTGCAGGCGCTCGTACACCAGAATGGCAGCGGAGGCCAGGGCGATGAGGCCGGCACAAATCAGCCAGCACCCCAGTCGGCGATCCATGGAGGCCGTCGTTCCCTCCGCTCCCTCCAGCCGACCGGTGTGTTCGTTCTCGGCCTGGGGCGGTTCGGTGGTACTCGATGCGGCGGTACTCATGCGACTCCTTGTGGTAGTTGGTTGACCGTGGTGTGTCACCGTGGTTTGTCCGGAATATGCCGTGCCCCGTTCTACTCGCGGTCCCGGAAGGACCGGAGGCGAGCTCGGGTCGGGTGGTTTCGTCCCGCTGGGCGGGCCCGGGCCGAGGCTTCGGGAACGGGCGATATCCGGTGGTGCACGGAGGCACCCCGGATTCGGCATCTCAACTATCCTAGCCTCTTCCGGCGGTAATCAGTACGTCATCCGACCAATTATTTCGCGATACCGCGCTTTTTTGGTCCGTTCGGGGTCAGACGTAACCGTTTGTTCTCTCTCGTTTCTTTCCCGGGGTCTTCGGGGATTTGGGCCGGCCGGCGACTAGTCGGGCTAGTCCTCCTCAGACTCCACGGGCTCCTCGTCGCCGAAGAAATCCTCGGTGTACGAGTCGCCCAGCGGCAGGCCCAGCGAGTCCTCCAGCGAAGAACCCTGCCCGGGCTCGCCGCCCAGCTCGGCCATGATGTCGTTCAGCAGCTCGTCCGGCTCAGCAGAGGCTGCCGCAGCAGCCGCCGCAGCCAGAGTCGAAGCCGACGCCGCACCCGCAGAACCCGCATATGCACCCTCGGCGGGCAGCTCGTCCGGCAGTTCCTCGGCCTCGGCACCGGGGGTCTTCGCCTCCGCGTGCTTGGCCAGCAGGGTACGTGCCTCGCCGATCACGGTAATCGAGCCGGTAATCAGCACACCCGCCGACTCCTGCTCGAAGAGGGCGTTCTCCATGGCGGTGGCAATCGCCTCGTCCAGGTGCTCAAACACCTCAACCGAGTCTTCGTCAATGCCAGCATCCAGGGCGAGCTCGTGCAGGCGCTCCGGGGCAATCGCGCGCGGCGAATCCGAGGCCGACAGGTACAGGCGGAACGTGCCGTCCGAGGCGTCCACGTATTCCTCGCGCATGGTCTCAAACATGCCCAGGGCGTCCTTCTCCCCCAGGATGCCGACCACGGCGTGCAGGTGCGAAAGCTTGAACGCCTCGGTTAGCGCGGCCGCGGAGGCGCGCACGCCGTGCGGGTTGTGGCCCGCGTCAAGGATGGTCAGCGGCTCGGTACGCACAACCTCCAGGCGGCCCGGCGAGCGCACCGATTCGAAGGCGGCGCGCACGACGTCCTCGGGCAGCTGACGCTGACCGCCGAAGAACGCCTCTACGGCGGCGAGAGCCACCACGGCGTTCTGGGCCTGGTGCGCACCGTGTAGCGACAGCGGCACGTCCGGGTACTCACCGGCCAGGCCGCGCAGGGTCAGCAGCTGACCGCCGACCGCGAGCTCGCGAGAGACCACGCCGAATTCCACTCCCTCGAAGGCGAAGGATGCCTCCTTCTCGCGGGCGGAGGCGAGCAACACGTCGGCCGCCTCGGGCTCCTGGACGGCCGATACGAGGAAGCCGCCGGGCTTGATGATGCCGGACTTCTCTGTTGCGATTTCGGCGAGGGTTTCGCCGAGCATGTCGGTGTGGTCCAGACCGATCGGGGTGACCACGGAGACCACGCCGTCGGCAACGTTCGTGGAGTCCCAGGTGCCGCCGATACCGACCTCGAGCACCACCACATCCACCGGCTCATCCGCGAAAATCGCGAAGGCAAGCACGGTAATGGACTCGAAGAAGGTCAGGGCGGGCTCGCCGCGGGAGGTCATCTCGGCGTCCACGATCTGCAGGTAGGGGGCGATTTCCTCCCAAATGCGCACGAAGGTGGCATCCGGTACGGGCGCGCCGTTAATGCAGATACGTTCGGTGACGCTTTCGAGGTGCGGGCTGGTAAAGCGGCCCACGCGCAGGTCGTGGCCGAGCAGCAGCGCCTCAATCATGCGGGCGGTGCTGGTCTTGCCGTTCGTGCCGGTGATGTGGATGACCGGTGCGGCACGGTGCACGTCGCCGAGGATTTCGACGGCGCGCGCCACGGCGTCCAGGCGCGGGGCCATCTTATTTTCGGGGGCGCGCGCCAGCAGTTCACCGTAGACCCGCTCCACGCCCTCGGGGTCGGGAATTGCGGGGTAATTCTTCTCGCTCATTGTTCTCCTCACTGGGATAGCCGGACTGGGATAACCAGCCAGTGCCGGCAGGGGCCCACCGTGCGGCGGGATAGACGACGGGCCGCCCCGCCCGTGAAGGGGCGGGACGGCCGTACGGTTCAGGCGTATTAGGCCTTAGCCACGCTGATGGACAGCTCGGGACCCTCGGTCAGCTGCAGGGACACGGCGAGGGTTTCGCCGGTCACCAACGCTTCGTTGGCGCGCAGGGCCGCCAGGGTCTCCTCGGGTGCCTCGATGGAGAGGTTGATGCGGTCCGCAACGTTCAGGTCGGCGTCCTTACGTGCCTGCTGAATAGCGCGGATGGTGTCGCGGGCGATGCCCTCGGCAACCAGCTCGTCGGTCAGCTCAATGTTGAGGACCAGGAAGCCGCCGGGCAGAACCGCAGCCGCAGTGTGCTCAGCACCCTCAGCGTCAGCGGCAACCACGGTTGCCAGCTCGTATTCGCCCTCTTCCAGGGCCAGACCGCCGTCCAGAGCCTTCACGCCGACCAGGACGGTACCGTCCTCAGTCACGGTCCAGTCACCGGACTTGGATGCCTTAATGGCGACCTGCACCTGCTTGCCCAGACGCGGGCCAGCGGCGCGAGCGTTCACCTTCAGCTGCTGGGAGATGCCGTAGTCAGCCGGGTCGACGGTGTCGGCGCTGACCAGCTCCACCTGGCGCAGGTTCAGCTCGTCCTCGACGATGGTCGCGAAGTACTCCGCGCCCTTCTCGCCGAAGGCGGTGCCCAGGGCTGCGAACTGCTCGGGTGCGATTGCCACGGTCATCTTCTGCAACGGCTGGCGCACGCGGATCTTCTTCTCCTTGCGCAGTGCCGAACCGGCGGAGCAGACCTCACGCACGGTCTGCATGAGAGCAAGCAGGTCGGACTCGTCAGCGAAAGCGGATGCCTCGGGCCAGTCGGCCAGATGCACGGAGCGTTCACCGGTGAGACCGCGGTAGATTTCCTCGCTGCTGAGCGGCAGCAGGGACGCAGCGACCTTCGACACGGTTACCAGCGCGGTGTACAGGGTGTCGAATGCGTCAGTGTCCTCGTTGAAGAAGCGCTCGCGGGAGCGGCGCACGTACCAGTTGGTCAGTGCGTCGGCGTACTGGCGCAGGGATTCGCAGGCGTTCCAGATGTCGTAGGAGTCCATCGCTGCGGTGACCTGCTCGATGAGTTCGCGGGTCTTGCCGAGGATGAAGCGGTCCATCACGTGCTGCGAGTCGTACTTGAGCTTTGCGCTGTAGCCTTCGCCGTTGTTGGCGGCGTTAGCGTACAGGGCGAAGAAGTGGTAGACGTTCCACAGCGGCAGCATGACCTGGCGAACACCCTCGCGGATGCCCTGCTCGGTCACGATCAGGTTGCCGCCGCGCAGAATCGGGGAGGACATCAGGAACCAGCGCATCGCGTCGGATCCGTCGCGGTCGAGGACCTCGGAGACGTCCGGGTAGTTGCGCAGGGACTTGGACATCTTCTGACCGTCCGAGCCGAGCACAATACCGTGGCTGATGACGTTCTTGAACGCGGGGCGGTCGAAGAGCGCGGTGGCCAGCACGTGCAGCACGTAGAACCAGCCGCGGGTCTGACCGATGTACTCGACGATGAAGTCTGCCGGGTAGTGGTTCTCGAACCATTCCTGATTCTCGAAGGGGTAGTGCACCTGTGCGTAGGGCATGGATCCGGAGTCGAACCAGACGTCGAGCACGTCTTCCACACGGCGCATGGTGGACTTGCCGGTCGGGTCGTCCGGGTTCGGGCGGGTCAGCTCGTCGATGTACGGGCGGTGCAGGTCGGGCTCGCCGTCCTTGTTCAGGGGCAGGCGGCCGAAGTCTGCCTTGAGCTCTTCGAGGGAGCCGTACACGTCGATGCGCGGGTAGTTCGGGTCGTCCGAAACCCACACGGGAATCGGGGAGCCCCAGAAGCGGTTACGCGAGATGGACCAGTCGCGTGCGTTCTCAACCCACTTACCGAACTGGCCGTACTTCACGTTTTCCGGGATCCAGTTAATCTGCTTATTCAGCTCGTACATGCGGTCCTTGAAGTCGGTGACCTTCACGTACCAGGAGGTGATTGCACGGTAGATGAGCGGGGTGCGGCAGCGCCAGCAGTGCGGGTAGGAGTGCACGTAGGACTTCTCGCGGATCAGCGTATCGTCTGCCTTGAGGGCGTTGATAATGGTGCGGTTCGCGTCGAATGCCTGCACGCCTGCGATCTCTGCCAGGGCGGTGGAGCCGGAGGCGGTGGGCTCGGCGAAGAGGTTCAGGAACTTTGCGCCTTCGTCGAGGGAGAGGATCACGGGGATGCCGTAGCCCTCACAGACCTTCTGGTCGTCTTCACCGTAGGCGGGTGCCTGGTGGACGATACCGGTACCGTCACCGGTGGTGACGTAGTCGGCGACCAGGATCTGCCAGGAGGTTTCGGTGCCCCACTTTTCGGCGTCTGCGAAGTAGTCCCACAGCGGGGTGTAGCGCACGTGCTCGAGCTGGGAGCCGGTGTAGCGTGCGGTGACGGCTGCGTCTGCGTCCTTTTCGGGCTGGTCGCCTTCGTAGCCGAGGTCCTTGGCGTAGGAGCTGAGCAGGTCGGAGGCAATCAGGAAGGAGCGGCCCTCGAACTTGCCTGCGCCGGGTACGACGGAGTATTCGATCTCGGGTCCGACGGCGAGTGCCTGGTTGGTGGGCAGGGTCCAGGGGGTGGTGGTCCATGCGAGTGCTTCAACGCCGTCGAGTTCCGCGGCGACCTTCTCGTCGGCACCGAGGGCGGTGTCTGCGGTGAGGCGGAATGCGACGGTGACGGTCTGGTCCTGGCGGTCCTTGTACACGTCGTCATCCATGCGTAGCTCGTGGTTGGAGAGAGGAGTCTCGTCCTTCCAGCAGTAGGGCAGCACGCGGAAGCCCTGGTAGGTCAGGCCCTTGTCGTAGAGGCGCTTGAACGCCCAGATGACGGACTCCATGTACTCAACGTTCAGGGTCTTGTAGTCGTTTTCGAAGTCGACCCAGCGTGCCTGGCGGGTGACGTACTTTTCCCACTCGTTGGTGTACTTGAGTACGGAGGCGCGGGCGGCATCGTTGAAGTTGTCGATGCCCATTTCGAGGATTTCGCGCTTGTCGGTCATGCCGAGCTGCTTCATGGCCTCGAGCTCTGCGGGCAGGCCGTGGGTGTCCCAACCGAAGCGACGCTCGACCTTGTGGCCGCGCTGGGTCTGGTAGCGGGCGACGAGGTCCTTGGCGTAGCCGGTGAGCAGGTGGCCGTAGTGGGGCAGGCCGTTGGCGAAGGGAGGGCCATCGTAGAAGACGAACTCGTTCTCGCCGTTTTTACCGGCGGGGCGGTTCGCGATGGATGCGGCGAAGGTGCCGTCCTTCTTCCAGTAGTCGAGGACCGCTTCTTCGAGTGCGGGGAACTTAGGCGATGCGGTGACGCCGCTTCCTGCGGCTTCGAAGGCACTCGCCTTGGGATATACGTTAGACATTGGGTGCGCCCTTATCTTGTTGTTCTCATCGTTGAGGCAACGGGCGCGGTACGCGGGTGCGTGCACTCGTCGCCTCTCAGCCGGTGAGGGTTGACATGACGGGTGCAAGGACGCCTGGGCATCGCTGACCTGCCGGGCTGTGCCGGGGCTTAGGATGCGGCGCGGTACCACCTTGCTTACTGAGTTAACCAGCTCAACGCACCGAACCCTTCCGGGGCTGCGTGGCGTCGCGTGTCCGCGATGCCTAGCCACCGGAAGAGCGGCGCGTTGGGCGGGTATCAGTCGCTTATTACAGCTATATCGGGCTTAACCGTCCGGTTCTACTGGGACTACATCTCTTCCGCTAAGACGCCCTCGCCGCAGCGATTGACGGGCGCCCGCAGGTGCGGTCCGTTCTTCCGAATTGCTCGCCGGTGATGGCCGGGTCGTTGCAAACACTAATAGTTTATGTGGCTTTTGGTTCCGAATGCAACCCCGATCGGTGTGGGTTTGAACGCCTTCACTCCCCTACTGTCCCCACAGGGTCCGGGGAATAGACGGGTCACTCTTCCGCGAGTTTCCGAGCCCCGAGGGTCCTTAATAGACCCCCGCGAGCCGCGTACTCGGATGTGTCACCCAATGTATGTTTTTACATCGACGCATTGTGGCTTTAAGTTGGTTTTGAATTTTGGCATCGAATTTTTGAAAGCACCTTTCGGGCGACCACAAGATATTGGGTTGAGAAGAAGACTCGTCCACTAGATATTCATCTCGCGAATTTTTTCGCCCCTCCACCCCCGGTGTGGGAACTAATTCTTGCGACCCACGGGGTGATGTATAGCGAGTGAATAGAGTGCATATTCAGGGATTGCAGAGCGATTTTCCTTGGCTAATTAGCCCGTTTTCTTCGCCCATTCGATAGATTCCAGACCCTCCCAAGGGAGAGTTACGCGTCCCACCCACCCTGTCTCATTGCCAGAAATTTAGTCACTCCTCCAGAGGGTCCAGGTCTTAAATATGATATAAATCATGTTCTCCAATGTGCTTCGCACCCGCCTATCACCTCCCCTACTCCTGTCATTGTGATGCAATCTCGGCACCCTGGAATCGACTGCCGCCATCTGGGCTCAAAATTCTCCCAGGGATTACTAAGGCTTAATTTCATGCATTTTGAACTCAATTAATATAAAATAACCCATATATGCATCAATGATGATTCTAGGGCTTCTGTCATGAGGAACCCGTCAAAGCTGACGGTTCCAGACCTGCACGAGCTGGATTAGTGCAAGCCGTAACGGCGCACATCCCGCGGTTTCATCGTTGATTCATGCGTGCGCTCCGTCCCGACGGCAGAGCACGCCCAAGGCACCTTCCGGCCTTCCGGTTACGCATCCTGGTTTGTCCCGCGCGAACCACCCCTATCACGAATACAACCACGCACCCACCCCGCGCGTCCCGGAATCTGAGGATGCACTCGTTGAGGGTTGGGAAAAATATCCGGGCCCTTTGAAGTTGACCGGCGAGTATCAGCCGGCCACTTCATCCGCCCCGGCGCAGAACGTGCCCAAGCCCCTCAAGACTGTTCCCCACCGTGACGAACCGACTTTCGAGGGTGCCTACGAGACGTTGCGTGCGTACTATAGCGCCCTCATCACCACGCTTAAGGATGGACACTACGCGTCTCAGGCGGTGGAGCTGATTCATCCAGAAGATCGAAGTGCTATCGCTGAGATTAACGCGGTCAAGGAACTCTACGAGCAGAAGGGCTGGTACATGGAGTTCACCTGTAGCATTTCGATGCAGAAGACGGAGCCGGTGGGCGCGGTGAAGGACGGCGACGGGTACGTGGTGATTTATGTTGAAGCCGAGTACTCAGCCACCGCCGTTCACCAGCCCGACGGCACCGAACGCAAGATACCGGCGATTACTCAGGTAGCCATTCCGCACGTGATGCTCTACACCGAGGGTAAGTGGTGGAGGATTAGCGTCCCCTACATGAACGAGCGTCTAGGAACCGGTTCGGATTCTTCCGGCAGCTCCGGCGATTCTCACGGACCCTCCGGTGTCTAGGGCCGCTTGATTCCGGGCGATTCTCATCGGGTAGGTTCAGTATCTGTTCCTCCCCGAGTTCGGGTTAGCGTGCACTTAAAGATAACGTTCAGGGTTTTTTGACGAACCTTTCAAACGGGTCACTTATAGTCGAACCCGGATGCTCCCCCGCGTTCCTCGCACCGAGGTTTTGGGGCCGAGCATCCGGGTATATCCGTACCGCGCACCATACGACAGGACCCCCGCAATACCGGCGTACACACAAACGCCGCACCACGCGGGCCTACATCAGGAGGCCACGATGTCTTTCCTCAATCAAGCACCCAGCCGACGCAATATCCTTCTGGGCGGTATTGGCCTTGCCGCTCTTGCCCTGGCCGGATGCGCCAAGGATGTCCGTCCGCTTGCCGACGGGTCGGCTTCCCCCACTGACTCGCCCAGCGGTTCTTCCAGCACCTCTCCCAGCTCTTCCGACAGCGCGTCCGCTTCGGCTTCTTCCAGCGCCTCGGGCAGCACCCGAATCATCCCCGAGGATGAATACCTCAAGGATAGTGACAAGTACCTCGGTCCCCTGAAGTACGAGTACAAGGAGCTGTCGAACAAGTACGTCGAGGCCACCGATACCTCCCCCGCGAAGAACGTCCCCACCCCGGTCATCGATCAGACGGCGCGGCGCACCAACACCCTCGAGGGCGCCTACAAGACCCTGTGCGCCTATCAGAGTTCTTACGTCTACCTCATGCGTACCGGCACGATTGAGTACGCTATCAACCTCATGAACAAGGACGATACCAAGCTCAGCGCCGAGCTTCTCAACGTCCACACCCTGTATTCTAAGGGCGGTTGGGTCAAGGGCTACGAGAATAAGATGAGTATTCTCTCGGAGTACAGGACGCGCGCTTACGCCTCGACTGAGCTGAGCGCGGTGTCCTTCCCCTGCGAAGACTGGGCGAGCGAGTTTACGACCTATCAGAACGGCTCGAGCCAGGTTCAGGAGGCAAGCACGATTCAGGTTCCCGTGATTCTGGTCTTTGACCAGGGTAAGTGGAACGTGACCAGCGCGGAATTCTTCAGGTCTGAATACAGCGAACGCTTCAAGAAGATTTTCGCTGGTTCCGGTGGTTCCTCTTCGAGTTCCTCCGGTGGCTCATATTCCGGTACCGGAGTCTAGACCGAGCTGGCCGATTTGCTTCCACGCTATGAGGGCGGGGCGGGTATCAATTCAACTGATACCCGCCCCGCCCTTCGTCTGCACCTTTAGTCTGTACCTTTCGCCTGCGCTGGTGACGATTGTGACGCAACCAATTGCACGGCCAATTATGCCGAGCGAACGGAAGCCCGTGTTAAGCCCCCCAGTCCGGCAGCCGGCCCACGCGCGCGTTCCGAACATGACGATAGCCCCGCGTCCCTGACAACTAGGAAAACCAGGGATGCGGGGCTATGCCTTGATGTCTCACGCTCCTCCCCCGCGGCGGGCATCGCACCGGGAGTACAAACGGAGCATGAACACAGCGGAACGTTACGAGGTGGCACGCTCGCGCAGACGCTCGTGAACCTCGCTCACGAAACGGTTCTGATCATCGCGGGCGTAGTACACGACCTCGCCAATCACGGTGATGGCGGGCGGCTTCACTCGGGCGCAATCGGCCTTCGCATTCTCCAGGGTCGTCACGGTAACCCGCTCGTTCTCGGAGAACCCGTTTTCGATGGTCGCCAACGGCATCTCGCCCTCAATCCCACGAGAGAGCAGAGACGCCACCGTATCGGGCAGGGTGCGCACGCCCATCAGCAATACCACGGTGCCGGAGGCACGCAGAGTTGCCTCGACCGCAGCCAGGTCATCCTCAGAAAGACCCGAATGGCCGGATACCACGGTGAAGATTGAGGACACACGGCGCAGGGTCACCGGGATACCAGCACGTCCGGGAACGGCGATAGCGCTGGTGATACCGGGAATCACCTCGGCCTCAAGGCCCGCCGCGATGCACGCATCCAGCTCTTCGGCGCCGCGACCGTACACGTACGGGTCGCCGCCCTTCAGACGCACCACGGTCTTACCCGAAAGCGCGTAGTCAATCATGAGCTGCTGGATGCGGGACTGCGGAACAGCGTGCTTACCGGGCACCTTGCCCACATCGACGATGAGGGCGTTGGGGGCGTACTCGCCGTATTCCTGCGGGGCGAGGTGATCCAGCAGGACCACGTCCGCCTCACCCAGAGCACGCACAGCGCGCAGGGTCAGCAGGTCGACGGCGCCGGGGCCGCCACCGACAATGTAGACCTTGCCGGGGTGCTCGGCGCGCTCACCGGGCAGGGCGATACCGCGCTCGGTCACGCTGTCATCCAGGCTGTGACCGGGCGCCCCGCCCGCGAGCACCTCGTCAATCGTGGCGAACTCGCGGGGCGGGAACGGCGGAATCTTCGGGCCCATACTAGGCTGCCGGAACCGGGTTGAGGTCACTGGGCTTACCCACGGGAATCTTGGTACCGGTCACCAGAACGGTGTTGGACTCGCCAGCCTTGACAGCCGCAATCTCCTCGGGGGTTGCGGGGCGAATCTGCTCGCGCTCCAGCACGAACAGGTGCGATGCCTCGTCGCTGCCGTTGGGCTCGTTGATGAAGGCGCGGAAGCGGCGCAGACGACGCTCGTCCTTCAGGGTTGCGGCCCACTCGTCCTCGTAGGAATCCACGTGACGCTGCATGTCGCGCTCGAGGTCCTCGCACACGCCCAGGGAGTCCTCGATGAGGACGGACTGCAGGTGTGCCAGACCGTCGCCGTGCTCCTCGTCCAGGTCCTCAAGCCAGCGAGCGGTACGCTGCAGCTTGTCCGCGGTACGGATGTAGTACATCAGGTAGCGGTCGATGTAGCGCACGACGTCCTCGCTGGAAGCGTCCTTGACGAAGAGGCGGCCGTGGGCGGGGGTTGCGCCACCGTTACCACCCAGGTACAGGTTCCAGCCGTTGCTGGTTGCAATCAGACCGACGTCCTTGCCCTGAGCCTCGGCACACTCGCGGTTACAACCGGAGACACCGAACTTGAACTTGTGCGGGGAGCGCAGGCCGCGGTAGCGGTTCTCCAGGTGGATTGCCATACCGACGGAGTCCTGAACGCCGAAGCGGCACCAGCTCGAGCCCAGGCAGGACTTCACGTTACGCAGGGACTTACCGTAGGCCTGACCGGATTCGAAGCCGGCGTCGACCAGGCGCTCCCAGATGTAGGGCAACTGCTCGAGGCGGGCACCGTACATACCGATACGCTGTGCACCGGTGATCTTGGTGTACAGGCCGAACTCCTCGGCAACCTCGGCGATGACGGCCAGCTTCTTGGCGGGAATCTCACCGGCGGGAATACGCGGGACGACGGAGTAAGTGCCGTCCTTCTGCATGTTCGCCAGTGCGCGGTCGTTGGTCTCCTGCAGACCACCGCGGCCGGAGTCCAGCACGTAGGAGTTGCGGAAGGAGGAGAGGATCGATGCAACGGTCGGCTTACAGATGGCACAGCCGTCGCCGCCGTGACCGAAGCGAGCAATCACGGAGTCGAAGTCGTCCAGGTTGGTCAGACGCACGGCCTCGGCCAGCTCCGCGCGGGAGAAGTCGAAGTGCTCACACAGGGCCTTGGAGACGGTCAGGCCCATCTTCTTCATCTGCTGCTCGAGGGTCTTCTGCAGCATGGGCACGCAGGAACCACACTGGGTACCGGCCGTGGTGCAGGCCTTCAGGGATGCCACGTCGTGGTTACCGTCAACGATGGCCTCACGCACGGTGCCGAAGCTGATGTTGTTGCAGGAACACAGGATTGCGTCGTCGGGCAGTTCGGTGTCGGGGATGCCGTCGCCGCCGCCAGCTGCGGTCAGGTAGACGTTCGGCTCGGCGGGCAGCTCGCGACCCAGCAGGGGCTTCAGGGAGTCGAAGGGGGCGGTGTCACCGACGAACACGCCACCCAGCAGGGTCTTGGCGTCGCCGCTGGTCACGATCTTCTGGTACATGCCGCGAGCGGGGTCAGCGAACAGAACCTCGAGGCAGCCCTCGGTGGTACCGCGGCGGTCACCGAAGCCGGCCACCTGAACGCCGGAGAACTTCAGCTTGGTGGCGATGTCGAATTCCTCGACCTTTGCCTCTTCGTTGTCGTTGAGCAGGTTGGCTGCCACGGCGTCGGCCATAGCGTTAGCCGGTGCAACCAGACCCCAGGTGCGGCCCAGCACGCAAGCAACCTCACCGATAGCCCAGATGTGCTCGTCGGAGGTGTGGCAGGCGTCGTTGACGACGATACCGCCGCGCTCGCCAATGTGCATGTCGGCGGCACGAGCCAGCTCGTCATTGGGGCGAATACCGGCACCGAAGACCACCATGTCGGCGGGCAGGGTGCGGATGTTAGCGTCCTCGGAGGGAGAGTCTGCGATGGAGACGGAGACGACGTTACCGTCGGCATCCTTGTTGATACCGGAAATGAACACGCCGGTCTCAATATCAATGCCGGTTGCCTTGATCTGGGCGTTCACGGCGTAACCGCCGCCCTGGTCCACCTCGACGGAGAGCAGCCAGGGAGCCACGTCCAGAATGGTGGGCTCCGCGCCGAGTTCCTTCAGGCCCTCAGCAGCCTCGAGACCGAGCAGACCACCACCGACAACGATGCCGCGGGGTGCGCGGCCCAGGGTGGACTGCAGGCGGTTGACCTCGGAAACCATGTTCTTCACATCATCGACGGTGCGGAAGACGTGTGCTGCGTCCGAGTTGAGAATGGGGATGCGAACCGCGCGGGAACCGGTTGCAAAAATCAGAACGTCGTAGGGGTACTCGTTACCCTCGGTGTCGGTGACGACGCGGCGGTTACGGTCCAGCTTCTCGGCATGGCAGTTGTTGACCAGGTTGATGTTCTCAGCGTTCCACAGCTCCGGATCGCCGAGGGTCAGATCCTTCTCGGGGTCCTTGAAGAGCTGCTCAATGGCAACGCGGTCGTAAGGGGTGTAGGGCTCATCGTTCAGCACGGTGATGGTGTCTGCGGCACGACCGGCTGCCTCTGCGCCCTCGTGGTATGCGCGAACAAAACGCCATGCGGCGGGTCCTGCACCGACAACGAGAATGTTGCGGGGGGTGTTCGACATGGATTTTCCTTTCCTAGTTTGCGATGCGATAGCTCTGCATCCTCGCCGTGGGCGGCGATTATGTCCCTGGGATTCGTCCCGTAACTTATTTGCGGCGCACATGCCGCAACACGGAAATCCCGGATTTGCCAAGATAAGGGGGTCGTACCGACGGAGCGCAAGGCCCCGCGAAACCTCTTATCTTCTGCAACTCCTGAAAATTACGAAACATTTTTGTGTGGGATTATGTTGTTTTCTTCAGGTGCCCAAAAATGATTCCGAGCTACGACTTTCATCGTACATGGTAGCGCAGGGTACGGATAGCCAAAATCAGCATTTTGTGAGAAAAAATTCTGAAAAACTTCCGCGAAATAACAGCCCAGATGAGGGCATACACACCTCCGGCGGCAGCGGATTTAGGTAAGGCTAATCTATAAAATTTAGGGTTGTATTTTAGGGTGAAAATAACCTTTAGCTTTCTCGCGCGCCCCATTTCCCAATGTGGGTTTCATAGGGTAAACTCCAAACAAAGAACACGTGAATCGCAATTACGCCCAAACCGTGATTGATCTCGCCTCCGCGCGACACACACCGTTTCGAAAGGAAAACCCCATGGCCGATAACTGGGTCCGCATCTGCGCCGAATCCGATCTTGAAGAGAACTGGGGCGAAGTCGCCCTGGTCGACAACCATCAGTACGCCATCTACAAGACCAAGCACGGCATCTACGCCAGCGATCACCTCGACCCGCACAGCCAGGCACTCGTTCTGGCCCGCGGCATTATCGGCGAGAAGAACGGCCACTCCACCATCACCTCCCCCCTCTACAAGGAGGTCTACGACCTGACCAACGGTGAGTGCCTCTCGGACTCCTCCTACTCCCTCAACGTGTACCCCGTTGAAGTCCGCGACGGCGACGTCTACCTGCTGGCCAACTAATTCGGACAGCTCATAGACAATTCAAAATTAACGAAAGGCCCCCGCTTCCTCTGAGGAAGCGGGGGCCTTTCGCGCGGAACGAGCCCAAATTAGTTCTTAGGCGGCAAGCGCCTCATCCATGCGATCGACAAAGCACTCTGCCACAACCCTGGCGGACGCAGGGTCCTGTGCGTTCACCAGCGGCGCGGCGACCTTCACCGGCAGGCCCGTCGAAGCGGCGTCACGGCGCATCTTACCGGCAAAGAAACCCTCCGCCAGCAGGTAGGTTGCGGCGTACTCTGGCTTATACTCGGCCACCACCTCGTGGAACTTCGGATCGATGGAAGCGATAAAACCGTGCTGAACCTGGGTTCCCAAGGCCTCGGAGAGCAGCTCGGCGGCACGCTCCATATCGGCGCGGCCATCGGCGCGGGAGGAGCCGGCGGCGCCCTGCACCACGACGGAACCGTTCTCGGGGGTCCAGCCGGCCTCTTCAAGGCGGGTCCGAGCCAGGCGAGCAAGGCGGGAATCGGGGCCAAGAGACTCAGCGATTACGATACGTTCGATGCCGCTCGCGCGGGCTGCCCGGCGCAGGTCCACCTGGGTATGGAACCCGGTAGAGAGCAGAATCGGGACAATAACGCAGGGCTCGTCCTTGGGCAGAGCCGCCGCGGCATCATCCACGCTGGGCGATTCGACATCAACATAAGCCTCGTGCACGCGGTATTCCACGCCGTCAGTACGCTGGTCCAGCAGGGAACGCACCTGTTCGCGAATCAGGGCGATGGCTTCACGGCCGACAGCGGAGTCGGTACCGTGAGAGGTCGCGAGAACATTCAAAACAGTCATGCTCCCATTGTAAAAAATTCCCGGGGCAAAATGCCCGGCCCACACAAATTTATGAGCCACAAAAGCCCCCGCTCCCCCACTCAAATCGAGTGAGACAGCGGGGGCTGGTGAGGGCAAACTCGAGGCCCGAAAGCAGTTGAGGTGACAACACTGCTGAGCGCCCACGCCCGGCGAGTCACCGGCGTGAACCGGAATTTACACCCCGTCGCCCTCAGCTCCTGAAAGCCTTATTTGCGGCGCGAGGAGTGGGCCCAGGTCATACCCAAAGAGCCCAGAACCATTCCACCACCAATGGCCAATAGTACGGCCAGTGCGGATGAGGAGGCCATCATGCCATGGGCCAAGTCGGCTTCTGAGGCCTTCACCCCGTCACGGCCCTTCTGCTCGGAACGCACCTGCGAGGAGGAACCATCCAGCGTCGAAGGCCGTCGCGATTGGGTAGCGGGCTCGGTTTCTGAGGGCGCGCTCGTACGAGCGGTAGCCTGCTCGTCCTGTGCATCGCGTGTGCGGTAGCCTAGCGCAGATGAAGAAGAGGCAGCGGGGCGGGCAACGGCCTCCGTCCCCTCTTCGACAGAGATGGTGGGGTCCTTCCGGTCCCCGGCCAGGGCGGTTGCAGAACGTACGCCTCGGGTCTTCGTCTTATTCCCGTCACCAGCCACTTTCACGGCATTCTGCTCCTCACCGCTCGAGGCCGTTGAGGGGGCCGCAGAAGAGGTGCCAGCCACTGCGGAGGATGAAGAATCCGAGGAATCATCAGTGGAGGTGTCGTCGCTTTCACCCTGGGAATTTCCGGTATTGTTACTTCCTCGAGAAACGGTGAAGCGTACCGTGCTGACCTGGACATCTCCACCGCTGGTGGCGTCTATTGCCACTACCAAGTAGGTGCGACCGGTCTGCAGGGAGGCGCCGGGTACACCCAGCACCGCCTCAAAGCTTCCGGAGGAGAGGTCCGAAGGGTTCACCCTCACAATAGCTAGGGCGTCACCCACCGTACGCCCATCACTGTCGAGCTCCATGAGCATCAGGTCATACCCGTTGTCATTCGTTGCAAAGTTCTTGCCGCGCACCGTAACGGGCTTTACCGAATCGCTCGAGTTAACCTGGGAGTTCTGGATTGTCAGGCGAGGACTGTCTCGGTGATTCTGCCTACTTGCCTGAGCCTCGATCTTTTCGGAGCTAATCAGCTGAATATGCTCCGGTTCCTTTGTGACGTTCGGGGACTGGGTCACCACCGGCTGAGGAGTGGGGGCTACGGTAGAAGGAATATGCGTGGGGCTGGGCTGCGGTGAGGGAGACTCCGGGGTGTCTTTCTTCTCTACCGGTGTGGAGTCGGTTGCCGAGGGGCCCTTCGAGGACGCATCCTCACCGTGGGGCGGGGTAACTCCCGGCTGAGTAGAATACCGAGGATCGGAGGGAACCTCCACCAGGGTGTCGCGATCTCGCGCCAGAAAATCTACGCGCGTGATACCGTAGGCCGCATCCGTCAGGGTGATGGCGTAGAACGTTCCCTCAGCGGGCAAATCAAGCAGAAGCGCTACTTCCCCGGGGGAACCCCCTTCGGTCGGGGAGACAGAACGGTGGGTGCATTCCTCCGTCGACGTGCACGAAGTAACTTCTACCAGCACGCTCTCGGCAGATATTCCCTGAGGAAAACCCGACCAAACGAGCAGGGCAACACCGTTCTCACGGTGAATGGTCAGGTTAATATCACCCTCGTTAGGGTCATCGAAGTCGACGTTCGATTCCCCCTCGCGACGTTGCGTTATGGGGGCGTCCGAGTCGCCTACTCCAGCGACATCGTGTAAAGAGGGCGTAGGGTCGGCAACAGTATCGACGGCCATGGATGGGGCAAGCACCCCACTCTGCAGTCCCGCAGCAAGGGTCGCAACGGCAACTACACGGCGTTTTATAGATAATGTGCTCATGCAATGTGTCTTTTCGTGGTGTTTAACGAGGTGCTCCCACCCCCCGATTATTCTTCCAATCCCACACGGGGTAATCGACCGAGCCCTGGACAGAGTATCTATCCGGTGGCGTCCACGCCATACGACCACTGAGATGTGGGGTCAGGGTAAGGAGGAGTCCACGTCTATATATCGGCTTCCTCAACCCTATCATGAACTCCGAGGTTTATTCACTCAAGGGTATTTTGACTCCCCTAAACGCTGTCTTTACGCTCGGGGGAGTCGGCAAGTCCCGTAGATGCTTACCGGCGGAATACCCGAGACAGGGAGAAGGCATTCCTCCGAATGGCCATCCATACGGCGCCCGCCACCAGGCCCAATCCCACCAGTCCTACGGTCCAGAAGGTCACCCTATAGTCGGAGGCTTCCTCCATAACGTGTTCCGAAGAGGACGCCGCTTTCACGCCTTCCTGCTGCCCCGCGGTCGATTCGGAGTGCACCTGAGAGATAGGGGCGTTAACCTCAGCGGAACGGGAATTACCTTCCGTCTGACGGGTGGGGGTTAGTCCCTTGGCGCCGTCGGTAGGGGTCAGGGGCTGCGCGGCAGATGCCGATCCGCTCTTTACGGAGGCGCCGTCCTCCCCATTAGGCATTGCGGTATCGGACCCCGCGGCGTATGCCGAGGTCAGGGGTGACTGCCCGGCGGATGCATTGGTCTGGGGCGCCATAGTGCGCGCTTGCGCCAGAGCCTGAAGTCCCTGCTGACGGCGCTCGGCACGCGCCTGACTCTCACGGGTTGCGGTGGAATCGGCCCCGCTAGAACGGGAAGCGTTCGAGCTACCGTCGGTTGCGTTAGAAGAAGCATGAGAGGAGGCGTTCGCAGAGTTGTCGCTCTTCGCGGTAGTGGACGTTGAAGTAGCGCCCGTTTCATCGCGGCGAGTGGCGGAGGAATCCGCGGTATCCTGCGATTTCCCGGCACTCACCTTAAACCGAACCGAGGCCACAGCGGTGTCGTTGTTCTGCTCATCGACGTACACCAGGTACGCGGTATAGACCGAATCGGTCTTGAGAAGCGACCCCGGAACGCCAACAGCCACCTCGAGTTCTCCTCCAACGATGTGTGCAGCGTCCACGTGCGTGTACGAGACGGCATCGCCTCGGGGATTACCCTGCATATCGGTCTCAAGGACCATCAGGTCGTACCCGTTCTCTCGGGCGGGCAGGTTCTTTCCGACAACGGTCACGGGCTTCGTCTCTGCGTCAGAACGCAGCTCGGCGTAGCGAACGTTCAGCGTTGGAGCGTTCAGGTTCGCGTTGTCTCGGGAGGCGGTCAGGCCTCCGGGTACCTCGCTCACGATCTGAGTGCCGCGCTCCAGGCCGCCTGCTGCTTTCGGGGTAGGCGAAATCGAGGGCTGCGGATGACGGGCCTCTTCACGCGCTTTATCCAGGATATTCTGCGTTTCGTCGTCAAGACGGATTCCCGACGAATCACTGTCGACGTCCCCGTCACCGACAGGAACGATATGGGGAATAAGCGAACCGGCAGTAATTTTGAACTCCCCGTATCCCTCATCGAAGCTGTCCGTGTCGAGGACGGAGATGGTGTAGTAGCCTTCCTTCGGCGTACTCGGTAGCGTGAGCGTCAGAAGGGTAGAGCCGTCCTGGGCTTTCACTGCGCTCAGCTGCTGGGGAGTATAGGTGACTACCTCTCCGGATGCTTTACCGGAGACGGTGTAGTACTGAACGGCCACGAGATAGCGGCTCGAATCATTGATGTACTTCTCTTCGTAGAGAGGTTGCAGATTGAGGGTCACCCGGTTCTGTTCCACAGAATGAATTAGAACCTCAAGCGTATCGAGTTCAAGGTTGAAATCTTGCGAGGGACAATTCTGAGGATTCTCCGAATTGAGAATAGTAATAATACACTGCTGATCGACAGAAAAACCGGTTCCCTCCACCGCGGAAGCATTGGGTAACACAAACATACCCGTAGTTGCTAAAACGGAAAGCGTCAGGGCGCGGAAAGTTCGAGGTCGTTGAGTGATCATGATAGTGCCATTTCAATCGAAGCGGACGCACAACCTGCTGATAAGGAGTAGCTCACCACAAGCCCCTCTAACGCAATAATTATGCGTGCCGGTACATCGGTTACATCCCAGCCTAACACGAGTATTAAGATTTTAAATTCATTGCATTTGCGTGCTTATTGTTAGGCAGTATATGCACCTCAGAGTAAAACACTGTATGGCCACCCCTAAAAACATCGTTATCGAAAAATACGAATGTTTAGAGGGAAGGTCGAACACCCCGCAAACAATTATTTCAATCGCCATAAAAGCCCAGGTGCACGACATATAGTGTCCAATCCAAGCCCTGAACACAGGCCATTCACGGTGTTATAACGTATAAACGTTCGCGTCGGGGGCCCACAAATCCACCTCTTATAAACCATCAAAATCATTTACACGCCATACAAGATTTGATAAAAACCCATTGCATAATGCGACACACATCTCACATAATGCAAAGACGCCCCGAGGTCGGTAATGCTACGCATCACCGCCACGGGGCGCCCTTCGAGGTAAATGCTCTGCTCCCCCCGCGCCTATGCGTTCGCGTCCATCGTCTCAGTTGCCGCTACTTCAGCAGAGGCCTCCGCCCGACGACGATACCGGTTCACCACCACGGCGCTACCCACGAAGACAACCGAACCGGCCAGCGCAATTCCCAGCGGCACGGTACCATCCGGCAGGGGTACATCTTCCGAAGCGCTTGCCTCCAGTTTCTGAGAATCGGAACCACCGCGAGCTTTCGTGCTTCGCGTATAGAACCCGTCGGAGCTCAGGCGAGAACCTTCCCGTGCAGCAGGGGCAACGCTCTCAGCGCTTCCCGCTGACGCCTGATACCCCATCAGATTCACGATGGTGCGTCCGCCAATAAAGGCTGCGTATCCCGACATAACCGGGGTGACATTCGATGCGGTAACGGGGTTACTCGTGACCGCATGAGCCTGCGGGGTTGCCCGCGCAGCCGAGGCATGGGCATGAGCGACATGATTCAGAGCGACATCTGTCGAAGGAATATGGGGAACGGTTTCCCCAGTGATTCCTCGAGCCGACGAAGATTCAACCGCAGAGGGTGAAGCATCACTCGGTGAGGAGATATCTGCCGGCAGCTGCTCACTCGAAGAATGAACCACAGTGCGCCTAGGCCGATTGTTGGCGTCTGCAGTTGAATCCGCCGAGCTGGCGCGCTGAATAATGCTCACGCTGAAGGCAGAGGTTGCCATGAGCCTCAGCTCATCGGGAGACTCTCCCCCCACCGCCACCACCCGGTACCGCTTACCGCCAACGAGTGAGGTTCCGGGGACCTTCAAATCAGCCGAGAACGCGCCGTCCCTGACCTGCTCGGGGCTCACGTGGGTCGTGGCCAGGGGTGCGCCGACGGCTCCCCCGTCGGCAGGCATCTCGAAGACCATGACGTCATAGCCCAGGGAGCTCTCCCCCACGTTCTTGACGCTCGTGTGAATCGTCTGAAGATCGCTTGAGCCTCGCAGCTCCGCGGTGGAAATCTCAAGAATGGCCTCACGGGTTTCCGCGGGAATCTGATTCGAGGAGCGGTTATGCACCAGGATACGGTCGCCCTCGGGCTTGGGCGTATCAGAAACGTCGGTGGTAGATTCAGAACTACGGGGCTCCCCCACATCACCGGGTTTCTCAGATGCAGTAGCAGAGGGGGTCGGCGAGGCGCTCTCCGAGGCAACCGGAGCCGGGGCCGGAGCGGCCGTGGGCTGCGGACGGTCCTCTCGCTCGTCCTTCGAAGGCTCGGGATTCGGCACAGGATGGGGAGTAGGGCTCACCGCATCGATGGGTGCACGCTGCACACCCGGGGTATCGGGAAAGAAAAGATTCTGACGTGAGGCGAGAAGACCCTCAACGCTCTCGCCGTATTCGGGGCGCAGCTCAACGAAAGAGGAGTTGCCGGTCTGAAGGTCGGTAACCTCCACCATGTAGGCCTGTTCGATATTCAGGCGCTGGTGAATACTCACATCGAGGTAGCCGTCTTCATTCTTCGACGCGGTCAGCTGTGAGGCGGGGACCACCATCGAGGCAACTTCCAGACCCTCCATGGTAACTGCCACAAGGCGCACCTGCACGTGATCGAGAGACTTCACCCCGCCCAGACCAATCAGGATGTAATCCTCACTCTGGCCTAGCAAATCCATGATGAAAACATCAACGTTCGTAGCCTGGGGTTCAGGAGTGTTCGCAGAGGGAGACGCACCATGCGGCTGTGCATGTGCGGATGATACGAAGGAAGCGGGGGCCAAGGTTGCAGGGGCCAGCGCACCTCCCAGCCCGAGGGCTGCAGATGCTACGAGGGCCGCGCCGCGAGCAGTTCGCTGCGTGGTAAACATGGTCACCTTTTTCGTGAGTGAGTAAGTGAGCGATAGGTTGTGCAATCCCCCACGCTCAGAAGTTCGGAAGTGAGAGCGGGGAGGCGGCCTCTCTTATCGGTGACCATGTGCGTTTTAGAACGCGTTTTGCTCCGCGAGGGCGGGGCATAGAGAGTGGCAGTACCGCCGGTCAATGCACTCTAAATTATAGGTATAACCTTAGAAAAAGTTAAAGACGGGGGGACGCCTCTTTTGTTACAAAGAAGCATCCCCTCGTCTTATCTCACGTTATGGCTTGTGAGAGGGTATTTATCAGCTTTTTAGGACCGGGAAGTGAGTTGCACGTCACGGCGGCCACGGCGGGTCAGGAAGGCTCCCGCAACCAGAGAGAGCGACCCTACCGCGCTGATCGTCAGCATCCCGGAGGTACCCGTTGCAGCCAGCTGCTCACGCTCACCCTTGGAGGCCGAAGCCGTAGCCTTCTGAGGCTTCTGACCGGCACGGTCGGTAGCCCCACCGGTAGCACCCTCGGTAACCGGAGCAGATTCGTGCGAAGCCGACTCATAGGATACAGGAGCCTCGGATGCGACAGCCACAGGAGCGGACTCCTTCGATTCTTCGGCCGGTGCCGGGGCGCTATCGGAGGGAGTAACCGAGGGCTTCTCCTCCGCCGGCTTTTCAGCAGCGGAGCCGCCGTAGCTCGGCTCCTCGGTTGCCGGCGCTTCGGTCTGCTCGGCAGGCAGCGAGTCGGAAGGACGCGAAGCATCCACGCCGTCACGCTCCACTGTGAAGCCGCCGGTCACGATCTGCACGGTTCCTCGGGAGTCCTCGTAGACTGCGCTTACACGGTAGGTCGTACCCGGCTTCAGGGCGTTGCCCGGCACCTGAAGCTGCGCGGAGAAGGAACCATCCTCCACACGAGCGTCCCCGGAGGCAATGGCCTCACCGGCGGTTCGGCCGTTAGAATCCAGCGCGTGCACCTGCAGGGCCACGGGACCGGAACCCTCGAGACCTTCACCGGTGAAAGTGAGCGTCTTTTCCGAGTCATTCTCGGGGACTGCGGTCTCTTCCACGCGCAGGCGAGCACCCACGGCCACGGATGAATGATTCGTCGATTCGGCTGACTCCTGCTCCTCCGCGCGATCTGCCGAGGCGTCGCGCACCCGGTCGAACCGAGTGTTACGCGGCAGGTCGTAGTGGCGTCGAGGGTCGGTTTCCGGGAGCACGGGGTCCTGTTCCTCAGCGGGAACAATGGAAGCCTCAGAAGCTTCCGGCTCTGAGGTCGCGGGGCGAGGGGCCGCCGGGGTCTCTTCCGCCTGCGCTCCAACCTCTTCAGCCTCTTCGTCGGCAGGCTCAGCGGCTGCGGTCTCAGCAACGCTCCAGCCATTGGTGAAGGGAATCTCAACGCTCTGAGCTGCTAGGCCGCGGGAAGCCGAAGGAGCGATTTCAACGTTCAGCACGTAGCGCAGATCGGGATGCACATCTTGCAGAACGGCTAGGCGCGCACCGGGTACCTCGATGCCATCCAGAAGCGTGCCGTTGACAACATCGGCTCGTGCCGGGGAGGCAGCCAGTACGTGGCGATTGCCCTGCTCATCAACGGCGTAAATCGAGGTCATGATCTCGAAGGCCTGCGCATCGCCCAGGCCGGTGGCCTTGTAGACGATCAGGTTCTGCTCCTGCGGAATTTCCAACTGACCCGACAGGATCTGGGCATTGAGCGGCTCATCCTGAGTATCCGCAGGCTGCACCTCCAGGGGCGTCCATGAATTGTAGGAGGTGTCTTCGACGGAATAGCCGAGATCGGGGTTGACGACGGCGGTTGCCACCACGTACTGCTGGTTGGGGTCGAGGATTCCCGCAGGCAGGGTGAGCTGAGTGCTAAAGCTACCCTCGTGCACATCGGAGACGGGGACGAGGGTCATGGTCACCGCACGGGCACGGCTCAGGGCAGCCAGGGGGTACTTGCGGTACTCACTGACGTACACGGCGATGCCATGCTTCTCAACGTCCTCGCCCAGAAAACCACTACCGCTAACGGTGATGCTCTGGGAACGCGCGGGGTTGATGGCAGCACCCTGTTCGACCTGCACCGAGGGGCGCACATCGCGGTCAGAACGCTGGGCGCGGTTCTGCTGAACGTTAGAGGAGGAAAGGCCGCCCGCATTGTGCACTGGAATCGCGGCCTGGGCCGCACCGGTGCCGGCGGTCAGAACGGAGGCCGCAATGGCGGCCGTTGCTCGGGTCTTTGAGTGAGCGGGATCGGGCATGAAACACACCTTTTCTGTGAGTGTGAACGATACCCTTTACGCGACAACGACGCCTCAATTCCCGGCGGGAAGATGTACGGTTGGTTCCTTCGCGAGGTTGGTAGCCTTGCGATAGGGGTCTCCTCGGCATGGGCGATGGGTTCCGAGAGGTAAAACTCTCAATCTCCATCTGAGGTGGAAGTCTGCGCGAGGGGAATCGCTCTATTTATCGGTAGTTCCACACTATCAATAGAAAAAGCCTCTTGAGGCCCAATACGCTTTACGAGCCAACTATTTTTTTATGCAATGAACCACAAAACGGGTTTTTTGCCCAAATCTCCCCCACTAATCATCCGCAAAACATATCGACTAGGTAAAATACCTCAACTCTCCCTTCAAGGTGAGGGTTTAAAGCGAACGTAAATAGGTAGACTCTGCAGTGCTATATGTGCACATTTATGCACATATAGTTATTTTCTTTCGGGTGTAAGGTTTTTGAGGTCTCGCATCAATCAGTAGCGCCAAACCCCTATTCACCGGCGATGCGAATGACTCTCTTGCCACGCGTGTGACCGGCCTGCAAATCGCGGTAGGCCGCACGGACATCCTCAATCGTGAACCCGTACACGCGATCCAAGCGAATTGACACCTTCCCATCGGCGACCAGCTCAGCTAGGGTCTCGAAGTCCCCGTGGTCCGAATGGCGGGGGCCCGTAAACTGTGCTCCCCTAATCATGACCTTGGGCGAGGGAACGAGGGTTCCAATGTCCTTGCCCTTCAACCCCAGCGAAAAGGCTAGGGTCACGTAGTCGCCACCGTAGCAGTCCAGGAACTTTGTCACGCGACCCTCGGCCGCCTTGAGCACTCGTTCCCTCACGCCCTCGCCATAAGCAACCGGCATGGCCCCCAACGACCTGATAAACTCGGCATTCGCGGCCCCTGCAATGCCAATAACGCGTGCACCGCGAGCCACGGCATACTGCACGGCGACGGACCCAATTCCGCCCGAAGCCGCGGAGATGACCACCGTATCGCCCTCACCCACGCCAATATGGCGGAAGGCGCCTCCCACGGTCAGGGCCGCGACACCCATTGCGGCCGCGTGCTCAAAATCAATGGAGGCGGGCTACGGCAAATTCTTCGACGGGGTTATCCGGGCCCCTCGAAATTCGAGGCTTTCACTTCCGGGACGCTCGGAACCGATAAACCCCCACCCCGCGAGCGCGGGAACCCTGTCATGAACAAATCGACACCGGTCTGTCCATCCATTGCGGCTGCAACGTTCCGTGGAGCACCGCATCGTGCGCCCTCACTATTCTGAACACACAGAAACGTCCTCGCGGTCTCCCGAGATTATTTTAATCCCTAGGAAACCGCGAGGACGTTTCATACGGCGTTGCGCGAAAGGATCAACCCTAGAGGCTGCGACGACGCAGAAGCATCAGCGCAGCACCGGCGATCAGCGCTGCGGCGCCGACACCGGCAATACCTGCGACACCTTCAGCGCCGGTGTGAGCCAGCTGCGGCTTCGAAGAGCTATCCGAAGTGGTGCGGCCGGCGGTATCGCGAGCGCTCACGGTGTGGCCACTCTGGGAAGAAGCGGTCACCGGGGTGTTACCAACCTTGGCCTTGGGGGCCTGCGAGGAGGGAACGCGAGTCTCGGTCACGGTCACGGAACCGTCCTCGCTCATTTCCGCGGTGAAGACGCTGGTGGTGCCGTCGCCGTTATCGCGAACGGTGGTGTTATCGTCGTTGCTTGCCGCGGGCACCGTGGGGGCCGGGTGGTCCGCATCGCTCACGGAGGCGGTGGTGACAGCCACCTGATGTACCAGGCCGTTCGGGTCGCTGGTAGCCACGAGCGCGTACACGTAGCCGGGCAGCAGACGATCGGCACGCACGGAAAGCTTAGTGGTGAAGGTGCCCTCCATAATCTCGGATGCGGGCACATCCTGAACGGCCAGAGCCTCACCGGTGATGTTGCCGTCGGCATCCAGGCGGTAGATGGCCACCTGCACGCCGCGGGAAGCAGATTCGTGGGTGAATCCCGCGCCGTTGACAGTCACCACGTTGTACTCGTCGTTCGGGTCCAGGCTTGCGCTCTCGGTGGTGAGGGTTGCGTTCTGAGGTTCAGGGACTGCCGGGGTTTCGGGAGCCGGAGTCTCGTCAGCCTTGGGAGTCTCTGCCTTGGGGGTTTCCGGGGCGGGAGTCTCATCAGCCTTGGGGGTTTCCGGGGCGGGAGTCTCGTCAGCCTTGGGAGTCTCTGCCTTGGGGGTTTCGGGAGCCGGAGTCTCGGGGGCGGGGGTCTCGTCTGCCTTGGGGGTTTCCGGGGCGGGAGTCTCGGGGGCGGGGGTCTCATCAGCCTTGGGGGTTTCCGGGGCGGGAGTCTCGGGGGCGGGAGTCTCATCAGCCTTGGGGGTCTGAGCACGCGGAGTGGTAGTCTCGGTTACCTTGAAGGAGGAAAGAGCCACCAGCTTCTCGGCGGGCTGAGCCTGGGGGTTGCTGACAGCAACCAGAGCGTAGGATGCGCCGGCGGGAAGCTGGGCTGCGGGAACGCTGAGGGAAGCGTTGAATGAGCCGTCCTTGATCTGTCCAGCGTCAACGGTGATGGTTGCAATCGGTTCACCGGTAATCTGCTGGTCAGCGTCCAGAGCGTAGATGCTCACGTTAACAGAGGCACCCACCTTGGCCCCCTGGAAACCGGATGCACGAACCGTAATGGTATTGATGGTGGCGTCTGCGGGGAAGTCGGTTTCCTCAATCTCGATGGCGGGATCGGCCTGCTCGGTCTTGGGATCTGCCTTCGGGGTTTCCTCGGTCTTCGGTGCCTCGGTAGCAGCGGGGGCCGGGGCCTCAGCCTTCGGTGCCTCGGCCTTCGGTGCCTCGGTAGCAGCGGGGGTCGGTGCGTCAGCCTTCGGTGCCTCGGTCTTCGGAGCCTCAGCGGCAGCAGGGGTCTCAGCCTTGGGTGCTTCGGTAGCAGCGGGGGCCGGGGCCTCAGCCTTGGGAGCCTCGGTAGCAGCAGGGGCCGGTGCTTCAGTCTTCGGAGCCTCAGCGGCAGCAGGGGTCTCAGCCTTGGGTGCTTCGGTAGCAGCGGGGGCCGGGGCCTCAGCCTTGGGAGCCTCGGTAGCAGCGGGGGTCGGTGCTTCAGCCTTCGGGGTTTCCTCGGTCTTCGGTGCTTCGGTAGCAGCGGGGGCCGGTGCTTCAGCCTTGGGTACTTCAGCCTTCGGAGCCTCGGTAGCAGCCGGCGCCGGGGCCTCAACCTTCGGTGCTTCGGTAGAAGCCGGGGCCGGAGCAGTAACCTCTACGTTTACCTCGCCGTTGGGGTGCTGCGTGACGGCAACAGTCGTACCGCTCTGGTCTGCGGGAGCCTCAGCCGCAAAGGTTGCCGGAATAGCGGCAACGGAGCCTGCGGTAAAGGCTGCCGCTGCTGCAATCTTGTAGACGCGACGGGTAGTCTTCGACATTGTTCCTCGATCTCTGAATCATCGGTGGTGAACCCCGGGAATATGCGCCCCCCTCATCGAAGGCCATCGGGTGTTCAATATGGGTGTGATGCTAAAAGGCTAACATTCGCCCCTGTTCTTACCGGCACCCTACCGCATCCTCTATTCAAGTGTTATCAAATCGTTATAAAACACTCCCCTATAAAGAGGTTGCATACATACCAATTTGCTTACTCAAGTTCTCCGTATCAGGATATGACGATTCTTAAACTTCCCTTTTACTGACGTTTAACAAACCTATGCGTTATTCAGTGAGGAAAAACCTTATAACTACCTGAGAAAACCCCGCTTCGGGGAGTGAGCTTTCACCCATTCTCCAAGCGGGGTTATGTGCGTATTATCCGCAGAACTTCTCAATGAGGGGTTGCAGAGAGGGTTGACGACCCGCTACCCCTCGGCGCGAATCACCTTGAATTGGCTGGCCTGAGCCACCGGGCGCAGGGTAACGCGGTCCAGGTTAACGTGGTGCGGAACGTTGAGTGCAAAGGTTACGGTCTGCGCAACGTCCTCGGCGGTAAGCGGATTCGGTACGCCCTCATACACGCGGTCGGCGGCCTCCTGAGAACCCAGGCGGTTCAGAGAGAACTCTTCGGTGTGCACCATGCCGGGGCAAATCTCGATGACGCGAACGTTATGTTCCGCCTCCTCCAGGCGGAGCGCCTCGGTCAAGCCGCGAGCGCCAAACTTTGCGGCGTTATACCCGGCACCGCCCTCGTACCCATGCTCGGCAGCGGTGGAGGTCAGATTCAGAATCGTGCTGTGACCATTCTGGCGCAGTGCCCCACTGAAGGCGCGGACCGTATTCAGGATTCCCAGCACGTTCATGCGGTACATCTGCAGGTAATCTTCGGGCTTACCCTCCGAGACGGGATCCAGGCCGATGGCTCCCCCGGCAATATTGACCAGGGCGTCAACGGTTCCCTGCTCACCCAGGATCTGCTCGGCGGCAAAAGCAACGGCGGTCTCGTTGGTTACGTCGCAGGTGACCGGATGCGCCCCGGTCTCCTGTTGCAGGGTGTAAAGACGGTCGGTGCGGCGAGCCAGAGCGTACACCGTCCACCCGGTGGCAACCAGCTGATGCACGGTAGCTCGACCAATTCCGCTGGATGCGCCGGTCACCACGGCCACTTTGCCGTCCCCGGCCCAGGATCGAAAGGGAGATGGAGGAATGTAAGTGTTCTTAGTCATATCTTTATCCTAATAAAACGATGCCCGGTCGTGCTCTACAACGAAACACACCGGGCATACATTTTTGGTTTTTTCGGTTTTCACGGCTCAAAAGAACCTCGTTTCCCCCCGATTACTTGCGGCGACGAGGAAGACCCCAGCGGCTACGGCCACCATCGCGGTAGCCGAGGCGGTGCTCAAAGTACACGGGCGAGCTACTACCGGTCTTCACGGTGTCCGGGGGAACCGTACCCTCGCGTGCAGACATGAGATAGAGAATCGCGGCACCCGGCACGAAAGCGATAATGGGAAGAACGAAGCGCATGCGCGCCTCCCCATAGCCGCTTCGCAAGCTAAGGTGCCCGATGCATGCCGCCACCAGTACCGCCTGAATCAGTAGAACGGCGGTCTCGAAAGCACCCAAACCAAAGAAACTAAACGTACTCATCAATGCCTCCTCAGGATTGGTACTATTTCAGTCTACGCCCCCGAATGATGCCTGCATAGGGTCCGGTCACGTGTTGAAATGATCCGCGGAACACATTTATCTTCGGGTATTAATGACCTATTCTTGTAGCATTTCCAAGCAGCGCTTCCGAGGCTTCTCCCCCGTCCCCTATCCACCGCACCACCGTGAAATCTCAACGCCACCGCATCACCGACCTCCGAACCCGCCGCCGAGAATTACAGCGGCGAGCCGCCGCGCACCGAGCATCCACAGGGACCCCCTACCCCGTCGAGGTACACCTACTCCTGGGGCAGACCTACCTGGACCCCGCCTCCTGGGATGAGCTCATTCACTCCCGCGGACCCGCCGTTGCCCTGCGTCGCGCACGTTTCGCCCCGCGATACGACCAGCTTCTGCGCCGCCTCGAAGAAGCCATCACCCGCTACGAACGCCCCTGACAACCCCTCGAAGCACCCCGCAAACGGCCATCGAGGCCGTGACTCACCACATCCTCGGCGCACGGCCGGCACTGAAAGCTGAGAGAACGCCGTGAATATGAGAAAATAGCCCTTATGGCTGAAAACATTTTGGGCTCAGACTCGCCCGTACAGATTAACGTTCCCGACCGCCCCGCCCTCGAAGGCCTCGAAGAGAAGCTCTCGCAGCGCTGGGCCGATGAGAAGACATACGCATTCGACGAGAACACCACTCGCGAGCAGGTCTACTCCATTGACACCCCGCCGCCGACCGCATCCGGCTCCCTGCACGTGGGTCACATGTTCTCCTACACCCAGACCGACGTCATTGCACGCTACCAGCGCATGACCGGCAAGAACGTGTTCTACCCCCTCGGCTGGGACGACAACGGTCTGCCCACCGAACGCCGCGTTCAGAACTACTACGGCGTTCTCTGCGACCCCTCCGTGCCCGACAACGATTCCTTCCGTGACCTGATCACCTGGAAGGCAGACGGCACCCCCAAGCCTGACCGCAGCCAGGCAAAGTGGCCGCGCATCTCCCGCAACAACTTCATCGAGCTCTGCGAAGAACTCGCGGTTGAGGATGAGAAGGTCTTCGAGAACCTCTTCACCACCCTGGGTCTGTCCGTGGACTGGTCGCGTACCTACCGCACCATCGACGCACACTCCCGCAAGGTTTCCCAGCTCGCCTTCCTGAAGGACCTGGAAGCAGGCAACGCCTACATGGCAGAGGCCCCCACCATGTGGGACGTCACCTTCCGCACCGCGGTCGCCCAGGCCGAGCTGGAAGACAAGGAACGTCCCGGCGCGTACCACCGCATCAGCTTCCACCGCCCCAACGGCGAGAAGGTCTGGATTGAGACCACCCGCCCCGAGCTGCTGCCCTCCTGCGTGGCCCTCGTGGCACACCCCGACGACGAGCGCTACAAGCCGCTGTTCGGCACCACCGTCACCTCCCCGCTGTTCGGCGTTGAGGTCGAAATCAAGGCTCACCCGCTGGCACAGCCCGACAAGGGCGCCGGTATCGCCATGATTTGTACCTTCGGTGACACCACCGACGTCACCTGGTGGCGCGAGCTGCAGCTGGATACCCGCGCACTCATCGGCCGCGACGGCCGCTTCTCCCGCGAGGTTCCCGAGTGGATTACCTCCGCCGAGGGCCGCGAGCGCTACGAGCGCATGGCAGGCACCACCGTCTTCACCGCGCAGAAGACCGTTGTGGAGATGCTGGTTGAGGCCGGCGAAATGGACGGCGACCCCAAGCCGATTACCCACCCGGTGAAGTTCTACGAAAAGGGCGACAAGCCCCTCGAGATCGTCGCATCGCGCCAGTGGTACATCCGCAACGGTGGCCGCGACGCCGACCGCCGCGAGAAGCTCATCGAGCGCGGCCGCGAGATCAACTGGCACCCCTCCTTCATGCGTAGTCGCTACGAGAACTGGGTTGAGGGCTTGAACGGCGACTGGCTGATTTCTCGCCAGCGCTTCTTCGGTGTTCCCTTCCCCGTCTGGTACCCGCTGGACGCCGAGGGCGAGCCCGACTACGAGAACCCGATTCTGCCCACCGAGGATATGCTCCCGGTGGACCCCGCCTCGCAGACCGCTCCCGGTTACACCGAGGATCAGCGCGGCGTGGCCGGCGGCTTCGTGGCCGACCCGGATGTTCTGGACACCTGGGCTACCTCCTCCCTGACCCCGCAGATTGCAACCGGTTGGGGCGTGAACCCGGACCTGCACGCGAAGACCTTCCCCATGGATCTGCGCCCGCAGGGTCACGACATCATCCGCACCTGGCTGTTCTCCACCGCCGTGCGTTCCGAGACCCTGGCTTCCTCCGTGCCGTGGTACAACACCGCGCTTTCCGGCTGGATTCTCGACCCGGACCGCAAGAAGATGTCCAAGTCCAAGGGCAACGTCGTGGTTCCGAACGAGGTTCTGGAGAAGTACGGTTCGGATGCTGTGCGCTACTGGGCGGCTTCCGCTCGCCTGGGTGCCGACACCGCCTACGACGAGGGTCAGATGAAGATTGGCCGCCGCCTGGCCATCAAGCTGCTCAACGCCTCCAAGTTCGTGCTGAACCTGGGTGCAACCGAGAAGTCCGTCATCACCTCGCAGGCTCAGGGTCGCGTGCTCATCAACGCCCTGGATCGCTCCCTGCTGGCTCGCCTGGCGTACCTGATTGAAGAGGCAACCGCCGCCTTCGAGAAGTACGAGTACGCTCGTGCCCTGCAGATTTGCGAGAGCTTCTTCTGGTCCTTCACCGACGACTTCGT
>ERZ772904.72-NODE-72-length-32670-cov-7.64529_pt1 | contig 32670 bp, 30 predicted proteins | sample MGYA00512122_ERZ772904 | MGnify/ENA primary metagenome ERZ772904 (study PRJEB29015, sample SAMEA2738104) | human oral metagenome | biome: human oral; feature: human-associated habitat; material: saliva | place: China | collected 2269 ... | reverse complement strand
AAAAACTGCACCTTGTGAGTTGGAGGGGATGTCCAACTTTTGGGGTGCAGTTCAACCCTGATTTAAGGTTTTCAGACGACCTTTTTTCAGACGGCCTTAAGCGTAATGCCGTTCTTCGCCTTTGCCGTCGACATTCTCGGCGCAGCGTTTGCAGATGGTTTCATGACCTGCGACTGTGCCGATGTCGTGGGTGTAGTGCCAGCAGCGTTCGCATTTTTCGCCGTCGCTGGCTTTGGCGGTAACGGCGAGTTCGCTGCCGGTTTTGACTTCGGCTTTGGATACCAAGAGGGCAAAGCGCAATTCTTCGCCTAGGGCGTTCAGGTAGTCGGCGGTGGCTTCCGGCGCGGTGATTTCGGCTTCTGCCTGCAAGGAAGAACCGACGGTTTTGTCGGCGCGCAAAGGCTCGATGGCGGCAGTTACGGCTTCGCGGGCTTCGCGGACTGCCGTCCATTTTTTCACCAGCTCGGCTTCGGCTTTTTCGTTGATGGGCGGGAACTCGTGCCAGGTGTGGAAGAGGACGCTGTCTTCTTCGCCGCCGCCGATGATGTCCCACGCTTCTTCGCCGGTGAAGCACAAAATCGGTGCAATCAAGAGAACCAGGCTACGCGTGATGTGGTACAGGGCGGTTTGCGCGCTGCGGCGGGCGTGGCTGTCGGCTTTGGTGGTATAGAGGCGGTCTTTCAGGATGTCGAGGTAGAACGCGCCCAAATCTTCCGAGCAGAAAGAAACAATGTCTTTTACAGCAAAGTGGAAGGCGTAGCGAGGATAGAAGTCGCCCGCCAGACGCTCTTGCAGCTGACGTGCCAATACCAAGGCATAGCGGTCGATTTCCACCATGTCTGCCTGTTGCACGGCATCTTCAATAGGATTGAAGTCGCTGAGGTTGGCAAACAGGAAGCTCAAGGTATTGCGGATACGGCGGTAGCTTTCGGTAACACGTTTGAGGATTTCTTTGGAAATCGCCAATTCGCCGCTGTAATCGGTGGATGCCGCCCACAGGCGCAGGATGTCTGCGCCGAATTCGTTATAGACTTCTTGCGGCGCAACAACGTTGCCGATAGATTTCGACATTTTGCGGCCGTTTTGGTCAACCACAAAACCGTGGGTCAGCAGCTGTTTGTATGGCGCGCGACCCATTGATGAGGCGCAACCGGTCAGCATGGAAGATTGGAACCAGCCGCGGTGTTGGTCGCTGCCTTCGAGGTAGAGGTCGGCGGGCCAGTCCAATTCTTTGCGCTGTTTCAAGACGGAATAGTGGGTCGAACCAGAGTCAAACCATACGTCCATCGTGTCGGAAAGTTTGTCGTAGTTTTCGCAATCTTCCGCGCTCAATAATTCGCTTTTATCGAGTGAGAACCATGCTTCGATGCCTTTTTCTTCGATGCGTTGTGCTACTTTCTCCAAAAGCTCGGCGGAGTTCGGATGTAGCTCGCCCGTTTCTTTGTGGACGAAGAAAGTCATCGGCGTGCCCCAGTAGCGTTGGCGCGAAACGACCCAGTCGGGGCGGCCTTCAATCATGGCTTCCAAGCGCGCACGACCCCATGATGGGAAGAATTCGGTGTCGTCCACGGCTTTGATGGCTTTGTCGCGCAGGGTTTTGCCGTCGCTTCCGGCTTTGTCCATACCGACAAACCACTGGCCGGTCGCACGGTAAATCAACGGCGTTTTGTGGCGCCAGCAGTGTGCGTAGCTGTGTTCGATTTTGCTGCTTGCCAAAAGGTTGCCGGTTTCTTCCAACCATTGCAGGATGACGGGATTAGCTTCCCAAACACTCATGCCGGCAACGCGCGGCGTTTCGCTGATGTATTTGCCTTCGGCGTTTACAGGGTTGTAAAGCTCGATGCCGTATTTGTTGCAGACGGCGTAGTCTTCCAAACCGTGCGCGGGGGCAGTGTGCACCAAGCCGGTACCGGCATCGGTGGTCACATGGTCGCCGTTGAGCATGGGAATATCGCGTTCGAGGAACGGATGATTCATATGCAGGTTTTCCAGCTTGTCGCCGGTAGTTTCGGAAAGAATAGAAATGCCGTCTGAAAAGCCGTAGCGTTTGAGCGCGTCTTCTGCCAAATCTTTCGCCAATACCAATTTGCCTTTAGGCGTATCAATCAGTTGATACACCACGTCTGCGCCGGCTGAAACAGCTTGGCTCGCAGGCAGCGTCCAAGGCGTGGTTGTCCAGATGACGGCAAACGCTGTGCCTTCGATACCTGCAAAACCGAATGCGGCGGCAAGCGCGGCATTGTCTTTAAACGGATAGGCAACGTCAATCGCAGGCGATACTTTGTCTTTGTATTCCACTTCGGCTTCGGCCAGCGAAGAGCCGCAGTCCAAGCAGAACTGAACCGGTTTTGCACCACGGTAGAGATAGCCGGACTTGTAGATTTCACCAAGCATACGCACGGTATCGGCTTCGGTTTTGAAATCCATGGTCAGGTAAGGATTGTCCCAATCTCCCAACACGCCCAAGCGGATAAAGTCTTTTTTCTGACGGGCAATCTGTTCGGCGGCGTATTCGCGGCACAATTCGCGGAAACGGGCTTTGGGCATGTCTTTGCCGTGCAGCTTTTCTACCATCACTTCGATGGGCAGGCCGTGACAGTCCCAGCCCGGCACATAAGGCGCATCAAAACCGGCTTGGGTTTTGCTGCGGATAATGATGTCTTTGAGGATTTTGTTGACGGCATGACCGATGTGGATGTCGCCGTTGGCGTATGGAGGGCCGTCGTGCAGGATGAATTTCGGACGGCCTTTGGCGATTTCGCGCAGTTTTTGGTAGCGTTTTTGCTCGTACCAGCTTTTCAGCCATGCAGGCTCGCGCTTGGCAAGATTGCCGCGCATTGGAAACGGGCTTTCGAGCAGGTTTACGGTTTTACTGTAATCGGTCATTTTCTAATCTCTATTGTTGCGGTATTTCGGTTTCAGACGGCCTGATTGCTCATTTTGAAAAGAACAGGCCGTCTGAAAGAATTCAAAGGACTTATTGTAGCCCAATTGTCTTGATTTTATAAGCGTATAGAAGCGTTTCTATGGTTTCCAAACCTTTGCATCTTCCATATCTTGCAAAATTTGGGTTTTCAATGCTTCGATACTTTCAAATTTTTTCTCGTCTCGCAGTTTGTGTAGGAAGCGGATGAAGATGCGTTGTCCGTACAAATCGCCGCTGAAATCGAACAGGTGGACTTCCAACTTTTGCGAACGGTTGTTGCTGACAGTGGGGTTAAAACCAAAGCTGGCCACGCCCCGGCGCGTACCGAATGCGCCGTCTGCTTCGACGACAAATACGCCGCTTAACGCATAATGATACGGGGGAAGCTGAACATTGGCGGTAGGCGCGTTGATGGTGCGGCCGAGCTTTTGTCCGTGTTTGACCTTGCCGCTTAACACGTAATCGTGCCCCAACAGTTTCTTGGCGTATTCCAACTTGCCGTCTGAAAGGGCTTGGCGGACGGCGGTACTGCTGGTGCGGATGTCTTCAACGATAACGGACGGTGTGCACTCGGTTTGCATATCGGGCTGTTGTGCCAAAAGTTCAAAACAGCCTTCCCGACCCGCACCGAAACGGAAATCATCGCCAATCAGCAGATAACGCGTATTGAGCGTTTTTCGCAAAAGCTGGTCGATAAACACTTGTGCACTCATCTCGGAGAAAGTTTGGTTAAAGCGCAAAACCCAAACGGCATCCACACAGCCGGTTTCACGCAAAAGGCGCAATTTGGTACGCAGCGGACTAATGCGGTAAGGCAGCTTTTTCCCGGCTTTACGCGCAAAAAACTCTTTGGGCTGAGGCTCAAAAATAACAACGACAACAGGCAGACCGCGCCGGTCTGCCTCTCGTTTGAGTTTTTGCAGGATATGTTTGTGCCCGAGGTGTACGCCGTCGAAGTTGCCGATGGTTACGGCGGCTCCTTGCGGAAATTGGGGCGGGTGTCGCTGTCCAAGCCAGATGTTCATGGGTGGTGGGTAGTGTGTTTGAATAGGCGGCTATTGTAAACGTTATTGCCGTTTCAATAAACCTTAGGCCGTCTGAAACCAATAAATATATGCTTTCAGACGGCCCTAAGGTTTGTTAATGCTTTACCACCACCAAGGATAACGACCAAACGGATAACCCCAATCGTCGTAATAGCGATAGTAGCGGGCTTCGCGCAGCTGCTCTTGGGAAATATAGTTTTGCCATGCCATTTTGTAGCAGGCTTGGAACATCGGGTCGGAAACTTTGTCGATATATTTGAGGCGGAAGGCTTTTTGTTCCGCGGTTGCCACACCGGGTTTGCCTTCTTCGTCAAATTTACGGCGGATCAGCGCGGCTGTTTCCTGATCGCATTGGGCGGCAAGATTGACTTGAAGATCCTGCTCATAGCGTTTCTGCGCTTGGGCGCGTGCGGCTTTTTGCTCGGGCGTGGTGGCGCAGGCGGCCAGCAATGTAACGGCGCCAAACAATAAGGTCAGACGGATAGGATTCATCGGATGTTTCCTTATGTTTATATCTTTCTATTAATGTACGCCCTCATTGTGTAATGGGCAAGTGTGGCAACTTGGGAACACTTTAGATTATTTGTTCTTATCGGCAGACAGTTGCATATAAAATACACCCTGTATGAATGTTTAACTCCAAACCCACTCAATGAACGCTGACAAACCGCCCCACTCCTACAGATTGCGCCACCACAGGCAACACACGCCTCCGTTTTGGCAGGCGGACCGCCCGTATCTGCACGAACACAATATTTCCGATGCCCGTTTCAGACGGCTGGGCTACATCATGGCCTTTCTTGCCGGTGCGATTAATGCGGGGGGATTCTTTGCTTTTGCGCGCTATATTTCCCACGTAACCGGCTCCATGTCTCTTTTGGCTGATGTACTGTATCTCCAAGACTGGTGGTCTGCCGCAGTAACTTTCATCAGCGTGTTGTGTTTTGTTGCCGGTGCCGCGCATTCGGGTTGGGTGATTTTATGGACGCAACAGATGCGTTTCCGTGGCAGCTTTGGGTTTTCCATGTGGCTGGAAGCAGTTTATCTGTTGATATTCGGTTGGTTCGGTATTGCCGCGATGGAATGGGATTTTGGCGGCTCTGATTTTATTATGCCGTCTTTAGCATTGTTTTTATTGTGTTTTATTATGGGTATGCATAATACGGTTATCACGCTTCTTTCCGGCGGCGCCATCCGTTCCACCCACATGACCGGCACGGCGACCGACTTGGGCATTGAAATCTCACGCGCGCTTTATTACTCCAAACAGCATCATCCGCGCCTGCCGCACGTCCGCGTTAACAAACCGAAAATGTGGCTTTTAAGCGGCTTGATGCTGTCGTTTTTGCTGGGCGGCGTGGTTGGCGCATGGGGTTATCATCTGGTCGGCCATCATTTCGCCCTGCCCGTTTCCGCCGTTTTGCTTATACTAGGTGCAGGTTCAGTGGGATACGATGTCAAGGTCAGATTGAAATGGGCATTCGTCAACTGGTATCGCCGCAAGCAGAAAAAACGGAAGAAACTGTAAAAAACTTTGCTTGTTATTTCACGGCAAAACGGCCAAGCTGCCAGAAAAATGCAGAAATGCTTCAGGATTATGTTAACTGGCAAATATTTTCGTAATATCGGGTTAAACCCATTCTTTTGCGTTTCGGATATTGGGTATCATAAATCCGTAATGACCCACACGGTTTTTATTCATTTTTTTCAGACGGCCCGAACCGTCATCTAAAAAGAGGATACGACATGAAATTCTTGAAACCCCTGACCGTTATTGCCACTGCAATTCCTTTGGCGCTCACCGGCTGTGTGACCGATCCTGTTACCGGCCAACAATCCGCCAGCAAAACCGCCATGTACGGTTTGGGCGGTGCGGCCGTTTGCGGCATCGTCGGCGCGTTGACCCACGGCGGCAAAGGCGCGCGTAACTCCGCATTGGCTTGTGGTGCAGTAGGTGCCGGTATCGGCGGTTACATGGACTACCAAGAGAAAAAACTGCGTCAAAGCCTGGCCAACACCAACATCGAAGTCGAACGCCAAGGCAACCAAATCAAGCTGGTGATGCCTGAAAACGTAACCTTCGCCACCGGCAGCGCCGCCCTGAGCGGCCAAGCTCAAAGCGCTTTGTCTGCCGCCGCGCAAACTTTGGTTCAATATCCTGACACGACTTTGACCATCAACGGCCATACCGACAACACCGGTAACGACGCCATCAACGAGCCATTGTCTCGCAACCGCGCCGAATCTGTTGCCACCTTCCTGCAATCCCGCGGCGTAAGCAGCACCCGTTTGAGCACTTTCGGTTACGGCTCCCGTCAACCAATCGCCTCCAACGCTACTGTTGAAGGCCGCGCACAAAACCGCCGCGTTGAAATCTTGATCAACCCTGACCAACGCGCTATCGATGCCGCTAAAAAACAAATGTAATCCGACATCTGTCTGATTCCCATACTTAAGGCCGTCTGAAATTTCAGACGGCCTTTTTCTTTGTAGATTTTGTTTGCAATTTCTCCTCCACAATCCAATCCATCATAAAATTTATTCCTTTATTAACAAGACTTTTCAATTTTTTCTTTAAAAAAACTGTATTAATACTCTAATTTTTACACTAACTTAGAGTATAATTCCTAAAATTTTAAAAACACGCCTCATGCCGTCTGAAAAACGGCGGCAAAAAACACACTTATTGATATACACATCAGCCCGTTATCCAATCCATTTCATAGGATTTCAGACGGCACCATCCAGAATCTATGAAGGAGCATTCATGCAAAACAACTTTGACCCATTGATTATCCGTGACAAATCACTGATTCCCGTCGTACAGGGCGGCATGGGTGTAGGCGTTTCCGCATCAAAACTCTCCAGCGCGGTTGCACGCGAAAACGGCGTGGGTACCATCGCCAGCGTCGATTTGCGCCACTTGCATGAAGATTTGCTGGCCGAATCGAAAATCAATTCCAGCGAAGAAAAATACACCCGCCTCAACTGCATCGCGCTTGACCGCGAAATCAAAAAAGCCAAAGCCGATTCAGAAGGCAAAGGCATGATTGCCGTCAACGTCATGAAAGCCGTCAAAGACCATGCTGCCTATGTCCGCCAGGCCTGCGAATCCGGTGCGGACGCGATTGTAATGGGCGCGGGTTTGCCTTTGGACTTGCCGGAAATGGCCGAAGGCTATCACAAAGATGTCGCCCTTTTCCCTATCTTGTCCGAATCACGCGGTATCAATATCGTTTTGAAACGTTGGATGAAAAAAGGCGTTTTGCCCGATGCCATCGTTATCGAACACCCTGCCCACGCGGCCGGCCACTTGGGTGCGGCAACCGTTGACGGCGTGAACGATGCCAAATTCGAGTTCAAACGCGTCATTGAAGAGACATTTGAAGTATTCAAAAACTTAGGTTTAGAAAGCGAAAAAATCCCGTTGGTACTCGCCGGCGGTATGGCAAACTTTGAAAAAGTCAAAACAGCCTTGAAAAACTGGGGCGCATCCGCCGTCCAAATCGGTACCGCATTTGCCGTAACCGAAGAAGGCGATGCCCACATCAACTTCAAAAAAACCCTGGCCGGTGCGGAAACCGAAAAAGTAGTTGAATTCATGTCTGTCGCCGGTTTGCCTGCACGCGGCGTGCGCACCAAATTCCTCGACAGCTACATCAAACGCGAAGCCAAATTGCAAGCCAACGCCAAAAACGATCCGCGCCGTTGCACCCAAGGCCTGAACTGTCTGACCAGCTGCGGCTTGCGCGACGGTTTGGCCAAAGCCGGTCAATTCTGTATCGACATCCAACTTTCCGCTGCATTCCGTGGCGAAGTCGATAAAGGCCTGTTTTTCCGTGGCAAAGACCCGCTGCCTTTTGGTAATGCCATCCGTACGGTTCAAGAAACCATTCAATATCTCTTAAACGGTTCCTTGCCTGCCGTCCCTGCCAAATAAACGCGTCAACACTCAAAAGGCCGTCTGAAAAACATTCAACCCTGTTTTCAGACGGCCTTTTTGTCCCAATCCATCTAAAAAATGCTAAGATTATCGCCTGAATTTATCCAGCAGAAACATCATGAATCCATTATTGAACCACCTCAAACCCTATCCTTTTGCCCGCTTGCGTGAAGCCATGCAAGGCATTGATGCACCCGCAGGCGTAACGCCCATCCATCTGCAAATCGGCGAGCCGAAACACCCGACGCCCAAAGTCATCACCAATGCGCTGACCGCCTCCCTGCACGAACTGGAAAAATATCCGCTGACCGCAGGCCTGCCCGAACTGCGCCAAGCCTGCGCCGAATGGGTTGCCCGCCGTTATGATGGTTTGAGCCTCAATCCCGACAATGAAATCCTGCCCGTATTGGGCAGCCGGGAAGCATTGTTCTCTTTTATCCAAACCGTTTTAAATCCGGCTTCAGACGGCCCCAAACCGGTCGTTATCAGTCCTAATCCTTTCTATCAAATTTACGAAGGCGCGACTATTTTGGGCGGCGGCGAAATCCATTTTGCCAACTGTCCGGCACCCAGCTTCAACCCCGATTGGAGCAGCCTGTCTGAAGACGTATGGCAGCGCACCAAAGTCCTGATTGTCTGCTCGCCCAACAATCCGAGCGGCAGCGTCCTGCAATTAGAAGACTGGAAAGAAATTTTTGATTTGCAAGACAAATACGGCTTCGTTATTGCCTCTGACGAATGCTATTCCGAAATTTATTTTGACGACAACAAACCGATCGGCGGCTTGCAGGCTGCGGCGCAATTAGGTCGCGGCACGCACAACATTATTATGTTTACCAGCCTGTCCAAACGCTCCAACGTCCCCGGTTTGCGTTCCGGCTTTGTCGCAGGCGATGCCGAGTTGCTCAAAAACTTCCTGCTCTACCGCACCTACCATGGCAGCGCGATGAGTATTCCCGTCCAACGCGCCAGCATTGCCGCTTGGAACGATGAAGAACACGTCATTGACAACCGCCGCCTCTACCAAGAAAAATTCGACCGCGTCATTCCGATCTTGCAACAAGCATTCGATGTCAAACTGCCTGACGCATCGTTCTACATTTGGCTGAAAGTTCCCGACGGCGACGACTTGGCATTCACGCGCAACCTGTGGCAGAAAGCCGCCATCCAAGTGTTGCCCGGCCGCTTCCTCGCCCGCGATACCGAGCAAGGCAATCCGGGTGAAGGCTACGTCCGCATCGCTTTGGTTGCCGACGTGGAAAGCTGTGTCAAAGCGGCTGAAACCATTGTTTCGCTCTACCGCTGACGATTAAGCAAACAAAGGCCGTCTGAAACTTCAGACGGCCTTTTTATTAAATAATCGGATAATTTATATGGTGAAGTCCAGAAGGTAGAAATCTTCTTTGCCTACGCCGCACTCAGGGCATTTCCAGTCGTCGGGAATGTCTTCGAACTTAGTACCTGCCGGCAGGCCGTGTTCGGGGTCGCCGACATCTTCATCGTAAATCCAGCCGCAAGGGCCGCACATATATTGAGCCATTTGGTGTTCCTTCCATTTTGAAAGGCCGTCTGAAACCGTATTTTCAGACGGCCTTTCGTGTGTCTTATTGTTGATATTTTGAATTTATTGCGCTGCTTCCAAAGCGGCGATTTCTTTGCGCAGGTGTTTGATGGCCGGTGTTACGATGGCGACGAACATGGCCTCGCGGACGCGGCGTTGCGCCGGGCTGCGCATCAGATAGCCTTTCGCGCCTGCATGCAATGCGGCAGATTGAGTGGCGTTCAATGCCAATACGGCAGCCGCTTCACGCAGTTTCAAGGTTGCCAGCGTATCGGGTTTATTGTTCCACGCATCATCGGCAAGGCGTTCGGTTTCCGCCCATGCGCCGTCCAAAGCGGCTTTCAATTCATCGTAGCTGTGGTCGAGGTATGAGTTTACTTCTGCGTTCACCACATTGGCCATGCGGATAATGCCGAGCGCACCGTCAATCACACCGGCGCCGATACCCATTTGCAGTAGGATGAAACCGGCTTTAATGGTCGGGATATAAGACTGGAACTGCTCAGGCGTAGCAATCACATCTTCATCGGGAATAAACACGTCTTTAAAATTCAGGCTGTAAGTGCGCGTGCCTTCCAAACCGCAGAACTCAGGACAGTTTTGCAGGGTAACGCCTTCCCATTGGCCGCCGGTGATAAACATCACATAGCTGTCGCCGATTTGGGCGGTATTTGCCCAAATGTGGTCTTCGCCGATATTGGATACCCAAGGCAAAGCGCCGTTGATTTTGTAGCCGCCTTCGACGCGCTCGGCTTGCAGGTTGTGTTTTTCGATACCGGCAAGGTGTTTGACGGTATTGGACATGCCCGTACCGGCCAAAACTTTGCCCTGCAGAATATCGGCCAAATATTTGTCTTTAACCGCTTGGTTGGGCGATTGGTGCAGATACCACGCGCAAGCCGCCTGACACCATGCGCTGAACGAAGTTGAGCCGCATTCTTTACCGATTTCGCGCAATACGGCGATTTGCGTTGCCAAACCCAAACCGTTACCGCCTTCTTCAACCGTACCGGCCGCGGCAAAACCGCCGATTTTGCCCAATTCCAGCATAAATTCTTTCGGGTACAGGCCTTTGCGGTCGATGTCGTCCACCAATGGTTTTAATTTGCTTTTAACGAGTTCGGCAACATTGTTCAGTAAAGCTTCGCGTGTCATTTTTTTTCCTCTGGATATTTTGGAGATATTGAGTTCTTTTAAGAAAGGCCGTCTGAATTTTCAGACGGCCTTTGATGGGATTAGGCAAATGCCTGCAATTCAGGGTTAATTTCGGTTTTGGCAAGGTTGTTGACGTAGTTGCACAAGGTTGCCAAAGCAACACCCATAACGACTTCAACGGCTTGCTGTTGGTTGTAACCGGCATCGAAGAATGCTTTCAGCTCGTCGTCGGATACCGCGCCTTTTTTCGCCATAACGGCTTGAGTGAATGTCGCCAAAGCACTCAGTTTGGCATCGTCAAACTCACCCGCAGCCAATGCGCGCGCAGCTTTAATGGATTGTTCGGAAAGCAGTTTTTTCAAGGTTGCCAGTTTAGTGTGGCCGGCAACGCAGAAGCCGCATTCATTGGTGCGCGCGGCAATGATTTGAATGACTTCGACTTCGCCGGCAGTCAGGCTGTTGGCACCATTCATTTTGCCGACTTCTTGATAAAACGCCAAAGCCTCCGGCGCATTGGCCAAAACGCCGATCAGGTTAGGAATAAAGCCGTTGTTTTTCAATACGGCTTCAACGCGTGGTTTGGCAACTTCAGGAGCGGTTTCGACTGTGTGTATGGTTAAACGTGACATCTTTATGACCTTTTTTGTAATAAAACGAAGTGGGCATGATAAGCCATTCGTTTTTGTTAGAAAAAGATTAATTGGTTATTTACCGTAAACCAAAAGTTATAAGGCCGTCCGAACGGATTCAGACGGCCTTATCATAAGGATTCAACTCATTATTTCATAAAGTTTTTCAGCAGCATAGAAGCGATGTCGTCCAAGCCGAAGCCATCCGCATCTTGAGCCGTGCCGTTAGGCGTCGCTTTATCGACCAAGTCTGGCAACACTTTAGCCAACAAATCGCCTGCTTGGCCGGCATCTACGCCGAATTTTTGCGCGATTTGGTTCACGGTATCGCTACCCAAAGCATTTTGCAGGTCGCTGCCGGATACAGGCAGGTTGCTGGATTGGTTGGACACCCAGCTGCTCAGGGCATCACCCAAACCGCCTTGTTGCAGTTGGTTGATCAGGTTGCCCACGCCGCCTTGCTGTTTAACCAAATCCATCGCCATATCGGTCAGAGAACCTTGTGCGCCGTTTTCGCTGTTGCCTCCCAACATTTGGGTAGCCGCATTCAAAAGATTGTCCATGAGTGCCATGACTTTTTCCTTGTGTGTGTTTATGTCTAAAAAAAGAAAGCGGAGTGTAGCAAAATTTATGCCGGAAAAAATCAGGCTTAACCAAACTAAACTTCTTTTATCCCAAAGCCGTAACAAAACAAAGTCCAAGACTTTTGTGCGTATTGGGAAAGAAAATCGGTTATATTAGTATCATTCATCAATGTCAATTAGGCCTCGAGTTCTCCATCTACTTTTCACAAACGATTCAAATTCATAATCGCCTAAGTCCAAGTTATCCGCATGATCCGTAATGATAATTTGTGGGGAATATCCATATTGCTCTTTTAAATCATGACAATATTCAGCTAATCTTTTAAAGAGATTAGTTACGGATTTAATATCTCCATCAATGTTTTCTTTATGCTCCAAGTTTGCAATATCTTTAGCGTCAAACATCTCGGCATTATCATGCTGAAAATTAGGGAAATACACCTGTGTCGGTTGGTCTAAAAATAGAATAGAAGGTATAGCCACATTAAAATCATCGCGTTCTAATTCGATGAAATATTGGTGTAAGGCTAAAAATAAAGTGATATGGCAATAAAGCCAGTTTGCACCACTCCCCATTGAACGTAAATAAATCTTCTCTTTTTCTCCAGCATGATACAAATCAAAGCTATTTAAAGAAAATTTCAAATTAATTGGCTTATAAGAATCTTCAAAATCAAAATATTTTCCAATTTCTGACATGATTTGATTAATTCTCTCTTCAGCTTTGCTTAAATCATTTTTGAAACTATATTTACTTAAACTTGCCTCAACGCTGATTAATTTTTGTTTCAATTGATTTATTTCATCAATATTTCCCAAGCCACTCTGTTTTTTCACGAGAATATCAAGCATGGAAAATAGACTCGCTTTGATCTGCAAAATTTGCTCATAACGACTTTTAATTTTTTTAACATCTTCGTTTTTTTGTTCTAATTCTCTTTTTTGTCGTCTTGTTTCCTTAATTTTATTATCAAGATTACGAATTTTTTGGCTGATCTCTCGTTCTTCAACTTCTAACTGAGACCTTAGTGAATGATTAAGAGCAATATCTTGCGATAATTTTTTCATAGCTTGACCGAGAAGCTCTGCCTGCCTTGTAAGTGAATTATTTTCTGATAAGCAGAAAGGGCATACACAAACGCCAATTTGAACCTGATTTAATGATTCCATCGAAGACAGCGTATTAGAGACTTCTTTTTCTGTATCTAAGTGTTTACGAATAGATTCTAATTTAAAAGACAAATTTCTTCTTTCATTATCATCATGATTTAGTTGATCTAATATTTTTTTAAATAAAACAGCTTCCTGATTGGAATCATAAATGATGTTTTCATCTGTAACAATTCCATTCAAAATTTGTTTTGAATCTTGAGCGTTTCCTATAATATCTTCCATCTTAATAGGATGTTCTTCTATTCCCATTAAAGAATAAAGGACGTTAAGTTGACTTCCTATACTGACATTATTTTCGCTAATGTATCTTTCGATAACTTTTTGTTCTCTTTCGAGTGCCTTAATTTCGGATTTTAACTGGGCTTCCTCTTGAGAAAGTAAATAATATTTCTGATCGACAAAACCAAGGAAGATTTTAGTATGGGCAATAGCCTGTTCCCTTTTTTCTTTTTCGTCAAATCGATAGAATAGAGCATGCTTATTTGCTACTAAATTTTGGTGCTGTAAAATAAAGGACATAAAACTTCTGATTGAAGGACTTGGTAAAGGACGACCTCTTAATTCGGTTGCTTCCTGTGATTCATTAACATCAACAATATCTATGAACAGCTTTGTGAGCTGCTTTTTATAGTTAGGAATTTTAAGAAAATATTCTTTTAAAAAATAATCTGAAGAAATGAAATCTGACTGGTAAGTATCTTCTCTTCTGAAAAATCCACTTCCGTTATCTTTTTCTCTACCAATAACAAAATATTGTTCTTTGATTTGCAGATATAAATAATAAATTTCTGCATATTGAGTTATTACACCTTTTGGAACAGTATAGCTTCCACCAAAGCAATAATCAAAGATTTCAATTAAAGCACTTTTACCTGTTGAAGACTTACCCGTGATAATATTTAAGCCTTCCTGCAATTTAACTTTGTGGATTTTTCCTGATTGATCTAGTACACCTATTTCATGAATAATTGTTTTCATGGCTTGATTCCTAATGATATATGAATTTCATAAACAGAATGATTGCTAAATAATCTAGCGAGTTTTTTAGCAACTTTAATCTTCTCTTTATTACTACTGCTTTGAGTAGGTAAAAATGATAGAGCATTAGTATCAGTTCTCAACCAGTCATTTACTAAGCAATATTGAATACTATCTGATGTTAATATTCTTAATGTGTCGATTCTATCTTGTAAATCATATAATTCTTTATAGTTATTAAAGAATGTCGTATGCATAGAACTCCGAATATTTGAAGTTTCTATTTTGGTTTTGAAAAATGGGTGGGTAAATAAGGGAATAAGAACGGGTAAGAGTAATGAATTTTTCTCTACTCCCGTTAATTCGGAATAAAAATCAGCTAAGTATTTTCCATATTTGAAAGGGTTATACTTAGCTAAGTATAAGGCATCAATAGTATTCATTTTGTAGTATCCCACTTCAAATTAGCATTGCTATCCATAGCATCATGCATAACACCGTTTCTATAGGCTATATGTGGTCTATCACTACCTATAAGAAGTGGTTCCGAACCAATAATATCATCATACAAGTCACAAGGATTTGTAGAATTCCTTTTAGCTTTCCGATATTTTGCTTCATAAATGGAAATAAGCTCTTCCTGATAATTCTTTGTTTTTTCTCTATAAGCTGGACTATTATCCAAGTCTTCATTAAGTGATTTTGTAAACTCTAGCCAATTACCGACCGCCTCGGGAATTACCTCTGTATAATTAATATCTTGTATTTTCGAAACAAATTTCTTAGCCGCGTTCTTTGCCACTTCTTGTTCTGTTGCTATCAATCCTTGAAAATCAGGAAATGTAAATTCTTTCCTACACAGCTTTGATGTTAAATCAACACATTTTTCTTTAAATTTTCCATAAGGAATACACCAACTCTCTTTATTTCCTAGAGTGTAAATAAAACCAATCAAACCTTGTAGAAAAGCATTTTTATTATTGTCAGGAATTCCTGATAAATTCCTTTCTTTAATTCTATTTAGTATATCTTCTTTACTTTCTGCTTCGGTAAATAATGTTACTTTCCCAATAATTTGTAAAAGGGCATCATCTCCTTTATTTATAATATCTGCTTGCATTTTTGCTATTTCAGAAGTCGATGAATTAGGGGAGTAAATATCTTGAAGTATTTTAAGTCGTTCTTGGGAATTACTGTCATTCCATTTAGCCAGTTTTGTTGTTTTTCCAAAAAGCTGAGTAGTATATAAGATCAAATGGTTATATTGTTCATGATTAAATTCTGGCGCTAACCAGTTTTTAAGTGTTTTCCAAAAACTTTCATGATGATCAGTAAGTGCTGCTGTAACATCTTTTACTTCAATTTGGCTTCCTGTGTTTTCTCCTTCAGTAATAAGGCTAATATCACCATCTTTTTCAAGATAAATACAATTCCCTTCTTCCATCTCAAAACATTTATCAAGTGCAACTATGCTTTGATGATAAAAAGCTTGTGCGGTTGTCAATGCAGAATTTTTTGTTTCTTTCACCATATGATCTTCTCCAAAATTTGTAACTCTAAAATATTATACTTCACATGATATAAAAAAGAGTAAATTGAGTTAAAACTATAATATTTTTGAATTTTTACTTACTCTATTCAACATACTTTTTATTAAGTCTGATAATATCTTTACAAAATAATCTTCTTTACTTAATAACCAGAAGTTAAACACAAAGTTTTGGCTATTCCTCATTCTATTTATTTCCCTCGGATACTTAATAATCGTGTATCCGAGGGAAATAAAAGGCGTATTTGGAACAAAAAAAACTGAACCCTGTGTTTAAGTTCCGCTATCGAGTGAAAAGATAAAGAGAGTTATTTCACAATGGTTTCAGCCTTTAATTTTGATGCTTATTCTTCGCGGCCATTGAAATACTCAGCCGCCCCACCTTCAAAAAACCCTTGCAAAATCGCCTGCGCCGCTACTTGGTCAAGTACGGATTTTTGTTTTCGGCCAAATACTTGGGCTTCAGCAAGCAGACTTTCCGCGTATAGGGAAGACATCCTTTCGTCCACCCAATAAACCGGCAAATTAAAACGTCCGTGCAAACGGCGGCCAAACTTGCGGCTCAAACGGGTCAGCTCATGCTCCGTGCCGTCGGTATGCGTCGGCAGTCCGACCACAAAATACTTGGGTTGCCATTCCTTGACCAGCTTGGCAATGACCTCGAATTTTTCATCATTGCTGTTGCCGGTTACCGTCGCCAACGGATGGGCCATGCCCAACTCGGCATCCCCCTGCGCCACGCCGATACGCGCCTCGCCGAAATCAAAGGCCAAAACCGTGCCTTTTGGTGCATCAGGCATGGCCGACTCCCGAAACTAAGGCGTTTGGGTTGACACCCAATTTTTCAAAAGCGGCGGCATAACGGAGTTCGTAAGGCACATCAAACAGAATATGCTCGTCCGCAGGGACGGTCAGCCAAACATTTTCTGCCAGCTCGCGCTCCAACTGCCCTTTGCCCCATTTTGAATAACCAATACTGATCAAAGCCTTATCAACCGCACCTTCTTTAGACAAGTTTTCAATCACATCGCGCGAAGAAGTCAGCGCCACGTTATCGGTTACCACCATGCTGTTTTGCCAGCGACCGATCGGCGTATGCACGACATAGCCGCGCTCAATTTGAACCGGCCCGCCCATCATCACGTTTTCATGTTGCAGGCGCAACGGGATATTGCGGTCGGCGGCGGCGAAAATCATGTCCATAGTAATCGGCGAAGGCTTGTTGATGATGATGCCCAGCGCACCTTCTTCATCGTGTTCGCACACATAAATGACCGTATCCGTAAAAAACGGATCGTCCATATGAGGCATGGCAATCAGGAAATGGTTGGCTAAATTCATATTCTTCTTAATATCTATAAGCTGATTTTATTATTTTTGTCCGTCGGCAACCGGCGCATCCACCACGCATGCACCGTAAACCGCGCCGCCTGCCGGTACCGGCGTATCGGTTTTCGCATGGGCAAAACACGATACCGCACTCAAAGAGTTTTTCGGCGAGCCTTGAACGATTTTATCGCTGTACACCAAATAAGCAAAAGACTTACGTTTCGGGTCGTAATAGCGGATAATCTGCTGGCTCTTAAATGCTATGCTGGCGCTGCGTTTGAACACTTGTCGCGGTTTCAAAACCGCAGCCTCGTTATAACGGATGACTTCCGCACTTTGTACACAGGAAACGGATGCGTCGCTGGCATCTTCTTCCAGATTGACCGTTTCTTTCAAACCGCCTTTTTTTGCGTACGAAATATAACAGGCAACCCCCTGCACATCAGGATCGTCAAAACCTTCCACTTCAATACGGTCGTTTTTACCCAGCATATGAAACACCGTACTGGCGCGTCCGATTTTATCGGTATTGTCACCGCAAGCCGCCAAAACCATGGCGCCCAACACTACTAATAAATATTTTTTCATAATATCCTGTCGATGCAGACTGTCAGTTTCCAGGCAGACTAAAGCCCGTCCGCCCACTCTATCGTTACTATATAAGACCGTTCGACCATATTGCAACCCGATATTATTTTCAGACGGCCTGACAGACAGTATAATCCGTCCTATTGTTCCTACTTTGATAGCAAGATCGAACCATGCGTTACAAACCCCTCATTCTCGCCCTGCTGCTCAGCTTCTCCCTGCCAACCTATGCTGCCAAAGACGCGCCGAAAGAAAAAGCGGCCGCCGTCAAAAAAGCTGCGCCCGTGAAAAAAGAGAAAGAAGCCGCCAAGGCAGATGTCAAAAAAGAAACCCCAAAAAAACAAGCCGTAACAGAAAAGGAGGAAGGCAAAAAAGCGGTTAAAGCCAAAGTATCCAAAGAGAAGGACACCGCCGACAAAAACGAACGCGCTTCAGCCAAAAACAAACCGGCTAAAGCCACCGAGGCCGCGGCTGACAATAAAAAGGCCAACCGCAAAGCAGAAGAGCCTAAAGAAACAGCCAAAGACAAAAAAGCCGCAGCCGCAAAACCCGGCAAAGCCAAAGAACAAGACAAAAAACCTGTTGAAGATAAAAAAGACAGCAAAGCCAAAGAACCAGTAAAAAAAGCAGAACCTAAAGAAACCAAAACCAAAGAGCCTGCTAAAAAAGCGGCTGAAGATAAAAAAGACAGCAAAAAAACAAAAGAACCCGTAAAAAAAGCAGTTGAAGACAAAAAGGCCGAAGCCAAAGAGCCTGCAAAAAAAGCTGTTGAAGATAAAAAAGACGCTAAAACAGACACCAAAGCCAAAGAGCAAAACAAAAAAGACGAGCCTAAAGCTGAGCCTAAAACCGTCTCTTCAGCCGACAACGATTTCAAAGCAGCCGTGACTGCCGCTGCCAACGAAATGGAAAGCAAGAAATCCTTTGCCAAACGCAACGAGGGTTTCATTATCCATGTCAATGCCACGCTCAAACAGCTGCAACAAACACGCAACAACCTCTCCGGCATCAACCGCAAACAACGCGACGCTTGGGAAAAATTCCAAAAACTCAATGCCGATGCCAACCAGTTGAAAGCCGAAGTTTCCAACACGCGCGCCCAAATTTCGCGTTTTGTGTCCGGCAACTATAAAAACAGCCAGCCCAACGCTGTCGCCCTCTTCCTGAAAAACGCCGATGCCGGTCAAAAAACCCGCTTCCTGCGTTACACGCGTTATATCAACAACGCCAACGACCAAGTCATGAGAGACTTGGAAAAACAACAAAAAGAGCTGGCGGCGCAAGAGCAAAAAATCAACAATGAATTGGCTTATCTGAAAAAACTGCAAGCCAACATCCAAGCTTCGTTGCACCAACAAGGCGTGACCAATACCGCCGAACAAGCCGAAAGCCGCCGTCAAAACGCGCAAATGGCCAAAGAAGCACAAAAGAAAATCAACCACAGAGAAAACGAGCAGCGCCTCAACAATCTCTTGAAAGATTTGGAAAAACACAAAGCCGAGCAACGCAAAGCCGAAGCCGAAGCGCGTAAAAAAGCCGCCGAAGCCCGTTTGGCCGCCGCCGAAAAAGCACGCAAAGAGCAGGCTGCCGCCCAACAAAAAGCCGAAGCCGAACGCGCCGCCATGTCCACGCTGACTGACGAAGACATGAAACTGCAAGCCCCAAATACCCAAGGCTTGACCGTCAGCAACGCCAACAGCTTCAGCCGTATGCAAGGCCGTCTGAAAAAACCGGTTAACGGCACACTGGCAGGCCTGTTCGGTCAAGACCGCGGCGATGGCGAAGTTTGGAAAGGCGTGTTCTACAATACCGTTCCGGCCCCGGTCAGCAGCATTGCCTCAGGCACAGTTACTTTTGCCGGCGAGCTTGAAGGCTACGGCAAAGTAGTCGTTCTCGACCACGGCGACGGCTATGTCAGCATTTACTCTGGTTTGAGTGAAATTGACATCGCCCAAAACTACGCCGTCAATGCCGGCAGCAAGATTGGCACCAGCGGCACTTTGCCGTCGGGCGAAACCGGCCTTTACCTTGAAGTCCGCTACAACGGACAAGTCATGAATCCGCTTTCATGGATTAACTGATGCTTCAGACGGCCTGAGTGAATTTTCCCTCCAGGCCGTCTGAATTTTCATCATAAACTACAATAAAACACGATTTTCACGCCTGTTCAGCACATTAAACAACAAACTTTTACCTTAAACTTATTGTTCCGAGCGTTTAAATCACATAAAGTCAACGGGTTCAGAGAAAACAAAACCACTTTGCTTACCGTACACAAAAAGAAAGTCAAACGAATGTCAACAAAATCCACTTTGAAAAAAGTTGCAATCTACACTCTCGGCGCATTTAGCGGCATCGCCCTCAGTCTGAGTGTACAAAGTTTTGCCGCCGAAAAAGACAAAAAAGACAACGAGGCCCTGCCTGTGCAGACCATCCGCACCATGGCAGAAGTGTACGGCCAAATCAAAGCCAACTATTACCAAGACAAACCCGACGCCGAGCTTTTTGAAGGCGCAATGAAAGGCATGGTGTCCGATCTCGATCCGCATTCCGAGTACATGGACAAAAAAGGCTATGCCGAAATGAAAGAATCCACCAGCGGCGAATTCGGCGGCCTGGGCATGGAAATCGGACAAGAAGACGGCTTCGTCAAAGTCGTTGCCCCGATTGAAGACACGCCTGCAGAACGCGCCGGCGTGAAAAGTGGTGACTTCATCGTCAAAATCGACAATACCTCTACGCGCGGCCTGACCGTCAGCGAAGCCGTCAAAAAAATGCGCGGCAAACCGGGTACCAAAATCACCCTGACCCTTTCACGCAAAAATGCCGACAAACCCATCGTCGTCAACCTGACCCGCGCCATCATCAAAGTCAAAAGCGTGCGCCATCACCTGCTTGAAAAAGACTACGGCTACATCCGCGTCTCCCAATTCCAAGAGCGCACCGTTGCCGCCCTCAATGAAGCCGCACAAGCCCTTGTCAAAGAAAACAAAGGTCCGCTCAAAGGCATCATCCTCGACTTGCGCGACGACCCGGGCGGCCTGCTCAACGGCGCAGTCGGCGTATCCGCAGCCTTCCTGCAACCTGACGTAACCGTTGTCAGCACCAAAGGCCGCAACAAAAAAGAAGGCATGGTTCTCAAAGCAACTGCCGAAGACTACATCACCACCAGCGGCAAAGACCCGTTGGCCGGATTGCCTGCCGAGCTGAAAACCATTCCTATGACCGTCCTGATTAACGCAGGCTCGGCCTCCGCTTCCGAAATCGTTGCCGGCGCATTGCAAGACCACAAACGCGCCGTCGTCGTCGGCACACAAAGTTTCGGCAAAGGCTCAGTGCAAACCCTGATTCCGCTTTCCGGCGGCAGCGCAGTCAAACTGACCACCGCCCTTTACTACACGCCAAACGACCGCTCGATTCAGGCGCAAGGCATTGTCCCTGACGTTGAAGTTAAAGACAAAGACCGCGCCTTTGAAAGCCGCGAAGCCGATTTGGTCGGCCATATCGGTAATCCGCTGGGCGGCCAAGACGTCAACAGCAGCAACGAAACGCCTGCCAACACAGAAACCAAAGCCGATAAAGATAAGTCTAAAAAAGACAAAGACGAAGACATCTCCAGCCGCCGCATTCCCAATCCGGCCAAAGACGATCAGCTCCGCAAAGCCTTGGACTTGGTGAAAAATCCAACCGAATGGCAAAAATCTTTGGGCTTGGCAGCGAAAAAACCTGCACCGAAAAAAGATGCTGATAAAGACAGCAAAAAATAAACCCTTCTTTACCCGATAAAAGGCCGTCTGAAAATTTTCCCATTTTCAGACGGCCTATAAACACCTCCCTACTCCAAGGCAAGAACAAACATGAACATTTCCAAACTCATCTTCCCTATCCTGACCGGTCTATTCCTCCTAAACTCCCCGATATCATTGGCAGCCAAACCCGAACAAGCCTCTGAAATGTACATTGCCAACAAAATTACCGGTGAAAACCTACACGGTTTCTGGGGCAATGCAGTCGAAAACGAAGAAGGCGCTCTTATCAACACAACCATCTTTAACCCCGACAACACTGGCACAGACATCGCCATAATGAGTTTCAAAGCCACCAACAAAATCTTTACTATCAAACAGGACTTTAATTGGACATTTGACGAGAAAAAACAAGAAATCCACCAAACCGTAACTGACTATAAAACCTCCATCAACGGCAAAGAAGAACAAAACAAACAAAAAATAGGTGAAAAAAGTACCATAAAAGCCAGAATCCTCATGATCAAAGGCCTGCCCGGCATGTTGGAATTGACTGACAAAGCCAGTGGCAACCAAACCAGTTACTTTAAACAAGATCCGGATAAAATACTCAACCATCTTGAAAACAGCAAAAAAACACGTCCATAATCTCAAGGCCGTCTGAAAACTTCCCTCACTTTTCAGACGGCCTTCCCACTAAATACTGCGGAAACAAAACACCATGGCAAAAGCCCCCAAAACCATCTACCAATGCTCCGAATGCGGCGGCACTTCCCCGAAATGGCAGGGTAAATGTCCGCATTGCGGCGAGTGGAACACGCTTCAGGAAAGCCTGGCCGCGCCCGAGCCGAAAAACGCCCGCTTCCAATCTTGGGCGGCGGACACTTCGACCGTCCAATCCCTCTCCGCCGTTACCGCCACCGAAGTGCCGCGCAATCCGACCGGCATGGGTGAGCTTGACCGCGTATTGGGCGGTGGTTTGGTCGATGGCGCGGTCATCCTGCTCGGCGGCGACCCCGGCATCGGCAAATCCACGCTGCTGTTGCAAACCATCGCCAAAATGGCGCAAAGCCGTAAAGTGCTGTACGTTTCTGGTGAAGAATCCGCCCAACAAGTCGCCCTGCGCGCGCAACGTTTGGAACTGCCCACAGAAGGCGTGAACCTGCTTGCCGAAATCCGCATGGAAGCGATTCAGACGGCCTTGAAACAGCATCAGCCCGAAGTCGTGGTCATCGACTCCATTCAAACCATGTATTCCGACCAAATCACTTCCGCACCCGGCTCCGTGTCGCAGGTGCGCGAATGTGCCGCCCAACTGACGCGCATGGCAAAACAGATGGGCATTGCCATGATACTGGTCGGACACGTTACCAAAGACGGCGCGATTGCCGGCCCGCGCGTGCTGGAACACATGGTCGATACCGTGCTGTATTTCGAGGGCGACCAACATTCCAACTACCGCATGATACGCGCCATCAAAAACCGTTTTGGCGCGGCAAACGAACTGGGCGTGTTCGCCATGACAGAAAACGGTTTGAAAGGCGTATCCAACCCGTCCGCCATCTTCCTCGCCAGCTACCGCGATGACACGCCCGGCTCGTGCGTTTTGGTCACGCAGGAAGGCAGCCGCCCGCTTCTGGTCGAAATTCAGGCATTGGTCGATGATGCGCACGGCTTTACCCCCAAACGCCTCACCGTCGGCCTCGAACAAAACCGCCTCGCCATGCTGCTCGCCGTCCTCAACCGCCACGGCGGCATCGCCTGCTTCGACCAAGACGTGTTCCTCAACGCCGTCGGCGGCGTCAAAATCGGCGAACCTGCCGCCGACCTCGCCGTCATCCTCGCCATGCTCTCCAGCTTCCGCAACCGCCCTATGCCCGAAAAAACCGTGGTTTTCGGCGAAATCGGCTTAAGCGGCGAAGTCCGCCCTGTCGCACGCGGACAAGAGCGGCTCAAAGAAGCGGAAAAACTCGGCTTCAAACGCGCCATCGTCCCCAAAGCCAATATGCCGCGCAATGCCAAAGAGTTTCCGAACCTGAAAATCTACGGCGTCAGCAGTTTGCAGGAAGCGATTGACGTCTGTCGTGACGGGGACTAAACCGTTTCGATAATCTGATTCAAAAAACAATCAGCTAAAAGGCCGTCTGAAAGTTTTCAGACGGCCTCTCTTTAAATTTAAATAATTTTGTTATATTATAACGAACGAATTTATTCTATCTTTTCTACACATCGAAAATCGGAGAGGAATCATGAAAAAAACCGCTTTGCTTATCGCATCTGCCTTCCTGTTCAGCACTGCCGCACACGCCCATCGCGTTTGGGTTGAAACCGCCCACACACATGGCGGCGAATACCTTGAAGCCGAATTGGGCTATGGCGAATTCCCGGAGCTCGAGCCCATCGCTAAAGACCGCCTGCACATTTTCAGCAAACCCATGCAACTGGTGACTGAAAAAGGTAAAGAAAACATGATTCAAAAAGGCACATACAATTACCAATACCGCAGCAAACTGCCGGTCAAAGACGGCAGCTACTTGGTAACCGCCGAATACCAACCGACTTTCTGGTCTAAAAACAGCGCAGGTTGGAAGCAGGCAAGCATCAAAGAAATGCCTGATGCAAGCTATTGCGAACAAACCCGTATGTTTGGTAAAAACATCGTCAATGTCGGCCATGAAAGCGCAGATACCGCCATCATCACCAAACAAGTCGGCCAACATTTGGAAATCGTACCTTTAGACAACCCTGCCAACGTCCACGTCGGCGAACGCTTCAAAGTCCGCGTCCTCTTCAATGGCGAGCCGCTGCCTAACGCCACCGTTACCGCCACATTTGACGGCTTCGACACCAGCGACCGCAGCAAAACCCATAAAACCGAAGCCCAAGCCTTCTCCGATACTACCGATGACAAAGGCGAAGTCAGCATCATTCCATTGCGCCAAGGTTTCTGGAAAGCCAGCGTAGAACACAAAGCCGATTTCCCCGATCAAAGCGTGTGCCAAAAACAGGCGAACTACACTACTTTGACTTTCCAAATCGGCCATTCACATCATTGATTTTTCCATAACAAAAGGCCGTCTGAATATTTCAGACGGCCTTTATTCATCCTATTTAAGGACGATGCGGCGCAAACTGCCATTGTCCCAATTCCAAATTCAAATCAAACAGATTCAGACGGCCTATTGCCACGCGGACTAAGCGTAAACACGGAAAGCCTGCTTTCGCCGTCATCCTTCGCACTTGGCGGTTTTTCCCTTCCGAAATTTTGATTTCCACCCAAAAATCAGGCACGGATTTGCGCACGCGAATCGGTGGTACGCGCGGCCATAAAACATCCGCTTCGCCCTCTTCCAATACCCTGACCTCGGCCGGACGGGTGATAAAATCGCCCAAATCTACGCCACGGCGTAACAAATCCAATTTGGCTTCATCAGGAGAACCCTCCACCTGCGCCCAATAAGTTTTAACCTGCTTAAATTTCGGGTCGGCAATCTGCGCCTGCAAACGGCCATTATTGGTCAGCAGCAGCAAACCCTCGCTGTCCGTGTCCAAACGTCCGGCCGGATAAAATCCCGGTTTCTCGACAAAATCCTTAAGGCACTGATGTTTTTCATGTGCAGAAAACTGGCAAATCACGCCATAAGGCTTGTTTAGAATAATCAAATCGTTCATTTCACACTTTCAGACGGCCTTAGATTTCAAGAAATTCCGGATAATAAAAAAGACACCGTATAAACGGTGTCTTTCATATTTGGCGGAGTAAGAGGGATTCGAACCCTCGATGCAGGTTGACCCCACATGCTTCCTTAGCAGGGAAGTGCCTTCAGCCTCTCAGCCATTACTCCTAAGGAAGACCGCAATATACGCTTTCTCCCCTCCCTCGTCAAGCATTACCGCCCCAAACTTTCTTAACGCTATGAAATCATTTAAATAAAAATATAATATTTTTTGCATCATCCTATTTTTATACTTCTTTCATATATGTTAAAATGATTCTGTTTTCTGTAAACCTTTTTTCACACCCCTTATTACAAAGGAGTTCGTATGTTACGTTTTTCTGCTTTGATTGCCGTATCCGCCCTGATGCTTGCCGCTTGCTCACAATCCGGCAATTCCCAACCATCTACTTCCTCCTCTCAAACTTCTACTCAAAAAACAACTGCTGCCGGTTCTGCCTGCCGCAGCATGGGTGAAGGCCATAAAGTCAATGGTAAAGGTCAAAACGATATTTATATGTGTAAAGTCGATGTCGCTTTGAACTCTGCCGAAGCTAAATCCGCTTTGGATCCTAGCATCCGCGTTCACTATGGCAGTACATCCGGTGCGACTTTGACTTCCCGTCAAATCTCCAACTCAGTCGGCAAAACCCCTGATGAAACCTGCCAACGCGCATTCCTGAGCGCGGTTAAACGCTTCCAAAGCACTGCACTTCGTAAAAAAGCCAAATCCGTTCATCTGGTTAGCTACTTTGACAAAGTAACCAAAGGCGGTAACGAGTACGAATGCCACATCGCCACATTCAACAGCCGTGTGGTTTTGAAAGGCAGCTTCCACTAAGCAATATCAAAAATGCCGGACTTCAATATGAAGTTTGGCATTTTTCTATTTTATGGATACGACACCCCTTCACTGCCTGCTGGCCGATCCGTCTTTTGCCGCCTGCTACGACCATGCGTCTCTAAACGCAGCCGATTCCCAACGTTTGGCTGCCACGCCGCAACTGGCGCAGCGTCAAGACTGGCAAGTCAGCCGCGCATTAAAACAGCAAACCGATTTACCGACTGTATCGCTGAGCCACAGCCAAGGCTTTGCCGCTTTATTGTGTGCGCCTCATCCCTTAACAGCCGGTGTCGATATCGAATTTATCCGCCCGCGTGATTTCAAAGCGCTATCGGTTTTGGTCTGCACGCAGGAAGAACAAGACTTTTTGGAAACGGCAAACTGGCCGTCTGAAACGTTTTACCGATTGTGGTGTTTCAAGGAAGCATTGATTAAAGCGGCGAATTTGGATTTCCCGTCAGACATGAAATCGGTCGGCTATGTTTTCGATTCAGGGCAACCCGTCGGTTTACGCGCAGGAGAGCAAACCGATTGGCGTGGCACAAGCGCAATTTTGACGAATACGATGGCACTTGCCTGCGTTTGGAAGGAAAAAGCCGTCGCTCTGCAATGGCAGTTTTTCGGCTCGCTCAAATCCAATGATTTAACCGACCGGCAAACTATCTAACAACTGACAAAATAATAATAATCTGATTTAATTTACTGCACTTTTACTTATTCCACACACCAACAGCAGCATTTGCAAAAGGCCGTCTGAACGATGAATCTTCGCCTCCTAAACCGCCTCTATACTGCCCTTATCCTGTTTCTTACCCTGTTTTTGGTTTATGCCTTTACTTCACAAGCGCGCATCCAAACCGATTTGACTGCACTGTTGCCAAGCGAGCAGCAACCCGATGCCTTACTGACGGCCGCGGATAAAGCCGCAGAAGCGCAGCTCAATTCGCAAGTTATTTTGCTTGCAGGCAGTACCGATGCCGAAACCGCTTTTCAGACGGCCTCACAAATTGCCGACGCATGGCGCAAAAGCGGCATATTTGAACAAGTCGACAGCAGTATGACGCCGAATTTGGACAAAGTGAGGGCGGATATGCAGAAGCTGAGCTTGGCGGTTTTGCCGCAAGACGAAATCCGCCTGCTGTTTGAGCAGCCGCAAACCTATTTTCAAGCGCGTGCAGAAGCCGCAGCCAATCCGTTTGCCGCCCCCTCGCCTTTGTCTTTAGAACAAGACTGGCTAGGCTTCGGACGCTTTGTTACCAACAAAGCCAATCCGCAAAGCCGTTTGCAGTGGGACATGGACAACGGCATGCTGTTTGTCGAAGACAAAGGCAAAACTTGGGTATTTTTGCGCGGACGGCTAGCCGGTGGCGATCAATTTTCCGGCAATGATGCCCTCTTGCCGCTGATGACGCAAAGCCGTCAAATTGCTTCGGAAAACGGCGCAGAAACTTTAAGCGCAGGTGGCGCATTGTTTGCCGCCGTATCCAAAGCAGCTGCAGAAAAAGAAAGTCGGCTGATGAGCATGGTCGGACTTGGACTAACCTTTGCGCTGTTGTTGTGGGTCTTCCGCAGCGGCCGCGTGTTTTTGCTGTCCTTGCCGCTGGCAGCCGGTATGTTGACCGGATTGGCGGTTGCGTTATTGACATTCGGCGAAGTGCATATCCTGACCATCGTCATCGGCACCAGCCTGGTGGGTATGTTGGTGGATTTCCCGTTGCACTGGCTGGCTCCGTCAGTATTCGGGCCGTCTGAAAAGACCGTTTGGCAGGCTGAATCGGCAATGAAACATGTCTTGCCGAGTTTTGCCGTCAGCCTGACGATTACCGTCTTGGGCTACGCGCTGCTGTGGTTCACCCCTTTGCCTGTATTGCGCCAAACCGCGGTATTTTCAGGCTTTGCCTTATTTGGCGCATTTGGTGCCACCGTTTTATGGCTGCCGCCGCTGTTTCGCCGCTACCGTGCCAAAACCGTGCCTTTTGCCGCATTAACCGAAAAGCTTTATTCCTTATCAGGCCGTCTGAAAAACCGCCTGCACAAACGCGGTTGGTTAATCGTGGGCGGAGTTTTGCTGGCAGTCGGACTGTGGCGCAGCGAATGGCGTGACGACATCCGTCATTGGGTCAATATGCCGACTGAGATGTTGACCGAAGTACAACAAATCGGCCAGTTGAGCGGCACGGATTTTGGCGGCAAATATTTGGTGGTCGAAGCACAAAGCGAAGATGCCCTGTTGAAGAAAACCGCCGAACTCAGCCGCGCCCTGCAGCCCTTAATCGCGCAAGGCAAACTGTCCGGCATCCAATCGCTCGACCAATTCATCCTGCCGACAACGGAACAACAAAAACTGCAAAACCGCCTGCGCGAATTGACCAAGTTGCCTGATAGCTGGAAACCGCTTACCGAAATCGGTATTCCGCGCAAAACCGTACGCGATGCCCTGCTGCAAGCTGCCGATACGCAACCATTGTCACTTTCAGACGGCCTGAATACCGATTTGGCAGAGGCTTGGCGTTCCTTGTATTTGGGCGAAGTGGAACCAGGCCGTTTTGCTGCCGTCGTGCGTTTGAACGGCATGACCGATGAAGCCGCCGTACGCGCCGTAGCGCAACACGTCGCCGGCGTACATTGGGCAGACAAACGCACCCACTTAAACGAGCTTTTCCACCACACGCGCGATCAGGCCGCATGGTTGAAACTGGCTTCCTATGCGTTGGCATGGCTGCTCTTGTGGAAAATGTTCGGTTTCAAACGCGGTAGCAAAATCCTTGCCGTGCCGCTGGCCGCGGCCATCTGCACCGTTGCCGTACTCGGTTTGGCAGGCATTCCCGTCAGCCTGTTTGCCATGTTCGGCCTGCTTTTAGTGTCCGCCATCGGCATGGACTATGCCGTCTATGCCGCCACCGCACACCACAGCGCCCCGGCAAAATTAGGCGGCATGCTGCTTGCCGCCGCGACGACTGCCATTTCCTTTGCCCTGCTCGCCATCAGCAGCCCCCCCGCCGTTGCAGCGTTCGGCATGACAGTTACCATCGGCGTGGCATTCAATATTTGGCTGGCAGGCACATTGTTGAAAAATTAGACAAAAGATGAAGACAGTTGAAATTGAAGCAATACTTTGTTTCAACTTCTATCACTAAGTCGCAAAAGGCCGTCTGAAAAATTTCAGGCGATGGATTAAACATTATTTATCATTAAAATCAAAGGTATTTTCAAATGTCCGTAGAATTTGACGTTGCCGTTATCGGCGCAGGCCCTTCAGGTTCGGTTGCTTCTGCTTTGCTGAACAAACAAGGCTTTAAAGTTTGCGTATTGGAAAAACAACATTTCCCGCGCTTTGTCATCGGCGAAAGCCTGTTGCCGCATTGTATGGAAATGCTGGAAGAAGCCGGTTTTGCCGACGCAGTGCATGCCGAGCCCAGCTTTCAATTTAAAGACGGCGCTGCGTTTTCATGGGGCAGCCGTTACACAGATTTCAACTTTACTGAAAAATTTTCAGACGGCCCCGGTACTATTTATCAAGTGCGCCGCAGCATCTTCGACAAAATCCTGATTGATGAAGCGGCAAAACAAGGCATCGATGTCCGCTTTGGACATGGTGTAACCGCGTTTGACAACAGCGGCGATGTGGCACGTTTGAGCGTTGCGACCGATACAGGTGAAAACTATGAACTGACCGCCAAATTTGTTTTGGATGCCAGCGGTTACGGCCGCGTCCTGCCCCGCCTTTTAGATTTGGAAAGCCCGTCCGAGCTGCCTCCGCGCCAAGCCCACTTCACGCATATCGACGACAACATCACCAGCCCGAAATTCGACCGCAACAAAATCCTGATCAACACGCATCCTGAACATCGCGATGTCTGGATTTGGCTGATTCCTTTCGGCGACAACCGCTGCTCCATCGGCGTTGTCGGCACGCCCGACAAACTGGCCGGCGAATCAGAAGCCGTGTTGAAAAAATTTGTGTACGAATGCCCGATGCTGGCGGAAATTTTGGATAAAGCCGTTTGGGAAAACGACTTCCCATTCCGCTCTATCCAAGGCTACTCCGCCAACGTAAAAACCTTATACAGCAAACATTTCGCCCTTTTGGGCAACGCCGCCGAATTCCTCGACCCAGTCTTCTCCTCCGGTGTAACCATTGCCCTGCACTCTGCCAAACTGGCTGCCGATTTACTGGCCAAACAACTCAAAGGCGAAGCCATCGATTGGCAAACCGAATTTGCCGACCAACTGATGATCGGCGTGAACGCATTCCGCACTTATGTAAACGGTTGGTACGATTTCCGCTTCCAAAACGCCATCTACGCACCCAACCGCAGCCCTGAAATCAGCCGCATGATTTCGTCTATTTTGGCAGGCTACGCTTGGGATACGAACAATCCATTCGTGGAAAAATCCGAGCAACGCTTGTCCACACTTGCCGCATTGGTGGGCGATTTGAAGGTAGAATAAGGACGAATGCCTTTCAGACGGCCGCGTCTAAAAACAGAACAGGCCGTCTGAAAATCTACCCTCATCATTAAATATTTTGACCGATAGATAAAACCTTATGCGATTTATCCCTTTGCTTGCCGCACTGCTGCTTTCCGCATGCGCGACCTCACTCCCCCATCCGCAAACGCTGCCGCCGCTTTCCAAAGAAGGCCAATGGTTCAAACTCGAGCAGACCAATGCGGCGGGGCAAACCGTTCAAACCAATCTCTTGGCAGTCGAACCTCATTCAGACGGCATCCGCTTTGTCCAAACCGATGCACTGGGTGCGCCGGTATCGCGTCAATCGGTCAGCACCAAAGGCTGGAAAAACGACGGCTTTGTGATGCCAAATACCACTTCGCGCCGACTGTTTGCCGCCTTGTTACCGCTTTTGGCCGCCGAACACGCCGCCACGCTTTACCCTGAAGCCCGCCAACAAAACGCCACCCATCAAGGCTTCTGCCCCGACGGCAAAGGCGCGGTATTCAGCTACCGCGAGCGTGATTTGTGGTGTGTCGCCCACCATTCCGAACAATTCCTCATCGGCTTCCCCGACCAAACTTTCTGGACGGTCAGCCCGATTGCAGAAGACTAATTCATGAATACTCCTGTTTATCTCAGCCGTCCGGCACTGACCAGCGCATTGGGCAGCGGCTTGCAAGTTCATGCCGATGCCTTGCTCACGCCGTCTGAAAACACGCCCCTGACTTTTTCAGACCAATGGGTAAAAGGCAAAACGCATGCTTTCGGTGCAGTCAAAGAAACCCTGATGCCCCTGCCCGACAGCATCCCCGAAGCACAGCGCAGCCGCAACAACCAGCTTATCCTGCACGCGCTTTCGCAAATAGACAGACTGATTCAGACGGCCATTGCCCGTTACGGCAAAGAAAGGGTCGCTGTCGTTACCGGTACGTCCACCAGTGGCGCAGACGAAAATATCCCCTTGTTCCAACACGTTGTCCAAGGCGGTGCATGGACGGATGTTCCGTTCAAACAGCTGCAACACACCATGGCTTCGCCCTCCGAATTTATCGCCCAAGTTTACGGTCTGGACGGCTTGCGCTATACCGTTTCCACCGCCTGCACTTCCGGTGCACGCGCCCTCATTAGTGCAGCCCGATTGCTTCGTGCCGGATTGTGTGATGCCGTGATTTGCGGCGGTGCAGATACGCTTTCTCCGCTGACGATCAATGGTTTTGCCTCTTTGGAAGTGCTTTCAGACGGCATCGCCAAGCCTTTTTCCACCAACCGCAACGGCATCAATATCGGCGAAGCGGCTGCATTTTTCGTGATGACGCTCGATGCCGATTTTGACGGCGAAATGCAGTTGCTGGGCTACGGCGCAAGCAGCGATGCCTACCATATGTCTTCGCCCCGCCCCGACGGTTTGGGTGCAGCCCAATCCTTTCAGGCCGCTTTGGATAAAGCCGGTTTGAAAGCGGAAGACATCGGCTGGATCAATCTGCATGGCACCGGCACGCAACACAACGACAGCATGGAAAGCCGAGCCGTTGCCGAAGTGTTTGGCAGCTACACCCTTTGCACCTCAACCAAGCCGTCCACCGGTCATACTTTGGGTGCAGCCGGTGCGATTGAAGCGGCGTTTGCCTGGTTGATGGCCAACCGCCAATACAATCCGGAAGGCAAACTGCCGCCGCAACAATGGGACAACGTACCCGATTCCGAGCTGCCCAACATCGCTTTGACCGACGGCAACAGCCGCTGGCCGTCTGAAAAACGCATTGCCGCCAGCTCGTCATTCGCTTTCGGTGGCAGCAATGCCGTTTTGATTATCGGATAAGTCCTTATATTTAGGCTGTCTTTTCAGACGGCCCTTTTCTTTTCCGCAACTTAAAAAACAATAACATCAAAACAACAACCAAATCCGCCGAAATATGCCATAATAGGCTTAGCACGTTTCATCTCGCGATGTGCCCGAAAAGAAAAACTTAACCTACATAGAGAATAATCCCATGACTAAATCCACCATTATCTATACCTACACCGACGAAGCTCCTGCATTGGCCACTCAATCTCTGCTGCCAATCGTGCAGGCGTTTACCCGCCACGCCGATATTGATGTCAAAACCAGCGACATTTCTCTCTCCGGCCGTATTTTAGCGGCGTTTCCCGAATACCTGACCGAAGCGCAACGCGTACCTGATGCGCTTGCCGAATTGGGCGAACTGGTGAAACAACCCGATGCAAACGTAATCAAACTGCCGAACATCAGCGCATCTGTACCTCAACTGACTGCCGCGATTAAAGAATTGCAGTCTAAAGGCTTTGCCGTTCCCGACTATCCTGCCGACCCTCAAACCGATGAAGAAAAAGCCGTACGCGAACGCTACGACCGCATCAAAGGCAGCGCGGTAAACCCTGTCCTGCGCGAAGGCAACTCTGACCGCCGCGCGCCTAAAGCAGTGAAAA
>ERZ772904.70-NODE-70-length-33558-cov-14.2921_pt1 | contig 33558 bp, 28 predicted proteins | sample MGYA00512122_ERZ772904 | MGnify/ENA primary metagenome ERZ772904 (study PRJEB29015, sample SAMEA2738104) | human oral metagenome | biome: human oral; feature: human-associated habitat; material: saliva | place: China | collected 2269 ... | reverse complement strand
GCTCGCGGGTAAAAGAGGATTCTCAACCCTGTAGAGTGGTATGTCATGAGCACACAGGACCAGAACACCCCGCAGCAGAAGGACGCACGCCCCATCTGGGCGCGGCTGCGCACCAAAGCCGCAGAGGGACGATCTCTGCAATACAGCAGAGCCGATATGCTGAGGTAAAGCAATATCTGGTGCCGCAAACAGGGCGTACCCCTCATCATTCCTGCACGTCAACGTGCTCTCGACGCGTTCCCGCGCTCCGTACCCTGGATTCTGTGGGTGAGCATCATGCACGTCTGCTATATCTTCCTGCGCGATATCCTCATCTTCATCCTTGACGGAACTAACGGTTCCCTCCCGGAATACATCAAAGCCATCACGACCAACACTGCACTCAGCGATGAAGTGCTACCCATGCTCGTGCTTGGCGGCATCTTCCTCGTGATGCCGATAATCTCTGGTGCGTTTATTGCCCTGGTACATCTGCTGATGGTGCGCTCCCCGAAGTGAGTACAAATTACCGCAGGTGCTTTTACCGTACTCGTTGCAGGGGCTCAGCTTCCCGCGCACCTGGGCAGTTCTGGGGCTCATGGGGCTCCTCGCCGTATTCGTGGTCGTGACGACCTCCCTAGAGCGCACAGCGCGCCTGCTGGGGCGCTCCAGAGGGGACAGTATCGCAAGCTTTAGCGAGAGCGACTACGAGCATGCCGCAGCCCTCGAAGGCGGAATATGGAACACCGCCCAAGACTGGGTTGAAGAGAAGAAAATCCTCGAACACCGACCCCTCAAAATCGCGCCCTGGAGCAACCTCATTATCATCCCCATGATTGGGTAGATTATTCAGGCAAGCTTCTTCATGCTGCTCGTCTTCGGGTTCTTCATGGGGTTCTCATCCGTAGCCATTAGCGACACCACCATCGAATCGTGAATGGCCATCAAACCCGAACACCTCAAAATCCTCGGCGTAGACACCAATATCAACGCCGTGGTCATCAAGGTGTCCATGATCGTTGCCGTGTTCTCCGGGCTCAGCTTCGTCGCAACCACCAGTAGCGACGAAAAATATGCACGAAGCTTCCTCAAACCCATGATTGAGCGGATCAAGCACATCCTGATCATTCGCGATATCTACCTGGGCCTGCTCACCATGCCCAAAAACGAAGTGCTCATACCCCTCGAAGAGGAGAAGAGCACTGAAAAAGAGGCTGACAAAGCATAAAGAGCCAGGTCAGAGAGTAAAAGCTAGTGGGTAGATAGGTTCATCGTCAGCAGGTTGAATACCAGGTACACCATCAGAAGAGCCGTCGCACCATCCAAAACACGCCACGCTGAAGGGCGCGCAAAGAGCGGACGCAACAGACGCGAACCATACCCCAGCATCAAAAACCAGATCAGGCTACCGCAACAGCAGCCCAGATAGTACCACCAACGGCCAGGATCGCCCTGGGCATTCGCCAACGAACCCAAAAGGATAGTCGTATCCAACCACGCCAGTGGATTCAAATAAGTCACCGCCGCCGTGGTCAGCAGAGCCGCCTTCAAAGACTGAGAATCACCCTCCGCATCATCAACCACGATGGAGTGCGGAGTAAACACGCGGCGGCCAGCCTCAAAACCAAACCACGCCAAAAACGCCGCACCCACATAACGGAACACCTCAATAAACCACGGCGCCGCATCCAACAGGGCACCCAGACCCACAACGCCCAAGCCAATCATTAGAGCATCCGAGAGAATGCAGAAAATAATAATCGGGGTAATATGCCGGCCCAAAATACCCTGACGCAGCACAAAAGTTCCCTGGGCGCCAATAGCCGCCACCAAAGAAATCGTGGTGGTAGCACCCAGAAACAGCAGGGACAGGGAGGTGGACATCGCGAAACTTTCTATGTTGATCAAAAGGGGGTACAGGCTTTGCGGATATTGCCGGTGGCGGCTCCTTCTAATACCAGCTTGCCAGGCAAAAGCGTACGACGCAGGGATAAAACCTGCGTGAGCTGAAGTGTGAAGTGCCAGAGACGAGAATACGGGAAAAAGGACCCTAAATCTATCTAAATATTTTTACACTGCGTAAGATATTCTTATGACACGTTTCAGTACCGACCAGCTCACCACCTTCGCCACCGTCATCGAATACGGAACCTTCGACGCCGCGGCAGATATTCTGCGAGTGAGCCCCTCCGCCATCTCCCAGCGCATCAAAGCCATGGAACAGATCGCCGGAAAGGTCCTGCTACGCCGAAGCAACCCCGTCACCCCCACCGACGCCGGACAAAGCGTACTGCGCATCGCCCGACAGAGCGAATTCCTGCAGCAAGAAATGGAACGCGAACTCATGGGCGCCGGCGGCTTCCAGAGCGTCGCGGTGGCGGTCAATGCCGATTCCCTGGCCACCTGGTTCCTGGATGCTGTGGGCACGCTCAGCCGCGAGGACAGCATCTTCTGCGACCTGCGACGAGAGGGAGAATTTCACTCCTCCGCCATGCTCCGATCCGGAGAAGTCATGGCAGTCATCACCTCCAAGCCCGAGAAGATTCCCGGATGCTCCGTCGAAACCCTCGGCGTGGCACGCTACTGGTGCGTTGCCACCCCCGACTTCGTGCAGCGGTACCTGCCCGGCTGGCCCAAGACTATGAGTCGCGAAGAGCTCAACCGTGCCCCCGTCGTCGAATACGACCGTAAAGACTTTGTGCAGGATGTGGCGCGAGCCCTCATTGAAAAAGAGGTCGGTCTAGAGGCTGAAGAAACCTTCATTCAAAGCCCCACCATCTACATTCCCTCATCTCCGGACTATGCGCGCGCCGTCAGCGCCGGCATTGCCTGGGGCCTCATTCCTGAGGCGCAATGCGCCGAAGAGCTCGAAAGCGGGCACCTCGTGAAGCTCGCTACAACCCCCGTAGAGTTTTCCCTCTATTGGCAGCGGTGGAACATCAACTCGCCCGTCATGGAGACCGTAACCCGCCGCGTCCACGAAGCGGCGCGAGGCGACCTGATCTACTAAAGAGTTCCTTGCGTCAAGATTCTGAACTTAGCCCAAAATATTTAAAATATGAGTCTGACTAGACTATATGTTTATATAAGAATATAAGAACTGGGTAATAAAACCTCTCAATACCCCACCGCACATAGAGAGGCGGCCGTCCCGTGTGGGACGGTCGCCTCTCTATAAGCTCTAGCGCCAACGAGTCATCATCAGCATGCTCACCATCATGGCGCCCACACCGATGCTGACGTTCCACATGCCCAGATCAGGAATCGGGAACAGGCCCTGCGTAATGTAGAAAACAATAATCCACAGGATGCCCAGGGCTAGCAGCGAAAACATGATGACCCGGTACCACAGCGGAGTCTGCTCCTTCAGCTGCGTACCGCTCTCCATCTCATGGGCAATCTCGCGCAGACGAATCTCGCTTGCGTCCTCCACCTCAGACTTCTCGGACTTCTGAGACTTCTTCTTGGACGATGCCTTAGCCGAGTTGGACGACATACTTCCTCCGCTTATTGTTGTATGGGTAACCTAAAAATATACGTTTACACCTATCTTTGCAGACTTGCGGGATGATTTCACCTCGCCCGAGCGTTAAACACAGCGTATGACGGCTGAGAAACGCAAAGCCACTAACCTCAAGGAGAGAGCATGAGCCACGGAAAGGCACACGACGCCGCGCGCCAACCCCGCACCGTGCTGCAATGGATCATCCAGATTACCGGCGAGCTCCTCATTACCGCGGGCGTTATTCTGCTTCTCTTCGTTGCCTGGCAGCTGTGGTGGACCAATATCGACGCCGACCGTACCCAGTCCCAGGCCGTCAGCACCCTCGTGCAGGAGTTTGACGCGCATCCGGCCGAAGCCCCGCCCAGCTGGGACCCTAACACCCCTCCCGCCGGGCTGAGCGAACCCGAACATGGTGAGGTCTTCGGAGTCGTCTACATCCCCAAATTCGGCGCGGATTACCAGCGCCCCGCCACCCAGGGCACCAGCGCCGACGTGCTCGACTCCCTCGGTCTCGGACACTACGACGGGACCGCCATGCCCGGCCAGATCGGCAACTTCTCCCTCGCCGGCCACCGCCAAACCCGCGGTAAGGTCCTCAACGACATCGACCTGCTCACCGAAGGCGACCACATCTACGTGCGCACCAAAGACGGCTACTACACCTACACCGTCTACAGCCACGAAATCGTGCAGCCTGACCAGGTTGAAGTCATCGAACCTGTGCCCGGCCAACCCGGTGTGGCCCCCACCGAGCGTCTCATGACCCTCACCACCTGCCACCCGCGCTACGGCGATACCGAACGATACATCGTGCACGCCCGATTCGAATCGTGGCGTCCCGCCTCCGCCGGTGCCCCCGCAGAAATCGCCGCTTCGGTGGCCGGATCTTAAGGAAAGGAAAAAAACATGTACGGATGGATTTTCCGACACCTGCCCGGGCCCCTGTGGCTGCGCATCATTATTGCCATCGTGCTGGTGCTCGTAGCCGTCTACCTGCTCATGGAGTACGTCTTCCCGCACTTCGCCGAGTACGGCCCCTTCAACCAGAACGTCACCATCAACCATTAGCACTAGGACAACACCATGACCCGCATCCTTGTCATCGACAACTACGATAGCTTCGTCTTCACCCTCGTGGGATACCTGCAGCAGCTCGGCGCCGAGACCACGGTCATCCGCAACGATGAATACGACCTGGACCATGTGTTGAAGCTCGCGGAAGACCACGACGGCGTGCTCATCTCTCCAGGCCCCGGAGCGCCCTCTGAAGCCGGCGTCATTATTGACACCATCCGCTGGGCGGCTGAGGCAAAGAAGCCCCTGTTAGGCGTCTGCCTGGGCCACCAGGCCATTGCCGAGGCTTTTGGCGGCACCGTTACCCACGCCCCCGAACTGATGCACGGCAAGACCTCGAAGATGGTGCACGAGAACGTTTCCGTCTTCAAGGACGTGCCCTGCCCCTTCACCGCGACCCGCTACCACTCGCTTGCGGTCGTACCCGAGAGCATGCCGGACGTCCTGGAAACCACCTCCACGACCGACAACGGCATCATTATGGGCCTGCGCCACCGCGAAGCCCCCATGCACGGCGTACAGTTCCACCCCGAATCGGTCCTGACCGAAGGCGGCTACCTGATGCTCGGCAACTGGCTTGAAGAAACCGGCCTGCAGGGCGCCGCAGAACGCGCTAAGAGCCTCTCGCCCCTCATGGCCTAATCCTTATAGCCTTTAGAGTCCTCAGTGGCTTATATCGCCTCCAGAAGCTCCGTAGTAGGCGCACTAGAGGGAAGCTGGAGGCGATACTCTATCTGAAGCCCATAGTCGCGAGCAAGCCCGGGCACACGGACAGGCACACGAAAGGGGCGGCGCCCCACACCCAACGGTGTAGAGCGCCGCCCCTTTTTTTTCGCGGCTAACCTCTAAAACCCCTTAGCGGGAGTTAGCGTTATTTGCATTGGCGTTCGCGTTATTACCCTGAATCGTACGGGTACCCGCAGTAGCGGACGCAGCCGGTGCCGGAGTAGCCGAAGCGGTAGAACGCTGCTGGTTCTGGTTACCAGTCGAGGCGGCAGGCTGAGTAGCCTGCTGGTTACCGGTAGAACGCTGCTGGTTCTGGTTACCGGTGGTAGCGTTCTGGTTACCGGTCGACGCTGCTGGCTGAGTAGCCGCAGCAGTCGGGGCAGTCGTCTGAGTCGGGGTAGCAGCCACGCGAATCGTCACGGTGCTGTTCTGCGGCACCAGGGTACCGGCCGCAGAGCTCTGCGAAAGCACGGTACCGGCGGGACGCTCGGTCGTCTGAACCGTCTCAATGTTGGTGTTCAGCAGAACATCCTGAGCGGTCAGAGCGGCAATCGCCTGATCCTTGGTCAGACCCACCAGCGAGGGGACCTTCACCTTACCCGAGGACAGGACAATGTTCACGGTGCTACCGGCCTCAACCGTCTGAACACCCTTATCGTCCGTCGAACCCTTCTCGGGGGACAGCTCAACCACCATACCGGCAGGCACCGAAGCGCTCTCCACGGTGGAGACACGGCCGTCCACCAGGCCCAGGTCCTTCAGCGCGTTACGCACGTACGCCTCGCTCTGGCCCTGCAGGTTATCGGGTAGCTTAATCTTCTCCGGGCCGCTTGAGACGGTCACGGTCACGGTCGAGCCCTTATCAACCGTAGAACCGACACCCGGCTCGACGCTGATCACGTCGCCCTTCTTGATGTTGTCGGAGTAGCCCTGACGGTACTCCACCACGAAGCCTCGGTTACGCAGCTGGTTATCGGCATCATCGCGGGAAACGTTCACCACGGCCGGAACCTGAACCTGCGGAACCTCGTTCAGCTTGTTCTGGTAATACAGCACCGAGCCGACGCTAAATGCCAGTAGCGCGGCGATGAGAATACCAACCAGGAAGCGCGTCCACGCACGCTTACGGGGCGAACCCTCATCGTATTCGACGTACTCCTCATCCTCGTACGGTTCCTCTTCATCCTCGTAGTCGAAGAATCCGTTGAGACCGCCGTCCTCCACCGAAGCCTCAGTAATCGAGGTGGTGTACGGGGCGTAATCTTCGCCCAGAGACGCGGTGGTTGCCGACGGCACGAACGCGGTCGTCATGGCGGCGTCCTGAGCCACGGTTTCCTCGCCGGGACGAATCACGGAGACCAGTGCCTGCTCGAACTCGGCAGCGCTCTGATAGCGGTCGTCCGGGTTCTTAGCCAGACCCTTCAGAATGACCGCATCCAGACCTGCCGGAACCTCGAGCGGGGTGAACTTGCTCGGGGGCTCAGGGGTGTCGGAGAGGTGCTTAGCAGCCAAATCCACATTCGACTCGGCGTCGAAGGGGGAACGGCCGGCAATCATCTCGTAAATTACGCAGGCGGCCGAGTACAGGTCGCTACGGGCATCGACCTCCTTGCCGCTGACCTGCTCGGGGGACATGTAGCGTGCGCTACCCATCACCACGTTCGCCTTGGTCAGAGCCTCGCCGGCCTCCTCAATCGCGCGAGAAATGCCGAAGTCCATGACCTTAATCTGGCCCGGCTGACCCTTCGCGATATCCTCGCTGGTGCGGTCCAGCACCATGATGTTCGCCGGCTTAATATCGCGGTGAATGATGCCCATCGAGTGGCTGTACTGGAGCGCGCCCAGCAACTGCTCGGCGTAGCCCAGCGCATCGCTCACCGGCAGGTGACCGCCACGCGACAGGATGGTGCGCAGGGTGTGACCCTCCACGTACTCCATCACGATATAGGGGATGAGCGTAGACTCGCCCGCGGCCTCATCCACGCCGTAGCTCTGGGAAGGATCGAACGAACCGGTGTCATACACCGCAACAATCGCAGGATTATTCAGAGACGCGACGGCCTCCGCCTCCCGCTTGAAACGGGCACGGAAGGTCTCATCCTGGGCCTGCTCCGGACGCAGAATCTTAAGAGCCACCTTGCGGCCGAGGCGGGTGTCCTCGGCAGCGTAAACGGTCGCCATCGCACCGGTACCGATTACCTCGAGTACCTTGTAACGGTTATCAACCGTGTCGGGAACCGACAGGTCCATAAGTTCTCCTGGATCAATAAGACAAAAACTAAATCAAAACGTAGGGGCTAACGCGCCGTGGCGGAAGCCGACGCAGACGGTGCAGCGGAAGCGCTGGCACTCGATCCCCTACCCGAATTGGAAGAGGCCACATACATGTCTACATTACTACCAACCGTCACCTTAGTGCCAGATGAAGGCGTAGTACGAAGAACCGTGCCGGGGGCCGCGGTATCCGAATTCTCGTAGTGAAGAGAAACATTCACGCCGAGCGCTGCGACGGCCTTCGAAGCCTCGTCCACGTTCTTACCCTCAAGGTTCGACGGGAGAGTCACCGACTTCGGACCGGTCGAATAGCGCACCGTGACGCTATTGCCCTGCTCCAAAGTACCCGTCGGAGAAACCGAAATCACCGTGTTCTCCGGTTGAGTGGACTCCACCCCCTCCGTCTTGGGGGAAAGGCCGAGGTTCTTCAACTCGTTCACCGCATCCTGTAGCTCACGACCCTCGTAGTTCACCGCGTTCACGGTCACCTTCTTCTTGGAAGAGGTCGTGGCAGCAGCCTCGCTCGTCTCCACCGTCGACACCTTACCGGTGTTTGTCGGTTCCGAAGAGGCCGAAGCGCTCGCCGAAGTCTCCGGGGACGTGCCGCCTCCACCATTATTGGTGAAGAACACGGTCCAGATGCCGCCCAGAATCAGCAGGATTGCCAGCAGCATCGCAATCCACATCCACACGTTCGGGCCACGCTTCGTCGAGGAACGGGGCGCCGCAGCAGGACGCTCCGCACTCGTGCGCACCGTCTGGGCGCTCGTGCGGGGGATAGGCGCCGTGGTCGGTTCCGGCGAGAAACGCCCGCCCGAACCAAAACGCGGTGCGGCGGAGGCGCTAATCGGCTCAGCCGCAACGTTCATGGCGTCCATGGCCACGGTTGCATCGTCGGCATTCTCCTCGGCCAGGAACTGGGCCAGGGAGGGCACAGCCTTCACCGCTGCCTTCAGGTCGCGGCGGCGAATCGCATCCACCGCGGAGGCCAGGGCGGTTGCATCCTTGGGACGCTGCGCCGGGTCCTTCGCCAGCAGACACATAATCAGCGCGCGTGCCGCAGCCGGAATGCTCTCCGGAAGCGGCGGCGGCGGATCGTTCACCTGAGCCAGCGCAATCGCAATCTGCGACTCACCGGTGAACGGGCGTCGTCCCACCAGGCACTCGTAACCGATGATGCCCAGAGAATACATATCAGAAGAAGCGGTCGCAGCCTGGCCGGTAGCCTGCTCGGGAGCCAGGTACTGGGCGGTACCCATCACCTGACCGGTCGCAGTCAACGGCACCTGGTTTGCCAAGCGCGCGATACCGAAATCGGTCACCTTCACGCGGTCGTCCGGGGTGATAATCAGGTTACCGGGCTTCACATCGCGGTGCACCAGGCCCTGCGAGTGAGCGGCAGCCAGCGCACGAGCGGTCTGCGCGATAAAGTTCAGGACGCGGTCCGGCGGCAGGGTACCCTCGCGCTCGATGATACTCGACAGGGGGCTACCCGGCACAAGCTCCATCACCAGGTACGCGGAGTTATCCTCCTCGCCGTAGTCGAACACGTTCGCCACGCCGGGGTGGTTCAGCAGCGCCGTATTGCGAGCCTCCGCGCGGAAACGCTCCAGGAAGCCGGGGTCGCCGGTGTACTCTTCCTTCAGAATCTTGACCGCAACGATGCGCCCAAGCACCTTGTCGCGAGCCTTCCACACCTCACCCATACCGCCAATTGCGATACGCTCGGTCAGGGTGTAGCGCCCGCCCAAAGTGATATCAGCCGCAGGCCTCACTTGTTCAACACCGCCTCAAAAAGTTGCTTACTAGTACTGGTTGCCAATTGTGCGCCGGTCGCCACGTCAATATCTTCGTACACCACCGCGATGGCAATCTGAGGGTCATCGGCCGGAGCGAAACCGGTGAACCAAGAATTATTCAAACCCGCCGTCGTCTCTGCAGTACCGGTCTTACCCGCCACCTTCACGCCCGCGACACCGGCATTACGTGCAATACCATTATCAACCGAATTCACCATCCACTGCTTCACCTGGTTGGCCACCTCGGGGGAGGTGGAGGTGCGGAGCTTCTCAGCCGAGAACTCCTGCAGGGTGCTCAGGTTGCTGGTCTTCACCGAACGAATCAGGTTCGGCTTCATCTGCACACCGCCGTTCGCAATCGCCGCGGAGGTCATCGCCACCTGCAGGGGCGTGGTCTTCACGTTGTACTGACCGACGGCCGACTGAGCCAGCTGGCTCTGCGTCATATTCGAAGGGAACGAAGACTTCGACACGGTCAGCGGAATCTTCAAATCCTGACCGTACCCGAAGTTCTCGGCGGTCTTAGCGATACGCTCCTGACCCAGGTCCATCGCAATCTGCGCGAACGGGGTGTTACAGGACTGCGCCAACGCCCACTCAATCGTTGCCTGAGTTCGGGTGGAACACTGGCCGCCCGTGTAGTTCGGCAGGCTGATGTTCGTGCCCGGCAGAGGCAGCTGCGCGGGGTTCGCGATAACCGACTCGGCGTTGTACTTACCCGACTCGAGGGCCGCGACCGCGTCAATAATCTTGAAGGTCGAACCCGGCGAGTACGTATTACCGGCAATCGCTCGGTTGAAGAGGGGCTGATCCTCATCTGCCGTTAGCGCCTGGTAGTTCGCAATCACGGAAGAACCCGAGTGGGAGGACAGCAGGTTCGGATCGTAGGAGGGGGATGAAGCCATCGCCAGAATCTCGCCGGTCTTCGGGTTCAGCGCCACGACGGCACCCTTACGGCCCTGCAGAGCGTTGTAGGCGATGTCCTGAAGCTTCGAGTTGATGGTCAGCTCCACGCTGGCACCCTGAGCGGAGGAACCGCTGAAGAGCTGCGCCACGCGATCGTAGAACTGGCTATCGCTCGTGCCGGCGAGCTCCTTATCCATGGCGGCTTCCAGGCCGGTCGCGCCGTAGATGGTGGAGAAGTAGCCGGTCAGAGCCGCGTACTTGAGCGGGTGGTTGTACACGCGCTGGTAGTTGTACTCATCATCGGACTTCACCGAGGAAGCAATCTCCGTGCCGTCCACCACGATGGAACCACGCGCCGAACCGTAGTTGTCGTACAGTGCTCGGCTATTCCACGGGTTAGCCATCAGGGTCTTCGAATCGAAGAACTGAATATAGCTGAGGGTACCCATCAGCAGGACAAACACGCACGCGGCTGACATCCACATGCGGCGAATCGCCCTATCCATTCTTCTCACCTCCAGAATCCTTTGCCGTGATACGGGCCAGGACGCTCGTCGCGCCCTCGGGCTCGTAGCTGGTATCCATATGGTCGATACCCTGCGGTGCATCGTAACCGGCCACCAGGTGCGGGGCACGGGCACTATGCGAAATCGACAGCCACAGCGCCACAATAATCCAGTTGGCCACCAGCGACGAACCGCCCGCCGACATAAACGGAGTCGTCAGACCCGTCAGCGGAATCAGACGGGTCACGCCGCCAATCACCACGAACAGCTGCAGCACCATGACCGTGGACAGGCCCGCCGCCAGCAACTTACCGAAGCCGTCGCGGGTGCCCAGAGCCGCGCGGTAGCCGCGCGAAACCAGCAACATGAACATCATCAGGATGGCGCCCAGACCAATCAGGCCCAGCTCCTCACCCAGCGAAGAGATGATCATGTCGGAGTTTGCGTAGGGAACCAGGTTCGCTCGGCCCTGGCCCCAGCCGCGACCAAACAGGCCGCCGTACGCCAGGCCGAATACGCCCTGCAGAATCTGGCCCGAACCACCCGGCGAAGCCTGGTAAATATCCGGGTCAAAGGCGTGAACCCACGCGTAGATGCGGGCGTGCACGTGCGAAACGTAGTTGTACGCGAAGTACCCACCCACAGCGATACCGATACCGGCCACGACCAGCCACGACAGGCGGCCCGTCGCCAGGTACAGCATCGCCATGAACAGGCCGAAGAACATGATGGCCGAACCCAGGTCCTTCTGGAATACCAGAACACCCAGGCTCACGAGCCAGGCCAGGAACACCGGTGCAAGGTCGCGCAGTCGCGGCAGGTTTACCGGACCGATGCGGCGGCCCGCCACCAGAATCAGGTCGCGGTGCGTTGCCAGGTAACCGGCGAAGAAAATCGCCAGCGTAATCTTCGCGACCTCGCCGGGCTGGAAGGTGCGGTTGCCGATGTGAATCCAGATGCGCGCACCGTTCAACTCCATGCCCAGGCCGGGAATCAGCGGCATGATGAGCAGAATCATCGACAGCACCAGGGAGGTGTACGTGACCTTGCGCAGCACGCGGTGGTCGCGCAACACGAACACGATGACCGCGCACAGCACCATGGACACGCCCGTCCACATGAGCTGGCCGTCGCCCACCGGTGCGGCAATCTGCGGGTCCAGACGGTAAATCATCGTCAAACCGATACCGTTCAGAGCCACCACCAGCGGCAGGATGAACGGGTCGGCGTAGCGGGCACGGAACTGCAGGACCAGGTGGATCAGGAGCGAACCGGCGCCCAGCACGATGGTGCAGGGAAGCCACTGGCTCTTCGAAGTGTCCAGGGCGTGCTCCGGGTCAATCAGGTACATGCCGAAAGAGCTAATACCCACGGCCACGACCAGCAATAGTAGCTCCGTGAAGCGACGCGCGCGCGGCGCATCGGAATCGCGTCGGAACGACAGATTAGCCATGGTTCTCACCGCCCTCCGTGCTCGGGGATTCGGTCGGGGTTTCAGCCCCTGATTCCGCGGGCTCGGGAGCCAACGATGCGGTCGCCGTCGGATCGGGGGTCGGCGAAGCGGAGGCGGACGCCGCCTGCTCCGCCTTGATGCGGTTCTGCTCGGCCTGGGTCTTCAGGCGCGACACAATCTGGTGCGCCTCGTTCAGGTCCTTCGCGGTAATCGAATTACGCAGCAGGGTGCGGGTGTGGTTGGAGAGCTGCGAGGTCGAAATATCGGTATTCTCCACCACGTGCGAGAGGCGAATCGGGCCCAGCGCCTGCGGAATACCGTTGTACACCGCCACCGTGCCGTCGCTCTCGCCCACGTAGTAGCTACGCTCCACGTAGCGCAGGCCGGTCCACGCCGCCAGGGTCAGCAGAGCCGCCACCAGCAGGAAGATGAAGAGACGCACCGACCAGGAACGGCGGGAGGTGCGTTCGGCCGGCTCCTCCGCGATGAGCTCCTCCAGCTCGGCGGGCAGGGGCGCTTCATCCACCGTTAGCGGCATGCGCTGAGCCACCGTGGCGCGGTGCTCCAGGGTACGGGAGGTCACCGCCGGAATCATGCCGGTCTCGGTCGCCACCGCGGCGGCACCGACCAGCTGATGCGGACGCGAACCCAGCTCGCCGCGCAGAATCGCGGCGTTGGTGAGGGCCGCATCGACGGCGTTGTCGTAGGTTCCGATGTGGTGGCGCACCGCATCGGAACCGCTGTGCAACAGGGTTCCGGCAAAGTCGCGGGCACGGCGGAAACGACGCACGTTGTGGTGAGCGGACTCTTGCTCCAGCGCGGCGAGGGTTGCCTCCGCGGCCTCGGCGGTTGCGGCAATCTCGGGGAGCTTCTGCGTATTCACGCTGACTTCCTGCTCCGCCGCAATCGAGTCGGGCAGCGCGGAATCGGGTAGCGCGGAGGGACCCACCGGCTCGTCCACCGGCAGTTCCTCGCGGTCGATGACCTGCAGGGCCACGACGGTCACGTTATCGGGCGCGCCGCGCTCCAGGGTCATGGAGATGAGCGTGTCGGCAACCTCCGCGAGGTCGTCGTGCGAACGCATCACCTGCTCAATTTCGGGTACGGAAACCACGGCGTCCAGGCCGTCCGAGGACAGCACCCAGCGCTCGCCCACGACGGCGTCCAGGGTCTTGAGCTCCAGCTCGGGGGAGGCGTCAACGTCACCGAGCACGCGCATAATCACGTTCTTATGCGGGTGGTGTTCGGCCTCCTCCGGGGTAATGCGGCCCTCGTTCAGCAGGCGCTGCACGAAGGTGTGGTCGGTCGAAATCTGCTCGAACTCACCGTCGGCACCCGGGCGCAGGCGGTATGCACGCGAGTCACCGATGTGGGCAAACTCGATGCAATCGCCGTCAATCAGCAACGCGGTGCAGGTGGTGCCCATACCGGCAAGCTGCGGGTCGTTTGCGGCCAGCTCGTTAATAATCAGGTTGGCGCTCTGAATCTCGTCGGCCAGGTAAACGCCGCCGGTGCCGTTCTCAAAGTCGGGGTGGTCCAGCGGAGTCAGGTTTAGCACCGTGGTCGCGGAGGCGACATCGCCGCCCACGTGGCCGCCCATGCCATCGGCGACGACCGCAAGGTAGCGGCCGCCGTAACCGGAATCGTCGTTCTTGGAACGTTTGAGGCCTGTATCGGAGCGCGCCTCAAGACGGAAAGCAATCTTCATCGGCTACCCCCTCAGCTGCATGGTGGTGCCGCCCACGCGGAATTCATCACCGGGTTCAATCGGGGTAGCGCGAGTCAGTCGCTCACCGTTGACGTACGTGCCGTTGGTCGAGTTCAGGTCCTCTAGGAACCAGCGGGAACCCTGGGGGAACAGGCGGGCGTGACGGCCCGAAGCGTAATCGTCCTGTAGGGACACCTCAATATCGTTGGCGCGACCAATCGTGATGGGGTGGTCGCCCAGCTGCATCATGGCGCCGGCCTGCGCGCCCTCGGTAATAATCAACTGCGAGGGCCGCGAGGGCGGGGGCGTGATGTGGGTGGCCTCGACGGAAGCCTCCACAGGCACTGCGCGGTAGTTCTTACCCAGACCTAGGTCGCGGCGTGCCGCGGAGACCACCAGGAACACGAAGAACCAGATGAGCGCCAGGAACGCGTAGCGAAGAATAGTGACTGTTAGTTCGGACGCCATTAACGGGCACCTCCGGTAGAACTATGGAAGATGATGCGGGTATTGCCCATGCGAAGGAGTGAACCGTTGGTCAGCACCACGGGAGAGCGAAGTGGAGCGCCGTTGACGAGGGTGCCGTTCGTGGACCCCAGGTCGGTGGCGACGACGGCGCCGTTATGTGCCGACAGCTGCACGTGACGACGGGAGACGCCCTTATCGTCCAGCCGTAGGTCAGACTCCGAACCGCGGCCCAGCGTGAAGGGCAGGTGGCTAATCGGGTGCATGCGCCCGTTGATCTCCAGGAAAAGACGGGGAGCCGCCGCGGCGGGAGCGGCCGGGGACGCCGGGGCACCGTGGGCGCCCTGCGGGGCGTGCCCACCCTGGCCGCTACGCGGGATGCGCGAGAGACGAGAGTTCGGCTGCGCCACCGGCTGCTGCGGCTGAACCGGCTGCGCGGGCTGAGGCTGGACGGCGGGTTTCGTGATGCGCGTGGGCAGCGAAGACTCCCGGGGCGGGCGCACCGGCGCGTAGTTAGCGGCGCCGCGCAGGGTGGGGGAGGCGGGCGCATCCGGAACCGAGAACGGCTCGAAGGTGGCCACCACCTCGAATTCACCCTCGGCCAGGGAATCGAGAACGTTGAAGGTCACGCGCACCGCACCGATGAGGGTGTATCCCTGGGCGCGAGCGTGAGAGATGGCCAGGTCGCACAGCTCCACGGCGAACGGGTTGCCCCACTCGCGCACGCGCGGAAAATCGACCGGCGCGAAGCGGAGCGTGTAAATATTCGGGGCCATGGTGCGGCCGCTGCCGTCCACGTAAGACTCGTCGTCCATCATGATGCGGACGCGGTTGGCGACATCTGCCTTCTCAAAGGTGCCGAAGCCCTTAGAAAAGCCGACGGTGCGGCCGATGCCCTGTTCCAGCTTTCCTAGCTTGTCAAAAAACTTCATGCCGCCTCCTTCTCAACGACCATCTCAACGACCAATCCGAGCAACTACTGCGCTCGCGGTATACCTCAAAGGGTTCAGTTTAACGAGCGTGTCTGTGCGTTAGCTGTGTGTTCTGTGCGTGAACACACCCGGTTCCATTTTAGGGGATGCACGGGTGAATCGGCCTGGAATCCCGCGTATCGTCTGGGGATTGGGCCGTTAATGCATGAAAAAATCCCCGGTTCTTTCGAACCGGGGATCGTTGGTGCGCGAGGGGGGAGTTGAACCCCCACGCCCTCACGGGCACACGGACCTGAACCGTGCGCGTCTGCCTATTCCGCCACTCGCGCAAGTGTCTTACGGTGTATCACCGCAGGCAACACATAGAACTATACGGGGTGTGTGATGCACTGTCCAATTGAAATGGTGTGACCTTCGTTACCTTAATGGTTGGGGTGGGGGTGTTAGACCCGGACTACTCGGCCCGAGCCGCAACCTCGCCGGATTCCCCGAGCGGAGCCCCGTCCCGCTTCGCCGCCTCCAGCTCCCGCTGCGCGGCCTCCGCGCGCTCGGTACGAACCCGCAAAATCCAAACCAGGGGGCCAAGATACGGCAGGAACAGCACCAGCAGAAGCCACTTAAGCTTCTGCACCTCGGAAAAGTACGGGCTACGGTGCACCGTCAGCAGACCCCACAGGGCCAGGCCGATACCCAGCAGGAAAACCGCGGTCACCACGATATCCACTATGGGCTTCCAGTCCATTACTTCTCCTCACAATACCTCAATAGCGCCCCGCTTACGCGCGGCGCACCTCCACCAGAATACCGGTGCACGCGACGCCCACCGGCCGAATCGCACCGTTGGGCCCCCGAATAGCGTGAGGGCCCGCCCCCGCATTCGGCGGGAACGGGCCCTCACACAGCTCTCAGTCGACGGCTCACGCTCGGTGAACCGCGTCAGCTAGCCTAGCGACCGGCCTTCGCAGCCTTCTTGGCGGCCTTCAGCTTGCGACGCTCGGCCGTCTTCGCATCGTACTCGGCCCAGAATTCGCGGGTCGTCACCACGTCCGTGCCATCCCAAGCCGCAAGGTTCTTAATCTCCGGAAGGTCCGAAGCCCTGAAGATCGGCTCCAGGCCGGCCTTACGCTGCGCCTCATAATTCTTCAGCACCGCAACAACCTTCGGCGTCATCAGCAGCACCGCCGTCAAGTTCACAATCACCATGCCGGCGTTCAGCATATCCGCGGTAGTCCACACCAGATCCAGCGAAGAAATCGCGCCGAAGAACACGAACACCAGAACCAGCACGCGGAAAATCATCAGGACCATCTTGTTCTCGGTCACGAAGCGCATGTTCGACTCGCCGTAGTAGTAGTTGCCAATCACGGTCGAGAACGCAAACAGGAAGATCGCGATGGTCAGGAAGTGCACCGCCCAGTCACCGAGCTGCATAGCCAGCGCCGATTGAGTCAGCGAAGCACCACGCGACTTATCACCGTAGGCCGGGTTCGACAGCAGCACGATAAACGCGGTCACGGTGCAGGCCATCATCGTGTCAAAGTAAACACCCAAAGTCTGCACGTAGCCCTGCTTTGCCGGGTGAGAAATCGTTGCGGTAGCACCGGCGTTCGGGGCGGTACCCATACCGGCCTCGTTGGTCAGCAGACCGCGCTTCATACCCCAAATCACGGCACCCATGGTACCGCCGGTCACAAACTCCTTAATACCGAACGCACCCTGGAAAATCATCAGCAGCATATTCGGGACCTCGGTGATGTTCAGCAGAACCACCAGCAGACCCAGCAGCAGATACAGCACCGCCATAATCGGAACCAGCCACTCAGTCACCGAAGAAATCGCGCGAATACCACCGAAAATAATGGCCGCGGTCAGCAGCACCATGACGACGCCCACGACCACGCGGAAGCCCATGGAGTTCGTACCCGACACGTTAATGCCCAGGGAGTTCGAGGTCGCATCCACCACGGCATTAGTCTGCACAGCAACGAACACGAACGCATAGGTAATCACGATGAACGCCACGAAGATGTAACCCATCCACCGGGCGTTCAGGCCGCGCTTCATGTAGTACGCCGGACCACCGATGTAGGAATCCTTACCGCGCTCCTTGTACAGCTGACCCAGCAGAGACTCCGCGAAGGCTGAAGCCGCGCCCACGGCCGCGATAACCCACATCCAGAACACAGCGCCGGGACCGCCCATAGCGATAGCCAGGGCCACACCCGCCACGGTACCGGTACCCACGCGGGATGCGGCAGAGACCGTAAACGCACGGAACGAAGAGATGCTCTTCTTACCGTCAGCCTCACGAGCAACCGGATCACCCAGAACACGGACCATTTCCTTAATGGAACGCCACTGCACGCCGCGAGTACGAATCGTAATGTACAGACCAGCCGCAATCAGGGCGTAGTAGAGGAAGTTGCTCCACATCCAGTTCTGCACAGCATCCACGGAAGAAGTCAGTCCCGAGGTCTGTTCATTAATGTCCCCGATGATGTTCAGAAGAAAATCCACTCGGTACTCCAATCTAGAAAGCGCGAAAGCCCACACGTTCACACCGAAGGGTGGGTTACGAGGGGCTTCTCTGCTGGTGATGCGGCTTTAAAACCGCGGCGCGCGGTTAAAATGCGCACGATTAGTCATCTCATTGTGGAGTTCGCGGGCTTCGTTCGGCAACTTAAAAGTGGGGCAGAGCTCAAATTGTAACGAATACTTAATATAGGGTCGGGTTAAACATTCACGCCCCGGCGGGCCGCGAAGAGGCGGTGCCGGGGTGAGAAGGCGCGGTGCTGTGCCCTATCCTTGCCCTCTAATCTTGGCGGAACTTCACGAGCGCCGGGGTTTCACGAACGGGAACGAGAGCACGCCGCGAATCTGCGTCTGGGCCAGCAGCATCACGAGGCGATCCACGCCCAGGCCCAGGCCGCCGGTCGGGGGCATACCCGTCTCCAGGGCATACAGGAAGTCCTCATCCACCTCCATCGCCTCCGGGTCACCCGCGGCGGCCCTCAGCGACTGCTCCGTCAGACGCTCACGCTGCACGAGGGCATCCGTCAGTTCCGAATAAGCGCACCCCATCTCCATGCCGTTAATGACCAGGTCCCAGCGCTCCGCCAGGCCCGGTACGCTGCGATGCGGAGCCGCAAGCGGGCTCGTTTCCGCCGGGAAATCCGTGTAGAACGTCGGTTCCACGGTGACGGCCTCCACCAACTCGCCGTACAGCTCCTCGATGATAGCGCCCGGCCCCATGCCCTCGTGAACGCGCACCCCGTGACGCTGTGCGAGGGTCAGGAGCTCCTCGAAATCTGTCTGCAGGTCGACGCGGCGGTCCAGCGCCTCCGAAAGGGCACCGCACACCGAAACCACGCGCCAGGGGCCTGAAACATCCGTCAGCACGCGTTCCGACGAGGACTTGGGGCCAAGGGGCAGCTGAACCGTGCCGAATACGGCCCGCGCGGCGTCCTTGATGAGCCGCTCGGTCAGCTGGCGCATCTGCACGTAATCGGCGTGGGGGCGGTACGCCTCCAGCACCGTGAATTCGGGGTTGTGGGTTGCGTCCGCACCCTCGTTGCGGAAGTCTCGGCCCAGCTCGTACACCGGGCCGCTACCGCCAACCACCAGGCGCTTGAGGTACAGCTCGGGGGCGATGCGCAGCGTCAAATCCTCGCCATAGGCGTTGATGTAGGTACGGAAGGGGCGTGCGCTCGCCCCGCCGTGCACCGTGTGCAGGATGGGGGTCTCAACCTCGAGGAAGCCCTCGGCATCCAGACGCGCGCGCAGTGCTTTGATAACCGCCGTGCGTAGGCGCAGGTTGTGTATCTGATCGGGATTCACGATCAGATCGGTCGAGCGTCGGCGCAGGCGAGCCTCGGGGTCGGTGAAGGAATCGAAGGGGATGGGGTGCAGGCTCTTAGCGGCCATACGCCATCCGGAGGCGATGAGCGAGGGGGTGCCCGTGCGGCTCGTGCCGTAGGTGCCGGTGGTTTCGATGAGGTCACCGGTATCGAGAGCTCGGGAGGCGAGGGTCAAAAGCTTCTCACCAACGAGCTCACGCTCTAGGATGACCTGCAGGGTCTTGCCAGCCTCAAAGAGCGTCACAAAGAGGACTCCACCGTGGTCACGCAGAGCGCGAACGCGACCCGAAACAGTATATTCTTTTTCAGGAATATTTTGGTGGGAGAATATATCGAGGGCCTCGGGCACGCTGAGCACCATAACAGAGCCATCCCAACCATGGGTTTTGGCGACATCCTCACCCTCGATGGGGTACGGGTTCATACCAGCATCACGTAGCTCCTGCAGGTGGCGCAGACGGTGCTGCGTCTGCTGGCTACGGGGCACCTGCGGGTGCTCCTCGGCGCGCACCTGCTGCATCTCACGCAGAAGAACCAGCTCACCCTCGCTCAGCGTGCGATGCTCCTCCCGCGAGCGTCGGGCGGACAGATCCGGCAGGAAGCCCTCCGCCACGCCCGCCGCAACCGCAACGTTCACAAGCGCCAGCGTCGGCTCGCAAGCAAGGTAGCGGGGTACCCAACGCGGGGAGAACTTCAGGTTGAAGCGATACAGGCGACGCAGCTGTAAGAAACGGTCCAGCACGCCCAGGGAACGGGAAGCGAAACGATTCCACGCCGAGGCACCCACCCGGTCGGCCGCGGCGAAAATCTGCCCAAACATCGCGAAATTCAAGGACACCCTGCGCACGCCAAGCGAAGCGGCCTGCTCCATGAGAGAGGCCACCATGAACTCCACCACCCCGTTGGGGGCCTCGGGGGAGCGGCGCATGACATCCAGAGAGAGCCCCGTGGGGCCCCAGGGCACGAAGGACAGCAGGGCCACCATGCGGCCCTCCCCGTCGTGGGCCGATACCAGAACCGTGGACTGATCCGCAGGATCATTGACGCGGTTCAGGGCCATGGAGAAGCCGCGCTCCACGCGACCGTGCCGCCACGCCTCGATATTGTACTGGATCTGCCGCTTCTGGGTATCGTCAAGCTCGGAGTAGCGGCGAATCTGCACGCCGTACCCGCCGCGGCGCACACGCTGAACGGCCTGGCGCACCGCGAGCATCGAGGTGTCGTTGAGGGTGAATCGGTCGGTTTCGAGCACCGCCTCCTCGCCCATCTGAAGCACGCTCAGGCCCGCGCGACTATAGGCGCGTGCACCGGCCTCGCTGACGCTCAGGGCCGCCGGAACCCAACCGTAGCTGCGGGCCTGCAGCATCCAACGTTCGATGACGTCCTGCCAAGCGTGCGGATCGCCCACGGGGTCGCTGGAGGCCAGGCACACCGAACCCACCGTGCGGTAAGTGATGGCCGCCCTGCGGTCGGAGGAGAAGATAACCTGCTTATCGCGGCGGGTCGCAAAGTACGAGAGGGAATCGTTTGCGCCGTAGTGCTGCAGCAGGGCACGAATCTGCAACTCCTTCTCGCCGTCCCACTCATCGGGGGCGCGGTACCCGCGGGCCAGCTGATAGAGGGCCAGCACGAGGAAGAGACCATCGCCGACGGAGGCGATAAAGCCCACGAGGTCTGCGGACCACAAGCCCGGATGCATACGCTCGATGCCCAGCCCGTGCAGCAGCAACTCCCACACTGAGACGTGGCGCAGCTCGGGCCACCAACCCACCTTGCAGAGGTACCACAGGGCAAGGGTCGTAAGGGCAATACCGCCCACCGCGGTCGCCAGGGCCCCGGCCCAGGAGAGGCGCCCCACGCGCGCGGGGAACGCCGAGCGAATCGTCACGAGGAAGGGAACCAGCAGCGCGGCGCACAGAATCGAGAGCGTGTCGATGCTCGAGGAGAAGAGCCGGTCCTTGGGCATAATGCCGGCGGGAAAAAAGAGGGTGAAAGCGCTATGCGAGGCCAGGAGCGCGCCAAAAATCTGGAAGGCAATGACGACGTATAGGGCGGCGCGCTTGCGCGCGATAAGCCCGGAAACCACCACAATCAGAGTGATGGCGCTGGGTAGGGTGTGCGTGGACGGGATATTGAGTAGGTCGGCGATGACCTCCCACCAGGTAAACCCGCGGCCGTGGCGCAACGGCGAGAGAATCCACGCGAACGAGGTGAGAATCGCGGCAAACGAGTACACCCCGATAACCCAGCGGGCCGAAATTTCCGCGTACCGGGAGGGGACGGCGAGTTTCTGCCGCCTCCTGCCGGTTGAGCGGTGGCGAGCATGCCCATCCGCTACGTATTCCGCGCGTTCAGCGGGGTTGTCCGTCGTGCGACGGTCCCCGCAGGGAGCGTGGTTTTCGGTGGTTTCGATGCGGTGAGACATGGTTATCTTCGGCTGGGAATCGGGGTGTAGCGGGTGAGCGTTTTAGGCCTTCGGCTCGGTCTTCGGGTCACGGTAGGTGCCCTCGAAGACGTCGGGGATGCCGTTGTCGTCAGCGTCCACGCTTTCCTTCTCAGCCAGGGCACGGTAGTGCTTGTTACGGCGAGAAAGGATAGCCGCACCCACAACGGCAGCCAGAACAGAGCCGACGAGAATCGCAATCTTTGCGTCCTCGGTGTGCGCCGAGCCGTGCGGGAAGGACAGCTCAGCCACCAGCAGGGACACGGTGAAGCCGATACCGCCGGTTGCGGCCAGACCGACCACGTCAATCCAGGCGACGTCCGGGTCGAGGTTAGCGTTCTTGAATCGGGTCACGAGCCAGGTGGTACCAAAAATACCGATGGTCTTACCTGCAACCAGCGCAACCATAATGCCGACCGCCACGGAGTCGGTGAGGGCGCGTCCGAGGCCTTCAAAGCCGCCTACAGCCACACCCGCGCTGAAGAACGCGAAGATGGGCACGCAGATGCCGGTAGAGAGGGGGCGGAAGCGGTGCTCCAGCACCTCTGCAAGGCCGTGTTCAGCGTGCGCTGCCTCGGAGCGTGCGGACATCTTCACGGGCACCAGGAAGCCTAGAACCACGCCGGAAATGGTGGCGTGAATACCGGACTCGAGGAAGAGTGCCCAGGTGATGACGCCCAGGGGGAACAGAAGAATCCATGCGGCGAGAGGCTTCAGGTGCAGCATGGTCTCGCCACGGTAGGCGATGAACGCAAAAAGTGCGAGCGGAATCAGTGCGAAGAGCAGGTACTCGCCGTGGAAGTTATTGGTGTAGAAGATCGCGATAATGCAGATTGCGATTAGGTCGTCGACCACAGCCAGGGTCAGCAGGAAGACACGCATCGCCGAGGGGAGGAAAGTACCCACGGCGGCGAGAACAGACACCGCGAACGCAATATCGGTTGCGGTGGGGATAGCCCAGCCGTGCAGAGCGCTGGGGCTACCGAAGTTAATCGCCGCGTAAATAATTGCGGGGGTGATGACGCCACCGAAAGCAGCCGCAATCGGCACAATTGCGGTGGAGGGCGACTTGAGATCACCAATCACGAATTCCTTCTTCAGCTCCAGGCCGGTGAGGAAGAAGAAAACGACGAGCAGGCCGTCCGCCGCCCAGGTGCCGATGCTCATCTGCAGGTGGTTGAAGCCGGGGATAACCGGGCCGACCACGGTGTCTCGCAGACCAAAGTAGAAGGTGGAGGCGGGGGTGTTGGCGAGTACTACTGCCAGCACCGTCGCGATCAGAAGCACGGTACCGCCGACGGATTCTGCGCGCAGAATGTCGGCTACGCGGCGTGAGTTGCTATATGAGCCGCGGCTGAGGGTATCTGGGTTGGTGTGAGTCATTCTCTCCTCTTTCTGCCGTGATATTATGCGGCATCTAAGGCTTTAAGTTTACTCTGGGCTGTATGAGTATTCGAGTACCCGCTGGCGGCTTTTAGCTCCTGGACGGCGCTCTACGGTAGGCTTTTAGGTTTTAAATGCATAAACGTTCCGCCCTCGCCGCGGTATGCGGTGAGGGCGGAACGTTAAAGATTCTGCAGGTATTCTGCGGGCTCGACTAGGGGCCTAGCCGCACGAATACGAGATTAGGCGCCTGCGATGGCGGGTGCGCCGGACTCCTGGCCGTGGTCGTCGCCCAGCTCGCGGGCAACGTAGTTCTCCAGGTCGAAGAGGTTGCCGTTGGCGCGCTTCACGACGGTCACGAGGGTCTCCATGGTGGCGACTTCCTCAACCTGCTCCTTCAGGAACCAGAGGATGAACTGCTCACCCAGTGCGTAGTTCTCAGCGCGTGCTGCGGAGAACAGTGCCTCGATCTGGCCGGTGACAACCTTCTCCTGTGCCAGGGACATGTCAACGATTTCCTGAACGTTCTCGAAGTCGTTCTTGACGGCGGGAACAGCGGGGATCTCGACCTTGTGGCCGCGGTCCAGCTTGTACTGAACCATCATGAGTGCGTGCTCGCGCTCCTCGAGGGACTGGCGGTAGAAGAACTTAGCCAGCTGGGGCAGGTCCTCACCGTCGAGCCAGATAGCCATGGACAGGTACTGGTGGGATGCTGCGAACTCGTGGCCGATCTGCTCGTTCAGAAGGTCGTAGAAAGACTTAGACATATGGTTTCTCCTTATATGGTGGTTGCTTCTGGGCGCCGGATGGCGCGGTGCAACCTGTTGGTATCTATCGTATGGGATATTTTGGTGTTACCACAGGCAGAATAGGCTAATCGGCGACGGTCGTGAGGTGAACCTGACAGGGTGTCACCATCAGCCTTAGCGGAAAACCACGCACACCCGCGGCCGTGGCGGGGTAGTGGGGCGCAGTTCCGCGGTATGCCGGGGCACAACGGGGTACGAGCCGGATGCGCCGGGCCGCTATTTCTTGTCCCGTGCGGAGAAATGAACGGCCCTCTCCGCGGTTTGCTGGGGGGCGGCCGTGGACCTTCGACGATGAGAAAAATTTTTAAAAATTACATGGGAACCCGTTGTAATACTTTGGATTATTCCTTCTTGGAGGCCTCTGGGTGGCAGGAATTTCGCCGGCGGGCCGTTAAAGCGGCGCACGCCTCCTTCCGAGGGGTTGATGTGCCGAACTCGGTAGGAGGCGTGCTTAGTTGTGCAGGGGAGTGTGTTCACTCGAATACGCCGCGGGCAACACTTAGCCCTCGGGGTACTCCCCACGTTTTAAAGCATCGATTGAGATGACATTCGAGGGGGTGTTGCCCAGGACTGCCTCGCCAATCTCCGCAAGCTGCTTGACCTGTTGGGGGGTGAGGTGGTCAAAAATCTGGTGGCGCACCTCAGCGACGTGGCCGGGGGCTACTTCCTGAACCTTCTTCTGGCCGGCCGGCAGGAGGTGACAGATGCTGACGCGGCGATCTTCCGCGCTGAGGGAGCGGCGCACATAGCCATCTTTCTCGAGGCGGGCCACCACGCGGGAGAGGCGCGCGGGGAGAGTATTTGTGGTGATGGCCAGTTCGGTCATGGTCAGAGAGAGGTCGTCTGACTCGGAAAGCATTGCGAGCACCATGTACTCGACAAAGCTAATGCCGGCCTCGCTCTGAAGCTGGTTCTCGAGGCGGCGGGTGAGGTTAAAGATGATGGAGCTGATAAAGAGCCAGCCCTCACGTTCTTCGGCAGAGAGCCAGCGCGGAGACTCAAGGTCTGCAGTGCCGTCCGGGTGCTGCGGTGTGGTCGGTGTGGACACGGAATCGGTTCCTCTTTTATCGGATGTGAATTTTATCGAATAGGAACTCTCCGAGGGAGAGATGTGGTGTGGTTGGCACCCATTGTAGCGAAGCAACAACCGCTCAAGGTTGAAATTGGTACGGTCAAGTAATACTTGACACTTTGGTGCTAATTTTTCGGAGGGTGCTAGGGTTGTCGATTTATGAGCATCAGGTGCAAAAATAGCAATCTGCCTAGTGACCCAAGACACTTATAAAAAGATTTCCACCGCAAGTATAAACGAGAATGACTCAAAAATCATCTTTGGCCCACCGGGTGACTTCCGCGGAATATCAAGGGTTTTGGGGGTATTGGTGAAAATTCTGGAGAGTGCAAAGAACTTGCCCTGGGTGAAAAATAACAAAACGATAACAAATTTTTTAAAAAAACCCAGATTTTGGGTTTGCAGACGTTATGAAACCGTGTACACTGGTTACATAACGGGGTCGAAGGAAGCCTCCGAGGCGAGACCGGAAGCTCGCTTCGATAGGTTCGACTCTCTATTTATCGGTGATTGTCGTCGGTGTACGAGTAACTCGTATTTCTACCGACGGATGTGCGGTGCGGATGCAGTTCGTGGTTGGGCTGCATTCCGTACCGTATCTTTTTAATTGCGTTTCTCTATCACTCACTCAAGAGCATCCCGCGGCGGGATGCTCTTTTCTTTTGCCCTTTTACGCCCCGACGTCGGCGTCGACGGAAATTTGGCACTCTGGTGCGGCTCCTCGGGGTAGTTTGGTTCCCTGGCGTTCCGGGGGCACGTCTCCCCAATCTTTTCTCCCCGTTCTTGTCGGAAAAGAGGTTATCCACAGGAGTTTTCCACAGTGTGGAGAACTTACATGCGTGTGATTCTTGCTCCCTGCGCGGGGGGACCGATGTGCCTTAAAAATTCTGGGCGGCTGGAAAATTCTTGTAATTACAGGCTTCTGCGCTCGTTAAAACCGAGGGGGAATTCTTAAACCGAAAGGTTTCTCGCCTTTAAATCCGCGGATGTAGATTTTCTCCACAGTTGTGGATAACCCTGTGCACTTAATCCACCGCCTCCGCCCCGCGGTCCCAAAAATCGTTAGGTGATGTCACGAGATGTCACATACTTCGGCCGGGAGCGAGGGGTTTGGGCGCGACGTAATCCTCCGCCTATCCCCTTAAAAGATGGTTATCCACAGAAGTTTTCCACAGTGTGGAGAACTTACAGCACTGTTATTCACATGAGTGTATACCCTGTTGTTTCAAGGCAGAATAGGGTGCCGAGCCTGAAAAGCCTGTCGATACACAGGGTTATCCACAGATGTGGGGAAAAGTCTTTGCCTAAAATCCACAGGCCCGCACGGATTGGCGTGCACATGTGACGCTCCCCAATTCATGAAAAGTAAAGTAAACGCTACGCTGGTAATCTTTAATACAGGCCAAGCATTCTAATGAAAGGCATCATCATGGCTGAAAAGTACACTCTCCCCGAGCTCCCCTACGACTACGCGGCGCTCGAGCCCCACATCTCCGCAAAGATCATGGAGCTGCACCACGACAAGCACCACGCAGCATACGTTGCAGGCGCTAACGCAGCTCTCGAGCAGCTCGAAGAGGCACGCGAGAACGGTGCATACGGCAACGTCTCCAAGCTCTCTAAGGATCTGGCATTCAACCTGGGTGGCCACACCAACCACTCCATCTTCTGGAACAACCTGTCCCCCGAGGGGGGCGACAAGCCCACCGGCGAGCTGGCAGCAGCAATCGACGAGTTCTTCGGCTCCTTCGATAAGTTCCGCGAGCACTTCACCAACGTTGCACTGACCATTCAGGGCTCCGGCTGGGCAATCCTCGCATGGGACACCGTTGGTAAGCGCCTCATCATCGAGCAGCTTTACGATCAGCAGGGCAACATCTCCGTTGCACTGATCCCCGTTCTGCAGCTGGATATGTGGGAGCACGCATTCTACCTGGACTACCAGAACGTCAAGGGCGACTACGTCAAGGCATTCTGGAACATTGTGAACTGGGCTGACGTTCAGGCTCGCTTTGAGCGCGCAGTGTCCCAGACCAAGGGCCTGGTTCTCTAATCTAAGGTTTCGTCAGCGCGGTGAAGTGGCCGCGGTGAGATAACTGAAACGGGTGCCCGGCGCCTCCATATTCGGAGGTGCCGGGCACCCGTTCGTTAAGCCCCGGGTAGTACCCGCGGGGTTCGGAGTGTTTGGCGGGGAGCCCTAGAGTGCCAGCGTGCGGTCAATGCGGATGCGGCGGCAGAAATCCTCATCATGGCTCACCACGATGAGCGCGCCGGTATAGGCTTCGAGCGCCTGCACCAACCAATCCACCGAAGAAATATCGAGGTTGTTCGTCGGCTCATCCAGCATGAGTAGCTGCGGCACTGGATCCGCCAAAAGAACCTGCGCCACCGCTGCACGGAAACGCTCACCGCCGGAGAGCTCACCGGTCTTATGATGCACGCTCTCACGACGGAAAAGTAGCCGCGCCAGCTGATCACGAAGATGCTGTTCGCTCACGCCGGGGTTAGCCCGCTGCACGCTCTGCAGAAGAGTCAGCTCCGGGTCGAGGGCGATGCGCTGCGGAATATACGCCCCCTCGATGCAATAGTCGACGCGGTAGGCGGGCTGCACGGGGGAGAGGTAGTCCGCATCGCCCGCGTGGGCAATTGCCTCAAGGAGGGTGGTCTTGCCGCTACCGTTTGCACCGGTGATGCGCAGGTGTTCGGGGCCGCTGAGAATCAGGTGCTCGGGGTGCTCCGCCGGGGTTCCCTGCTGACTCTCGTTATTCGCCTCGGTGGGTGAAAAATGCAGAGAATCAATCTTGGCAGGTTGCTGAACAGTAAATGTTTCACGTGAAACCTGCTGAGGGTTAGTCCCGTGAGAACCAGCACGGGCAGAATCAACCCTGCTCAGCTCCAGCACCTTACGTCCCGCGGGTAGGGGCTGCTGGCTCAGCTCGGCATAGATTTTCTCCTGGATGCGCACCTGATCCTGAGCGTTCTGATACGCCTCCTGAGCCTGCTCCTGCTTGCCGACGCGCAGACCGCGAAGCTTCGCCGCCGCCTGCCGGGAAGCATCCTTCGCCAGATCAAGAATCGTATCGGGCTGGTCATCCTTCCAGACGCGGGACATGTTCCTCGAAATAATTTCCTGTGCCTGTACCCACTCACGATGCGCCGAACGCACCCGGTTCTTTGCCTCACTCACGCGACGCTGAGCCGCCTGCTGTTCGGTGTCCAGCGCCTGGCGGTAGGTGCTGTAGTTGCCCTCGAAGATGCGCAGATGAGCCAGCCCCTGGCGGTCCGCGTGAAGCTCCGCAATCACATTCATGCGCTCCAGCAGGTCGCGGTCGTGGCTAATAATGAGCGCCGGGCAGGGCAACGCCTCCAGGGTTTCGAAGAGCTGCGCCTTCGCCGCAGAGTCCAGATTGTTGGTCGGCTCGTCGAGCAGAATGAACTCGGGATCGGAAACCATGAGCGAGGCAAGTGCCGCAATGACCGCCTCGCCACCGGAGAAGCTGCGCATATTGCGAGTAAAGAGAGCTCGGATAGCCTCCGGATTATCACGATCAACCAGGGTTGCCGGGGTAAACCCGTAGGTTGCCAAAGTAGCTAGGGTACGCTCCTCAACGTCCCAATTATCCCCGATGACCTCGTAGAGTTCGGGGGAGTACTCGCCGGATTCCACCGCCTGCAGCGCCCGCAGAATCTCGGAGATTCCGCAGAGCTCGGCGAGGGTCTGCTCCCGGTCCAGACCCAAATCTTGAGGTAGATGCGCCATGCGTTCCGGCGCAACCACAGAACCGGATTCTGGGGTCAAATCACCCAAAATCAACTTCATAAGGGTGGTTTTACCGCAACCGTTGTCGCCAATAAGGCCGGTCAGAGGCGCCGAAAATACCGCCGATAGATCCGCAAAAAGCGGAGGCTGGGTCGGGTGCGCAAAGTGCAGGTGGGCGATGCTCACGTGCGCTGCCGCATGAGTGTGTGAACGGGCATCGCGGGATGAAGCGGAACGGGGAAAGGTCGCCTGCGGCTGAAGTACGTGTGTCATATGAGCTCCTTGAATATAGACGCGAGTCATGGATGCTCGGGTATCCTCAGTCGCCAGAGTCGGCAGTGCTCATCCTACCGACTGTGTAGCGTGACAAAGGGGGAAGATGGAGGGGAGCGCCTTCGAAAAAGGGCGCGAAAAAACCCGAGCGTAACGGTGGATGTACCTGTGCCCGGGTGCGTGCGCGCTGACGGAAATATGCAAGAAGTGCGCAGGGAGAATGTGCCTGTGCAAAAAGCTGCGTGAGCGCGCGAAAAACTGTTAGGTCCGGGCTTATGCTCGGTGGGTCATTTCTTTGATGCCTCCTAGATTCCGAATACCGCCCCGGTCGCGCCTTGGGTGGCTTCGGTCAAACATTGCGTTTAGCCCCTTAGGTTACCCCCGCGGCGGGGCAACACGGATAGAGAGCTGATGGCTCCAGCATAGGAACTGACTGGGCGCTGAGTCAAACACCTTCCCACGTAGGAGAAGATTCAGCGTGCTGATTCCCCGAATGGTTCCTTCCCGAGAGTTTTTGTTGAAAGGTTGAGTGTGCGGTCAATGCGGATGCGGCGGCAGAAATCCTCATCATGGCTCACCACAATGAGCGCGCCGGTATAGGCTTCGAGCGCCTGCACCAACCAATCCACCGAGGAAATATCGAGGTTGTTCGTCGGCTCATCCAGCATGAGCAGCTGCGGTACCGGATCCGCCAAAAGAACCTGCGCCACCGCTGCACGGAAACGCTCACCTCCGGATAAATCCCCAATGCGCTGATGTACGCTTTCGCGACGGAAAAGCAACCGCGCCAGTTGGTTGCGAAGGTGCTGTTCGCTCGCACCGGGATTCGCTCTCTGTACGGTTTCAAGGAGGGTGAGCTCCGGGTCGAGGATGATGCGCTGCGGCAGGTATGCGGTGTTCTCCAGACGGTAGAGCACTTGGTATGCAGGCGGCACTGGGGAACGGTAATCAGGGTCATTCGCGTGCGCTATCGCATTGAGAAGCACAGTCTTGCCACTGCCGTTTGCTCCCGTGATGTGCAGGTGTTCGGGTCCGGTCAGGATAAGAACCTCGGGAAAATCTTGGATTTGAAGCAGATAATCAACTTTATATGGTTGTGTTTCACGTGAAACGGTGTTTTGGGTGTATGCATTCTTAAGGTCGGCGTTCTGCGGTGTAGACGCGCAAGAGTCGTTCTTCACCCGATGTAATTCCAGTACCTTCCGCCCCAGTGGGAGTGCATCCTGAGCAAGTTCCAGATAGATATGCTCCTGCACGCGCAGGTTCTTTTGGGCTTCTCCAACTGCTGCACGTGCATCCGCCACCATGCTTTCGTGGGCTGTGTGAAGTTTCCCGGCAGAGCGCTCTGAACTGTTTTTATCCAGGCCCATAGCCATGCCAGGTTTCCGCTTTGACCGTTCAAATTCGCGGCCTCGGCGGGCGTTGCGATCGAGCTTAATCTGGTTCTCGGCGCGCTCACGCACAGCCTTGCGCGCCTCATTCTTCGCCTCGGTCACGTGACGCTGAGCGGCCTGCTGTTCGGTCTCCAGCGCCTGCCGGTATGTGCTGTAGTTACCCTCGAAGAGGCGCAGATGAGCCAGCCCCTGACGGTCAGCATGAAGCTCGGCAATCACGTGCACGCGCTCCAGTAGGTCGCGGTCGTGGCTGATAATGAGCGCCGGGCAGGGCAGCGCCTCCAGTGTCGTGAAGAGCTGAGCCTTCGCCGAGGAATCCAGATTATTCGTCGGCTCGTCGAGCAGAATGAACTCTGGGTCTGAATACAGAAGCGCGGTGAGTGCGGCTGTGACCGTCTGACCACCTGAAAAGGTGCTAAGGGGACGCATCAGAAGGTTGCGACGGGCCTGTGTATCGGTCGTAGTGAGGGCAGGACCAAAACCATGTTCGGCAAGGGCTACGAGGGTGCGTTCTTCAATATCCCAGGCGTCGCCTATGGTGTCGTAAATGCTGGGGGAATATTCGCCCGATTCCAGCGCATCAAGCGCCTGCAGTATTTTTGTAATTCCAAAAATATCGGCAAGATGCTGATGCCCACTTAACCCTAAATCTTGCGGTAGGTACGCTATGTGCGGTGGGGTGCTGATTATGCCTTGACTAGGGTTTATGTCGCCAAGAATAAGTCTGAAGAGGGTAGTTTTTCCGGCGCCGTTATCGCCGATAAGCCCGGTGAGTGGCGCAGAAAATACCGCGGAAAGGTCTGTGAAAAGTGGGGGCTCACCCGGATGTGCATACGAAATATGGTCGAGTGTAATGTGACGTGACATGGGCCGAGTTCCTTCGAGTAGGTGCTCGGATTCCTGCCATCGTAGTGCACGTTAGGCATGAGAATATGAAAAAACCCGAGCGCGGTCTGTAGGTACACGTAAGCCCGGGTAGTGGGGTGGACGCATAAAAGCGCATTGACCTGGTGTTGTTGGATCCGGGCTTATGCTCGGTGGGTCATTTCTTTGATGCCTCCTAGATTCCGAATACCGCCCCGGTCGCGCCTTGGGTGGCTTCGGTCAAACATTGCGTTCAGCTCTGTAGGTTACCCCCGCGGCGGGGCAACACGGATAGAGAGCTGATGAATCCAGCATAGGAACTATGTGAGCGGCGGGTCAAGTACCCTCCTATAAAACCTTCTGATAAGCACTGATATTCCCTAGAGAGCACAAAAAGAGGGGCGACACCATTTGGTGCCGCCCCTCCTTTTAGGCATTAAATCTGCGCGCGTACAACGCGCGAGACGCTATTACGCTTCGTGGCGCTCACGGTACATGCCCAGCGGGCCCGCATCCGCGTACGCCTGAGCGTCGTTGTAACGGTACAGGCGCGGCGGGCGGTGGCGGGTGCCCTCCACGCGGCGGCCGGTGTCAATAATCGACTTCGATGCCGCAATCTGGCGGCGGAAGTTCGCCGGATCCAGGGTACGCCCCAGAATCGCCTCGTACACCTCACGCAGCTGCGCCAGGGTGAACTCCTCACCCAGGAAGGAGTGCGCAATACGCGAGTACTCGACCTTGTTCTGCAGGCGGTAGAGCGCGTACTCAATGATTTCGTTGTGGTCGAAGGCCAGCTCGGGCAGCTCATCCACCGGGAACCAGCGGATGTTCTCGTGCACGCGGGTGTTTGCAACCTCGGTGGCGGGAATCGACGCCCAGTACACCACGGAAACCACGCGCTCGTGATCGGCGGCGGGGGTGGGAACCGGGGCGCCGCTCAGGCGGGCGGCGCGTGCCTCGGGGGCGCGCAGAACGTCGCCGAACGCGTAGAGCTGCTCCAGGTAGCCGGGCTCCAGGTTGGTGGCACGCTTCAGGGTAAAGCCGGCCGCCTCCTCCAGGGAGAGGGTCGGTTTGAGGGGGCCGCCGGGTAGCGCCCACTGGTCCTTGTAGGGCTCGCGGAGGCGGCGAACCAGCGGCAGCCACAGGGTCGGGTGGGTCTCGTTCTCCTTGGGGCGCAGGGCTAGGATAACGGTTGAAACGGCGAGGGATACGGAAGAGTGGTCCACGTCGTTGTGCTCTTCAACGGCGACTGCGCCGGGAAGAGGCTCAGATGCGATGCTCATTCAGGCCTCCTGTGCGAATGGGTATCGATAGGTGTGCATACTCTACTCATTTTAAGGGGTTAATAGGGTAAAAATGCACGCAAGGCACCCGCCGACCCGAAAACCGGTGTCCTCCGCGTCGTGTCAAGGGGAAAAAGTTCAGGTGTAGCGCACGCGAAAGTGTCCCTCCGCGCTGTCCATAAGAACAGCGCGGAGGGACACTCGAGGGTCTAATTATGCAGTTTAGATGCTGAGTGGGGTACAGACTAGTCGATCTGCAGCTCGCCCATGGCGTCCCAGCCCTCGCCGTCAATCAGGCGAGAAATGATCTTCGGGGTTGCGGTCAGCAGCGGACGCATGTCCTTCATTGCCTGCTGGAAGTGGTCAGAATTCACGTGCGGGCCAGCTGCGTCGTCGTTGAAAGCTTCGAGCAGAACGAACTCGTTCGGGTCCTCAATGCTGCGGGACCACTCGAAGAACTTGTTGCCTTCCTCGGCGCGGGTTGCCTCGGTGAAAGCGCGGGTCTTCTCAATCCACTGGTCAGCGTATTCGGGCTTGACGGGGAACTTTACAGCAATGAAAATCATTGGAACTCCTTGGTTGGGGTGATGACGTATCACTTCAGTTTAAACCCTCGGTGCCTGTCGGTACCCGGGTCTTAGTCGGGGTGGCCGCGCAAGCGAGGGTCGTTAGTCGGCGGCGACCGCGGCCTTGAGAACCTTCAGTGCGCGTTCCAGCGCCGCGCGGTCGGACTTGAGCATGTCTGCGGTCTGCGGGTTGGTGGCACCACCCCCGAAGGCCGCGTTGTAGTACATGCCGTCGCCCAGAAGCAGCACGGCGCGGGCAATCTGCTCGTCACCGATTTCCGCGAGGACGAGCGCATGCCAGCCGTCCTGTATGCGTGCCATGGTCTGTTGGGCAAGCTCGTTATTGCTCTGCGCCAAGCGACTCAGGGCAATCAGGGAACGGTCGAACGGCGAATTATCGGGCGTGGAGGAATTGATGTAGTAGGCGCTTGCCCCCTCGGGTGCCTGCTCCATTGCCGCGAAGTCCTCTTCTGCCAGGGCGAGGGTGCGTTCTGCGAGCGCCTCAAGTAGCGCCTTCTTGGAGGAGA